>Ga0209577_10001859_pt1 | contig 20701 bp, 23 predicted proteins | sample GraSoiAngelo_109_FD_185874 | JGI IMG/M metagenome (GOLD analysis project Ga0209577, IMG submission 185874) | Grasslands soil microbial communities from the Angelo Coastal Reserve, California, USA - 14_0903_12_20cm (SPAdes) (version 2) | ecosystem: Environmental > Terrestrial > Soil > Grasslands...
GGGGCGCGCATCAGCGCGTCAGTATGCCCGCCGCGTGTGTCGGTTCAGTTAGCGCCAGCGCCGCGGCGGACATGTCCGGCCGCCTCAACCCGGTGCCAGGCACGTGCCTGGCACCGCGCGGCGGGCCGACGCGGCGGCCGCGACCCAGATCTGGGTCGCGTACGGGAACGCGAAGGGCGAGACCTGCCGCTCGCCCAGCTCCCGCACTTGCGCGAGGAACTCCTCGCGCTCCCGGCGTTGGAGCTCGCTCTCCCAGTCGCGCTTGCCGTAGACGACCGCGAGCTGCCCTCCCGGCCGCAGCATGCGCGCGACCTCCGCCAGCGCCTCGACCGGCCTGAACCAGTGGAACGCCGAGGCCGCCGTGACCGCGTCGGCGCAGGAGTCCGGAAGCGGCAGGCCCTCGGCCGTCCCCTCGAGCGCCTCCGCCTCCGGGACGGCCTGCCGCAGCACCGCGCGCATCTCCGCCAGCGGCTCGACCGCAACGACCTGCGCCCTCTTCGGCACGAGCAAGCGCGTCAGCTTCCCGGTCCCGGCGGCGACGTCGAGGACGACACGACCGCGGCGGAGCCCGAGCCGCTCTGCCAGCCACGCCACCGCGTCCGACGGGTACTCCGGCCGCGCGCAGGGCGACGCTGGAACGCTATGCACGCGAGCAGGAGAGCCGCGGGTTCAGCTTCTGGGCCGTCGTCGAGCGCGACGGTGGGCACGTGATCGGCGATGGCGGGGTTCGGTGTCTTCCGGCAGACCGGCGACGTCGAGCTCGGCTACACGCTCAGGCGCGACCGGTGGGGTCGCGGCTATGCGACCGAGGCTGCGCAAGCCTGCCTGGAAGCGGGTCTCGCGCGCCTCGACGTCGCCGCCGTGGTCGACACCGTCGACGTGCACGGCCGCCCGCACAGGCTGTTCGCGCTCAGGCTCGGGCCCGCCGCATGAAGAACAGGATCAACCAGATCAGCCCCGCGACGACCGCGAGGATGAACAGCCACTTGATGACGACGATCGCGAGCCAGATCGCGATCGCCACGATCACCGCGAGCAACAGGAGCCCCCACACGTTCACTCAGTACGCCCCCCTTCGCGCGAGAACGGCCGGCAGCGTCTTGGCGAGGATCGTGATGTCGAGCCAGATCGACCAGTTCTCGAGGTAGTAGAAGTCGAGCCGGACGAGGTCGTCGAACGACAGCTCGATCCGTCCCGACACCTGCCACAGCCCGGTCATGCCCGGAAGCACGAGGTAGCGCTTCCGGTGCCACGGCTCGAGCTGCACGTAGTCCCGCACCGGCAGCGGTCGCGGGCCGACGAGGCTCATCTCGCCCCGCAGCACGTTCAGCACCTGCGGCACCTCGTCGAGCGAGTACTTCCGCAGGACGCGGCCGACCGGGGTCACGCGCGGGTCGTTCTTGATCTTGAAGAGCGGTCCGTGCGCTTCGTTCGCGGCCTCGAGCGCCGCCTGCCGCTCGGCCGCGTCGGCGTACATCGTGCGGAACTTCAGCATTCCGAACTCGCGCTCGCCGAGCCCGACCCGGCGGTCGCGGTAGAAGATCGACCCGCCGGAGGTGAGCTTGACCGCGGCGGCGATGGCGACCCAGACCGGGAGCCCGACGACGACGATCGTCGCACCGATGAGGATGTCGAAGGCGCGCTTCGCGGCCCACTGCGCGGCCGCGAAGGCGGGTGGCCGCAGCTCGAAGAGCGGCACGCCCTGGCCCGGCACGTACTCGGCCCGCTGCGTCAGGAGCTCGGTCGTCTTCGGCGCGACGCGCACCTTCACGCCGCGGCGGTGCGCGTGCTCGACGATCTCCAGGAGGTCCCGCTCCTCGAAGTCCGAGTCGGTGACGATGAGCTCGTCGACCGGCGTGCGGGCGAGGACCGCGGGCAGCTCGTCCAGCCAGCCGAGCACGGGCAGGCCGACGCCGTCCGAGTCGGGAGCGATCGCGCCCGCGAAGGCGTAGTCGATCCCGCTCCTGCCGACGCCGAGGACGCGGTGAAGCTGTGCCACGTGCTCCCCCTTGCCGACGAGGACGGCGCGCCGCCGCGCACCCGTCAGTCGCAGGACGTCCTTCGTCACGACGTCGTAGCTCGCGCGGAAGAGGCCGATGAGCGCGGTGATGATGACGAGCGCCGTCGGCGCGAGCCCGAAGGTGTGGAACGGGTACCCAGTGCCGAGGCCGAACGCGAGCGTGAGCACCGTCACGAGCACGAGCGACGAGACGATCCTCCCCAGGCCGCCGCGGAACTCGCGCTCCGCGTACAGGCCGTTCCGCCAGAACACGAGCAGCGTGATCAGGATCAGGAACGGCAGCCACTTCGTCTCGGCCTTCCAGGGGACGCCCCAGAGGGCCGTGTGCTGGTAGTAGAGCCAGCGGAGGACGAGCGCGACGTAGAGACCGAGCGCGAGGCCGGAAAGGTCGAGGAAGACGAGCGAGCCGATGCTCGCCGCTCGCCGGAGCGACAGTCGGAGCGCGCTCCTCGAGAGGACGGCCGGGCGGGTGCTGCGGATGTCCTCGGCGACGCCGGGCGCGACACGGGGCGTCGTCCCGCTGACCGCAGGAGTAGCTTCGTCCGCGGTCAGAGCAGGCTTGGCCACGACCGGGAGATTGTACGGGGGACCGGTCCAGGCGGGCCCGTACACTGGGCCGGATGACGCGTCTCGAGGAGCAGAGTCGCCGTTATCGCCGGCACCATCGCGACCGTACGGGCGCCTTCGTCTACGGAGGCGGCGAGCGGGCCGAGCTCTTCCGGCGCTACGTCGGCGGCCCCGGCCGGCGCGTGCTCGACATCGGGTGCCGCTACGGCGCGCTGACGCGGGCGTACCTGGAGGGGAATCACGTCGTGGGTATCGACGTCGACCGGCTGGCGCTCGACGAGGCGGCGCGCATGGGGATCGAGACGCAGTGGGCCGACGCCGAGGAGGGGTTGCCGTTCGAGGACGCGAGCTTCGACGTCGTCGTCGCCGGCGAGCTGCTCGAGCACGTCCGCGACCCCGTCGCCCTCGTCGGCGAGGGGCGGCGTGTACTCCGACCCGACGGCACCTTCGTCGGCTCGGTCCCGAACGGCTTCCGGCTCAAGAACCGGCTCCGCTTCCTCGCGGGGCGAAAGCCCGAGAACGACCCGACGCACCTCCACCTCTTCTCGCCCGGCGACCTCTGTGCGCTCCTCGCCGGCTTCGACGAGTCGCGGCTCCATTTCGTGTCGAGCCGGTTCCTGCGGTTTCATCCGCGGCTGGCCGCGAACATCATCGTCTTCGCGGGCCGGAAGTCGCGCTGAACGGCGTCCAGGTCGGTCGGCGTCCGCCGGAGCGCGAGGATGCCGAGCGCCGCCCGGAGCGCGAGCGCGCGCCGGCGGTCGAGCAGGTCGGTGTCGTGGAAGTAGACGTGGACGAGCGGCTCGTGGAGGCGGCGCGGCAGCGCGCGCACGAGCATGCCGACCGAGTGCGTGCTCGGCAGGGCGAGGAGGCGTCGGCCGGACCGGAGCTCGAGCTGCGCCGGCCCGTCGAGGTGGAGACGCGGCGCTCCGTCCGCGAGGTACGGCGGCCGGAACGAGGTCGCGGTGCAGTCGGCGTAGCCGAGCTCGGCGATCGCCTCCGCGACGTCCTCGTCCGAGTACCAGCCGCCGCCGCCGAAGAGCGTCGGCTCGAGTCCTGCCTCACGGAGCCATGTCCCTTCCCGGCGGACACGTCCCGCCGGGCCGTCCTCGGTGCCAGGCACGTGCCTGGCACCGCAGACGGGGCGCGCCTGCCCCGGGCCGCCCCAGTGCGTGTGGTGGCCGAGCGGCCCGAGCTCGGCGGCGCGGCGCGCACGCTCCAGCCAGCGCGCCTCGTCCTCGCGCGCCTCGGCGTCCGGCGGGCGCATGAGGGCCGCGATCCGGAAGCCGGCCGGCCGCGCCGCCTGGAGCGCCTCGAAGCGTGCCCAGACGCGGTCGTCGAGCGGTCGTTCGACGTGGCAGGAAACGACGGCGTAGCGTTTCTCGCCGACCATGCGGCTCGACTCTAGACGCCCGTTCGCGTATTCCCTCGTCGCCGCGGCCGCGATCCTGCCGCGGCTCGCGGTCCTCCTCCACGAGCGGGGCACGATCACGGCCGCGTACGTCGACAAGGGCGACGTCTTCGCCCGCACGCTCATCGCGCACGGGAGCTACGGCTTCATCCCGGGACGGCCGTCGGCGTACACGCAGCCCCTGTACGGCTGGTTCCTCGTCCCGCTCTACTGGATCTTCTCCCGCTCGTGGGTCGTCGTCGGGCTGGCGCAGATCGCGGTCGCGGCCGCCACGGCGCTCCTCGTCTACGAGATCGGCCGACGCTGGATCTCGCCGCTCGCGGGCCTCCTCGGCGCGCTCGCGGCGACGCTCCACCCGTACCTCGTCTGGCACGACGTGCACATGAACCGCGAGATCCTGGACGAGCTGCTCGCCGCGGCGATCGTCCTCCTGACGCTGCTCGTCCTCGACCGGCGGTCGGTGCCGCTCGCCGTCGCGCTCGGCGCGGTGCTCGGGCTCGCGATCCTCGGCAACGTGCGGCTCGTCCTGCTCCCGCTCCTCGTCGGGGCGTTCCTCCTCACCGCGCGCCGTCCCGCGATCGTCCTCGCCGCGCTCCTCGCGTGCGCGGTCGTCGTCGCGCCGTGGGTGGTGCGGAACCGCGTGTCGGTCGGGTGCACGACGCTGACCACCGACGGCCGTGCCCTCTGGAAGGCGAACAACCCGAACACGCTGCGGACGCTCGAGCACGGCAAGTGGATCGACGACGTACCGCCGATCCCGGGGACCCCGCCGACACCGCAGGACGCGGGCGCGATCTACGCGAGCACGGGCCGCATCGTCCCGACGAACGAGTGCGCGCAGATGCGCTACTACCGTCACCTCGCAGTCCAGTGGATGGAGCACCACCCGGGCGAGAAGGCGAAGCTCGCGGGCGTCGCGGCGCGGATGCTGTGGCAGCCGGCGGTGACGCGCACCGAGGGCCGCCGCGGCGCGGGCACGAGCCTCGACGTCGGCCGCCGCCTCGTCGAACCGGCCTACATGATCGTCCTGTACGGCCTCGGCCTCGTCGGGCTCCTCTACGTCCCGCGCCGGTTCGCCGCGCTCACGCTCGCCCTGCTCGCCTACGACACGCTGGCGGCGATGCTCTTCGCGGGCGAGACTCGCTACCGCGTGCCGTGGGACTTCCTCGCCGCGCTCTGCGCAGCCGCAGCCGTCACTCGACTCGCTCGACGAGCCCGGACCGCGGAGGACGCACCAGGACGTCCAACCCCGGCCCGCGATACACGAGTCGAGCTCCGGGCTCTGCGAGGAGCGCGCGCTCGAGCGAGCGCTCCGTCCGCGGGTCGAGGGTGAGGACGTCGTAGCCGGCCGCCGCGCGACGCCAGCCGTCGCCGGAGCGGTTGCGGAAGGCGAGCAGCTCGCGGAACTGGCGGTCGTCGAAGAGCTCGAAGCGGACGTCGTAGGCGAGCCGGCCGACGAGGCGCGGGTCCTCCCAGAGCAGCCAGTCGGCCGTCCGGTCGTCCGCGAAGACGTACGGGGCGGGCCGGGCCGCGACGGCGCGCGCGGCGCCGCTCGGCCAATCGCGCGTGAAGGACGAGGCGGGCCGGACGACGCTGAAGAGCGTGACGGCTGCCGCAGCGGCGAGACCGGCGGCGGCGAAGGCGCGTGGCGCAGGCAGCCGGAGCCGCGGGAAGGCGACGTCGAGGAGCCGTGGGAGCAGGACGAGGCAGGCGAGGCCGAACCAGACGATGCTGCGGATCGCCGCGAGCGCGCTCACGAGCGTGAGCAGGAGCGCGCCGCGCTCGAAGAGCGTCAGAGCCCGGCCGTGCCGCGCGACGAGCCAGATCGCGGCGAAGGCGAGCACGAAGAAGAGCGCGGTGCGCTGCGAGGGAGCGCTCGAGCGCCACTCCTCGAGGAGCGAGGGCAGGAGGGGGTTCACGAGCAGCCGCCGGTAGTAGCCGGCGAGCGAGAAGCCGTACGGCGAGGCGAAGACGAGGAGCGGCGCCGCGAGCAGCGGCAGCCCGCGTCGGCGCGGGGCCGACGTGAGCCCGCGCCAGGCGACGAGCGCGGCGCCGAGCACGACCGTCCCGTGCAGGTTCGCCCAGAGCGCGATGATCGGCAGCGTCCACCACACGCGCCGCGAGGGCGCGCGGCTGTCGGCGGCGAGCAGGCCGAGCACCCAGACGAAGAGGAGCGGCGCGAAGCTCTGCGCCCGGAGCTGGAGCGCCCAGGGCGCGACGAGCATCGCGACGAGCCCGACGAGGGCGACGCTCTGCGCCGAGGCGCCACCGCGCCGCGCGAAGGCGAACCCCGAGACGAGCGCGCCCACGAGCAGCAGCGCGTGGCCAAGCAACACGAGCCGCAGCCCGCCGAGCGCGTCGAGCCCGTAGAAGGCGAGCTGCGCGAGCCACTGCTGGTCGATCCAGGCCTTGCCGTGCGTCCAGACGGCGAGCGTGTCGTGGCTCGGCAGGCCGTGCCGCACGATCTCGCGCCCGCTCGCGAGCGTCAGCCAGCTGTCCTGGACGAGCTGCTGCGGCAGCGTGAGGCCGACGACGACCGCGTAGAGGCACGCGACGCCGACGAGCGGCGCCTCGCGTTCGAGGAGCGCAGGCAGGCGCGGGCGCACGTCTCGGCCATCGGCGCCGGCGCGGGGTGGCTTTAGCCGGGCTCGTCCCCGTCCAGGAACGCGCGGTACAGGATCTCCGTCCGATCGGTCGCGCGCCGCTCGAGGAAGTGCACGAGCGCGCGTTCCCGGCCGGCCCGACCCATCCGCGCGGCCCGCTCGGGGTCGCGCGCCAGCTCGACGATCGCGTGCGCGAGCGGCTCCACCTCGGCCGGCGGGACGAGGAGGCCCGTCTCGCCCTCCCGGACGATGTCGCCTAGCCCGCCGATTGACGCCGCGATCACCGGCCGCGCGCGCTCCATCGCCTCGAGCGCGACCATCCCGAAGCCCTCGCCGAGCGACGGTACGACGACGATCGCCGCCTCCTCGATCGCGCGCTGTACGGGCACGACGTGGCCGAGGAAGCGGACGGCGCCGTCGAGCCCGAGCTCCTTCGCCAGCGCCCGCAGTGCCGGCTCGAGCGCCCCGCGCCCGGCGATCGCGAGCTCGACGTCGGGCACCTCTCGCCGCGCCTCTGCGAGCGCGCGGAGCAGGACGACGTGCCCCTTGATCGGGATCAGTCGCCCGATGCAAAGAAGCCGTGGTGGCCCGGCGTACGGCTCCGGCTCGTCGGCGGGTGGAATCCCGTAGTGGACGATCTGGAACCCCCCCTCGTCGAAGCCCTCGGTGTCGGCGAGGTAGCGCGCGAGGCCGCGCGAGATCGCGATGTGGACGTGCGCGAGGCTCGCGACCGTTCGGTCGGCGAGCGCGAAGCCGCGCCCCTCGCGGAACTCGTTGAAGCCGTGCTTCGTGCTGAAGCGGAGTGGCACCCGCGCGAGCGTCCCCGCGAGCTGGCCGTAGACGTCCGCGTGCACGAGGTGGGTGTGCAGGAGCGCCGGTCGGTGGCGCAGGAGGTAGCCGGTCAGGTGCAGGAATGCGAGCGGGTCGACGTCCGCGCGCAGCGGGATCGCGTCGAGCTCGACGCCACGGGCCTCGAGCGCACGCGCGAACTCCCAGGCGCCCGGCTCGTGCTCGTGCAGCATGAGCATGCGGATGTTCCAGCCGCGCTCGCGCAGACGCGGGAGGAGCGACAGCAGGTACGCCTCGGAGCCGGAGATCCCGGCGACTTTCTGCATGTGGAGGATCAGGTCGCTCACGCACGGCCCGCCGCTGCGAGGATGCCCTCGGCCCAGGATTCGGCCGAGTGGTGCGCCGCGACCTGCTCCCGCAGCCGCCGGCCGAGCTCACGGCGGGCCGAGGCGTCGCGGGCCTCGAAGGCGCGCAGGCGGTGGGCGAGGTCGTCGGGATCGTCACGCGCGAAGCGGAGCTCGGGCTCAAGCAGCTCGTCGAAGACCGGGTTCGAGGCGACGACGGGCAGGCAGCTCGCCGCGGCCTCGTAGACGACCTTGTCCGGCGCCCCGGCGCGCATGTTGTTCACGAGCAGGTCGGCGCCGGCGAAGAGCTCCGGCACACGCGTCCGCGGCACCGGCCCCTCGAGCCGGATGCGGTCGCCGACGCCGAGCGCGTCCACGAGCTCGCCGAGCGTCTGCCGGTGCTCGCGCTCGAGCGGCGTCAGCGTCGGGCCGTGGACGGTGAGTCGCGCATCGGTCGCGGCGACGGCGTGCACGATCTCCCGCAGGCCCTTCGCCGGCGAGTAGCGGCCGAGCGCGAGCAGGCGCAGAGCTCCGTCGGCCCGGTGCTCGGTGCAGGCGAACTCGCCGAGCTCGATCCCGTGGCCGATCGCCCGCACCTTCGAGGAGCGGAGCGGGAACGAGCGGCGGTCGACGCTCGTGACGACGCTTGCGCTCCGCTCCGCGGCCCGCAGCAGCCGGCCGGCCCGCCAGTGCGTGTACCAGAGCACGAGCGGGATTCGAAGAGGTCGCACGAGCGGCGCGGCGAGGACGGCGTAGATCGGGCACATGTGCGCGACGACGACCCCGCCGCGCAGGCCGCGCAGCTCCGCCGTCAGCGCATGCTCGAAGCGCAGGCCGCGACCGGCCCTCGTGCGCGCCCCGAAGGTGCGGACGCGCGCGTTGCCGGGCAGCGCGTCCGGAACGGCCCCGTCCGCGAGGACGACCACCTCGCCGACTCGGCGGGCGAGCGCAGCGATCTTCGGCACCGTCGCGCCGAGCGCCGGATGTGCCGGGTCGACTTGTTGCGTGATGAAGACGAGCCGCACGCGCTACAGGGTGCCGAGCGGCGCGATCGCCCGCACGGGCTGACCGGTCACCTCGGCGATCACCTCGAAGTGGCGGTCGTAGTGGCACACCGTGACGCCTGCCAGCTCCGCAGCGGCAGCGACGAGAAGATCGAACTGCTGCGCCTGCCGATGCCTCCCTCGTCCCACCAGCATGCGCCAGACAACAATCGCCCGATCCCATACGGGACGATCAGCCGCCAACTGAGGAAGCGCAGCCATTTGCGATACCACGTCGTCGAAGCCGCCGGGATTCCTCGCCGACCAGAGCAGCTCCATCAGGACCGGAGAACACATCGCCATCTTCCCCTGAATGACTCGCGTGTCGAAGTCGGTGCGGACCGCATCGTCGCGGTGCCGGTTCGTCCAGGCGCTCGTGTCGGCGAGTTCCATGAGCGCGGCTAGGGCAGCGGCGGCGGCGCCTCGGAGTCCAGCTCGGGACCGGACCATGCTTCGATCTCGTCGTTGTCGACGTCGAAGACCATCTCCGTGAGGCGGCGGAGCTTGTCTTGCCGGACGACCTCGGCAAGTGCCTGGGTAACGGTCTCCGTGGTCCCACGCGTACCGAGCACCTCCCGCGCTTCCTCCACCAGGGACATGTCTAGATTGAGCGAGGTGCGTTTGATCATGTCCGAATTGTATGCCTCTACAGCCATGACTGGGAGCATACATCAGAAGAAATCGAAGTCGCCCAGCGTGAAGTGCCACGCGTGCGGCTCCGGATCGAGCCGCTCTCCGGGCCGGAGCGCCTTGCCGACGAAGCGGATCTTCCGGTTCGTGGGCAGGAAGCCGGCGCGCAGGAACGAGCGGCGCTGCGCGCGCGGTGGAAGGGCGATCAGCGCGTCGGCGTCGACCTCCGCGACGGCGCGGCGCAGGAGGGCGACGCGCTCGGCATGCGCCTCCGGCGCGCTGACGAGATCGGCGAGGAAGCCGCTCGACACGCCCTGCTTCACGGTGTGGCCGACGACCGCGACCGCCCGCAGCCTCCCGCCGCGGTAGGCGCCGAAGCGCCGGTAGGTGCGCGGCGTATCGGCGTAGCGCCAGTTCAAGAACTCGGCGTCACGGACGACGTGGTTGCCGTACCCGGCCGCGGCCGCGCTCCAGACCCCGTCGGTCTCGGGTGGGAAGCGCTCGAGCGGCTCGACGCGGACGTCGCCGTACGTCCGCGGGGCGGTGGCCGCCGGCCGCAGGCCGCCGCGCGGGCTCGGTCGCCCGGCGAGGTAGCGCACGACGCCGGCCGCGCGAAGGGGACGCGCCCAGACACGCCGGCCCGGCAGGTCGACCCAGTCGAGCCGCCCGACGAAGATACGGTGGGAGGCCCGGTTCGGGAAGGTGATCGTGATCGGCGACCCGTCCGCGGCCGCCTCGCGCTCGTTGTTCAGCTCGAGCGCGGAGAAGATCCCCTGCCGTCGGTACGGCGCCTCCGTCGCCACGTGGACGGGGATCGCGACGGCGCGCTCCTCGCCGTCGAGGAGCATCCGGAAGAAGCTCATCGCCGCCACCCCGACCACCCGCCCGTCGTCGACGCCGAGCGAGATGAGCCGCCGGCCCACCGGGTTGCGGTCGAACCACCACTCGAACTCCGCGTCGTCGATGTGCGAGCGGCCGACGCCGTGCATGAGCTCGAAGAACCCCTGCCGCTGCTCGGGGGTGAAGAGCTCTACGTCGTAACTCACTTCGAAGACGTACCGAGCGCGGCGTTGAACGCGCGCCGCGCATACGTCCCGGCGACCGTGTCCTTGAGCGCGATCAGGTCGCACGCGCCACGGAGGACGAGCTCGAACGTCCGCGCCGGGTACGGCTCGACGTTGTAGCGCCGCAGGCGGAAGCGGTCGCTCCGGGGGCCGTTCGCGCCCGAGACGGACGTGAAGCCGAGCTCGTAGCCGGCCTGGCGGACGAGGCTCAGATGGACCGGGAGGTAGTCGGCCTCCGAGCCCTTCACGAACGCGAACGCCTGGACGGTGCGGCCCAGTGCCTCCTCGAGCCGCAGCTTCGAGACGACGATCTCGCGCGCCGCCTCGTCGAGCGCGAGGTCGGCGACGGGCCGGTGGCTGATCCCGTGGCACTCGATCCGGACACCCTCGGCCTCGAGCTCGCGGAGCTCGCCCCAGTCGAGCGTGCGGTTGCGCACGCCGAGCGCCGCGAGCCGCTCCTCGTGCGGCAAGGGCCGGCTCTCGCCGAGGTAGCCGATCGGCACGAAGAGGACGGCCGGGTAGCCGTGCTTGCGCAGGACGGGTAGCGCGTTCTCGAGGTTGTCGCGGTAGCCGTCGTCGAAGGTGATCAGCGTCGCGCCCGGCGGGAGCGGCTTCGCCTCGACGTAGTGAGCAATCACTTCCTCGAGCCCCACCGCCTTGTAGCCGAGCTCGCGGAGCTGCGCCATCTGCTCGTCGAAGAGCGAGACCGGCACGGTGACGGGGTTCCCCGGTAGGTCGTTGACCTTGTGGTACATGAGCGCGCGGAGCGTCCGGCCACCCTCGCCGTCGAGCGCGCCGGTCCCCGCGACCGTCTCGCCGATGGCGCGGTAGATCCCGTTCTTGAGCAGCTGCTTTGCCCGCGTCGCCTGCATCAGCGGCTCAAGTCTAGGACGCGGACGACCGCCTCACGGAGCCTCACCGCGTACTCCTCGGGGGTTGCGAGCCACGGCTCGACGCTTTCGCGCGCGCGGGCGGCGAGGCGCTCGGCGAGCTCACGGTCGGTGAGGAGCCGGCCGAGCGCGTCGGCCAGAGCTCGCGTGTCACCCGGCTCGACGAGGAGGCCGTTCTCTCCGTCGCGGACGAGGTCGGGGATCCCGCCGACCCGCGTGGCGACGACGGGCCGGCCGCGGCAGAGTGCCTCCACGACGACGCGGCCCATCCCCTCCGAGCGGGAGGGGAGGACGAGCGCGGTCGACCCGTCGAGCGCCGCCGCCACCTCGGCGGTCTCGAGCCGCGGCGTCCAGCTCGTCTGCTCGGGGAGGTCGGCGACGAGGCGCTCGACCACGTCGCTGCGGGTTCCGGAGCCGACGATGCGCAGCGTCGCGCCGGGCACGCTCGGAGCGGCGAGCCGCCACGCCTCCGCCAGGCCGTCCACGTTCTTGTACAGCTCGAGCACCCCGACGAAGAGCGCGTGCGGCTGCTCCGGTAGCGGCTGCACCGGGCCCAGGAAGTGCTCGAGGTCCATGAACGCCGGGAAGACGTCGGCCGGCTCGAGCCCGGCGTCTCGCACCAGCTTCGTCGTGTACGGCGAGACCGTCCGCACCCCGTCTGCACGGTGCAGCGCAGCCAGCGCGACGCGGTCGGCGACCGGCGAGAGCACGCGCCGAAGCGGCGACCCGTAGAGCCGCGTGGACGTGCGCCAGTCACCGTGGACGTCGACGAGCACGGGCGTCCTCTTCCCGACTGCCGCCCGGCCCGCGAGCGCCGCCGCCGCCTCGTAGGCGCTCTGGGCGGCAACGGCGTCGGGCCGGAAGCGGACGAGCTCGCGCGCGATCCGCGGCGCGAGCGACGCCCAGAAGCGCGGCCCGTCGAGCGGCCGCGGCGGCACGAGCTCGAAGATGTCGTCACCGCCCTCTCCGCTCGCGAGCACGCGGAGGTCGACCTCCGCCGCGAGCGCGTCGAACTTCCGCTGCAAGCTCGCCGAGAGCGGCAGCCGGTAGCGGGTGCGTCCGACCATCAGGACTCGTGGGCGGATGCAACCTCCTCCAGCAGCGCTTCGAGGCGCCCGTAGATCTCGTCCGGCGAGAACCGCGCCACCGACGCGACCGCCGCCGCGCGCAGCCGCTCCTGGAGCGCCTCGTCGTCGAAATAGCGGCGAATCGCGCCCGCGAGCGCCTCGGGGTCGTTCATCGGGACGAGGAGCCCGTTCTCGCCGTCGCGGAGGATCTCGGTGACACCGCCGACGTGGGTGGCCAGCACCGGCGTCCCCACAGCCAGGGCCTCGACGACCATGTGCGGGAAGTTCTCCCAGCTCGAGGACAGAAGCGCGGCGTCGGCCGCCCGGAGGAGCTCGAACACGGCCTGCCGCGGCTGCGGGCCGAGGAAGCGCGCACGGCTGTCGAGCGGCATCGAGCGCGCGAGCTCCCGGAGCCGCTCGAGGTACGGCCCCTCGCCGGCGAGGACGAGCGACACGTCCGGATTCCGCACCACCGCCTCGAGCGCGACGGGGATCGCCTTCTGCGGGACCATGCGGCCGGCGAAGACCAGCGTCCTCCCCTCCAGGCCATGGCGTCGCCGCAGCTCCTCCCGCTCTCCGAGCTCCGGAGGCGAGACCGGGTTCGGGATCACGACGACCTTCTCCGTCGGCAGCCCCCAGCCGAGCGCGAGCTCGCGCAGCGCCTCGCTCGGGATGATCACGCGCCTCGCGCGGGCGAGCGCCAGGTCGCGGATGCGCCGCAGGACGCCGATCCGGAGCCCCCGCGCGCCCTGGAAGGCGCCGAGGTCGGCGCCGAAGAGCCGCCAACGTAGTGAGCGCTCAAAAACCGGGTCCGAGGTGAGCTTGAGGACGATCGGCCTGCGCGCGAGCGCGGCGCCCAGGCTCGAGCGGCCGATCATCCCGGTCGAGTAGACGATGTCCGCCTTCCGCGCCAGCCGGGCCACGAGCCGGGCGGCGATGACGTGGCGCCACACGAGCGGCGTGCGCCGCGACGCCCAGTGCACGGCGTAGCGCTCGGGCGCCGGCGCGCAGTCGGCCATCGTCACGGCAGCGACCCCGTGACCCCGCCGAAGTAAGTACTCACAAACCTCGGGCGCGTGGCTCGCCGGCCCTCCCACGTCCGGGGGCCACATCCCGGAGACGACGAGGACGTTCACGCCCGCGCCACCACCGCGGCGACGAGCGCCCGGAGCAGCCCATGCGGGTCGTGGAGGATGCGGAAGCCGTTCTCGACGACGCGCCTCGTCGCCTCGTCGAGCGGGACGACGGAGGCCCACGACGGGTCCACGATCCCCACCTCGAGCTCGAGCCCCGACCGAAGCGCGAGCCGCCGCTCCGTCAGTGGGCCAAGGCGCTCGGTGCGCACGATCCGCGTGGCGCCGAGCGCCTGGATCCACTCGGCGTGCTGTGTGTAGGCGGTCACGTCCTCGGCGAGCAGGATGAGCTTCGAGCCAGCGAGGCCCGCGCCGAGGATGTCGCGCCGGCCGGGCGCCCACGCCGCGACGCGCGCGACGATCGAGTCAGGGGGCAACGACGTCGGCGGGACGCGGCTGCGGCCCCGTCCTCGGCTCCCGCCGCAGCCGAACGAGGAGCACCGTCCAAACGGCCGCAAACGCGCACGCGGCGATGAGGAAGCCGCCCGCGGCGCCCGTCGCCCCGTACAGCGAGCCGAGTACGAGGAGCGACGGGATCAGCACCGCGATCTCCGTCCCCTGCGCGAGCAGGCGCAGGCCCGGCCGTCCGATCGAGACCGGGAAGGACTTCGCCCACCCCCAGATCACCTGGATCGCCGCGACGAGGAGGATGATCCGGGCCGCGTTCGTCGCCGGCGCCGCTTTCTGCCCGTATGCGATCCGGAGCAGATGCGGCATGAGCCAGAGGAGCGGCGGCAGGATCACCGCCATGAGCAGCGCCGCGCCGGTGACGTAGCGGCGCAGCATGCGGTAGGCGCGGTCGCTGCGGCCCTGCTCGACGTGGTGCGTCTGCTCGGTGAGCAGGATCAGCCGCACGGGCGAGGAGAGCGACGCGAACGCCGACTCGGGCACCTGGCCGATGCGGAGGTAGCTCACCTGCTGGGGTCCCCTCACGACGCCGAGCAGGAGCGTGCCGAGCAGCCCGCGCATCGGGCTCAGCACCGAGCCGAGGCTCGACTGGACGACGAAGCGGCGGAACGGAAGCTTGTCCTCTCCGAGCGGGACCGCGTCGGCCGCCGGGAACTTCCGCAGCGCGACGAGCGCCGCTGCGCCGATCGCCGCGGTCGCGAGCACCTGGGCGGCGAGGAGCGCGATCACCGTCTCGAGCACGCCGAAGGCCGCGCCGACCGCGAGCGCGGCGAGCCGAAGGCCCATCGAGATGACGAGGAAGGCCGCCCGCACGTCGTAGCGCCGCCTGACGATGAGGGCCGCCGCCGCGATCCCTTCCGGCGCCTGCGCGATCGGCAGGAACGCCGAGACGAGCATCGGCCCGGCGAGGCCGTGCGCCCAGATGAGGTGCGAGAGCGGCGCGAGGATCGCGACCCCGATCCCGCCGAGGAGCCCGCCGACGAGCTTCAGCGAGATCCCGACCCGGAAGACGCGCCGAAAGCGCCCCCAGTCCGCGCGAGCTTCGTAGCGGAAGCCGTACTTGATCACCGCCTCGTCCACGGTGAGGTCGGCGAAGAGCTGGAAGAACCCCGTCGCGGCGAGGACGAGCGCGAGCAGGCCGAAGTCGTACGTGCCGAGCTCCCGGAACGCGACGACGCTGCCGAGGAACCCGAGCGCGGCGGAGAGGTACACGCCGGCCGCGGTCGAGGATCGGCGCCAGAAGACCGGCGAGCGCATGAGCGAGAGGCCAGTATAGAGAGGCGCCAGGTGCCCTCCCGAGCCCGCTCCCGCCCTCCACAGGTCGCGTTCGTCTACCCGAACCCGCGCGCCGAGCTGGCGACCGCCGTCGCCCGCGGCGAGGCGCCCGACAGCACGCTTCTCGGCCAGAACCACCTCGGCGGGCTCGGCATCGACGCGCGGCTGCACGACCCGGCGCTGACGCGGCGCCGGAGCGGCCGGCTGCGCTGGCACCTGCGCGAGGTCACCCTGCCGTGGGAGCTCGGTGACGCCGACGTCGCGTTCACGCCGCTCGCCGGTCTCTTCCCGCTCGCCGCGCGGGTGCGGCGCCGGCCGCGTGTCGTCGTCCTCAACTACGGCCTGTGCACGATCTGGGAGCGGAGCTCGGTCGCGCGGCGGCGGCTGCTCGGCGCTTCGCTGCGTGCCGCCGCGGCTGTCGTCTGCCTCGGCGAGTGGCAGCGCGAGCGGCTCGAGGAGCAGACGGGCGCGCGCGCGGCGACGGCGCTGCTCGGGATCGACGAGCGCTACTTCTCCCCGCGCCCCGGGGCGGTGGATGAGGAGCCGTACGTCCTCGCCGTCGGCAAGGACCTCGCGCGCGACTACGGGACCTTCGCCGAGGCCGTGCGCCGGCTCGGCGTCCGCGCCGAGATCGCCGCGTACCCGCGGAACCTCGAGGGCTTGGAGTTGCCGCCGGGAACCAGGGCGCGTGCCGTGTCCTCCAGCGAGCTGCGCGAGCTCTACGCGGGCGCGGCCTGCGTCGTCGTCCCTCAGCGGGGGCAGGAGTATCCGTACGGCTCCGAGGGGGGCGGCCTGACGTCGCTCCTCGAGACGCTGGCGATGGGGCGGCCGCTCGTCGCGACCGATCGGCCGATCCTCCGCGACTACGTGACGGACGGCGAGACGGCCCTGGTCGTGCCGCCCGAGGAGCCCGAAGCCCTTGCGGCGGCGATCCGCCGCGTGCTCGACGACGGCGAGCTCGCGCGGCGCGTCGGCGAGGCGGGCCGGGCCCGCGTCGAGGCGGAGCTGACGACGCGGCACTTCGCGGAGCGCATCGCGCCGATCCTACGAACCGCCTGAGACCTCTGCGTCATAGCGATAGTATTCGCTGCGTTATAGCGATACTATTTCCTGCGGCATATCGATAGGATTCTTGCCCATGCGAGATGATGCAGCGCGTGCCGTCTATGTCCCGCGCCTGATCGACCCGCTTCTCGACGACCTGCTGGAGGAGTTGCCTGGACTACTCGTCGTCGGACCCCGCGCCGTCGGAAAGACGACGACCGTCGCCCGCCGTGCCGAGACAGTCATCGCGCTGAGCGTCGAGGCACAAGCAGCGGCGTTCGCGGCCGATCCCGATTCTGCACTGGCCGGGCTGGACGAGCCGGTACTGCTCGACGAATGGCAGGAGGTGCCGAGCGTCTTCGGCGCCGTCCGCCGGGCAGTCGACGCCGATCCGCGCCCGGGGCGCTTCTTCCTCACTGGTTCGGTGCGCGCCGAGCTCGACGCCGAGGTCTGGCCCGGAACAGGTCGTCTCGCCCGACTTCCGATGTACCCGATGACGATTCGCGAACAGCTCGGGCAGGTCGACGATGCGACGTTCTTCGACACGCTCGCCGCCGGCCAACCGCTGACGGTACCCGCCGACACGCCCGACCTCCGGGGCTACGTCGAGCTCGTCCTGAGGAGCGGCTTCCCCGTTTCAGCGCTTCGTCTGACCGGCCGCCGCCGCGAGCTTTCCCTCGAGGCATACCTCGACCAGCTGCTGACTCGCGATGTCGCCCAATTGGAAGAGAGCGCGACGAGGAGGCGTGACCGGCAGCGCCTCCTCCGCTACTTCGAGGCGTACGCGCTCAACTCCGGAGGAGTGCTGGACCACAGGACGATCTACGACGGCGCCCAGCTGAATCGGATAACGGCGAACGCCTACGAGGACCTGCTGACGAACTTGTTCGTCGTCGAACAGGTTCCACCATGGACGTCGAACCGTCTGAAACGGCTCGTTCGTCAACCGAAGAGATACGTGATCGACGCCGCCCTGATTGCGTCCGCGCTCCGGCTCGACGCGAACGGAATCATGTTCGACGGCGACCTTCTCGGCCGCGTCCTCGACACGTTCGTCGCCGCACAGCTACGTCCTGAGCTGGCGGTTTCCCGGACCCGGCCTCGTCTCTTCCATCTTCGGACGGAGCAGGGCCGACACGAAGTCGACCTCGTTGCCGAGCTCGGTGGACAGCGTCTGATCGCGGTCGAGATCAAGGCGAACGCCGCGCCGGACGCCCGCAACGACGCGAAGCATCTGGTCTGGTTGCGCGACGAGCTCGGCGATCGTTTCGTCGCCGGCGTCGTGCTCCACTCCGGGCCGCGGATCTATCAGCTGAGCGAAAGGATCACAGCCGCGCCGATTTCGACGCTTTGGGGTTGACGCGCTGAGGTTTACCCGCCGCTTACGTGGTCACGCCTAGCGTCAGACCATGCGACGCTTGCTCATCCTGGCCGTCGCGGCCTCGTCTCTCGTGGGCGCGCCCACAGCGGCGGCGGCAAACTGCGGCACCGCCGTGCTCAAGGACTGGGCGGACGGGAAGCTCGACCGCGCGTATCCGGTCAAGTGCTACCAGGACGCGCTCGACGCCATGCCCGAGGACATGCGGAGCTACACGACCGCCCCGGACGACATCCGGCGCGCGCTCCTCGCGCGGCTCCGCGTCACCCGCACGCACCATGGCCAGCCTGGGGCTCGCCGGCGGGCCGTCGCATCGGCGCCGCGAGCGACCGCGCGCGAAGCTCTGTCCGCCGCGGGCGTGACCACACGGGCGACGGGGATCCCGCTGCCGCTCGTCGTGCTCGCCGCGATCGGCCTGGTCTTGCTGCTCGGCGGCTCGGGCGCGCTCCTCAGCCGCCGGGTTCGCGCCCACGCCGCCCGCGAGGGGCCCTGACTTAGCAACAGCCTGTTGCAAGGGTCGAGGGGGCCGGCGGCGGGCGCTCGCGTTAACGTGGCGCGTCGTGCCGGCGCGTTCGGTTCCGAGTCCAGGCGTCTTCGGGCGAGGCGCAGCGGCCGTGCGCGCGACCGCGACCGCCCGGCCCGGGCCGCTCGTCCTCGCGCTGGCGATCCCGATCGTCTTCCTGCACATCCGCTATCAGCCGAAGGTGCACCTCGGCCTCGGCTCGACGACCGCCGGGATCGAGCTCTCGGACGTGGCTGTCCTCGCCGTGGCCCTCGCGGCCGTGTGGGCCGGGATCCGCGAAGGCTGGACGCCGCTTCGTCCCGGCCGCGCGATCTGGATCACCCTAGCGGCGGTCGTCGCGATCGTCTTCGTCTCGACCTTCTACGGCCTTGCGCGGCCCCCGCACTACCGCTTCCTTACGCATCTCGTCACGGCCGCGAAGTTCGCCGAGTACGCCGTCCTCGCCCCCGCCGTTCCGCTCCTCCTTCGCGCGCGCCGCGACGTCACGCTCCTCTTCTGGACGATCGCCGCCTGGAGCGCCGCCGCGACTGCCTGGGGCCTGCTCCAGTTCTCCGGCCTCGTGAACGAGTTCGAGGGCAAGCGGCCGCTCCAGCGCGAGCCGTCCTTCCTCGGCATCCACGACCTGGCGGCGCTGTCGGGTGCGGCGCTCGCGATCGGCCTCGCACTCCTCTCGCTCCGCCCCGCCACGAACAGCGAGCGCCTGCTCGGATGGATCGCCGGCGCGAGCGGCGCCCTCGGGCTGGTCCTCTCGAGCGCGGTGGCGGGAGCGCTCGGGATCGGCCTCGTCGCGGTCGCTGCGATCGTCGTCGGCGCACGGCGGCACGTCCTCTCGCTCGCCCGCGCAGCGTCCGTCGTCGCGATCGCCGTCGTCGTCGGCGCCGGCGTCCTCCTGATGCGAAGCGGCGACGTCACGAGCTTCATCCGCTTCCTCGGGATCGGCCACGAGCCGAAGCGGACGACCGACGTCGAGAGCTCCGTGCACCGTTCGCTGCTCGCCTACATCGGCGTGCGGATCTTCGCCGACCACCCGATCCTCGGCGTCGGGTGGCAGGGCTCCGAGGAGGAGGGCAACTACCGCCCCTACCTGGCCGCCGCCCACCGCCGCTTCCCCGGCGAGCCAGCCGTGGCGTTCCCCTCGCCGCAGCACGCGTGGGGCGTCCAGAACGCGTACCTCCAGACGCTCACGGACATGGGCCTCGTCGGCTTCGCGATCCTCCTCGCCCTCCTCGTCAGCGGGCTCGTCCTCGGCCTGAGGGCGGCACTGCGCGCCCCGCCGGAGATCGCGTTCGTCGCCCTCGTCGGCGTGCTCTGGATCTTGGTCGCGGCCGGTGTCTGGAACGGCCTCGGGCTCGTCGCCGGGATCCCGCTCGACGCGCTGACGTGGCTCTCCTTCGGCCTCGTCGCGACGGCTGCCCGTGGCTGAGGACTGGCCCGGCGACTACCGGCGCCGGCCGCCGATCTCCTCGCCGACCTACGCCGTCCGCGCGCCGCTCGCGGCGTGGCTCCGCGACGAGGCGGCGCGCCGCCCGCGCCCGTACCGCCTCCTCGACGTCGGCTGCGGCGTGAAGCCGTACCTCCCGTTCTTCGAGCCCCACGCGAGCGAGTACGTGGGCGTCGACGTCGTCGAGAACCCCGCCGCCGACCTCCAGGGCGCGGTCGAGAATCTGCCGGTGGAGGACGCGAGCTTCGACCTCGTCCTCTGCATCCAGGTACTCGAGCACGCTGACGATCCGGCCAGGGGCGTGCGCGAGCTCCGCCGCGTCGTCGCGCCGGGCGGCGCCGTCCTCGCCTCGACGCACGGCGTGCAGGTCTACCACCCCGCGCCCGTCGACCTCTGGCGCTGGACACACGCCGGCCTCGACCGCCTCTTTCGCGAGAATGCCGACTGGAGCTCGCTCTCGGTGCGCCCTTCCTCCGGAACGACCGCCTGCCTCGGAATGCTCGTCGCCATCTACGCCGACCTCCTCGCCCGGCGCGTCCACCTCGCGCCGCTCGGCCGCGCCGTCGTCGCCAGCCTGAACCGCGGCGCCGCCGCGCTCGACCGCCGCTCGAGCGACCTCAACGAGCCGAGGTCGGGATCGCTGATCGCCAACTACCACGTGGTCGCGGAGCCGTGAGGGTCCTCGTCACCGGCGGCGCCGGCTTCATCGGCTCGAACCTCGTCCGCGGCCTGCTCGAGCGCGGCGACCAGGTGCGCGTGCTGGACAACTTCTCGACCGGGAGCCGCGAGAACCTCGCCGACGTCGAAAGCGACGTCGAGCTCGTCGAGGGCGAGCTGCGGAGCTACGAGCGCGTCCACGCGGCGACACGCGGCGTCGAGCTCGTCTTCCACCAGGGCGCGCTGCCGTCCGTGCCCCGGTCCGTGCAGGACCCGCTCACGACGAGCGCGGTTAACGTCGAAGGGACGCTGAACGTCCTCCTGGCCGCGCGCGACGAAGGCATCCGGCGCGTAGTCGTCGCCTCGAGCTCGTCCGTGTACGGGAACTCGGGCTCGCTCCCGAGAGTCGAGTCGCAG
>Ga0209577_10001861_pt1 | contig 20686 bp, 20 predicted proteins | sample GraSoiAngelo_109_FD_185874 | JGI IMG/M metagenome (GOLD analysis project Ga0209577, IMG submission 185874) | Grasslands soil microbial communities from the Angelo Coastal Reserve, California, USA - 14_0903_12_20cm (SPAdes) (version 2) | ecosystem: Environmental > Terrestrial > Soil > Grasslands...
CGGGCTCGCTCGAAGAAGCGGTCATCGAGATGGAGCAGTCAGAGCTGGTGGCCGAGGCGCTCGGCGAGCACGTCTTCGAATGGTTCATCCGCAACAAGCGCACCGAATGGGATGACTACAAGACCTACGTCACTCCATACGAGATCAAGCGCTATCTCCCTATCCTGTGATGGGGACGGACTGAGCTGATGGAACCCCTGCTTCTCTTCCCCGACCCGGCGCCGCCGCCGCTGGCCCAGGCCCTCGACCTCGGGAGCTGGCCGTGGAAGGCCGCGGCCACGCCGGACGCGGCGATGCGGCTGGAGCCCGACGAGGGGTGGGCGGGCGCCGTCATCTGCGCCGACGAGGACCCCGATGCCGCCTTCGCCATGTGCCGGGCGTTGCGCAAGCGCGACATCCCGTTGGAGCCGCTGCTGCTGTTGGTCCCAACGCAAGGATTCGCCGACCTCGAGCTGCGCGAGGACCTGTTCGACGACTTCTGCGTCACGCCGTTTCAGCCCGTCGAACTGGAGGCGCGCCTCAAGCACCTGTTCTGGCGAACAGGCCGCGGCACACGGCCCGAGCTCGTGGAGTGCGGGCCGCTCGTCCTGAACCTGGAGACCTACCAGGCGGCCATCGGCGGCCAGCACCTGGACCTCACGTTCATGGAGTACGAGCTGCTGAAGTTCCTCGCCACCCATCCCGGCAAGGTGTTCACCCGCGAGACGCTGCTCTCGCGCGTGTGGGGCTACGAGTACTACGGCGGGGCCAGGACGGTCGACGTCCACGTCCGCCGTCTGCGAGCGAAGCTGGGCGAGGAGCACGCCGCGCTCATCCAGACAGTGCGCTCGGTCGGCTACCGCTTCGGCCAGGCCCCCCGCTGGGGCTGAAGGTCGTTACTGGTTGAGCCCGGTCAGCTCGCTGCCTTCGTTGGCGTCCTCGACCTCCGTCTGGGCGGCCCAACCGAGGACGCCCATGGTGACGCCGCCGACAACGAAGATCAGCGGGACCATGAGCAGCATGCAGACGACGAGGATGATCGCTCCGACCACGGCGTGATTCTTACCCCGTGAAGGCCCAGGCCTCGACTTCGACGAGGGCACCGAGCGGGAGGCCGGCGACGGCGACGGCGGCGCGCGCTGGGCGGTGGTCGCCGAAGGACTCGATGTAGGCCTCGTTCATCACCGCGTAGTCGTCGATGTGGCGGAGGAAGACGGTGGTCTTGACCACCTCGTCAAGCGAGGCACCTTCGCCCTCGAGCAGCGCACGGAGGTTGGCCAAGGCCTGGCGCAGCTCATCCCGCATGCCGCCCTTGACAAGACTGCCGTCGCGCACGCCGATCTGGCCAGACACGATCAGCCAGTCGCCGGCCCGAACCACGGGCGTGTACGGCCCAACCGCTTTCGCCATCGCCTACCTCCGCCGAGTCGGCCAGTCCTGGGCACAACCCTCGCCGATCCACGCCGCGGCCGCCACTGCGGCGAAGACGGCGTCCGAGCCGTTGACAGGCTCGCCGCCGCGTTGGTCGATCTCGACGTCGACCGGTGGCATGTCGCGCGCCCGCAGGATCCCGAAGGAGCGAATGGTGAGGTCGTGCGGTTCGCCGACGTCGTCGGTGGCGATGCCCTCGGACCACACCCACCCGAGCGCCATGTGAGTGGCGCCGATGCAGTAGGACCGGAGCACCACCTCGTCGAGCGGCTCCCCGCACGAGACGCGGACGCGAACACCGTCGTCGGTGAGTTCGGCCTCGGCGACGGCGCCCGAGGGCGAGCGCACGGGCCGCGCCGACCCAGACGCGCCGCTCACAAGGACGTGGGCCTCGGCCCAGCCCGCAGCCCGCAACGACGTCGATGTCAGCGGTCCGGCCACGTCGACTTCCTCGACCTGCAGCGCCGGGGCGAAGCCTCGCACTGCCTCGGCGATGCCGGCAGTGCGCGCCACACGCACGACACCCGAGCCGTCGGACCGGGCCCCGGCCGCCACCGGTGGACGCTTGGGCCCCAGGCGGACGGCGTCCTCGCGCGACAGGAGCACGCGCACCGGGCGCCCGTGCTCGTCGGCCAAGCGCCGCGCCACGCCGGGAGCCACAGACGACGCCTTGCCGCCGAAGGCGCCGCCGTTGGCCAACGGCGTCGCCGGCTCGCCGCCTGGCTCGCACCAGGAGGCGTCCAGCTCCAAGTACGCGGGCTCGACCCATGTCGTGCGCAGGGTGACGTCCCAGTCGCCGTCCGGCACGCGCAAGGGATGGCGCAGCGCGGCAGTGGTGCGGCGGCCCTGCACCTTGCCCGCGGCCCGGCGGGCGTCGCTCAGCGCCTCGCCCACTGCCCATCCACCCCGGCCGTCGGGCACGGCGATCAGGGCATCAGCCGGTGCCGTGTCGTCGGCGAACCCACCGCCGCCCAGGGAAACGTCGGGGGCCACCCGCTGCGGGACACCGCCCTCGATCGTCGCCCGCCGGGACGCGGCGTCGAGATCGCGGAGCCTGGCCTCGACGCCGTACGCAGCGAACGCCTGGCCGATCGTGCGCCACCCTGTGCACCGGCACAGGTGGGCGAGCAGGGCTCCTTCCACGTCGGTCGACCCTTTGGCCCGGAGCGCCGCCAGGCGCAGGACGATCCCGGGCGTGCAGAACCCGCACTGGCTGGCGCCGGTGGCGCAGAAGGCGTCAGCCCACGCCTGCCGCTCCTCCTCGGGCAGTCCGTCGACGGTGGTGATCGACCGGCCCGCCACCCGCCGGGCCGGCGTCACACACGCGACCCGCGGGGCGCCGTCCACCAGCACCGTGCAGCAGCCGCACTGGCCTTGCGGGCTGCACCCGTCCTTGGGCGAGCGCGCGCCGAGGCGATCGCGAAGGATTTCGAGAAGCGAGGTGTCCTCGTCCTCGACGGAAACCTGGCGACCGTCGAGGGTGAAGGAGAGCGTCAGCTAAACGACTGCCCGCAACCGCACGAGCGGGTGGCGTTGGGGTTGTTGATCGAGAACCCGGCGCCCTGGAGGCCGTCCTTGAAGTCGAGCGTGGCGCCCTTGAGCAGGGGAGCGCTCGACGGGTCGACGACCACATTGAAGCCGCCGGCATCGTTGGTGATGTCGTCGGCGGCCATGTCGGTGTCGAAGAACATCTCGTAGCTGAAGCCCGAGCATCCGCCGGGACGGACGGCCACGCGCAGGGCGAGGTTCTCGTCGCTCTCCTGGGTGATCAGCTCCTTGACCTTGATGACGGCGGCGTCGGTGAGGGTGATCACCGAGCTCTCGTCGACGTGGGTCTGTTCCTGGATGCTCATATGGCTCAGCCTACCTACCTATTCAGAGGACAAGACGACCTGACACGGCTCGCGGTCGACGAGCGTTCCAAACTGTGCAACGTCTGCGCCGCCGTGTTCTTCCACGAATCCCTCGACCAGGCCCCGGTGCAGGTGGCACACCAGCTCCGGATGGGCCTCGGCCAGCTCCCGGTACGGGCAGTGGGTGAAGGCGATGGTGGCCAGCTCGCCGTCCTCGGCCGACGCCGGGTCGAACCCGAGCTCATCGAGCGCCCGGGTCAACGCCTGCGCACACGTGCCCCGGGCGGAGCGAGCAGCCATGGCCCGGCCCTGTTCCCGGCTGGCAGCGGCCGCGTCCTCGCCGCCGACGCCGGCACCTGCCGCGGCGGCGACCAAGAGGCGGGCGAGCAGGGGGAAGGCGGCGGGCTCGAGTCCGAGCGACGGGGCGTCGGCCGCCAGCGAGTACCGGTGCTGCGGGCGCCCGACCGAGCCCCGCGCTTCGATCTCCACGTCGAGGAGGCCGACCTCACGCATGCGCTCCAAATGAGGACGCACGGTGTTGGCGTGCAGGCCGAGCGTCTCGGCGATCTCGATCGTCGAGAGCGGCGACGCCGAACGGGCCAACTCGAGATAGATGGCGTAGCGGGTGTTGTCACCGAGCGCCTTGAGGACGGCCAGCCGGCCCTGCGGCTCCACGCCGACATTCTAACTGCGAGAGGCGCATTACCAAGGCCAAGACCGGTAAAATCGGAGGGTGACCGCAGGGCCCCACGTGCTTCCCAGTGAGCAGGACGTCGTCGAAGTGCTCCGCGGCGTCGTCGATCCCGAGCTCGGCTCCGACATCGTCGACCTGGGCATGGTGCGCGACGTCAGCGTGAACCCCGACGGGCAGGTGTCGGTCGCCGTCGCCCTGACCATCTCCGGCTGCCCCCTGCGCACCCAGATCCGGGAGGACATCGAGTCCAAGGTCCGCGGCCTGCCCGGCGTGACGGCCGCCGGCGTGACATTCGCGGAGATGACCCAGGACCAGCGCAGCGCCGTCATGCAGCGCGTGCGCAAGCAGCTGGCCGACAATCCGCCGCCCACCGAGGTGCCGCTCACCACGCGCGTGATCGCGGTGGCGAGCGGCAAGGGCGGCGTCGGCAAGTCCAGCGTCACCGTGAACCTGGCCACGGCGATGGCGGCCCGCGGCCTCAACGTGGGCGTGCTCGACGCCGACATCTGGGGCTTCAGCGTGCCGCGCATGCTCGGGATCCACGGCCGCCTGGGCGCCACCGACGCCCGAAAGATCCGCCCCAACGAGCTGACCGTCGGCGACGGCCACCTCCAAGTCGTCAGCATGGGCTTCCTCGTCGAGGACGAGGAGCAGGCGCTGATGTGGCGGGGCCTCATGCTGTCCAAGGCCCTCGAGCAATTCCTTACCGACGTGGGCTGGGGACCGATGGACTACCTGCTGGTCGACATGCCGCCGGGAACGGGCGACATCCAGATGGCACTGGGCCGGCTGCTGCCTCGCACCGAGCTTCTCGTCGTGACCACGCCCGCACTCGCCGCCCAGAAGGTCGCCACCCGCGTAGCGGACATGGCCCGCCGCTCCTACCTCAAGGTGCTCGGCGTCATCGAGAACATGAGCACCTTCACGTGTGAACACGGTACGGAGTACGCCCTGTTCGGAGAGGGTGGCGGTGCCGCGCTCGCTCGCGACATCGGCGTGCCATTGCTCGCGCAGGTGCCGCTGGAGCCCGCGGTCAGCGCCGCCAACGACGCCGGTCGGCCGCTGAGCACTTCGGCGCCCGAGAGCGCCGCCGGGCAGGTCTTCGCGTCGATCGCCGAGCGGATCTCGGCCGAGCTCCTTCCGCCTCTCGACATGGCCGGATGCACAGCGCGCATACTCGCCGATGTCGAAGAGAAACTGGGCGCGACGCCGTAACGCGGGCTAGTGCCGCGCCCGCGGCACGGGCAGGGCCAGTGACAACAGGGCGCCGCCGCCGGGCGCAGGCTCGTAGGACACCCGGCCACCCATGGCCTCGACCAGGCCCTTTACGAGGGCCAGGCCCAGCCCCGTTCCGCGCGCCCGGTCGCGGTCGGTGCGCCCGAGGGTGCGGATGCGCGAGAAGAGGGTGGGGATGAGCGACTCGGCAACCCCCGGCCCGTGGTCGCGCACGTTCAGCACCACCTCGTCGTCACCGGTTGTCGCGTCCACGATGACGGGGGGAGCGCCGTGCACGAGCGCATTCTCGATGAGGTTGGCAACGACCTGCTCGAGACGGCGTCCGTCGGCCAGCACCATGAGGCCATCGGCGATGTGCAGCTCGACGGCGGCCCCCGTGTCCGGCACCGACGCCAGAGCCAGCTCGACGGTCATGGCCAGATCGACGGGGCGGACGTTGAGCACGATGGACCGCGCCTCGAGCCGGCTCACGTCGAACAGGTCATCGGCCAGCCGCGAGATGCGCTCGGCTTGGCGCCGGACCGACTGGCCCATGCGCTGGATCCGGTCGGTGCCGAGCTCGTCGGCGTGGGTCTCCAGGGTGGCACCCAAGCCGAGGATGGCGGTCAACGGGTTACGCAGGTCGTGCGTGATCAGGGCGAGGAACTCGTTCTTGGACTCCTCCAGATCGCGCTGAGCGGTGACGTCGCGCACCACGCCTTGGAACCCGGCGGCGATGCCGCCCTCGCGGCGGGCGCTGGTGGAGACCTCGAGCACCCGGCGCACGCCGTCGGGCCTGCTGACGGCCAGCTCGGTACGGTCGTGCTCATCCGAGTCGACGGTGAGGCGCTCCAGGACGTTGGCGCCTTCGAGCGGCGACAAGACGTCGGACAGGGCGGCGCCCACGAGCTCCTCTCGGGCCCGGCCCAGGATCACGGCGAGCGACGAGTTGGCGAAGATCACCCGTCCGTCCAGGTCGACCTCGAAGATGCCGTCCGACGAGTGCTCGACGACATGCTCGTAGTGGGTACGGCTCTCCTCTTCACGGCGTACGACCGTCTGCCAGTAGCCCCGCGCCACGGCGTCGATGAGACGGTCCATGGCTGGCAGTACGCGTGTCAAGAGAAGCGAGAGGGCCAAGCCCCAGTGGCGGCCCCGCTCTTCGGCAACCTCCACCGCCGTCTGCACGACAAGGTCGCGGGAGATACGGAGCACCACGAGAAGCTGCGGGAGCGGCGATCCCGTCGACGCCGCGGTGGCGCCCACCTCCTCCAGGTCACCGACCAGCGCCTCGTCGACCTCCTCACCCTGCCCGGTGACGGCGAGGATGGCCTCGAAGCGGTTGCGGGCCTGCTCGATGAAGCGCTGGCGCTCGGGCGGGCCCCACGACGAGGCCTCGGGGAACGCCGTGGCGAAGATGTCGAACGCCCGCCGCGCCATCTCCTCGGACCGGCCGTCGAGGGCGGCGAGCAGGGCCTGGGGGTCGGCGGGCCCGCCCTCGGTGTCGAAGAGGTTGCCGGCGCCGCTGTCGGCGTTCCGGGCGACGAAGGCCTTGAGGTCGCCGATGGCGAACCGGAGGCCGTCGGGACCCTCGGTGGTCGCCGGCAGGTACCCGGCATCGACCAGCGCATTCACCCCGGCGGCGGTGAGGTCGAGCAGCGACGCGGCCTCGTCGAGGCCGACCATCCGCGATTTCCCTACTCGATCACTCACGGGTGCGCCGCCTCCGGCGGCTGCCCGTGAGCGGGCACGCGTTCACACTGGTTCGCTCGCTGCGCTCGCTCACTGTCTCTTATTCGACGCCGTTGACCGACGCCCCTACCGGGCGGCGGCGGCGCTCCACTGTCCGTCAAGGTCCGCTCCTTGAACCTCTCCCTCGGATCTGAGCTTCAACAGATGCGCATGCACCGAGTGACGGGCGATCGGGTGCAGCGCTTCCGGAACGTCGGCATAGACGCGTTCCACGACCGCGTCAACCGTTTCTGCCCCAGCTCTCACCGCATCGAGGATCGCGCGTTCCCGCTCACCTCGATGGGTGAGGTACTCGTCGATCTTCGCCTTCGGGTCCCCGATGAGGTGGCCGTGGCCGGGCGCGATCGAGCGGATGCGCATCGTCTTGAGGCGGCGCAGGGCGTCGAGGTAGGCGGCCATGTCGCCGTCGGGAGGCGAGATCACGACGGTCGAGCCCTCCATGATGTGGTCGCCCGAGAACAGCATGCGCTCCTGCTCGAGCAGGTAGCAGAGGTGATTGGAGGCGTGTCCGGGGGTGTGCACGGCGCGCAGCCGGAACTCGGTGGCCTCCAGGCAAGAGCCTTCGCCGATCGTCTCGTCGGGCTCGAAGTCGTCACGCCCGTCAAAGCCAAGGATCGGCGCTCCCGTCCGGGCCTTGAGCCCGGCGGCGCCCGGCGAGTGGTCGCTGTGGGTGTGGGTCACGAGGATCCAGCGGATACGGTCGCCACCGCACGCGGCGACGGTGTCGAGGTGCTGCTGGTCATCCGGACCGGGGTCGATGACGGCGATCTCGTCGATTCCAACCAGATAGGTGTTCGTGCCCGGCCCCGTCATCAGGCCAGGATTGGGGGCGAGCACCCGCCGAACGAGGGGGCTCAGGGCGCAGGCGACGCCGGGCGTGAGGTCAGCCACGCTGGTACCGCCCCTCGGGCGCAGCGCCGCTGGCCGCCTCGAGTACGGCACTCGCCGAGTCCCGTTCCTGCAGCCACTGCAAGCTGCGTTGCGTCGGCAGCATGAGGTCAACGGCGCCGCCCGTGTAACGGTGGAGCATGTCGCTGGGCCGCACCCACTCGTGGGCGATGGTCTCGGAGGCGTCATGCAGCGGCGTCTGCCGCTCCGGCGCTGCGCACACGAAGAAGCGCGTGTCGAAGCGGCGAGGCGCCCCTTCGGGTGTGATCCATCGACTCACGTAATGCATGCCGTCGACCGCCAAACGCAGGCCTTCCGCAGCGCACACCTCCGCCAGTGTCGACTGCGCGCTCGCGACCGCCCGCCGGTGCTGGGAGAAGCGCTCGGCCGTTGCCGGAGCGTCGAGCCGAACGAGGTCCCCGTCGGCGTCGACGGCGAGCAGGAACCCCGCCTCCTCGAAGCACTCGCGCACGGCCGCCACCCAGAACGCCAGACCGCCGCGAGCGAGGCCGAGCGTGGCGCTGGCGTCGGCGTCAGTGCGCCCCACGCTCCACGCCTCCAAGTTCTCGTCCACCGCTTCGACTGCGCCGCCGGGGAACACGTGGGCACCACCCGCGAACACGAGCCGCAGGCTCCGGCGAACCATGAACACCTCGAGTCCGGCCGCCCCGTCACGCACGAGCATGACCGTTGCCGCGTCCCGAACGGGAACCCCGGTCACGGCAACAGCCCGAGCACGGCCCGATCGTAGTGGCAGCTACCCTCCTAGCCCGTGGCGAGCTCGGACGTGCTCCCCAGCCGCGTTCCCCCCCGATCCGCACGGCAGCACGTGCCCTCGTGGCGCGAGCGGCTGCTGCCAAAGAGCGTGCTGGGGATGACGATGCTGCTGCTCATGGCCTCGCTCGGCGCGGCATTCAGCGGCACCGTTCTCTACGCGTACTACGAGTACCGGCTCAACAAGAACGAGCAGCGCGTCACCAACTTCATCAACGGCTTCGACAAGCAGTTCAAAGGCGCCATCAACGCCATCGATACCGAGCGCGAGAACGCCAAGAACCAGATCAAGCAGCAGCTCGAGCCGCTGCAGAAGGTCGCGGCCGAAGGCAGCACTCTCGACAACCTCCTCAAGAAGGCATCGCCGTCTGTCTGGTTCGTGCACACCCTCGACGAGAACGGCCAGCCGTCGGTGGGATCGGCGTTCGTCGTGGCCTCCGACAGCAACCAAACCTTGCTCCTCACGTCGTTCAGCGCGGTGCGGGCCGCCTCCCACCAGCCCGGCCCGCCGGTGTCGGTGAGCCGGGGCGGCGAGGACGACAAGGTGCAGCTCTGGACCTGGCAGGAAGACAAGGACCTGGCCCTCCTGGTCCTCCAGAAGCCCAACCAGCCCCGTCTGAATTGGTCCGGTGACAGCCCACCGGTCAAGACCGGCGACCGGGTCTTCGCGGTGTCGGGGCTCGGAGCAGCCGGCGGCAGCATCACCCAGGGCTTGGTCGCCGACATCTCGGGCACGGGGATCATGAGCGATGCCCAAGTCGGTCCCGCTTTCCAGGGGGGACCGCTGATCAACTCCAAGGGCGACGTGGTGGCTGTCGCCTCGCGCGCATACGCGCCCCTCGGCTTCCCGAGCGACGGCGTGTTCTTCTCGGTGCCCGTCCGCTCGGCCTGCGACCGCGTCCTGCGTTGTCCGAGCGGCACCCCGAACGCCCCCGGCCAGCAGGGCCAGTAGCCCCGGCCGCGAACTAGCCGAAGACGCCCCGGGGTCTGGTCGTCGTCGTTGACTCCACCGGGAACGGCTCGATAGTCGTCGTCGTCGTGGGCGCTTCCGTGGTGACGGGCGCCGCGATCCGCGGGGGTGGGAATCGTCCCCGTCTGGTCGGGGTAGCGGCGGTAGCCGGGATCGATGCCGCCACGCGCCTGGCGGTCGAGCTCGTCGGCCACAGGTTTCAGCGGGGCCGGCTGGTTGAAGTCGGTGGCGGGGACGTCCTTCAAGGCGTCGGACATGAAGGCCGCCCATGTCCGCGCCGGCGTCGTGCCGCCGTAGCTGCCGGAGGGCAAAGGATCGGAGACTTCCCCATCGGAGTTGCCCATCCAGACTGCAGTGGAGAGCGTGGGCGTGTACCCGACGAACCAGGCGTTGCCGAAGTTGTCGGTGGTGCCGGTCTTGCCGGCAGCCGGGCGGTTGATGTTGGCGGCTGTGCCCGTGCCACCCGAGATCACGCCTTGCAGCACGTTGGTGACGTTGTCGGCGATCACCTCGGCCATGACCCGCTTCGGCTCGCGCTTGGTGTTGTCTTCGATGACGTTGCCGCTCGAATCCTCGATCTTGACGATCGGCGTCGCCGGGTTCTGCAGGCCGCGGGCCGCGAACACGCTGAAGGCGGCCGCCATGTCGACGGGCGCGACGTCGGGCGAGCCGAGGGTGATGCTGCTCTGGAACGCACGGCCGGTCACGGCGTCGGTGCCGTCGGGGTTGACCCGCGTGATCCCGAGGCGATGGGCGAGCTCGGCCGTGGGCTTCACGCCCACGTTGCCGATGAGCTGGGCAAACACCGTGTTCACGGAGTGGACGGTGGCGGAGCGCAGGCTCATGGCGCCACCGCCCTCACCCTCCACGTTGTGCACCGTGCACGACGACCCCGCGGTCGCCACGCAATGCGGATAGGTGTAGGCGGTCGGGGCGGAGTACACACGCTCAGGCGTGATGCCCTCCTCGAAGGCCTTCGCCAGCGTGAAGGGCTTGAACGACGATCCCGGCTGGCGCCCGCCACCACCACCGGGCACGCAGATGGGCTGGTCGGCCGGTACCGAGGGAACGTCCGACCCGTTCTGCTCGGGCTTGGGCGGCGGCGGGCAGGCCCCCAGGGCCAGGTTCACCTGTGAGGCGCCGAAGTCACGGCCTCCGACCAGAGCCTTCACGAAACCGGTCTGGGGCTCGACCGCGACCAAGGCCATCTCGCGCGGTGACTTTGTTCCCCTCAACGAGTTGGCCACCGACGCCTCGGCGTTGGACTGCAGATTGGGGTCGAGGCTCGTCTGGATGCGGAGGCCGCCGCGGTACACGCGGTCGTGGCCGTACTTGGCGATCAGGTACTTGCTGACGTAGTCGATGAAGTAGGGATACTGGGTCTGCTGCTGCTCGGGCGGATAGATCAGCGTCGCCGGCCCCTTCGGCGTCGGCGCTGAGCCGACGACGAACAGGCGGGCGGCCACCGCCTGGTTGAACTGGTCCGGCGTGATGCGGTGCTGGTCGAACATGGTCTGGAGCACGAGCTCCCGCTGCCCCTCGGCGCCGTTGGGGTTGACGCGGGGGTCGTAGTAACTCGGGGCGCGAATCACACCGGCGAGAAGGGCGGCCTCAGCAAGAGTGAGCTGGGTAATCGGCTTGCGGAAGTACGTCTGGGTCGCGGCGCCCACGCCATAGGCGCCGCCTCCCAGGTAGATCGTCGACAGGTACCGGTAGAGGATCTCGTCCTTGGGGGCCTGACGGTCGAGCTGGCTGGCGAGGATGGCTTCTCGGACCTTGCGGGCCACCGACCGCGTGCGACCGGTGTATGCGTTCTTCACGTACTGCTGGGTGATCGTCGAGCCGCCCTGGATCGGCTCGCCCCGGATGTCGGCCCACATGGCTCGCAGGGTGCCCTGGGGGTCGACGCCGCCGTGGCTGTAGAAGCGTTTGTCCTCGATCGACACCACCGCCTGCTTCAGGATCTCCGGGATGTCCTTCTGCTGAACGGGGATCGAGGTCTCGTACTGCCGGAAGACGGCGATCTCGTTGCCGTTGATGTCGTAGACGTGGCTCATGCTCGACGCCACGTTCGGCTTGGGCTTCGGCAGCGTCGCGGGCAGCGGCAGGAACAGGAATGCACCCAGCACCGTGCCCGCCGTGCCGATCGGCACGAGGATGACGGTGGCGAAGAAGACGAGCCCTGCTCGGATGGCGCGGTGCATCGGGGGTTTCCTTCGACTCAGTTCACCACGGGATCGGTCGACCGGGTACTCAGGCACGAAGGACCACTTATTCTCTCAACGTGCGTCCGCCTTCGGTCGACGCCGTCGCCCGCGAACTGGCCGACGTCGGCCTTCCTCACCCGCTGCTCGTGCACGCGGCCCGCGCTGCGATTGCGGCGGGCGATCCGTCGTCGGCCCGCCAACGGGCCGAGCGCCTTCGTCTCGACCTCTTGCAGCCAGTGGTGAACGCCACCGGCGTCCTCCTGCACACCAACCTGGGGCGGGCGCCGGTCGCCCACACCCAGCAGCCGACGTACACCAACGTCGAGCTCGACCTGGCGACCGGCCGGCGCGGCTCGCGCCGGCGCAACGCCGCCACCCTGCTGGCCCGGGCGGCCGGCGCCGAGGCCGCCCTCGTCGTCAACAACGGTGCCGCTGCCGTGCTGCTCGTGTTGGCCGCGCTGGCGCACGATCGCGACGTGCTCGTCTCCCGCGGCGAGCTGGTGGAGATCGGCGGCGGGTTCCGTGTTCCCGACGTCATGATTCAGTCGGGCGCACGCCTGGTCGAGGTGGGCACGACCAACCGCACCCACCGGCGCGACTACGAGCGCGCCCTTTCCGACGAAAGTGGCAGCTCGAGTGACGTGGCTGTGGTGCTCAAGGTGCACCAGTCGAATTACCGCATCGTCGGCTTCACGGCCACCGTCGACGTCGGCGAGCTCACGACGCTCGGTCCGCCGCTCGTGGTCGACCTCGGCTCCGGGCTCCTCGATGCGTCTACACCGTGGCTGGCCGGTGGCCCGCCGGCTTGGCTGGCGAACGAGCCCGCGGCCCGCCAGACCATCGAGGCGGGGGCCGCCCTCGTCACCTTCTCGGGCGACAAGCTCCTCGGAGGGCCCCAGGCCGGGATCGTCGCCGGGGCCGCAGACCTGGTCGAGGCCTGCGCCAACCATCCGCTGGCGCGGGCCCTGCGGCCCGGCGCCTTGGTGCTCGGCGCCCTCCAAGAGACCGCGCTCGCCTATCTCCGCCGCGACGGCGACGCCATTCCCTTCTGGCGGATGGCGACGGTCCCGGTCGACGCGCTGCGGCGGCGGGCCGAAGCGCTCGGAGTCGGCGAACCCGTCGACACCGTCGCCATCGCCGGCGCCGGGTCGCTCCCGGGACTCGACATCCCCTCGGCGGGCATCGCCGTCGACGGCGACGTCACCGACACCCTCCGGGCCCACGACCCGCCCGTCATTGCCCGGACGCGCGATGACCGCACGCTGCTCGACCTGCGCACGGTCGATCCCGCTGACGACCTCGTGGTCGCCAAGGCCGTCAGCAAATGCACGTCGTAGGGACGGCCGGCCATGTCGATCACGGGAAGTCGACGCTGGTGCAGGCGCTCACCGGCATGGACCCGGACCGTCTGGCCGAGGAGAAGGAGCGCGGCCTCACCATCGACCTCGGGTTCGCGTGGACGACGCTGCCATCCGGCCGCGCACTGGCATTCGTCGACGTGCCCGGCCATGTCCGCTTCATCAAGAACATGCTGGCGGGGGTCGGCGCCGTCGACGCCTGCCTGTTCGTCGTGGCCGCCACCGAGGGGTGGAAGCCACAGTCCGAGGAGCACCTGCGGATCATCGAGCTGCTCGGCGTCAGCCACGGGTTGCTCGCCCTGACCAAGGTCGGGGTCGTCGACGATGACACCCGGCAGCTGGCCACCCTCGACGTGTCCGAGCACGTGGCGGGCACGTTCCTCGAGGACGCGCGTGTGGTCGAGGTCGACGCCCTCGCCGGCGTCGGCGTCGACGAGCTGCGCGACGGCCTCGACGATCTTCTGGCCGCCACGCCCACTGCCGTCGACCGCGGCCGCCCGCGGCTGTGGGTCGACCGGGTGTTCGCGGCGAAAGGATCGGGCACCGTCGTCACCGGCACGCTCACCGGCGGCTCGATCAGTGTGGGCGACGAGCTCGCGCTCGTGCCCGGCGACCGGCGCGTGCGTGTGCGCGCCCTGCAGACGCATCAGCAAGCGCGTCAGCAGGCCGCGCCCGGCAGCAGGGTGGCCGCCAACCTCACCGGCGTGCACCACGACGAGGTCCGCCGCGGCGACGCCCTCGTGCGCGCCGATCAGTGGGCGCCGACGAAGGTCTTCGACGCCAGCCTCGAAATCCTCGAGTCCCTCGACCACGCCGTCTCCCGCCGCGGCGCCTTTCACGCCTATGTCGGATCGGGCGAGCATCCGGCCCAGTTGCGCCTCCTGGGCGGCGGATCGGCTGCGCTCGAGCCCGGGGCGCGTGGCTTCGTGCGCGTGCACCTCCCGGTCGACGTGCCATTGCTCCCTGGTGACCGGTTCGTGCTGCGCGAGAGCGGGCGAGCCGAGACGGTCGGGGGCGGCGAGGTGCTCGACGTGGCCCCGGTCCTCACGGTCGCCCACGCGCAGCCGACGCGGTCAGTCCGACGGATCGTCGCCGAGCGCGGCTGGGTGGATGCCGACTTCCTCGAGCGCGTCACGGGCGAGCGCCACGCTCCCACGCTCGGGCGGTGGGTTGTCGCTGATGGAGCCTTGGCCGCCATGGTCGACGGCCTCAAGCGCGCGATCCAATCGGCAGGCGCGCTCGGGCTCGACGTGGCGACGCTCGACGAGCGGCAGCGGGCGGCCTTGGAGCGCGTCGCCGGTGTCGTGGTGGAGGGCGGCCGCGTGCGGGCCGAAGGGAGCACCGATCCGCTCGCCGGCCACCCGTTCGTGCGCGCCCTCGAGGCGAACCCGTTCTCGCCACCAGACCCCCACGACGTCGACCGCGCCGAGCTGCGCGAGTTGGTACGCCGCGGGCTGGTGGTCGAACGCGATGGCTGCTACTTCGCTCCGACCGCTATCGACGAGGCCGCCCGGCGCGTCGCCGACCTGCTGGCGACGTTGCCCGCCGGCATCACCGTCGCCCAGGTGAGGGACGCGCTCGGCACCACGCGCAAGCACGCCCTGCCCCTCTTGTCACAACTGGACGCCACAGGCGTCACCCGCCGCCGGGGCGACGTGCGCGTCGGGGGCCCGCGGCTCCCCGCAGCGCGTTAACCCTCGACTGCGCCCGCCGCTTCGCCCTCGTCGGCTTCGTCGGCGGGCTTGGCGCCGCTCAGCGAGCGCAGCAGGCGGGGACGCCCGCGGGCCAGACCGAGCAGGCCGCGGCGGCGCTTGGCCTTGCCCTCCATCGAGCGGGCGACGCCGGCCACCGACACCACGTTGGTCATCACCTCGCCGAAGGCGTCGGGGTCGGCGAGCAGCCAGGAGTGGTTGCCGGCGACGACCTCGCCCTGCTGGCCAATGGCCTTGCACAGAGCGTCGAAGGACTCCTTGGGAATGATGCGGTCCTTCTCGCCCCAGAGCACGACGACGGGCAGCCGGCGCCGCTTCAGCTCCTCGAGCTCGGCCGTGAGATCTGCGGTGCGCGCCACTTGGGCCACCCGCCACATGGCGGCCGGGTTGCGGATGAGGTTCGGCAACGCGTCCTCGAGGACGACCGGCAGCACCTTGGTGATCTGGGGGACGGGCAGGAGGTCGCTCGGGAAGTGGATGCCCCAGTCCCACAGGGGCCGCTGGGCCATCTTGCGCACGGTGCCCCCCGAGCCGCTCCACACCGAGCCGCCGATCGAGTTCACGAGGACCAATGAGCGCACGCGCTCGGGAAGGTCGTGGGCCACCTGGATGGCGACGCCGCCGCCGAATGAGTGGCCGACGACGATCAGGGGCTCGGTCACACCGACGGCCTCGAGGAACTCGTCGACCCAAGCTGCGTACCCAGCGAGGGTCATGCTGTCCTTGGGCAGGTCGGCCGTGCCGCCGAACCCGGGAAGGGCCGGGGCGTAGACCCGGCAGCCGAGGTGCACGAGGCGCTTCAGCGGCCGCTTGTAGGCGTGGTGGGCCAGACCCCAGCCGTGGAGGAACAGCAGCGGAGTGCCGTCACCGGCGACCCCGTAGAGTGCCGGCCGACCCCTGACGCTGGTGCTCTGCCACGCCAGATGGTCGGCGGAAACTGGGACCCGATCGCTTGCCATCGCGAGCAATCAGTGTACCCAGCGCGAGCTATTTCGACGCTGGCAGCGACGCTCCGTGGCCGTCTAGCTGCCGGCCAGCAGCTGGCGGCGCTCGACTTCGTTGAGGCCGCCCCAGATCCCGTGGGGCTCACGGATCTCGATGGCGTAGTCCAGGCACGGCTGGCGCACCGGACAGGTGGCGCACATGGCCTTGGCTCGCGCCTCGCGTTCCTCCTTCTGGTCCTTGCGTTCCACGTAGGCCGGCGGGAAGAACACGGCGGATTGGGGGCCGCGACAGGCTGCCTTCACCTGCCACGCATCAGCGGCGCGCTGGCTAGACACGGAACCCCTTTCCCTCGCCGCCGGGAAGATACCTCCACCCGGAGCGCCCGACAAGGGGCGTTTTGCCTGGTCAGGCTCCCGCGTCAGCCCTCGGCGGGCCGTCGGGCTCGACAGGTTCGACCTGGAGCACAAGTCCCTCCACGCCGGCCACGCGTACCGGCTGTCCCACCGCAATAGGAGTTGCCCGACTTGTCCGGGCTCGCCACAGCGCCTCACGCACGCGCACCATGCCCTCGGGGTCGAGAGCGGCCGTGGCCTGGCCGACCTCGCCGACGATGGACCCCCGGCCGATCGTCGGCGTCGAGAACCGGGCCCTGACGACCGACGGCATGGCAGCCAGCATGAACAAGGCGACGCCGAGAAGCGTCAGCACGGCACTGACCAGCGGCAACCGCACGCCGTCGTAGAGCAGCCATGTCCCGGCCACGAGCGAAACGGCGCCGATCCCGGTCCAGACGCGCGGCGCGCCGGTCTGCACGTCGATGCCGAATCCCACCATCCCGAGGGCGAGAAGTCCGAGGGCGTACGGGCGCGTCGGCAGCACCGCCAGCCCGTACCCGGCGAGCACACCGAAGAGGGCGCCGGCGCCGCCGGCCAGCCCGATGCCGACGGTGAAGAACTCGAAGACGATCAAGAGCATCCCGGCCATCAGCAGGAGGTACGCCACCGACGGGCTGGCGACCGTGTGCAGGAGGCGCGGCAGCAGCGAAAGCTTGGCGAAGCGCACGTCGACCGACGGCTCCCGTCTCGGCTGGCCGCCTCGCTGCACGACTCGCGCCGTCTGCAGCTTGTGCCCGTTCACGATGCGCCCGTCGAGGTCGACGATGAAGTCGCCGATGGTCGGCGAGGTCAGGTCGGCGGCCTTGCGGGCCCCGGCCTGGCCGGCCGACAGGGAGCGAGTCGTGCGCAGCCCGGGTCGGACTCGGCATGTGGGGCACTCACCGATGTGCGACCCAGGCGCGATGCCGAGGATGCCGGCGACGTCGGCCACTTGGGCCGCCCCGCCGTAGGCGCGGGATCCGCTGGCCCCGACCCAGATGGCGACCGGCACCTTGGCCCGGGTCACCTTCGACGTCAGGGCGGTGAGCTGGCCGGCCGAGAGCAGATCGCCGGGACTGTCCAGCTGGATGACCAGCACCTCGCTGTGGTCTCTCTCGGCGGCGCGGAGCGAGTCACCGATGAAGTCGGCGACGATGGGATCGACGCGGCCGCTGACCTCGATCACGTCGATCGCCTGGGTGGCAGCGGGCTGGGAATGGACGGGCGCGGCCATGGCCAACAGCACCCCCGTCAAAAAGGATGCAATCGCTAGTGTGCTCAGGGCGGGCCGAGCCCTCATTGACGGCCTCCGCGACGGAAAGGAACTGGTGGACCCTGCGCGCTTCTGCTCGCAGAGCCGGCTGGTCATCGTGGCCGGGAAGGGTGGCGTCGGCAAAACGACGGTGACCGCCGCCCTGGCCGTCATGGCCGCCAGAGCGGGGCTGCGGACCCTGATCGTCGAAGTCGAGGGGAAGACCGGGCTGGGCGCCGCCTTCGGTCGCGGCGAGCTGAGCTACGACGAGATCGAGCTGGCCGAGCGGATCCGGGCCCGCACGCTCACCCCCGACCAGGCGCTCCTCGAGTACCTCGAGGACCACGGGATGCGGCGCCTGTCCAAGCGTCTGACCAACACCGGGTTCCTCGACGTGGTCGCCACGGCCGCGCCCGGAATCAAGGACATCCTCGTGCTCGGCAAGGTGAAGCAGTTGGAACGGGAGGGCGATGTCGACCTCATCGTCCTCGACGCCCCCGCCGCAGGCCACGCCGTCACGTTCCTGCAGAGCGCGCGCGGGCTGCTCGACGCCGTGCGCGTGGGGCCGGTGCGAACGCAAGCCGAGCAAGTGCAGGAGTTGCTCGCCGACCCGGCCCGCTGCCAGGTCCTGCTGGTCACGCTGCCGGAGGAAACCCCGGTGAACGAGGCCGTCGAGACGGCGGACCGCCTGCGGGAGCGGGTCGGCGTGCACCTGCTCGGCATCGTGGTCAACGGGCTCTACCCGCCGATGCGGGGCATCGAGTCGGCGGCCGCTCTCCTCGAGGGCGTGCCGGCCGACGAGGCCGAGCCGCTGCGCGCCGCCGCGGCATTCCGACAGTCGCGCAACGAGCTCCAACGTGAGCAGCTGGGGCGGCTGCGGGAAGGGCTCGCCCTGCCGCAGCTACGGCTGCCGTTCCTGTTCAGCCCCGAACTCGGTCCCGCCGAGATAAGCGGGCTCGCCGACGCCCTCACTGACTCCGTGGGGGCCCTGGAAACCGTCCCGTGACGCTGGCACCGCTCACGCGGACGCGGCGCGTCATCGTCTGCTGCGGATCAGGCGGGGTCGGGAAGACGACGACCGCCGCTGTCCTCGCCATGGAGGGAGCTCGCCAGGGACGGAGGGCCGTCGTCGTCACCATCGATCCGGCCAAGCGCTTGGCCGACGCGCTCGGACTCCATTCGCTGTCGAACACACCAACCCGGATCGAGGGTGACTGGCCCGGCGAGCTGTGGGCGCTGATGCTCGACACCAAGAGCACGTTCGACTCGCTCGTCTTCAAGTACGCACCGTCGAAGACCCAGGCCGAAGGCATCCTCCGCAACCGCTTCTACCGCAACATCTCCGCCGCCTTGTCGGGAACGCAGGAGTACATGGCGATGGAGAAGCTGTACGAGCTGCACGAAGAGGGCGGCTTCGAGCTCGTCATCGTCGACACGCCGCCGACGCGCAACGCCCTCGATTTCATAGACGCCCCGCGGCGGCTCACGCGCTTTCTCGACAACCGCATCTTTCGCTGGCTGATGATGCCGACACGCGCCTATTTGAAGGCCGTCAACGTCGCCACCCGGACCTTGCTGCGCACCATCTCCCGCGTAGTCGGCGCCGAGGTCGTGCAGGACGCCGTCGCCTTCTTCCAGGCCTTCGAGGGGATGGAGGAGGGCTTCCGCCAGCGAGCCGAACGCGTCCTCCACCTGTTGTCGGACCCGGCGACGGCGTTTCTCCTGGTGACGACGCCCCGCGCCGACGCCTTGGAGGAGGGACGCTTCTTCGCGGCCAAGCTGGAGGAGGCGGGCATCCCCGTGGAGGCCCTCGTCGTCAACCGCATGCACCCGCGGTTCGCCCGCATCGGCGCCGGGACCCTGCGGGAGCGGGCGGCCGACCACGCGGGAAGCGACCTGGCCGGTCTGTACGAGAACCTGGCCGACTTCACCCAGCTCGTCGAGGTGGAGGAGGCGAACGTCGCCGAGCTCTCCGAGCGGGTTCGGCCCGCGCCGCTCGTGCGCGTGCCGTTCCTGCCGAGCGACGTGCACGACCTCGAGGGCCTGTCCGAGCTGGGGAAGTACCTCTTCGACGGCGGTGGGGAACCGGCGCCGGTCCCGGGCAGTTAGGCGGGCGCGACCTCGTTGTCGTCGCCCAGAAAAGCGGCGGCCTCTTCGATGGTCTCGGTGACGGTGACGATGCGGTCGAAGCCGGTCGTGTGCAAGAGCCGCACGAGGGTCGGGCGGTTGCAGCACACGGCGACGTCGCCGCCGCTCTCACGCGCCCGGCGGATACCGCCGATCAGGGCGCCGAGACCGGCGGAGTCGACGAAGGGGACAGCCGACATGTCGATGAGCAGCTTCGGACGAGAGGCGAGCTCGCCGAGGGCCTCCCGGAACTGCCCGACCGTGTAGGCGTCGAGCTCGCCGACCGGGCGGCAGACGGTGTAACCGTCCGTCTCCTCCAGCTCGATTTGGAGCACTGACACCTCCTGGGCGTCGACGGCCCGCGCGGAGCCGCAGTGGACGGATGGTACCCGGGAAGTGGCCTTGGCTACCCTCCCGAAATGGCTGAGGTCCTCGTCGCCAGCGACGCCAAATGGGTCGTCGAGGAGGTCGCTGCCGCGCTGTCGAGCGTGGACGACACCGTGCGTGAGATAACGACCGGTGCCGAGGTCCTCCCGGCTGTCGCCGAGCACGCCCCGGACATCGCCGTCATCGACCTGCAGATCGGTCGGATGGGCGGTATGGCGACGTGCCTCGACCTCCATCTGGAGGAGGGCGCCGGCCGCCTGCCCCACGTGCCGGTGCTCATGCTCCTCGATCGCCGTCCCGACGTCTTCCTCGCCCGCCGGGCCCACGCCGAGGGCTGGCTGGTCAAGCCCCTGGACGCTCTGCGCCTGCGAAAGGCCATCACCACGGTGATGAACGGCGGCACCTACGAGGACGACGCCTACCGTCCGGTCACCGTCGTCCCAGCGGCCGCTCCGACACCCGGGCAGTAGCATCGACCCCCACCGGGAAGTGGCGCAGCTTGGTTAGCGCGCAGCGTTCGGGACGCTGAGGTCGCGGGTTCAAATCCCGCCTTCCCGACCCTCAGGAGGGCCTACTCGACCTTCTCGCGCAGGACTTTCTCCGGTGACTCTGCGAGCTGTTCGAGGGCGGCGATGAACTTGTCGAAGGTCTTCTCGAAGTCCGACGGCTTACGCGCTCGCTTGGTGGGGTTGGCGTTGCTGATGATCTGGTAGCGCGCCATCGAGTGCCAGGCGCCCTTGGCCTTCAGCGCGTCCTCGACCGCCTTCA
>Ga0209577_10001862_pt1 | contig 20681 bp, 16 predicted proteins | sample GraSoiAngelo_109_FD_185874 | JGI IMG/M metagenome (GOLD analysis project Ga0209577, IMG submission 185874) | Grasslands soil microbial communities from the Angelo Coastal Reserve, California, USA - 14_0903_12_20cm (SPAdes) (version 2) | ecosystem: Environmental > Terrestrial > Soil > Grasslands...
ATCAGGAACTGGGTGGCGATGTGGTACTTCTCGTCCTCGATATAGCCCGAGAACCGGATGACCTCCAGCCGGTCGCGGAGCGCCGGCGGGACGGTGTCCAGGATGTTGGCCGTGGTGATGAACATGACCTCGCGGAGATCGAGGGGCAGCTCGAGATAGTGATCGCTGAACGCGTTGTTTTGCTCGGGGTCGAGGGCCTCGAGCAGCGCCGCCGAGGGATCGCCGCGGAAGTCCATCCCCAACTTGTCGATCTCGTCCAGCATGAAGACGGGGTTCTTGCTGCCGGCCGTCCGCATCCCCTGGACGATGCGCCCGGGGAGCGCCCCGACGTAGGTGCGGCGGTGCCCGCGAATTTCCGCCTCGTCCCGGACCCCGCCCAGCGAGACCCGGACGAACTTCCGCCCCAGCGCCCGGGCAATGGATTTCCCGAGGCTGGTCTTCCCGGTGCCGGGCGGCCCGACGAAGCACAGGATCGGCGCCTTCGACTCCGGCGCCAGCTTGCGCACCGCCAGGTACTCGACGACCCGGTCCTTGGCCTTCTCCAGCCCGTAGTGGTCCTCGTCGAGGATCTTGCGCGCGGCCTTGATGTCGAGCCGGTCCTCGGTCCGGACGCTCCACGGCAGCGCGAGGATCCAGTCGAGGTAGGTGCGCACCACGACGGCCTCCGCCACCATCGGCGGCATCTTCTCCAGCCGGCCGACCTCTTCGAGCGCCTTCTCCTTGACCTTCTCGGGGAGGTTGGCCTCCTCGATCTTCTTCCGGTATTCCTCGACTTCCGCGGTCCGCTCGTCCTTCTCGCCGAGCTCCTGCTGGATCGCCTTCATCTGCTCCTTCAGGAAGTACTCCCGCTGGCTCTTCTCCATCTGCTTGCGGACCCGGTTCTGGATCTTCCGCTCCAGTTCCAGGATGTTGATCTCTTTGGTGAGGACGCCGCTCAGTTTCTCCAGCCGGTCCTTGGGCGCCGCCTCGAGGATCGCCTGACGCTCCTCGACCCGGAGCTGCAGGTGCTGCGCGACCAGATCGGCGAGCCGCCCGGGCTCCTCGGCGGACATCACCAGCATGAACGCCTCGGGCGCGATCGAACGCGACAGCCGGGCGTATCGCTCGAACTGGGACGTCACCCCGCGCATCAGGGCCTCGATCTCGAGCGGCTTGTCCTTCGGATCGATGCGGGCGTGGACCCGCACCTGGAAGAACGGGGCCGTCTGCGTGAACTCCGAGACGACGCCGCGGGTGAGCCCCTCCACGACCACCTGAACGGTCCCGTCGGCCTGCTTGCCGACCTGCAGGATCTTGCAGACCGTGCCCAACCAGTAGAGGTCGTCCGGCCCGGGATCTTCCAGATCGTCCTGCTTTTGGGCGACGAGCAGGATCATGCGCTCGCCGGCGAGCGCGGCTTCCAGCGCGGCCAGGGACTTGGGCCTGCCGACCCCCAGGGGCACCACCATGTAGGGCAGCACCACCGTCCCCTTGAGCGGCAGAACGGGCAGCATCTCGGGGATCTTCGTCTGCAGGTCTTGCTCCGGCTTCGGCTTCGGGTCCAATTTTTGCTCCGGCTTCTGGTCGGTCATCTGTGGCCCTCCTGGGAGGGAGCGTAGGCCGCCGCGCGGCACACCTGCCTTCCCATGTTATCTACCCAATAATACGGTAGACAGGCCTAAAATGATTCCTGGCGGGGTGGAAGGCCGATCGGCGTTCGATCGGCCGTACGCGGGGGTCCGGCGCCTCCCGCGCGATCAGGCGGGCTTTTCCTTCGGCATCTTCTTGAGATCGCCGGCCGTCAGGAGCAGCGGCTCGACCCGGTTGGCCACGGTTTCTTCGGCGATGATGCACCGCTTCACGTCGCCGCGGGACGGGATCTCGTACATGATATTCAGCATGATCTCCTCGAGGACGGTCCGCAGTCCCCGCGCGCCGGTGTGGCGGGTCATCGCCTCCCGGGCGATCGCCCGCCGCGCCCCGTCGGTGACGGTCAGCTCCACCCCGTCCATCTCGAGGATCTTCTGGTACTGCCGGACCAGAGCGTTGCGCGGCTCCACGAGGATCGTGACCAGGTCCGCTTCGGTCAGCGGCTCGATCGGGACCACGATCGGCAGGCGTCCGATGAACTCGGGGATCAGCCCGTACCGCAGCAGATCCATGGGCATCACCCGCCCCAGCAGCTCCCCCACGCGGTGCTCGCGCTTCGGCTCGATCTTGGCGCCAAACCCGATGTTGGCGACCCGAATGCGCGACTCGATGATCCGGTCCAGCCCGTCGAAGGCGCCGCCGCAGATGAACAGGATGTTCGTGGTGTCGATCTGGATGAACTCCTGGTGCGGGTGCTTGCGCCCTCCCTGGGGGGGCACGTTGGCCGTCGTCCCCTCGAGGATCTTGAGCAGCGCCTGCTGCACGCCTTCGCCCGAGACGTCCCGGGTGATCGAGGGGTTTTCCGACTTCCGCGCGATCTTATCGACCTCGTCGATGTACACGATCCCCCGCTCCGCCCGCTTGACATCGTACTCGGCGGTCTGGATCAGGCGGAGGAGGATGTTCTCGACGTCTTCCCCGACATAGCCGGCCTCGGTCAGCGACGTGGCGTCCGCGATGGCGAACGGCACGTCCAGGATCCGGGCGAGGGTCTGGGCCAGGAGCGTCTTGCCGCATCCGGTCGGGCCGATGAGCAGGATGTTGCTCTTCTGCAGCTCCACATCGCTGGCGCGCTTCGGCTGCGCGCCGATCCGCTTGTAGTGATTGTAGACGGCGACGGCGAGCGCCTTTTTCGCGCGGTCCTGCCCGATCACATACTGGCAGAGCGTCTGGAAGATCTCGTGGGGTTTCGGGATGCTCCGGGACTTGGCCTGGCCGCGCGGCTCGCCGTAGAGCTCTTCCTCGATGATCTCGTTGCACAGCTCGATGCACTCGTCGCAGATATAGACCCCGGGGCCGGCGACGAGCTTTCGCACCTGCTCCTGCGTCTTCCCGCAGAACGAGCACTTGAGGCGGTCCCGTTCGTCCCCGAACTTGAACATCGGCCCGGTGTCCCTCTGGGTCTGTCGATTCTTACCGGCTGGCGGGCGCGATCAGTTGCCGCGGCTTGATCACGTCGTCGATGAGGCCGTAGTCTTTCGCCTCCAGCGAGCTCATCCAGAAATTGCGCTCGGTATCGTTCTCGATGCGCTCCAAGTGCTGCCCGGTGTGCTTGACGAGCACTTCGTTGAGGATTTGCCGGACCGCCATGAACTCCTTGGTCTGGATCCCCAGGTCGGTCACCGAGCCCTGCGCGCCCCCCCACGGCTGGTGAATCATCATCCGTGAATACGGAAGCGCAAACCGGCGCCCTTTGGTTCCCCCGGCGAGGATGATCGCCCCGGCGCTGGCCGCCAGGCCGACGCAGATCGTCGATACGGGCGCCCGCATGTACTGCATGGTGTCATAGATTGCCAGGCCCGCGGTGGCAGAGCCGCCGGGGGTGTTCACATACAATTGAATCTCCTTCTCCGGATCCTCGTACTCGAGATACAGCATCTGGGCGATGATCAGGTTGGCCATCTCGTCTTCGATCGGGCCGCCGATAAAGATGAGCCGTTCCTTGAGCAGGCGCGAGTAGATGTCGTAGGCGCGCTCCCCCCGCGCGGTTTGCTCGACGACGATGGGCATGTAGAGCTTCACGCGGTCCTCCACGAGACTCTGCTCCTCCAGGCGGGCCGGCCCGCCGCCCGCATTCCATAGGATACCCCGGTTGGCGCCGCCGGACGACCGGGGCGCCGGCGCGCGGGCGGCGCGCTGAAACGGAAACCCCGGGGAATCATCACCGCGCGGATTCTCCCGGGGTCTCGACAGGTGCGCCGGGGGCCGCCGTCGGGGCTCCACCGGCCGCCTGAGCCCCCGAGGCAGACGCGACCAGCATCGTCATTGCCTTCTGCCGGAGCAGGTGCTCCCGCAGTCCCGCCAGGCCCTCGCCCTGCGCGAGCCGGGCCTTCAACTTTCCGGGATCTTCGTGTGCCTCTTCCGCCAGGTTCTCGATCGCGGCGGAGATCTCCTCCTCGGTGAGCGTCAGGGCCTCGTGCTTTGCCACTTCGTCGAGGAGAATCCGCGTGCGGACCCGCCGCTCCGCGGCGGGCCGGAGGTCCGCGCGCAGCGCCGCTTCGTCCTTCTCCTGAGACCGCAGATAGGTCTCCAGGCTCAACCCCCCCGATCGCAGCCGCCGGACGAGATCGTCGAGCACGTGCTCCACTTCGTGCAGCACCATGCTCTCGGGCAGATCGATCCCCGCCTGCGCAAGGAGGGCGTCCATCACCCGCGTGCGCAGGTCGCGCTCCGCCGCGCCGGCCCGCTCCTTGCCCAGCCGATCCCGCACGAGATCGCGCAGCGCCGCGAGCGTCGATTGGTCGGAGACCGTGCGGGCGAAAGCATCGTCCAGCGGCGGGAGCTCCTTCCTGCGGACATCGAGCACCTGCACCTCGACCGGTCCCTCGGCCCCCCCGGGCTGCGCCGTCCGCTCATCGCCGGGCCGGGCGCCTTCCAGGGCCGCCTCGACGTCCGCCGGCAGCAGCCCGCCTCCCACCTCCACGAGGAGTTCCTTGCCGGGCTGAAGCCGCTTCAACTCCTGGGGGGCGCGTTTGACGGTCAGCAGGACAAAGTCTCCGCGGCGCGCGGCCGCATCCGCGGCGCTGACCAAATGCCCGTGCCGCGCGCGCAGATCCTCGAGCACCCGCTCGACATCTGCGTCGGTGACCGTCGGGTTCTCCGCCGCGACCCGCAGGGCCCGATACTCGGGGAGGGTCACCTGAGGGTACACGTCCACGGTCGCGGTCACATGCAGCCCCCTGCCTTCCGCGGGCTCCTTGACCTCAAACGATGGGGGCGCCACGGGGGACAGCCCCGCCTCGGCCACCGCCTTGGCGTAGCGTTCGGGCAGCAGCCGCTTCAGCGCCTCTTCCCGCAGGGTCTCGGTTCCGACGTGACGCTCGAGCACCGCGCGCGGCGCCTTCCCCCGCCGAAATCCGGGAACCTGCACCCGCTGCACCAGCGTCGCGTAGGCGCGGTCCATGGCCCGGCCGACCTCATCCTCCGCGATCTCGATCTCGAGCACCGCCCGGCTTCCCGGCTCGTTCCTGTAGGCGTTCCTCACCGGCGCCGTCGCCATGGATACTGGCCTGCCTCCCTTTCATGACCCGGGGGACTCCGGATGGGAAATAGCCTCGACGGGTTGATCCGCCGAGGCTATTCTCACCCGGGCGAAGTATAGCACACGACCGTGGAGGCGTTCAAGCGACCCGCGCATGCGGGACGCGCGGACGATTCAGCGACGCGCTGCGCGGCAGTGCGGGCGGAGGGATTTGAACCCCCACGGACCTTTCGGCCCACCAGGTCCTAAGCCTGGTGCGTCTGCCGGATTCCGCCACGCCCGCCCGGCAGTACCCAGGATAACACCCGCGCCGGTCGGCGGACAAGCGATTCTACGAATTCCTCCGCGCGCGATTTACACTCTTCGAGGCCTTTGCTAGAATGGCACCGATCGGGAGCGGGCCGTTAGCACAACTGGTAGTGCAGGGGACTCTTAATCCCAAGGTTGCAGGTTCGAGTCCTGCACGGCCCACCACGAACCCCGCCCCGGCCGGTCCGTTTACGGGGCCGCCTTGTCCAGCTCCAGATCGCGCATGACCGCGACCCACTGCAACTGGCCGGTGGGATCCACGCGCAGCGCGCCGTAGACGCCGAAGACGTTGTGGTAGCGGTTGTAGTAAAGGTTCCCGCTGGCGCCCGCGTAGGTGATCTTCGTGCCTGCCCGCAAGAGCGTGAGACAGTCCGCGTACAGGGAGCACGGCGTGCCCGGCGGGTTCGTCACCGCCATCATCGCCGCGTTGATCTTCGGACCATCCGTGGAGCCCGCCTGGCCGATCGCCAGCGCCGCGCTGATGACGGCGTCGTACGCATGGGGGGCGGTCGCCGGCGGCTGCCGGTCGGGATAGAGCCGGTGGTAATATTGCTGGAACCCCGCCCGGTCCGGCAGCGGGGCGCCGAGCACCGAGGTGAGGTGATCGTGAGCCCCCTGATACGTGATCGTCCGAAGATAGTCGTCGCTGGCGGTCGCGGGAGTCCCGATGAACGGAATGGCCAGCTGGTTCAGCTCCCGGAAGCTGTCGAAGATGGCGGCGGCGGAGACGGGATCGGTCTCGGTGAAGATGACCTGAGGGTGGGCATTGATCACCGCGAGCGCTTCGGTGCGGTACGACGTCTGCCCCGGCCGAATGGCGACGTCGGCGACGATCGCGCCGCCGAGCTTTTGAAACGCCTGGACGAGCGGACCCTTGAAGTCCTGGGTCGGTTGATCCTCGGTCATCATGATCGCCGCCTGCGCATACCCCAGCCGGCGCGCGTACAGCGCCACGGCCACGCTCGGGACCGTGACCGACGGCAGATCGCGCCAGAAGTACGGATTCGTTTCATGATCGAGCGCGGCGTCCGGTCCCTGCATCAGGTCCGGGATCTGATACTGGGTGAAAATGGGGCGCGTCGCAAGATACTCCGCCGTCGTCGTCGGACCGATGATGACGGCCGCGTGATCGAGGCCAATCAGGCTGTTGACCATCGGCCCGGCGTCTTCGACCTCACCGTCGTCATTCATCGGATCGAGCACCAGCCCGCGGCCCAGAATGCCGCCGCCCTCGTTGACGGCCAGCTCCGCCGCTCTGGACCCCTGGAGGACGGCCACGCCCAGATCGGCGGGTCCTTCCTTGTGAAGGGACCCGATCACCCCGAAGTGGACCGGCGGGACCGGCACGGCCGAGGCGCCCGGCGCAAACGCCAGCAGCCCCAGGACCACGCCGAGCGATGTCATCCCTCTCGCGATTCCCGCCACAGACCGCCCTGCCATCCCCGGGCCTCCCTGCCTGCCGCGTGTGCGCCCGGCGTCTCTCAACTGTCTCGCGCCCACCGGGCCGGGCGCGGCGCGGCCTTCGCCAGCTCGCATTCGCTCATGACCGCGACCTGGTGCTCCCGGCCTGAGGGCGTGCGCCTTCAGCCGTTGACGAATTGCGATGAAGCCCGCCCACCGTTCTGGTCGGGCTTCACGCTTGGTCACTTGGAATATGCCCCGCGGCCCGCCCGCCCAGACAAAATGGACGCCCGCCGCCCCCGTGCGCCTGCGAATGCGCGTGGGGTCTCAGGCGGTGGCGCTGTCTGTCCTACCCGACCGGGTGGATCCGGTGGTAGACGGCCCACACGGCCGCCACGTACCACCGCGTCTCCGCGTACGGAGGGATGCCGCGGTACCGGTGGACGGCTCCCTCGCCCGCGTTGTACGCCGCCAGCGCCAGGCTCAAGTCTTTGAACCTGATGTAGTAGACCCTGAGCGTCATGGCGGCTCCGAGCAGGTTGCCCCACGGGTCGTTCACGTTCACGCCGGCCGACCGCGCCGTTTGGGGACGGAGCTGTCCGAGCCCGATGGCGCCCGCCCGGCTCCTGACGCTCGGGTGAAACCCACTCTCGATATACACCACCGCGGCGAGGAAGAACGGATCCAGGCCGGCCTGGAGGGCGGCGGCCACGACGTGGTCGCCCATCCAGATCGCCTGCTGCGATGTCAGCGCGGGATTCGAGGCGCGCGCCAGCGCCGCGATCGAGTTCGCGTCGGGGTGCGCAATCGGCGTGGGACGCTCTGCGTCCTCTTGTTCCCGCAGGAAGCTCAGGCGCGCCAGCCACCCGCGGATGACCCGCTCCTGACGCGGCCAGTGCGGACGGCGAAGCGCCTCGTGGAAATAGGCATCCGCCTCTTCCATCCTCCCGGCGCCGGTCGCCGCCACGCCCGCCCAGATCGCCGGCGCGGCCGACTGGGGGCGGACCTGGGCCAGCCGCGCGAACGCCGCAAGCGCGCGCAGCGGATCCCCATCACGGTATGCCGCGATGCCGTCGTCGAGGGATGCCGGCTCGAAGACGCCCTCCCGCGCAACGGCGGCGGACTGCGTCGCGCCGATGCACAGGAAGACCACGAGGATCGCGGCGGCGCCTCGGACGGTGCGGCAGCGGCTCCAGACGGCCCCTCGCATCTCGAACACCCCCCCTTCCATCCTTTATCTCTTGTGCCCAACCTTGCAGGCCGCCGAGACCAGTGCGAGCGGGTGTGCGCCCCAAACGTGCGTTCGCAAAGGGCGGAGGAACCGCCGGTCAAGACGTGGGCGATCGATCCTGCTCATTGCGCGAACGGGGAGAGCGGTGCAGGCGTGAACATCTTCGCCTCCGGCGCCGATGCGAAGCGACGTCAGCGTCGTCACATTTTCCAGAGGCGGCTCGGGCAGGCGTCCCTTCCACGCAGACACGCGCCCCGCGAGGAACAGCGGGACTCGGGCGCGGGACGCGACCTCACCACGTTCAGACGCCCGCGGCGCGCGACCAACACCGACAATTCGATACTTCCCCCGAAGGCCGACGCCCGCAGTGATCTCACGTCTGGCGCGGCACAGGGGCCGGGCAATAGAATGGGCACGCTCGCGAGCGCACGAGGACGGCCCCCACAGACGCGGGGGCCGAACGGGAAGCAGACAAAACCAGAGGAGGAGACGGATCATGACCAAGAAGATCGCACGGTTCGTGACGGTGGCATCTGCCCTCAGCCTCCTGGTGGCGCTGGCGCCGGCGTTCACGCCCGCGCAGACGATAAGGTCCGGCCACCTGAGTTACAACCCCGCGAGTATCGTCGCGGATGAGGGCCGGGGCCGTGGCGAAGGCCGCGGCGAGGGTCACGGAGACCGCGGTCACGGGCGCGTCAGCGGATAACACAAGCGGCTTGCGCGTACAGGCGGGGAGGGCCGGCTCGGCCCTCCCCGCTCCGTTTCCGCGGAGCGCCCGCCGATGAACGTGTCCGGCAGGAACGGTGAGCCGCCCCGTGGCATAGTGTAGATCGGCCGCTCCACCTTTAGGGCTCCCGCACGAGCTCACCGCTGGGAGGACAGGTCGGCGATGACACTGACGCCCGCGCAGCGCACGATCGGCGAGGGCATCGATCGGCTGGTCAGCATCGAGATCACGGGCCGCGGGGTGATCGGCGATCTCTACCGGGCCGCGCGGGCCCTCCAGGACGCGCCGTTGTGCCTCACCGCAGCCGCGCGCCTGCTGGACAGGGTCAGCAAGGGCCAGGTGGTGATCCTGGCGACCGGCCTGCCGATGTATCCGTGGTTCGCCGGGGAGCAGGACGGCCCCGTGGGGACCGCCACCCTGGCCCGCGCGCTCCTGCTCGCGGTGGGCGCCCGGCCGATCATCGTCACCGATCCGGTCAACGTCGACCTCTGCGCCGCCGCCCTGCGCGGCGCCGGCCTCTACGTCCGCCCTTTGGACGAGGCCCTGAGCCTGCCCACGACCGCCGCGGTGATTCCCTTCCCCCTGGAATGGGATGAGGCCGCCGCCCGCGCGCAGACGCTCCTCGACACGCTGCGGCCCTCGGCGCTCGTCGCCATCGAGCGGACGGGCGCCAACGAGCACCGGCAGTACCACTCATCGGGCGGGAAGCGGCTGACGGATTACTGCGGGAAGATCGATCCGTTGTTTGCCTCCGCGACCGAGCGCGAGATCCTGACGATCGGGATCGGCGACGGCGGCAACGAGATCGGCTGCGCCGCCATCCGGGACAGCGTGCTGCGGGCGGTGCCGCACGCGGCCCGCTGCGCCTGTCCGTGTGGCGGCACCACCGTCCCCCAGATCGCGACCGACCTTCTCATCGCGGCGGCGATCTCCAACTGGGGCGCGTACGGGGTCGAGGCCGGAATTGCCCTCCTGCTGGAGCGCCCCGAGATCCTGCATACCCGCGAGATCGACGCCCGGGTGCACGACCTGTGCGCCGCGGCCGGCGCCAACAACGACGGACCCGGGCTGCTGGATGTGGGAGCGGATGCGGTCGCCGGCCCGCTGCACGGTCACATCGTCGATCTGTTGGGCCGGATGGTGGCGAGCGGCATCGACTTCGGGCGATTGTACCGCGAGCCGCGGTATCCATGGTTCTGAAGACCCGAGGAGGCGCCCGCGGTCTCGCCGTGATCGCCGCGGCCCTCCTGACCGGCGGCACGGCGCCGGCAGGCGTCCGCGCGCAGGCCGGCACGACCCTGGTGGTGGCCCAGGCCGACGCCGTGTCGGCCCTCGACCCGGCGGGCCCATCGGCCGGCTCGCCCGGCCAACCGGTGTCCCCGGCGGAATCGGAGGCGGCGTTCCTGATCTACGACGGCCTGGTCCGATTTACGGGAGCGATGACGATCGTGCCCGAGCTTGCCGCATCGTGGAGCGTCGACCCGGACGGGCGCGCGTGGACGTTCACGATCCGCCGGGGGGTGACGTTCCAGGACGGGACGCCGCTCACCGCCCAGGCGGTCGTCGCCGCCCTGGATCGCGTGATCAATCCGGCGACGAACACCTCGAACCGGACGCTCTGGGATCCGATCGCGTCGGTGTCCGCCGTGAACGCCGCCACCGTGCGGGTGCTCACGAAGGAGCCCTACGGGGCCCTCCTCAACACGCTGGCTCAGGGGTCCGCCCTCATCGCGAGCCCGGCCGCCGTCGAGCGCTGGGGGGCGGAGTACAGGCTGCACCCCGTGGGCACGGGACCATACGCTGTGGACCGCTGGGACCTCGGAACGCGGCTCGACCTGGCGCAACACCGCCGGTACTGGGACGGGCGCCCCGGCTTCGAGCGGATCGTGCTTCGTGCCGTCCCGGATCCGGCCGGCCGCATCGCCCTCCTCCTGAGCGGCCAGGCGCAGGTCGCCGAGGGCATTCCGCCGGAGCGCGTGGACGAGGTACGGCGGGCTCCCGGGGTCACCGTCACGGTCACGCCCGCCCTGCGCACGTTCGGCATGGGCATCAACCTGAACCGCCCCCCGCTGCAGGACATCCGGGTGCGGCAGGCCCTCAACTACGCGGTCAACAAGCAGCTCCTGGTCCAGGCCCTCTTCCGCGGAAACGCCGCGGTCCTGCGCTCGCCGATCGCCCCCCAGACGTCGGGATACACGGATGCCGGCGCCTGGCCGTACGATGCTCCGAAGGCGCGAGCGCTGCTCGACGCGGCCGGCTGGAAACCGGCTCCTCCCATCGGCGTCCGAGTCAAGGACGGGAGGTCGCTGCAGATCACCCTCCTCACCCCCCGGGGCGCCTTCCCGCACGACGTCGAGGTCGTCGAAACGCTGGCCGATTACCTTCGCAACGTCGGGTTCGAGCCGCACTTCACGTACGTGGAGCCCGCGGCGCTGCCGGACCGCCTGCTCGTCCCTCCCGACCAGATCACGTGGGACCTGGCGTTCTTCGGCTTCGGGCCGAGCAACGGCGACGGCGGCGATCACCTCGACGCGCTCTACCGGTCGAATCCGGATCGCCGGCACCGCCCCCGGGCCTGGAACTTCACCTGGTACTCCAACCCCGAGGTGGATGCGTGGCTGGCTGAAGGCGCGCGGGCGCTCGACCCGCGGGTCCGGGACGCCGCCTACGCCAAAGTGGAGCGGCAGGTATGGACGGATGCTGCGTCGCTGTGGCTCTACGCGGACAGCGTCATCGTCGCGACGCAAGGGGCGAGGGGGGTCGAGGTCCTGCCGACCGCCGTCACCATCCTCAAACACGCCCACCCGTGAACGGCCGATCGGATCTCTCGGCCCTGAAGGCGCGTGCGCTCGTTAACTGGCTTTCAGGTAGCCGTGGTCCCGCCCGTACTTGATCAGCGCCCGGCGCATCGCCCGCCGGCCTCTGAAGAGCCGGCTCATCACGGTCCCCCGTGGAATCCCCAGGATGTCGGCGATCTCCTGGTAGGAAAACCCCTCGAGGTCGGCCAGGATGAGGCAGGCTCTGAAGACATCGGGGATCTCCATCAACGCCTGCCGGACCTCCGCATCCATCAGGCCCGCCATGATCAACGACTCGGGGGTCTCGTGGACCACGAAGGCCGGGTCCTGTCCCTCGAACTCGTCCACGGTCTGGACCGTCCGTGACGAAGCCCGGAACCGATCGATATGGGCGTTGTGCAGGATCCGGAACAGCCAGGCCTTGGGATTGGTGCCCGGCTTGTACGTGTGCAGCGAGCGCCACGCCCGCAGGTAGGTCTCCTGCACGAGATCCTCGGCATCCTGAGGCCGGCCGCTGAGCCGGAGTGCGGTCCGGTACAGGGCGTCGAGGTGTTGCGTGGCCATCTCGTTGAACAGCGCCGCCTCGGCCACCCCCGGGGTGCGCGCAAGCGCCGCGGCTTCGCCCGCGACAGGCGCCGGAGGCGGGAGGGGAGCCGCAGCGGTATTGGTCTGACGGTCGCCAGGTCCCATTCGGGTCACCTACTTTCCATCAACTTGAGCAAGGTCCCCACACCTGCTTCGATGGGATCCGCGCGCCGGTGTGCCTTCATCAGGAGCACCGCCCCTTCGATCTGGCCGACGAGCGCGGTGGCCGTCCGCCGCGTGTCCAGGTCCGGACGGAACTCCCCCCGCGCGACGCCTTCACGAAGGCAGCGGTCGACGGACTCTTCCCACCGCGCAAAGAAGGCGCTCAGGCAGCGCCTGAACTCCGGGTGGATCCCTGACAACTCGGCCGCCAGGTTGCCGAAGGGGCACCCGCGCCGGTATCCGTCCGCCCGGTGCCGGCTCGCCACGTTCTTGTAGAGGAGCTCGAGGCGCCGGCGGGCGGGCAGGGCGGCGTTCTCGAGCAGCCCTCGGATGTACCCCGCCTCGAACGCGCCGGCCTGCCGCCGCAGCACTTCCAGCCCGAGGTCCTCCTTGCTCCGGAAGTGATAGTAGAAATTGCTCCGGCAGACGCCGCTGGTCTCGAGGATGTCGTCCAGCCCGGTCGACTGGAAGCCGCGGAGATGGAACAGGGCCCCCGCGGCCTCGAGGATCCGTTCCCGACTGCACCTGTCGCGCTTCATCCCAGGATGCCGGTGATGTAGGACCACTTGGTTCTATTTTAATCCGGCGGGCCACCTCGGTCAATCACGGGGCGGGCCAGGTGGGCCAAGGGACGTGGGCGCGCCCGGCCAGCAGCGCCTCTGCCGCCGCGCGCCAGGCCGAAGCCGCCACTTCCTCGCCCGGAAACTTGCCCAGGACGCGGCCGTCGGCGCCGATGAAAAACGTCTCGGGGACCCCCGTCGCGCCGAACAGATGGGCCACGCTCCCGTCCGGATCCCGCACGTTTGGATAGGTGATCCCAAACCGCGTGATGAACCCCCGGGCGGGCTCGGAGAGATCCTGGGTATCCACCCCCAGGACGACCAGTCCCTTCTCCCGGTACGCCTTCCAGATCCCTTCCAGAAGCGGCGCCTCCTCGCGGCACGGGACGCACCACGCGGCCCAGAAATTCATGACGATGGGATGCCCGCGGAGATCGCCGAGAGAAACCCGGCCCCCCTCGAACGTGGGGAAGGTGACGGGGGGGGCCGGCGGCGTCTCCCCCCGCGCAAGCGCGGTGCCGACGGCCAGCGACCGCTGGTGCTGCGCCGTCACCAAGGCGAGGAACCCGAGCAGGACCGCCACGGGGATCAGCAGCGCCGCCCAGGGCCGGGAAGGGTGCTCTCGCGCGCTCACGCAATGATCCTACCAGAAAGCGCGTTGAACGCTCCCCTTCGCCTTGACCTGGTCCGGCCACCGTGGTACGGTAGTCTCCCGTTTCGCCGAGCGGGCTGCGAGGCCGGGGCGCCACCTCAAGTCAGTTTGAGCGGCCCCGACCCAAGTGCAGACCGTCTCCAGGACGGGACGGCCGACGGCTGCGACGGCCCAGGGACGGAGCCTCTCCGTGCTGGGCGGCAGCCGTCCCGGCTTTTTGGGCGATCGCCGGCCATCTGGAAATTGGTAATTTCACGAGTAATCCAACGAAATATCGAGCAATTCGGCGACAGCCACCGAAATTGGCTCTCCGCCTCCCCACCCACCCCCTGAATACCCTTGAAAGCACGGGCCTCACAGTGAAAAATGAGAATGGTTAGCACTTAACCATCGCGAGTGCTAAACTCCACGCGTCGAGGAGGCTCGGGTATGCCGGCCAAGCTCTTGCTCTACGATGAGGATGCGCGCAAAGCCCTTGAGCGGGGCGTCGAAAAGGTCGCAAGCGCCGTCCGCGTAACGCTCGGCCCCAAGGGGCGGAACGTCGTGCTTGAGAAGAAGTGGGGATCCCCCACGATCACCAAGGACGGGGTCACCGTCGCCAAGGAGATCGAGCTCGAGGATCCCTACGAGAACATGGGCGCCCAGCTGGTCAAAGAAGTCGCGAGCAAGACCAACGACGCCGCGGGGGACGGGACGACGACCGCCACGGTGCTCGCCCACGCGGTGGTCAAGGAAGGCCTGAAGAACGTGGCGGCCGGGGCCAACCCCATGATCCTCAAGCGGGGGATCGACAAGGCGGTCCAGGCCCTCGTCGGCGAGCTCAAGAAGGTGAGCGTGCCGCTGGAGGGCAAGGAGCACATCGCCCACGTCGCCAGCATCGCGGGGAATGATCCGGAGATCGGGCGGATCATCGCCGAAGCGATGGACAAGGTCGGCAAGGACGGCGTGATCACGATCGAGGAATCGAAGGGGATCGAAACTACCGTCGAGGTCGTCGAAGGCATGCAGTTCGACCGCGGCTACATCTCCCCCTACATGATCACCGACGCCGACAAGATGGAGGCCGTGGTGGAGGACGCCTACCTCCTCCTGACGGAGAAGAAGATCAGCGCGGTCAAGGACATCGTCCCGGTGATGGAAAAGGTGATGCGCTTCGGCAGGCCGCTGGTCGTGATCGCGGAGGACGTCGAAGGCGAGGCGCTGGCCACGCTCGTCGTGAACAAGCTCCGCGGAGTCCTGCCGTGCGTCGCGGTGAAGGCGCCGGGCTACGGGGACCGGAGAAAGGCGATGCTGCAGGACATGGCCGTGCTCGCCGGCGGCAAGGTCGTGAGCGACGACATCGGCGTCAAGCTCGAGAACATCGATGTCGACATGCTCGGCCGGGCCGCGAAGGTGCGCGTGGCCAAGGAGGAGACCACGCTCATCGAGGGCCGGGGCGCCAAGAAGGACATCCAGGGCCGGATCGCCCAGATCAGGAAAGAGATCGAGACCACGACCTCCGATTACGACAAGGAGAAGCTGCAGGAGCGGCTGGCCAAGCTCTCCGGCGGCGTGGCGCAGATCAAGGTCGGCGCCGCCACCGAAACGGAGCTCAAGGAAAAGAAGCACCGGTTCGAGGACGCGCTGAGCACGAGCAAAGCGGCCGTCGAGGAGGGGATCGTCCCGGGCGGCGGGGTCGCGCTCCTCAACATCAGCAAGGTCCTCGATAAGCTCGAGGCCGATGACGCCGACGAACAGAGCGGCATCAACATCGTGCGCCGGGCGATCGAGGAGCCGGCCAAGTGGCTGGCGGCCAACGCGGGGCTGGAGGGCGCCGTCGTCGTCGAGCGGATCAAGAACGAGAAGTCCAACATCGGCTACAACGTCGCGGAAGGGCGGTACGAAGACATGCTGAAGGCGGGGGTCATCGACGCGACCAAGGTCACCCGCCTGGCGCTGCAGAACGCCGCGAGCGTCGCGAGCCTCCTGCTGACGACCGAAGCGCTCGTGGTGGAGAAGCGCGAGAAGAAGAAGGCCGCCGCCCCCGCCCCTGGTGGCGGCTACAACCCGGAGGACATGGACATGTAGCCGCGGGGCGCCGCAGCGATGGCGATGGGGGGCCTTTGCGGCCCCCCATCGCATTCCCCAGCGTTATCGATGATCCGGCTGGCTCAGGCGCTCGACATCCTGCGCCCGCACCATCCGCCCCATCTTGCCCGCCCGGCCGGGGATCAGCACGACCATCACGCCGTACCGGGCATCTATGGTTTGGACCTCGGCCGCATCCGCAAGCCCCTCGACCCGGACCAGATCGCCGGTCCGCACCGGCTGGCCCCGCCGGTCCCACACATCCTGCGCCGCCGCCACCGGCACCGCCATCGCACCCTCCTCCTCACGCCCCGGCGAACCTGCCGCCGACCCGGCGCGCGCGTCCTTCCGCCACCAGTTTTTCCAGATGCGCCAGCACCGTGCCTTCTGCCGCCCGCCTGAGCCGGGGATCCAGTCCGGCGTAGATCGCCTCGGCCAGATCCGCGGCCGACCGGGGCCCCGCCGCCAGCGCCTCGATGATCTGGCGTTCGCGCTCGCGGCGGTGCGCCAGATACTCGGCGATTCGCGCCCGCGGATCCCGGATCACCGGCCCGTGCCCCGGCGCGATGAGCGTCAACGCGAGCGCGGCCACGCGCTCCAGGGAGCGGAGATAGTCCTGCATCGACCCGCCCGGCGGCGTCACCTGGACGGTCCCTGTCCCAAGGAGGAGATCTCCCGAGAAGAGCACCGCCGGCCCAATCCAGTAGAACACCACGTGATCCTGCGCGTGCCCCGGCGTGTACAAGACCCGCACCCCGCCGCCGTCGGCCGGAAGCAGCTCTTCGTCGCGCAGGGGGTTCGTCCCCGCCCCCCACCTCCGCACCGGCGCGCCGGTTTCGTGCGCCAGCCGGTCCGCCGCACCCAGATGGTCGCTGTGGCCGTGGCTGACCAGGATCAGCGCGACCCGCCGGCCGGGCGCCCCGGCCCGATCCAGCACGGCGGCCACATGCGAGGGATCCTCCGGCCCCGGATCGATGACGACCGCTTCGCCCGAGCGGCCGATGAGATAGGTGTTCGTGCCGGCCAGCGTGTACGGCGATGGGTTGGCGGCGGTGACGACCTCGAACCCGCCGCCCGGGGCACCAGGCTCCCGGTGGGGACTCGCGGCCTCAGTGCTTATCGGTCCTCCTCGCCTTCGTGATCGAGGAGTTCCAGGCGGGCGCGCCACCGTTCGTCCAGGAGCCGCTCGGCGCGCTCCAGGGTCTCCGCGTTCACGACGAGCCGTTCTTCGCCGCCCGGATCGTCGCACGCGGCCACCCACCGCCCTGCCCGGCGATCGAACTCCACCTGCACCCCGGTCATGACGAGGCGTTCCTCGTCGACCATCGGGAAGCCCCTCCTTCTGGGGATGGGGTGGCCGAGGGGATTTGAACCCCCAACCCCCAGAGCCACAGTCTGGTGCTCTGCCCTTGAGCTACGGCCACCGCGCGCCAGCATTGTAGCATTCAGCCGCGCGGAGCGTCCAGAGCGCATCAGGGACTCAAAAAAACCCGACCCCACACCCGTCTAGGCCGAAGTTTCGATGGGTATCCGTCTTACAGACGATACTCTCAGCATCACCTCGCCGCAAACGCTGCACCCCTTGCCCCGGCGCTGTCTCCGGGCCGGCGACCTCGCGCGCCTGGAGCGCGGGGCCGGATTCGCCGCACGAGGAAACCAGGCGATGTCGAGGAGGTCCCGATGCGGCTCGACTTTGTGACCGACATCAACCGCGACTACGCCGCCTCCATGAACTACGTCGCGATCGATCGGTACCTCGTCAGTATCCTCTGGTGGCACGCGGGGTTCGTCGCCCTGATGGCGTTCGCGAACTCGGTCCTTCGCATGGCCCTGTACGCTCCCTCGCCGTTCTCCTGGCGCCTGCTCGGCGGGGGGGAAGCCGCGGTCGCGACGCTCCTCGGGATCGCCGCGGCCGCCGTTCCGGCGCTCGTCCGCGGCAAGATCGAGAATCACTACGTCTGGCGGATCGTAGCCAGCCTCGCCTTCACGACCTATTCCTACCTCTTCGTGTTTCTGAGCGGCGGGTCGATCGAGATGCACTTCCACTTCTTCATGGTGCTGGCGCTCCTCACCGTCTACAATGACTGGCGGCTCGGCTGGATCGTCCTGCTGCTCACCGCCCTCCATCACGGGATCCTCAACTATGTGGCGCCCAGTTGGGTCTACTACTACGGGCGCAACGACCTCTCCGTCGTCGCGCACGCCATCCCCGTCGCCGCCACCACGATCTTCACCTCCCTCCTCTGCAGCAACAACCGGCGCTCGGTCCTCATGCTCGAGGCGAGCCGCCGGGAGCTGGAGCGCGGCATGGCGGATCGCGGGGCGGCGGAGTTGAGAGCCGAGACGGCAAACCGGGCGAAGAGCGAATTTCTCTCGCGGATGAGCCACGAGCTGCGCACCCCGCTGAACGCCATCCTGGGCTTCGCCCAGGTGCTGGAGATGGACTCCCTCAACCCCGAGCAACGCGAGAGCGTCGGATATATCGTGAAGGGGGGACGCCACCTCCTCAGGCTGATCGACGAGGTGCTGGACATCGCGCGCATCGAGGCGGGCCGGCTGGCCATCTCCCCGGAGCCGGTGCCGGTGCGGGACATCGTGCGAGAGGCCCTCGACCTGGTGAAACCCCTCGCCGCGGAGCGGCACGTCAGGCTCCTCGACGGTGGAGCATCCGATGCCCCCGACCAGCACGTTCTGGCCGACGCGCAGCGGTTCAAGCAGGTGCTGTTGAACTTCCTCTCCAACGCGATCAAATACAACCGCGAGGGGGGCACGGTCACGCTTTCGTATTCGGCCCCCGCGCCGGGCCGGCTGCGGCTCGAGGTGATCGACACCGGCCCGGGCATCCCTCCCGACGGACTGGAACGGCTGTTTGCGCCCTTCGAGCGCCTGGGGGCCGAGCAAGCAGGGATCGAGGGCACGGGGCTCGGCCTTGCCCTTTCCAAGCGATTGGTTGAGGCGATGGGAGGCAGGCTCGGCGCGGAAAGCACCCTGGGCCGGGGCAGCACGTTTTGGATCGAACTCGCCGTTGCGGAGAGCCCGGTGAAACGGCTGACACGGGACGACCTGGCAGAGCCCGCCTCGGCCGGCGGTGACGGGTCCTCCAAAGCCGGCATCGTGCTCTACGTCGAGGACAACCTGTCCAACGTCCAGCTCATCAAACGTCTGCTGGTCCATCGCCCAAAGGTGAGACTCCTCCCGATCATGCAGGGGCGGCTCGCCCTCGACCTGGCCAGCCAGCACAATCCAGACCTGATCCTGCTGGACCTGCAGCTCCCTGATATTCCGGGGGACGAAGTGCTGCGGCGCCTGCGGGAAACGCCGGAGACCCGCCACATCCCCGTGATCGTGATCAGCGCCGACGCGACCCCCGGTCAGATTGATCGGCTGCGCGCGGCCGGCGCCTGGCAGTATTTGACCAAGCCCTTCGACGTGAAAAAATTCCTCTCCCTCCTCGACGAGGCGTTGAAGGAACAAGAGGATCCTCAGTCGATCCCCACCGCATAGGGACGGCCGGATGGGGATCCGTTAAGCCATTCGCGTCCAAAGCAGCCCGTCCGGATCGACGACGGGGCACCCGGCGCCGCTCGGTGACCCGTCCTACCCGTCCAGAGCGCCCGCGAGGGCCTCGACCAGGTGCAGCGCCCGCCGCCCCGTGCCGTGGAGGATCTGCTGCCGGCACGAGGTCCCGGCGGCCACGATCAGGGCATCCGGCGGGAGCTCCCGGATCGCCTTGAAGAGCACACGCTCTCCCATCGCCAGAGACATGTCGTAGTGCTCGGCCTCGTAGCCGAAGGACCCCGCCATCCCGCAGCAGCCGGAATCGACCTCCTGGACGGTGGCCCCGGGCAGCCACCGCAGGGCGGCGAGCGACGGCTGCGTCCCCACCATGGCCTTCTGGTGGCAGTGCCCGTGGAGCAGCACGCGCCGCTCCTGGCGGCCAAACGGCAGGCGGATGCCCCGCTCGTGGAGGTGCACCAGGAACTCCTCGATCATGAACGTCTGCCGCGCCACCCGATCGGCCGCCTCACCCGGCGCGAGATCGGGGTACTCGTCGGTGAGCGTGACGGTGCACGACGGCTCCAGGCCCACGAGCGGGACCCCCTCGCGCGCGAAGGCGTCGAGGCGCTGCGTGTTCGCCCGCGCGATGGCCTGCGCCTCCCGCAGCATCCCATTGCTGATCATCGGCCGTCCGCAGCACCGCGCGGGGGCCAGCACCACCTCGCATCCCGCCGCTTCCAGCAGGCGCACCGCCGCCCGGCCGATCGCCGGATAGTAGTACTCGGTGAACGTGTCGACGAACAGCCCGACCCGGCCGCCGCCGGGACCGCGGTCCGATGCGCGCCCGTGGGCCGCCCCGGCGGGGACCCCCCGTTTGGGGGGGCGGCTCCGGAACCAGCGGCTGAACCGCTGCCGGCTGAAGGGCGGGAGGCGCCGGCGGGCATGAATGCCGAGGAGCCGGTGCAGCAGCCACCGGGCGGGCCCGCCGCCCATCAGCCAGTTGGAGACCGGCGCCGTCGCGCAGCCGATCGGCCCCAGGTCCGCCACGCGCCCGAACATCCGCGCCCGGAGCGGCAGCCCGTGGGCGGCGTAATACCGGGCCAGGAACTCGTGCTTGAGCTTCGCCATGTCGACGTTGCTCGGGCACTCCGCCTTGCAGGCTTTGCAGCCGATGCACAGATCCATGACCTCGTAGAGTTCGCGCCCGACCAGCGTGTCTGCGGGGAGGCGGCCGGAGATGGCCTCACGGAGCGCGTTGGCGCGCCCCCGGGTGGAATGTTCCTCCTCCATGGTCACCATATAGGACGGACACATGGTGCCGCCCCGCGGCTTCCGGCAGGCCCCCACCCCGCTGCACAACTCCACGGCGTTCACGAATCCGCCGTCGCGGCTGAAGTCCTGGATCGTCGGGATCGACGCCGCCCGATAGGCCGGGCCATACCGGAGGGACTCGGTCATCGGCGGCGCGTCGACCACCTTCCCCGGGTTCATCCGCCAGTCGGGATCGAACGCGGCCTTGACCTCGCGGAACGCCTGATACAACTGCGGGCCAAACAGCCTGGCGTTGAAGTGGCTGCGGGA
>Ga0209577_10001863_pt1 | contig 20675 bp, 24 predicted proteins | sample GraSoiAngelo_109_FD_185874 | JGI IMG/M metagenome (GOLD analysis project Ga0209577, IMG submission 185874) | Grasslands soil microbial communities from the Angelo Coastal Reserve, California, USA - 14_0903_12_20cm (SPAdes) (version 2) | ecosystem: Environmental > Terrestrial > Soil > Grasslands...
ATTGTACGGGTCGCCATTGCCGTTGCGCAGAACCGGGTCAGCTTCTTTCCCTGCACCAATTTGCCCAATAAGCAGATAGCCGTTCGGATTGGAGTTTCCGTCCCATACGCTTCCTGGCGGACTAAACCACGGCGCGCCATATGAAGTGAAACTGCGGAAGTTTAGCACCGTGACAAAATCGACGTATCCGGTCGGGCCGCCTGTTCCGTGCACTGTGTTCCCCCATACAACACCTGTTCCGCCACGAAGCTGAACGCACCGTGCCATAAGAACATTTGAAGAAAACGTATTTTGATAAACCTCGAAAGTGCGCGTTCCCTGGTTGCGGTCGCCTTCGGTGCCGTGCCAGCCAACATTATTGTTCGTAACGGTGTTATGACGGAACACAAGCCGGCCACCTGAATATCCGTCAATACACGGGCTACCGCCTCGACCGTCCCCGGTAAAAGTACAGTCCTCGACGTAGATGCCTTTACCGCTTCCAAGCTGAGTCGAATCATACCAACTTCCGTCTCCGAATGACCCACTTGCCCGGGCCAATTATTGTGTTGCACGTAGATCGCAATCTTTCCGTTCGCGCACCGGAAGTCGGAGTGGTCGACTACTCCCCATAAAGCCCCGGTAAACAGTATTCCAAGCGTCCCTGGAGAGACCATCTGGATGTTGTGGACACGAACAGCATGAGAGGAGCCTCTAATCGCAAGTGTGCCGAGTTGCCAACCCTGGGTATCCTGCGCCTGGCCGTGAACTGTGAAGCCGCTTATATCGATCGACTTTCCTTTAGCCACGTCAAATCGCCATAGAACTGATGCTTGCGTCCCGTTCTTTGGCACGTTGTCGTTGATGGTCGTCCTTCCGATTCCAGCTCCGACCACATTAATCGCCTTGGTAAAGTTTACGCCGGTTGTCCAGGTAAACGTCCCAGCCGGAAGTGTGATCGTGTCGCCGTTTAACAGTTGGTTGTGCAAACCCTGCACACTGGCCGCCGACCCGTCGGAGTGATAAACCGTACCGAGCGCGGAAAAGCCGCTCCAGATCCAGACGACGATGGCGCTTCTGCAGAGCGCGTGAAATATACCCATGGTTCTCCCTTTCATTGTTTCTCCTCCTTGTTTCCCTGCGTTGTTTCTCCTCCTTGTTTCCCTGCGTTGTTTCTCCCTACCCAGTCGAGCGAATGTCTCGATTTGACGCCTATGTCAGCATAAGCCAACAATGCTGTCAACCTGGGTTCCTAAGATTTTTTTGCTCGAAATGCACGGTCGAGGCGACCCGACAACCCGGCATCTTTAGGGAATTTTTGCATTATATGCAAAAAATGACGCAACTTCAGGCCGGTATTTCCGTAGATATTAGTATGAAAAAGATCGCGGCACTCCCGAAGCTCGCCGACATGAAGAAGAAGGATGCCCGTCTGACGATTCGAATTCCGAGGGAATTAAAGGCCAAGATCGAGGGGATTGATCGAGTCTATGGCGTTGCGTTGCCCAAGATCGCTAATGAATGCCTCAAGGCTTTTTGCGAGTACGTTGAACAAAAGAAGCAGACGCCAACGTTCCCACTCAGCATTGGCCCATACTTACCCGCCCCCAAGACGCCTGAACACGGCTCACTTCGGAGGCGTCGAGGATTTCGAGACGGTCGCCCCCACCGAATATAGGAACGTTACCCGCTTACGTACCGAGCGAGGCTTTTCGTCTGGATATGTAAATGAGACGCGCCGACCAGGCGTGATGATTCGTGGAGCTGTGTCTTGCTCTCGGTGTTGGAAGTTAAGCGCCTGGCCACACTGCGGTCTGTCGAATCGCTGTCTTGTGTCGTCGAAGCTTTAGCGAAGATGAAAGCTTTATACGAAGACTGGCTGGCGAAGGCGGCTTGTCACGCCGGAGCCTTGGCGAAGGCGCGTTGAGCGTTTAAACTTTCGCGTGCGCACCGAATCACGGCAGATCCAAAACTTCATCGACGGTCAGTTCGTTGTCCCAGTCGGCGGGAACTACCTCGACAATATTGAGCCGGCGACTGGTAAACCGTATTCGCAAGTCGCGGACAGCGATGCGCGCGATATCGAAGCCGCCGTCATGGCAGCAGAGAAGGCGTTTGTTGACTGGTCCAAAAAATCTGCAGCGGAACGATCGAAATTTCTGCTCCGAATCGCCGATCTGATTGATCGCGATCTGGAAAAACTCGCGCGCGCCGAGTCGATCGATACAGGCAAACCGCTCGCGCTAGCGCGCTCACTCGACATTCCGCGTGCCGCAAGCAATTTCCGCTTTTTTGCGACGGCGGTCCTGCACACGGAGTCCGAAGCGCATATCACGGACAATGTCGCCTTCAACTACACGCTTCGCCAGGCGCGTGGCATTGCCGGGCTGATTTCCCCATGGAATCTACCGCTCTATTTGCTGAGCTGGAAAATTGCACCCGCCATTGCGGTAGGAAACACGGCTATCGCGAAGCCGAGCGAGTTGACACCGATGACGGCTTACATGCTTTGCGAGATCGTGCGCGAAGCCGGTTTGCCGAACGGCGTCCTTAATGTCGTGAATGGCACGGGCCCAAATGTCGGTGCCGCGATTACCGCGCACCCGAAAATCAACACCATCTCATTCACCGGCGGGACGGTAACGGGTCGTAAAGTGGCCGAGACCTGCGCGCCGTTGTTCAAAAAAGTTTCGCTCGAGCTCGGCGGGAAAAACCCGAATATCATCTTTGCGGACGCCGATCTCGATGCTGCAATTGCAGGTAGCCTGCGTTCTTCATTCGCCAACCAGGGGCAGATTTGCTTGTGCGGATCTCGCGTGTTCGTCGAGCGTTCTGCTTACAACGAATTCGTCGAGCGCTTTACCGAGAAGGCCTCACGAATGAAAATGGGCGATCCGCTCGACGAGGACACCGATCAAGGCGCGATCGCAAGCAAGACGCAGCTCGAGAAGATCAAGTTCTACGTCGATTTAGCTCAGAAAGAAGGCGGCAAGATCGCACTCGGCGGTAAAGCACCGGAATCGATCAATGAACGTTGCCGTAGCGGTTATTTCTTTCAACCGACTGTAATCACAGGTCTGCCGGTTTCATGCCGCACCAACCGCGAAGAAATTTTCGGGCCCGTGGTGAGCATCACACCTTTCGACAACGAAGAAGAAGTGATCAATTACGCCAACGATTGCGACTACGGCCTGGCTTCAAGTGTCTGGACACAAAATCTAAGTCGCGCGCATCGCGTCGCCGAACGAATTAGCACAGGCACAGTATGGGTGAATTGCTGGCTTGTGCGCGATCTGCGCGTCCCCTTCGGCGGCATGAAACAAAGCGGCGTCGGGCGAGAAGGCGGCGAAGAAGCATTGCGCTTTTTCACTGAGCCAAAGAACGTCTGTATAGCGAAATAGATCCAACCAGTCGATAGTTGAGAGATAATTGTTGAGGGTCAAAACACTCTCCTTTCTTCCGTAATCGGGAGATCAGCCGTATAGCACGTCAAGCATTAAAAGCCAGTTCGTCCATGCACAGACCAAAAATCGGTGTCATCGACGTGATCAGCGGTCAATGAACAACTGAGTTGATCGTTGATCGACAATTGCCGATGGTCGGGTATGTGCCGAGCCATCAAAACACTTCATAATTTCAGTCCGCCCGCTACGGACGACGAGATTCGCGCTTCGTCGCTTCAGTTCGTCCGCAAGCTGAGCGGTTTCGCCAAACCGTCCAAGGCAAACGAGGCAGCTTTCAACCGTGCGGTCGCTGACGTCGCTCATGCCGCACAACATTTGCTCGATTCCCTTGTGACCACCGCGGCGCCACGCGATCGCGCGGTCGAAGCGGTGAAAGCATGTGCGCGATCGGTGAAACGCTTCCCTTCTGCACAGGCCATCACGACCGATCATAATCATAGTTAAGGAAACGGCTGCGGCAGCTGGCCTCCGGGATACAATCCGGTTCATCCGAATAATCTGTGGTTCCAATAAATGAGCGAAAACGTCGAAAGCTCGCGTGCCCCTGAGCCGGTAGGCGCGTTCCCGCACGCGAAACGTGTTGGAAATTTTTTGTTCCTTTCCGGCATCGGACCACGCAAGCGCGGCAGCAAGGAAATACCTGGCGTCACGCTCGACCCAGCGGGCAACATCGTCAGCTATGATATCGAAACGCAATGTCGTACCGTGTTTGAAAATGTGCGTCTCGTACTCGAAGACGCTGGTGCGAGTTGGAACGACATTGTCGATGTCACCGTGTTCCTGACGAACATGAAAAAGGATTTCCCGACCTACAATAAATTTTACGCACAATACTTTTCCGGGGACGGCAAACCAAATCCGACACGCACGACGATCGAGGTCGGCGCGTTGCCGACGCCGATTGCTATTGAGCTCAAAGTCATCGCAGTGCTGAAATGATTCTGGCGAGCGGTCGGCGCGGCGACCCGTTTGCCGCGCCTCGCGTCAAACTTCAATTACTTCGATTACGATCAAAAGCATGAGCACGAGCACGAACGAATTCCGCATCGTCGCCGCCGACCACACAGGCATTACTGTCTCGAATCTTGAACGATCACTGGCATTTTGGCGCGACGTTCTCGGTTTCGAGCCTTCACATACGGCGCATCAGAGTGGTGAAATGGCCAGGGAGATTACGGGAGTTGTCGGTGCTGAGATCAAGCTTGCCGTTGTGAAAGTACCGGGTGGCCACAAGATTGAACTGCTCGAATATCTCGCGCCCCCGGAGCGTAAACGGCATGTGGATCTTCGGCCCTGCGACGTCGGTTCCGTGCACGTTGCGCTAATCGTTGATGATCTCGACGCGATTCTGAACGCGATTAACGCGGCCGGCTGGAAAGCCGCCGGTAAGCCGCAAACTCTTCAGTCGGGTCCGAACGCCGGAAAACGCGTGGTATACGTCCGCGATCCGGACGGCACGACCATCGAATTCATGCAGGCACCGACTCCATGAAATTTCAGCATTGGACGTTGGGCGCTGAGCGTTGGACGTTTGCTGACCCATGTCCGTGAATTTTTCCACAGACGAAGATTTCGCACGTCAACTCGATTCCGAAGATCCGCTTCGTCATTTAAGGGAGAGATTTTATCTCCCACTCCACAAAAATGGCCAACCGCTGATCTATTTTGCCGGCAATTCGTTAGGCCTGATGCCAAGATCGGCGAGAGAACTCGTCGACGAGGAATTAGACAACTGGGCGAAGCTTGGCGTCGACGCGCATCACGCCACCGGGACGCCGTGGTACACGTATCACGAGGCAGTACGCGAACCCACCGCGCGGCTTGTTGGCGCGAAACCGCTGGAGGTAATCTGCATGAACAGCCTCACGGTGAATCTCCATCTGATGATGGCGACGTTTTATCGGCCGACCCCATCGCGCTTCAAGATCCTGATGGAGGAGCCGGCGTTTCCTTCCGACACGTATGCGATCAAAACGCAGATCGTGAATCATGGCCTCGACCCAAGAGACGCGCTTATTCTCGCGCGGCCGCGTAAGAACGATTTCACGGTTAGGCCAGAAGACATCATCGATCTGATCGACAAACACGCAGATCAACTCACGGTAGTGATGTTTGCCGGCGTGAACTTCTTCACAGGTCAATTGTTCGATATCGAGCAAATCACCTCTGCGGCGCGGAAACGCGACATTGTCGTTGGCTTCGACCTTGCGCATGCCATTGGAAATGTGCCGCTGTCGCTCCACGATTGGAGCGTCGATTTTGCTGTCTGGTGTTCGTATAAGTATCTCAATTCAGGCCCCGGCGCGGTCGCAGGCGCATTCGTACACGAACGACACGCGGCCAATACAAAGTTGCCGCGGCTTGCCGGCTGGTTCGGTAACGATCCGAACACGCGGTTCCGACTACATCTGGAACCAGAATTTGTTCCGGTGGCGTCGGCCGACGGCTGGCAGATCAGCAACCCCCCAATCCTCTCAATGGCGCCATTACGTGCTTCGCTCGCGGTCTTCGACGAAGCAGGTGGAATGGATCCGCTCCGCGCGAAGTCAATCAGGCTTACCAGTTATCTCGAATTTCTGTTAACAGAAATTGGGTCGAAAAAATTTACTGTCATCACACCGCGGGAGTCCAACGCGCGCGGCTGCCAATTGTCCATCCTGGCACACGAGCATCCCAAGGAATTATTAAAGGAGGTCGAGACGGCCGGTGTGAAATGCGATTTTCGCGAACCCAACGTCATACGCGTCGCTCCGACTCCGCTCTACAACACCTTTCACGAAGTCTGGCGTTTTGGGAGGATCTTGGCTCAGCATCAGTAGTAGCCCTGTCGATACCAGCCTCTCTAGGGATTCTTGCGTTGAAGCGCGACTGCGAACGGATGCAGCTCTGCCGTCATCAATCCGCCCGCGACCGCCGGATCCTCTTCCATGAACTTTCTTGCTGCGTCTTCATCGGGAGCCTCAAAAATCGCAATGCCAAATGTCTTGTCACCTGGTTCCGATGTTCGTCCTGCGAGGATCAGCCGACCAGACTTGGCGGCTTCCTGAAACCGAACGAAATGGCGGCCGAGCACGGCTTGGTCTTCTTTCGTCCAGGCCGAATCCGCGTATAGCCGCGGCACCAGCTTCAACACATAGATAAACTGTTTGGGCTTACTCGTCGTGGGTTCTTGAGCGTTCAGCGATTGGACGATTGCAAGAATGCAAACCAGCGAAATGAATAATTGGCGAGATCGGCTTTTCATATGTGATCGAGTACGGTGTGCGGTTGGGGCGGTTTGTGCGAGTTTTCTTTGCACTCGATTCTAATTTCTTAAATCAGTCTGGTCGGTGTGGGCCGCGACTCAGGATCGGGTTGTCGTTGCAATTCCACTCAAGAGGTGCGAAAAACCTGCCAGCAAATGAAAATGTTGAGAATGATACGCGGCATTTTTTGGATTGTTGTTTTCCTCATTCTGGCCTATCCGGCGTGGGCCAAGGACGAACGATCGGTCAGGGATTTGGCGACTGCTCTGACGAAGCTTTCGCCCGACATCGATCCTGCCGAGGCAGAACAAATATCGGCGACCGCTCACACCACGGCGCGCAAGCTCGCACGCGATTATCACGTCGTCTTAAACCCAGAGTTTCAAGCCTTCCTGGTTAACGTCGGTGCTCGAAAACGTGGCTGGTGCGGTCACTGGGCACAGGATATCGGCACACGTTTAAAGGAGCTCAAGCCGAGGACACTGGTGCTCCACTGGGGCGTAGCCTACGACCATACCTCAAGCGAGAACAACTGCCTGGTAATCACCGCGCGGAACCAGCCGTTCGAGGATGGAATCATTCTCGATGGCTGGCGCAGAGCCGGCCGATTATTCTGGTGTAAAGTCAAAAAAGACGACGAATACGAAGTGGAACAGCATTACGGCCATTCAGGGATCACTGCGTGGAAAGAAAATATGCAATGGAGCGCGTGGTTACAGGATTACGAACCAGGGAAGCTGAAGGTGAAAGCGGCGACCGCTAGCAAAGTCAGTAAAGATAGCTCCGAACACGACGAGCGGGCTGGCAACAGCAATTTGACACAACGCGCAACGCCCTAGGCTGGGCTCGGAAAGACGGAGGCGTATTCCGCAGGACGGCGTTCCACGGCGTCGCTGCAAGATGCGGGTCGACGAAACGCGATATCTGCCACCGTTTTTGAATATCCGTGATATCCGCGTAATCCGCGGTTAAGAATTTCCTGATGCCCGCCAAATTTATTCTCATCGGCAGCGGCCTCGCAGGGGGGCTACTCGCAACATATCTGGGACGCCGTGGGTACGATGTCGACCTCTACGAGCGTCGGGCCGATCCACGCGAAGGCAACCTTGTTGGAGGGCGCTCGATCAATCTGGCAATTTCGACGCGTGGGATTCATGCGCTCAAACAGATCGGGATCGCTGACGAAGCGCTGCGCCACGCGATCCCGATGCGCGGCCGAATGATCCATGACAAGTCCGGCGCCTTGCATTTCGCGCCTTATGATGTCGATCCCAAAAAATGCATCAACTCGATCGGGCGGGCTTCGCTTAACACCACGGTGATCGAAGCCGCGCAGCGTTACCCAAATGTGCGCGTTCATTTCAATCACAAATGCACCGACGTCGACCTGACCGAAGCGGCTTGCCATTTAGAAACCGAGACCGGCAATTTGACGGTGCGTGGGGATGCAGTCGTTGGAGTAGATGGCGCATTCTCCGCGGTGCGCGCTTCCATGCAGCGGAAAATCGACAATTTCCAATACAACGAGAGCTATCTCGCGCATGGTTACAAAGAGCTAACGATCCCACCTGCGCCGGATGGATCGTGGCGAATCGAGAAAAACGCGCTTCACATTTGGCCGCGCAAAAGCTTCATGATGATTGCGCTTCCAAATCCGGACGGCTCGTTCACCTGTACACTTTTTTGGGAATTCGAAGGGCCGCGCAGTTTCGCCACAACGAAAACGGATGCCGAAGTCCGGCGCTTCTTCAGTGAAGAATTCCCCGATGCCGTTCCCCTGATGCCGACGCTGCTCGAAGATTTCAAGGACAACCCAACGGGCTCGCTTGTCACGATTCGCTGCGCGCCATGGCATTACCGCGACAGGGTCTGCCTGCTCGGTGATGCGGCCCACGCAGTCGTCCCATTCTACGGTCAGGGAATGAACGCCGCATTCGAAGATTGCGTCGTGCTCGACGAATGTCTGGAAAAATTTGCCAGTGATCGCGAATCCGCATTTGCGGAATATTTTTCGCGCCGAAAAGAAAATGCCGACGCGCTGGCTGATCTGGCGGTTGGCAATTTCATTGAGATGCGCGATAAAACTGCGTCGAGAACATTTCGCGCGAAAAAGAGACTCGATCACCTGCTCGAAGCCGCGCTGCCGGGTATGTATCTGCCCCTTTACACAATGGTCACCTTCAGCCGCATCCCATACGCGCAGGCGGCGCAGCGCGCTCGCCTGCAAGATCGAATCATCTATTCAATCTTCGCGGCCCTGACTCTAGTGCTTCTCTTCGTCTTCATCCGCATATTCAGGTGACTCGATTTGTGCCACCACATCTTCTGCGCCAGCCCAGTATCTGATCGCGAGCCGAGACTGCCCCACGCGTTTGGCTGCCCGAAATTGCTCACGACCGAATCCTGAGCTTGGCTGCTTTAAACAGTCGAGTTTAACACGACCGGTGGATTTTGTGACGTTGTAATTCGGAGGTCAGCGACGTCTGGCACCGATGCGTTGATGCGCTTCCTGTTCCAGGGCCGCAACGACCTTGTTGAAACCCTTGAGATCAGCGGCGTTGACACGACGAACCACGGCCCGTTCCAGTGCGGATAAATGACGCTGGACACGTTGCGCCAGCCTTCGCCCTTTGGCCGTTAGTCTTACCACGAACGTGCGCCGATCTGTTTCGCCGACTACGCGCGTAATCAATCCGCGTCTTGCCAATCGATCGAGAATGCTCGTTAACGTCGATCTCTTGTGTGCGAGGCCGCGATGAAGATCGGCCACGTTGGCTAGACCGGAATGAGCAAGCAACCCTAAGACATGCGCTTCCCCCTGCGTCAACCCGCGTTCCCTCAGATCGTCAAGATAAAGACCGATTCGGTGCGTCGCACGGTGGACTGGGTGAACAAGTCGCAATGGCATCGATTGAAAGCGGCTTCAGATCGGGTTCGACCCACAAAGTTCGCGCTTCGTCACTGAAAAGCCGTTCGGCCGAATAGTATGTGAGTGGGAAATTCTTTTCCAGCAATTGTGGATTTGCATTCACGATCTCTTCCAAGTGCCTTCTGCGGCTGGTCGCGTACGCGAGTGAGAGAACGTGCACCCAAAACAATGTGATGGTTTCGTGATATTTTTGCGGTCTACCAGCCGCCGCAGCAAATCGGCGGAGTGTATCGCGCATCTTATTCGCAGCCTGCTGCACTGATGGATATTCGGCAAGATAGACCCACGCTACGTGTAGATGCGACGCATGGTGAAAATCCTCATTGGCGATCTCGCCTCGCTCAAGCGCGCGCGTAAATTCTACATCAGTCATGGGTGCCGTCCTTCGCGAGCGCCTCGTTGATGGCCGCTTCCCAATGCATCCTCTGTTCTTCTGCCCAATGCGCGTCGAGTTTGGCGACCTCCTCATTTCCCTCGGGCGCCAACGCCGAACGCCGATACGTTATCGTTGCCCTGCAGTGCTGCGCGCCGTCGGCAACAACACGCACCTTGATCTCATTAGCCGTAAACGCCGGAGTCATCACAACGTACTCCACATGGCCGTTCCTGACGTCGTACGTCGTGAGCAACCAAAGCCGGTCCCCACCGTGGCCGCTTTTCGTCGTAAACACGACGCCCTCGCGTTGTACTCCCTGCGCCGGGTGAATGAAACGCGGCGACCAATCTGGCGCCCACTCCGCCTCGCGGACCGGTCCAAAAAGCGGCGTCACATCTGCCACCGAACCGTTCAATGCGATTGTGAAAGATTGTGTCCGCTGTTCGGGCACTGTCGTTCCCGCTACTCCAGCCAATGTCGCTTGCACCAGCGCAAGGCCACACGCAAATATGGTAAAATAGGTCTTCATAGGGTATTACGATATCGTAGTATACGATATCGTCAATATTGGAAATTGTATTGGCAAACTTTATCAAGACGAGTGAGCAGGCTACCGACCGAACGACGGATGGAAACAGCTCGGGCAACAAGAAACCTCCCTCATCTGCTCGAGAAGGTTTTGCGCGGGCGGCCCGTCTATGGCCGCAGCTGGTTTCATTTGGATTGTCTTGAACAAGACCGGGTTGATATTCTCCGGTGATGCACCCACAAACTCGCCTGTTTTCGTTTCTCACTATCAGTTGCCTGCTTGTCGTCCCGTTTCTTCGCGCGCAGGATAACCCGCTAAACGATCCTGACTTGAAGGCGATGTTAAAAGAGGCGCAGGAAATGCAGAAGGAAGCCAGGGAACTTCAGAAACAGAACCCGGCGTCGCAGGATACAAAGAAAAAACTCGCAGACATGCTCTCCCAAGCGAAAGAAGAGGAAGCGCGACAGGAAGAGCAGGAACAACGCGAAAAGGAAAAACTACAGGACGCACTGAAGAAGCAGCTCGAAGCACCGGGACCGATTGTGTTACCCGATTGGACGCCGAGCACACCTGAATTCAAGGCTGCGGGAGCACCGACGAGAAAAATCGTAGAAGACGAAGTAAGAATCGTCCAGAGCGGCACCTCATCGCTTATGCCAGAGAAAATAGCGGACAGCTGGCAAGCGGCAGCAACCGAGGCGAACAATCTCAATCAGAGCCTTAACAAGATCAGTGTTAACGGCAAGATCACGAGAATCTTGTTTCTCAGCACGCGAACCGATCCCCGACAGGAAGTGGAGCTCGAGGCCAGCCGTGAACCGGACAGCAAAATTACCCAGGTCGAAATCTCCTCGCCATTACCAAAGCCGGACATCGAGAGCGATTAGGACATCCATTTCCGAGCCTAAGAACGCATCGACTCGTTTTTAAGGGCGTTGTCATGTTGAGCGGAGCGAAACGTCTCTGGCTATTGATTTGACGGCGCTTGGACAGACGATCTGAGATTCTTCGCTTCGCTCAGAATGAGATTTTGAGAGATTCGCAGCGGACGAGCTGTTGTACTCTGGCGCAGAAAATTTGCAATTCCGCTAAGGCAAGATTAACAAAAGCATACTATGGCCGACACATACGTTCCAATGATCAGCTCTGGCGTTGCCGGGCCACTTGGGGTTCTTCATCTTCCCCGGCTCTGGCTAAAAGTCTCGCTTGAATCACAAGATAAACTCGCGCCCGGCTATCCCGGCATCGGCCGCGGTTTCGATGCGATGACTTGTGCCGCGCTTGGACTCGAAGAGCAGGCGGTTAAGGATTACATCAAGCAAAGTAAACCGACCTATCCGGAATTCGAAGCCTGGGTGAAGAAGAACGCCAAGTCGCTCAATCAAAACGCGATTGAAAAGCATAACGCTGCGGTGCGCGGTTATATCCACGATGACGAAACGCGCAAGAGTGTCCTTGGAGCATGTGCTATTGCTGATGACGCCTCAGCTCCGAAAGACGCGGTGAACCTCAATAATCTCGACGATTGGTATGAGTTTCATCGGGCGGTGCTGGCATAAGAATCTCGTTTCGACGGTAGGCGGCCGCTTGAAACAAGCGCCTGTACAACTGCGTTGACGGGAACGTATGCGGGACGGAGTTTGCCGAAATGCCTGCCACACAAGCAAAAGAAGCATTTCGTAAGACGGCCGAGACTTTCAAGGCTGGAGCAAAGACGCTCCCGCAACGTTACTTTGTTTCGTCGGAAATTTTTGCCCAGGAACAAAAGAAGATTTTTTCCAGTCAATGGGTGCTGGTTGGGCACGAAAGTCAGATTCCGAAGGCGGGTGATTACTTTATCTCGGAAATCGCCAGCGAAAGTTTGATCATTGTCCGGGACAAACGCGGCGCGATCCATGGGTTTTACAACGTTTGCCGCCACCGCGGAAGTCGACTAATCGAAAACAGGAACGGACAGTCCGCGGCGATTCAATGTCCTTATCACGCTTGGACGTATGCGCTTGATGGGAAGTTGATCGGTGCTCCCCATATGGACGAAGCGTGGGGCTTTGATAAGGCTGATTATTCACTGCACTCGGTGAATCTTGCGCTATGGGAGGGAGTCATCTTTGCGAATCTGGCGGACGCCTCGGCACAGCGAGGCGGCTACAGATCATTGGAAGAATGGTTCAAACCGCTAGCTCGAAAATTTTCGCGCTGGAATCTGTCGGCGCTGCGCTCGGCGAAACGAATTGATTACGACGTACGGGCCAATTGGAAATTGATCTTTGAGAATTATTCAGAGTGTTATCACTGCTTGGGCGTGCATCCGGAACTTTCGAAGATCTCGCCGTCTGATTCGGCAGAGAATGACCTGACTGAAGGACCGTTTCTCGGTGGATTCATGCGGATCGCAAAAGGTAAGAGCCTGACCATGACCGGAAACGCCTGCGCCTTGCCGATAGGCTCTTTCGAGGAACGCGATTTCCACCTTGTTTTTTATTACTCGGTTTTCCCGAACATGCTACTGAGCCTGCATCCCGATTATGTGATGGTGCATCAACTTCAGCCGCAATCAGCGGAACGGACGCTGATTTTCTGCGATTGGTTGTTCAATCCGGAAGCCTTCAACCGCAGCGATTTTGAACCCGATGATGCGGTTGAGTTTTGGGACATGGTCAACAAACAGGACTGGCACGTGTGCGAGTTGAGCCAGCAGGGCATTGCGTCGCACGCTTATGAACCTGGGCCGTACTCGGCGCGAGAAAGTATCCCGGCGGCGTGGGACGAGTATTATCTGCAACAGATGCGCTGAGTTCTATCCGTAGATTTCCGGACCCAAATTCGCTCACAGATCTTCAGCGACTCGCTGCAATCAATCTGTGGAGTTCTTTCGCGACTGAAGCAGCCGACTACAGGTTCGCAAGAATTTTTGTGGCCATCGATTTTTCAGGATCGACAACCGCGCTGGCGGGAAGGCCGTCGATTCCAATCGTGATCAATGTGTTGCCTTTGAGGACGTGCAACATTGCCATGCCGGTCTCGTTAGGGCAGAAGATGGCTTTGTCGCCAAGACCGTCGATTCGCGTCGATTTGCCGCCGTCGGCGGGGAGAATGGAAAACATCGTGGCGGCGAGCCCGGGTTTGCCGGCGTAGAGGACGTCGAATATGAGCGCCTTATCGCCTTTTATCGCATAATAACTCCATTCCGAATCATAGTAGCCGCCGGTGCCATTCTGGTTGCGGCCCTTGGCGTCTTTGACCGGCACGCCCAGAATTTTCTCGGCATCGGACTTGGTGACGACCTTTGAGACGTCGATCTTACCGCCACCTGTAGCGGAGTGAACGCCGGCGCAAATGATGATCGAAATGGCAAAGCTAACCAGTGTTCTTCTCACAAAATCGCCTCCGTAGAATTCGAACTGGGAGGGTATGGGCTTCACAGGGGACGATCAATCTTCAATGTCGAGGAGCCAAGAATCGCGCTTTGTCATTCGGCACCGAACACCTAGTATCCAGTACCGACATGCCACCGCCGCTGACCTACGCGAGTTACCTTGATTTGGAGAACTTGCTCTCGCTTCAGAAACCGCGCTCAAGTCCGCCCGAACATGATGAGACGCTCTTCATTATCATTCATCAGACGTACGAACTCTGGTTCAAGCAGATGCTGTATGAGTTCGAGAAAATAAACGGAGACTTTTCCGCGGGCGATCTTTTCGGCGCTATTCACACATTCAAGCGCGTGCGTACAATCATGAAGGTCCTCGTCGCTCAAGTGGATATCCTCGAAACGATGACACCATCGTCGTTCTCAAGTTTTCGGGACCGGCTCGAGACGGCGTCGGGATTTCAGTCCGTTCAGTTTCGAGAGATTGAATTCGCGCTGGGATACAAGCGCGCATCAACGCTGCATTATTTGAAGCCGGATTTCCCAGGGTATGATCGGTTACAGAAACTGCTTGGCGCACGGAGCCTGGTCGATCATTTCTACGATTTCCTTGCCACACGCGGCGCGGAAATTCCGGAAGACTTGAAGAATCGCGACGTGACCAAGCCAAATGGACCCGATGAGCGTTTACAGGTAGAAATTCTGCGGCTCTACAAGAATTCGCCTGAATGCTCGATTCTCTTCGAATTGATGACCGATTTTGACGAAGGTTTGCAGGAGTGGCGTTACCGGCATATTAAACTTGTGGAGCGAACCATCGGGGCCAAGAAGGGCACAGGCGGATCACCTGGTGTCCCCTTCCTGAAAGAGTCATTATTTAGGCCCGTCTTTCACGACCTCTGGGCCATCAGACACGAAATGTAACGGCACCAAGCAAACGCCGAAGGCTCAACGCCCAACGTCGAAGTTAAAGGCTGAGAAATTCTCGGGCAGTGCCGGAAAACAGTTGCGTTTTCTCTTCGGAGGACAGGTTCGCCGATTCGATCAGCTGACCGGGTTTGGCTTCGCCTAAAGGAAAGGGATAATCGGAACCGAGAGCGACGCGTTGCGAACCAAATAGCTTGAGAAGAATTTTCAATGCCTCGGTGTCGTGAACAAGTGAATCGACATAAAACCGCGCGGGGGTTTTGTCAGTCGCCAGGTAGCTTCGAGGATTGACCTTGCTATCAATCGCGACCAAATCCGGGCGAACGTCAAAGGCGTGCTCGATGCGCCCGATGGTGAACGGAAATGCCCCGCCGCCATGGGCAAAGGCGACGCGCAACTTCGGGAACCGCTCGAAAACGCCTCCAAACATCATCGAACAAATCGCAAGACACGTTTCCGCCGGCATCCCGACAAGCCAGGGCAGCCAGTATTTGGGCATGCGTTCCTTGCCCATCATGTCCCATGGATGAACAAAGATGGCGGCGTTCAATCGCTCCGCGGTTTTCCAGACAACGTCGAGCGACCGATGATCCAGGTTCCGGCAATCTGCGCCATGACAATGTTCGTTTGGATCGACATGTGTGCCGATTTCGACGCCACGCAAGCCTAGCTGGCTCACGCAACGTTCCAGTTCCTGTGTGGCCAGATCGACATCTTGCAAGGGGATCGTTCCGAGACCGATGAAGCGATTTGGATTTTGCCGGACCACTTCTGCGATGTGATCGTTTAACAACCTCGAAAGATCGAGAGCATCCTTCGGCCTGGCCCAATAACTAAACATCACTGGCACGGTGGAGAGCACCTGCATTGAAACGCCGGCAGAGTCCATCTCTTCGATCCTCCGCTTCGGGTCCCAAACGTTGTCCGTTATTTCGCGGAATGCCTGGTCTCCAATCATCATGCGAGCGCAGCAAGGCTTGTAGTGATCGAGCCTGACGAATCCCCCGTATCCGTATTTCGCGTCGAGGTCCGGCCAATCGCGCGGAAGAATGTGTGTATGGAGGTCGATCTTCATTCAAAAGAGCAAACGTCCAACGCTCAACGCCCAACACCCAACGTCGAAATCAGAAAGAATCGCACCGGTATTCTTGCTCCTGCTCGTGCTCTTGATCGAGTTCCTACAATGATTCCATCGGCTGCGCTTTTTCGACCTTCTTGCCGCAGTTTTTGCAAGTGCGGCGCGCATCGTCATTCCAAAAATCGAGCATTGCCTGGCTGAAATGCTCGACGATGTCTGCGCAATCGAAATGGATGTCTTCCACCAAGGCGCCACAATTCTCACAGTAAAAAATAACGTGCTCTTTTTCTCCCGGCGGCCGGCGGCGTTCGACCACGACACCAATCGTATCGGACGGGCGCTGGGGGGAATGCGGCACATTCGGTGGGATGAAAAATGTTTCTCCTTCTCTGACGATATGGTCCACGATGCGGTCGCCTTCACGGACACGCACCTTGATATCGCCCTTTAGCTGATAGAAATACTCCTCCGAATCGACGAGGTGAAAATCGTTCCGCGCGTTGGGTCCCTTGATCACCATCACGAAAAAATCGCGACCGTCGTAGAGATAGCGATTGCTTACCGGCGGCTTGAATTTGTCGCGATTCTCCTCGATCCAATTCTCCAATTTAATCGGTGGTTCCACAGTCTGCATGACGCAGAGCGTATTGGGACAAACGCGCAGCGTCAAACGGCCACGGCGAATGGCAACTATAGGGGCAAAGCTCCTGTCAGGTCTGGACGCATAATTTAAGTTGAAGCGGCCTAACTAAACGCGGATAAATATCGGCCTCCATGAACCCTCGCTCCTTCATCCGTGCCGCAGGCGCAGGCCTGATCGCGCTGATCATTTGCGGTTGCGAGACGTTTCCAGAGGGTCCCTTTCCTCGGGCCACTGAAGTGGGTTGGTGGAACGACGAAGGCGGTGCCGGGCCGGCGAAGATCGTCGTTCATATCGGCGAACAGAAGGCTTACTTTTACAAGGGGAAAAGTCTGATCGGCGAAACGACTGTTTCCACTGGAAAACCTGGGTTTTCCACGCCGCCTGGACACTACACGGTGGTTTCAAAGGACGCCGGTCACGTCTCAACTGTATTCGGCGATTACGTCGATGATTACGGCAACGTAGTGAGATCAAACATTGATGCGCGAAAGGATCGGCAACCGTCCGGCACACATTTTGATGGGGCGCGAATGCCGTATGCGATGTTTTTCAGGGGCGGCTACGCGATGCATCAAGGTTACGTTCCGCCCTTTGCTGCATCGCACGGTTGCATTCGCCTGCCAGGGCAGATGGCAATTCGATTTTTTGAAAACGCGCCGGTAGGTACGCCGGTAACCGTCAAAGAGTAGCTCGAACATCGCGTGCCACTCGCAGCCCGAAGGCCTAGAGATAATGCCGGGCGCATCAAAAGCGGATTCGGATTAGCGGGAATTGGCGATCCCGGCCACAGTTCGAAGACTTGTGCTAAAGTACCGCTGCCATATGAATCGCAGCATTATTGATGACAAGCGCAGCGAAGCGATGCGATTGAATGTTGAAGAACTGCAACGTTACTCTCGTCATCTCATCATGCCCGAGGTTACGTCCGAGGGGCAGAATCGACTCAAAGCTGCGCGCGTCTTGTGCATCGGGGCAGGAGGACTTGGATCGCCGGCTGCGCTTTATCTGGCGGCTGCCGGCGTTGGGACCATTGGTATTGTCGATTTCGACAAGGTCGATCTTTCCAATCTTCAGCGGCAAATTCTTCACGGCACAAAAGATATCGGCCGAGATAAACTGGAATCCGCGAGAGATCGCTTGCACGACATTAACCCGCAGATCGAAATCGAATTGCACACGTGCCGTTTCTCCAGTGAAAACGCATCTGAGCTTGTGACCAGGTACGATGTGGTCGTTGACGGATCTGATAATTTTCCAACTCGATATTTGTCGAACGACGTCTGCGTTTTTGCGCGCAAGCCGAACGTCTACGGCTCGGTATTCCGCTTTGAGGGTCAGACGACGGTGTTCGCGCCTCACCTGGGCGGGCCGTGCTATCGCTGCCTTTTTCCCGAGCCACCTCCACCCGAGTCGGTTCCAAACTGCGCGCAAGCCGGTGTGCTCGGCGTTTTGCCAGGGATTATCGGAATGCTGCAGGCGATTGAGACATTGAAACTAATCTTGGGCATCGGTGAGGTACTTGTTGGACGTCTTCTCCATTTCGATGCGCTTAAGGTAAAATTTCGCGAACTCAATCTGCGTCGCGATCCGCAATGTCCCGTCTGCGGCGAAAACCCAACGATCTTCTCACCTATTGATTACGATCAGTTTTGCGGAGTGCGCGACGAAGGAGCGATCCCTGAGATGTCCCCGCACGAACTAAAGGGTAAGATGGATGCAGGAGAACCGTTCGAATTAATTGATGTGCGGGAACCCTTCGAATACGAAATTGCCCGGATTGATGGGGCAAAATTGATTCCACTGGGAGAAATCACCGAACGACTGGACGAACTGAACCGCGAGCGGCCAATTGTCGTTCATTGCCACAGCGGACAGCGCAGTGCGCAGGCCGCCCGATTGCTACAGCAGCGTGGCTTTGGCAATGTTTACAATCTTGAAGGCGGAATCGATGCTTGGTCGGATCAAATCGATCCAAACGTGCCAAAATATTAAACGCTCTCCTGGTTAACACCGTGGCTTTAGCCCGGTGACTAACAAGACCTGGAGGTTGGAACCGTTTTAACGGTTTGCCAGGCGTGGCAAGCCGTTGAAACGGCTTCGCTCAGGACGGGCACGCAAACACCGGGCTGAAGCTATGGTGTTAATGACACTACTTTAACGCGGCCGCCAACTGTTCCCCGCTTGGCACTCCATGCCATTGAGCTATCAATTCGCCATTTCGCCCGAATACGAAAACGCAGAAATCAGTTGTTCCTTCCGGTTCGCCAAGCTGCGACGACATGGATCCATCAAAATCGGTTGCAACGAAAATGTCCTTCCGTGCGTCACGTAAAATTTTCTTAGCGTCATATCGGGCCTGTAACCGTTTCGCTTCTTCGTTAACTCGGTGCCGGATGAACGTTGAGGCGATCTTTTGCCCAACCACAGTATGTCTTCTCGCAAAACGAATAATTGTGATCATCCTGTAATCCGGATTCCCGAGGCACCGTTCCGGAATACGATCACCCACGGTGCGCGCCTTTTCCCTATCTGCAGGCGTCGTCAGCACGATTACAGTCACATATCCGTAACCTGTAGAATGTTTGTTTCCATCAATATCGACAAAACCGAGCGAGTAATTTGTTCCGATGGACAGAGCTCCATGTAGACGCGCAGCGGGAAGCAAAATTAATGTTCCAACAAAGAAAAAGAATTGAAGTGCACGCGGCATCACAAGTAAGCAAATTGGCGAAAATGTCGCGCCCTGACAAGATTCGGCCTGCATGCTCGATTTTCCTATCGCCGAGGATAACGAGCGCGGTCTGTGTTTGGCTATCGATTCTTTTTATTCTTGGCTTAACTGCCTGCGATCGCATGGGCGCTTCGCGCCATGCGCAGTTGGTCCAGGACGCGGATACTAAATCGGCCCAGGGAGACTTTGCGCGCGCGATCAACTTGTATGAGGCGGCGCTCGATGATTCCGAAAGCACTCGGAATGCTGAAGTTCACTACAAGCTGGCTCTTCTTTATGACGACAAGCTGAACGACCCCGTGAGTGCGCTGCATCATTTCAGGCGTTATCTCGCGTTAAGTCCGACCGGCGCTCATGCCGCTGACGTCAAAAACTCCATAAAACATGATGAAATCGCGGCGCTGACGGCGTTGTCTGGCGATTCGGTCATCACTCGGACGGAGGCTGCCCGGTTGCAAAACGAAAATCTGAATTTGCACAAAGAACTTGAAGGGCGACCCGCACCGGCGCGAGGCGTGACCGACAAGTCACAGGAAAGCAACACAAGCTCAAAGAAAACGACCTCCAGGCAAGGGGACCGGGCTTACGTGGTTCAATCGGGCGATACGCTTTTTTCTATTTCGCGGAAGTTCTATAAATCGCCCACACACTGGAAAGACATCTTGAACGCGAACAGGAAGAATATTCACGACCCGAAGAAACTCACGGTTGGCCAGACGCTGGTTATCCCGTAAGCGCTGGGCTTCTGAGGCACAGTTGTCGAGGGAATCTAGAACTTCACCTGGAGGGCCACTGCGCCTCCAAGATTGGCCACTTGGTAATCGAAAACGCTTTGGTTGGACTGGCTTGCTGCCAACGTACTCACGGCGCTCAACGTGAGATATTTGTTCACGCGATAGTTTGCCGTTAGCGCAAGGATTTCGCTGATGTCATCGCGACCGCCCTCATAATACTGGCGCACCACGAGGGTACCGACGGCATTGACGAAAAAGGAACGTGTCAGGAACGCCGAGTAACCGAGATAGACCGCATAATCACTTCGCTGCGCTGAAATCGCGTTGATGTTTGGCGCCTGATGAGATTCGGTGGCTGCCATGCTGATATTTGCGTCGACGCCCAAGGTGAGCGTTTGGGCGCGGCCAAAACGAAACGGAATCTCGGCGTCCAGGATAATGGCATGGTTTTGAAAGAAAGCTGCAAAGCTGTTTTTCTCGGTCAGCCGGTTATAATCGTACTCGATGCGCAAAAGCAGATTATGCCATTGTGGCACGAGATATCTGAGGCCGGCTTCAAGATCAAAGCTCCCGAAATTGAAGTTGTCGAATTGATCGTAGTAAAACAACTGTTCCCGGACATCGACCAATCCGTACAACGTGTTGGTGATTCGCGGTTCGTAAAAAGCTG
>Ga0209577_10001864_pt1 | contig 20671 bp, 19 predicted proteins | sample GraSoiAngelo_109_FD_185874 | JGI IMG/M metagenome (GOLD analysis project Ga0209577, IMG submission 185874) | Grasslands soil microbial communities from the Angelo Coastal Reserve, California, USA - 14_0903_12_20cm (SPAdes) (version 2) | ecosystem: Environmental > Terrestrial > Soil > Grasslands...
GCTTCTGGTAGGTGTCGATGATCGGCAGGCCCGCACCCACGGTCGCCTCGTGCAGCAGGCGACGGCCGTGCGTCTGGGCGGCCGCGCGCAGGGCGTCGTAGCGCCGCTTGTCGGCGGTGACGGGACGTTTGTTGGCCAGCACCACGTGCATCCCCGTGCCGAGCGCCGTCTTGATCGTGTCGGTCGTGTCGTCGGCCGTGAGGTCCACGAGCACGGGGTTCGAGAGCGCGTGCCGCGCCACGAATCCGACCGCCTCGGCTGCGGCCGCCCGCCGCCCGCCGGTGGCCTTGGCGAGCGGCGTGCCCTTGGCCTTCGCGGCGGCGAGCGTCGCCAGCCGCCGCGGCGAGAGGCCGCGCGCGTCGAACACGAGACCGCTCCGGTCGATCAGTCCCACGATGCGGAGCGTGAGTCCATCCTGCTTCACCTTTGCGATCATCGGGGCGAGCGTGCGCCCGATCTGTCCGAACCCCAGCAGCACCACGTCGGTCCGGTCGGGGTGCGCCACCGCGCCGCCGCCGATCTTCGAGAGCTGGAACGCCGCGTGCACGGCGCGCTGGGCCCGCGGCGCGTCCTTGGCGTCGACCACGAGCGAGAGGTTCAGCTCGGACGAGCCCTGCGCCGTGGCGATCACGTTGATCCGCGCCTCCGCCAGCGCCGAGAACACGCGCGCGGCGATGCCGGGCGTGCCCGCCATCCCGAGTCCGACCACCACCAGCGTCGCGAGACCGGTCCGCACCTCCACGCCGTCGATCTCCTGGCGCCCGATCTCCGGTCGGAACGTCTCCTCCAGACTCTTGCGGGCGCGCTCGGCGCTCTCGGCCGGCACACTGAAGCAGATCGAGTGCTCCGACGACGCCTGGGTGATGAGCGAGACGGAGATGCCCTGGTGATGCACCGCGGCGAAGGTGCGGGCCGCGATGCCCGGGACGCCCAGCATGCCGCTGCCGGCAACCGTCAACAGGGCTTGCTGCGGGATTGCCGACAGCGCCTTCACCGGGTACTGGTGCAGCGTGCGGCGGCGCGAGATCTCCGTGCCGAGCGACGTGGGATCGGCGAAGGGGCGGATCCGGATCGCCACATTGCGCTTGATCACCGGAATCAGCGCCCGGGGGTGCAGCACCTTGGCGCCGTAGTAGGCGAGCTCGGCCGCCTCCCGCACGTGCAGCTGCGGCACCACCCGCGCGTCGGGGACGATGCGCGGATCGGCGGTCAAGAGGCCCGGCACATCCTTCCACAGCGACACCTCGCGCGCGCCCAGCACCCGCGCCAGCAGCGTCGCGGTGAGATCCGAGCCCCCCCGCCCGAGCGTCGCCACCTGACCGTCCGGCGCGGCGCCGAGAAAGCCGGGCACGACGGGTACCACGCCGCGGGCCAAGAGCGGCCGCAGCACCGTGCGGGCGCTCCGCTCCGTCCGACGCAGGTCGGGCGACGCGTTGCCGAACGTGCCGTCGGTCTGCACGATCTCGGCGGCGTCGACGTACGTCGCGCGGCAGCCGGCGGCGTCCAGGGCCGCCGCGAACAGCCGGGCCGACAGCCGCTCCCCCCGCGCGGCGAGGTAGTCGGTGGTGCGGGGCGTGAGCTCGCCCAGAACACCGAGGCCGCCCGCCACCTGCTCCAGCTCGGCGAACGCCGCGTCAATCAGGCGCAGCAACTCCTCCAGCCGCGCGCCCGCGGGCACCAACGCCCGTGCCGCGGCGGCGTGCTGAGCGCGCAGCGCCTCGGCGGCGGCGCGCACCTGACTCGCGTCGCCGCGCGCCGCGCGGGCCGCGCCGTCGAGGAGCGCGTCGGTCACTCCGCCCATCGCCGACACGACCACCACCAGCGCGTCCGGGCGCTGGGCCCGCACGATGCCGACCGCATGCCGGATCGCCGCGGCGTCCGCGAGCGATGCGCCGCCGAACTTGTGGATGTGGGGAGGACGCGTGGAGCGGGCCCGAGCCATGGATCCTCAGTCGATCTCGTAACCGCCGGCCGGGCGATCGGCGTGGAACGCCTGCGCCACGATGCCACGGCCTTTCCAGGCCCGCACCATGGCGTCGCCCACCGCGCGCGCGCGGTCGGCCGCGACCACCGCGACGACGGTCGGTCCCGAGCCGGAGAGCGTGGCGCCGGGCGCGCCCGCCTGCCGCGCCGCGCTCGTCACCTCGTCGTACCCCGGGACGAGGGCGCGGCGGAACGGCACGTGCAGCACGTCATCGAGCCCCGCGGCCAGCAGGCGCAGGTCGGCGTGCGCCAGGCCGTGAACCAGTGCGGCACTCTTCGCGGCCGCCCGCGCCGCGTCCGCGTGCGGCAGCGTGGCCGGCAGCGCGGCGCGCGCGCGCTTCGTCTCCACCGTGAACTCCGGCACGGCGAACACCAGCGCGAGCGACGGGTGCATTGGCAACGGCGTCACGACCAGGCCGTCGGGCTCGCGCAGCACGAGGTTGGCGCCACCGAACACGGCGGGCGCGACGTTGTCCGGATGGCCTTCGAGCTCGCTCGCGAGCTCGGCCAGGGCGGGGGCATCGAGCTTGAGCCCCAGCAGCCCCACAGCGGCCGCGGCTCCCGCCACTGTCGCGGCCGCCGAAGAGCCAAGGCCCCGGGCGACCGGAATGTCGGACTCGGCCGTCAGCGCGAGGCCGGCGGGCGGCTCCTGCCGGGCGCGCCGGCAGGCGGCGACAAAGCCGCGGTATAGCAGGTCCGCTTCGGGCGCGGTGTCGAGCATACGGAGCGTTCCCGCGCGCTCGATCGCAACGGGCCGCCCGGCCGCGGCAGGGGCCACCCGGGCAGTGACGCGGAGCCAGCGCCCGACGGCTACCCCTACGCAGTCGAACCCGGCGCCCAGGTTGGACGTCGAGCCGGCCACCCGCACGGTCACGCTCGCTCGCATCGCCTGCTCTTTCGGGAAACAGAAAAGCCCGGGCATGCCACGCCGCGGGCCGTCGCTTTTTAGCACCTTGTTTAACGTGGCGGCAATACGCGGCAAATCACCACGAGCACTACGGTTATATGTATGTTCAATACTCGCCGCAGGCATCCGATGCGTCAAGGAGCAGCGATGGAGAAGATCCGGGTCGGCATTCTCGGGGCGACGGGGACCGTCGGGCAGCGCTTCCTGCAGCTGCTCGAGCGGCACCCGCAGTTCACCGTCACCGCGCTGGCGGCGTCCGACCGGTCCCAGGGCAGGCCCTATGCCGAGGCGTGCGCCTGGAGACTGCCGGGCGACGTGCCGGTTGCCGTGCGGGGCCTCGTGGTCCAGCCGCCTGAGCCGCCGCTCGACTGCGACCTGGTATTCTCGAGCCTCCCCTCGGACGTGGCGGGGCTGGTCGAGACGCGCTTTGCCCGCGCGGGGTACCCGGTCCTGACCAATTCGTCGCCGCACCGCATGGACGACGCGGTGCCCTTGCTCATTCCCGAGGTGAACCCCGACCATCTGGCGTTGCTCGACGCCTGCAAACAGACGGGCGGTGGCTTCATCGTCGCGAACCCCAACTGCTCGACGGTGATGATCGCGCTCGCCCTGGCGCCGCTCGCCGCCCGCTTCGGCGTCGTGGCCGTCGTCGCTACCACCCTGCAGGCCATCTCCGGCGCGGGATACCCGGGTGTGGCGTCGCTCGACATCACCGACAACGTTGTCCCCTTCATCGCCGAAGAAGAGGAGAAGATCGAGCGCGAAACGCGGCGCATTCTGGGCCCCTTGAATGCCGGTCGCGTGACGCCCGCGGCGTTCGCGGTGAGCGCGCAGTGCCATCGGGTGAACGTCGTCGATGGGCACCTGGCGGCGGTGCGGGTCGAGCTCGGCAGACCGGCGGAGCCGACCGAGCTGCGCGAGGCGTGGGCGTCCTTCACGGGCCTGCCGCAGGCGCTCCGCCTGCCCACCGCCCCCGAGCAGCCCATCGTCGTGCGCGACGAGCCGGACCGCCCCCAGCCGCGGCTCGACCGCGAGGCGGGGGGGGGGATGAGCGTCACCGTCGGCCGGATCGCCCCGGACGCGGTGCTGGGGCACCGTTTCGTGGTGCTGAGCCACAACACGATCCGCGGGGCCGCGGGTGCGGCCATTCTCAACGCCGAGCTGCTGCTCGCGAAGGGGTACCTGGCGGCGCGCTGAGGGTCCCCGTGTGACCCGGGTCACGTGTGACCAGCGGCCCGGCTCTGCAGTCTTTAGGTCGGAAGCGCTGCCGCAGTGTTGTTCACATCCGAAACCGTCGGAGGATTGTCGCATGCGCCGTGTCACCCCGAGTGCCGCGCGGGTCGTCGCCGCCACGATCGTCGTCGCGCTGTTCGCTGCCTGCTCCACTTCACCCGTGACGTCTCCCCAGAATCCCGTTCTCACACAACCGCAAGCCAATGCCGTCGCCGAAGTCGTCGCCACCGATGCGGCCTCGCTCGTCGGTGGGGCGACGCTCGACGAGGCGACCGGCATGCCGTTCGCCATGTCCCCGATGCCCGGTGCGCCGGCGATGGCCCCGTCGTCAGCGACCTGCAGTCCCACTCGCACCCCGTCTCCGGTGACGAACTCGGACGGCGACCCCGTGCCCGATTCGGTGCGCGTCGATTTCACCGGTTGCACGTTCAGCGGCGAGGGAAACACCGTCACGCTGAGCGGCTCGATCGACATCGTCGACCCGACGCCCACGACGACGGATCGCGCGTTCCGGACGCGCTCCAACGCCTTCACCCGCAGCGTGACCAGCTCGGCGGCGGGGACCACGCGCTCCGTGGTCGAAAACGGCGTCCGCTCGGTGGTGGGCACCGCCGATCAGATTCAGCTCCTGGATACGACGCGGACGGACTACACGTACGGCAGCGGCGCCACCGCGTCGCACGCCCGCAAGTGGCTGGCGACCTTCGCGGCGGACCAGGCTGGATCCATCCAGATGGCGATGCGCCTCCCGAGCGGGAGCTGGACCATCTCCGGGTCGTCCACATATACGTCCAGCACCAACAGCTACTCGCTGTCCGTGACGACGAGCGATCCGCTCCATTACAACACGAGCTGCAGCGTCGAGCCCCGGTTCGATTCGGGGACGCTCACGGCGGTCGTCACCAAGGGTGGCGTGTCGACCACCGTCACGATTACGTTCACCGCGTGCGGCCAATACTCGGTGACCAGGTCGGCCGCCTAGGGCTCGACTGACCCCGGGCGCAAGCCCGGGGTGACGGGAAGTTCGGTTGTGTAGACCGCTTGGTGCCTGAGGCCCGATCCCGCTGCCGGATCGGGCCTCGATGCTTATAATGGGCCTCTGGTCCATGCCCACCTCATCCTCAACCCTGCCGCGGGGCGCGGCGCGGCGGCGCGCGCGCTCGACCCGATCGTCCGCGAGTTCCGGCGCCAGGGCTGGGGCGTGGAGGCCGAGCGTACCGCTCGTCCCGGGGACGGCGTCGAGCTCGCCGCGCGCGCGGTCCGCGCGGGGGCGCGCCATGTCGTGGCCGCGGGCGGAGACGGTACCGTGCACGAGGTGGCGAACGGCCTGCTGCATGCGACCGGGCGGGTCGAGGCCCGGCATGGTGCGCCCCTACTGGGCGTCGTGCCGATCGGCACCGGAAACGACTTCGCCAAGCTGGTCGGTGTGTACGGGCATGCCCCGGTGCGCGCCGTGCAGCGCCTCGTCACCGCGCGCCCCGTCGCGTTCGACGTGGGGCGCGTGTTCGACGAGTACTTCGTGAACAGCGCGGGCGTCGGGTTCGGGGCCGAAGTGGTGCGCGTCCGGAACGCCATGCCGGGGCTGTCGGGGTTCCTGTCGTATTTGGTGCCCGTGTTCCGCGCGTTCGCACGGTTTCGGCCCCCGCGCCTCGAGGTGCGGGCGTCCGGATTCGGCGAGACGGGGTACATGATGATGGTCGAGATCTGCAATGGCACGACGGCGGGAGGGAGCTATCGCTTCGCTCCGGCGGCGCTGCCCGGAGACGGGCGGTTGGACGTGTGCGTCGTGCGGCGCGTTTCGCTCGCGCGGTTCCTCCTCGCCGTCCCGCGCGTGATGCGCGGCACCCACGGCACCATGCGGGAGGTGGCTCTGTTTCAGACGCGTAGCCTCACGTTGCGCTCGCTCGAGGGACCGCTCGTTCTGCATCTGGACGGCGAGCTGCGCGAGCCGGACGCGCGCCACTGCACGGTGCGCGTGGAGCCGGGAAAGCTGAACGTGCTGGTGGCGCAGTGAGACGGGCGGTCGGAGAGGCACTGGTGTACGCGGTCCTTCTGTCCGTCAGTTCGACCGTCCTCCTGTCCGCCCAAGTGCCAGACACCGCCCACGCGCCCATCGTTACCACCGGTGCGCTCGTCGTGCCCACCGATACCACGCACCGCCTTCGCCCGATGGGCGCGTTCCTGCGCTCGCTCCTCCTGCCCGGGTGGGGCCAGGCCGCGACGGGGCGGCACGTCGCCGGCGCCGTGTTCGCGACGTGGGAAGGTGTCAGCGCGATGATGACCCTCAAGGCGCAGTCGGAGTTTCACTACCTGCGGGAGGCCAGATCGGTGAACGTAGGAGCCAAGCGGCAAGAGGTGCAGGACTGGCTCGTCCTGTGGATCTTCAACCATTTTTTTTCCGGCGCGGAGGCATTCGTGTCGGCGCACCTCCAGGACTTCCCCAAGGATCTGAAAGTCCGCGCGTTTCCCGGCGGGGTCGGGCTCAGCGTGCCGGTGCCCCGACCGTGAACCGCGCTCCGCTCGGCGTGTTCGACTCAGGGATCGGGGGCCTCACGGTGGCGCGCGCGCTGTTCGAGCGCCTGCCGCGCGAGTCGGTCATCTACTTCGGCGACACGGCACGCGTCCCGTACGGACCCAAGTCGCCGGACACGGTGCGCCGCTACGCGGGCGAGATCCTCGCGTACCTGCTCGGGCGCGGGGTGAAGGCCCTGGTCGTGGCCTGCAACACCATCAGCGCGCACGCGCTCGACTACCTCTCCGCCCGCTGCCCGGTCCCCCTGGTCGGCGTGATCGAGCCGGGAGCCCGCGCCGCGGTGGCGGCGACCCGCTCCGGAAAGGTCGGCGTGATCGGGACCGCGGGCACCATCGCGAGCGGCGCGTACGAGCGGGCCATCAAGGCGCTCCGGCCCGACACGCCGGTATGCGCCCAGGCCTGCCCCTTGTTCGTGCCCCTGGTCGAGGAAGGCTGGTTCGACCATCCCGCGACCGAGCTGATCGCGCGCCAGTATCTCGAGCCGCTGCAGCGCGCCGGCGTGGACGTCCTCGTGCTCGGATGCACGCACTACCCGCTGCTCAAGCCGCTGCTCGCCCGCGTGCTCGGTCCCGGCGTGACGCTGGTGGACAGTGCGGAGGAGACCGCTAAGGCCGTTACGCAGGCGTTGGAGCAGGGCGGCCTCACGACGGCACCTGATGCCGCCGCCATTCACCGCTTCGTCGTCTCGGACGACGAGCCGCATTTCCGAAAGGTCGGCGCCCGGTTTCTCGGAGAAAAGTTGCAGATCGTGGAAGTGGTTCCACTCGGTTGACGTCTTCCCGCGACGTCTTACTGAAACGTCTCTAACTGGATGCCGTCTTTCGTCACCACGGCGTACTTGCCTCCGTCGAGGAACGCGCCCGGGTTCAGGTAGGCGCGACCATTCGGCAGTTGTGCCAGCGCCGTCCGATGGGTGTGCGCGAGTATCACGAGCTGGAGGTCCGGCCGCCGCGCCAGCAGCTCCTCAGCGTAGCGGGCTTGGGCGCGCTCGGCACGGTCCAGCACCGCGCGGTCGCGGGTGTGGTCGGCCAGTTTGCGCGACAGCTGGTGCGCGATCCAGAACCCCACATCCGGGTGCAGCGCGCGGAACAGCCGGATCGTGACGGCGTGGCGCGTCACGCGGTGCATGACCCGGGCGCTCCAGTGTTGCTCGGTCAGCCCGTCGCCGTGCGCCACGAAGGCGCGCCGGCCGGCGACGTCGATTTCTGCCTCGCCCGCGTAGAACGCGATCCCCAAGTCCTTGGTGAGGAAGTCGCCGCCCCAGCGATCGTGGTTGCCGCCCACCAGCGTGACCGCCACGTCGCGCGCCCGGACACTCTGGAGCTTCGCCATCGTGCCGAAATGACGTCGCGGAATCACCGACCGGTACTCGAACCAGAAGTCGAACAAATCGCCGTTGATGAGGAGCGCGTCGCCCAGATCGGGTACGGCATCGAGGAAACGGTGGAACGCGGCGACGGCGGCGGGTGGCACCTGTCCCAGGTGGGCGTCGGCGACCACGAGCACGCGCGAAGCTGGGGCGGGCACGCCCCAAGCTAGGAATCCCGTGCAACGCCCGCAAGCGCCTGTGGTATTTGACTTTTGCCGACTCGCTGTGGATGTTTGCGACCGCGTGATCAGCTCGCTAACGCTCCGCGTCAACTACTCGGAGACCGATCAGATGGGCGTGGTCTACCACGCCAACTACTTGATCTGGTTCGACCGCGCCCGCACCGAGCTGATGCGCGAGACCGGCGTCACCTACAAAGAGCTGGAGCAGCAGGGCGTGTACCTCGCGGTGTCCGAGGTCAACGTTCGCTTCCGCGCCGCGGCGCGCTACGACGATCTGGTGCGGGTGCGCTGCTGGGTGCGCGAGCTGGCGTCGCGGCGCGTCACGTTCGGCTATGCGGTCGACCGCACGGCGAGCGGCGAGCTGCTGGCGACCGGGGTGACGTCGCTCGTCTCGCTCACACACCAGCACACGCTCACGCACCTTCCCGCGCATGTATTCGACCTGCTCGAGCAGACACCGGACCCGGTTCGCCTGTAGCTGTTGCGTGCTGCTCGTGGTGCTGCTGCTCGCGGCGCGCCTCGCCGCGGCCCAGCGCGACGAGGGAGCCGTCGAGGCGCTCGCGCGTCTCCTGGCCGCCACGGATGCCCGCGTCTTCGATGCGGGGCTCGAGCGCGAGACCCTCGGGGCGTCCGACCCGTTCGTGCGGCGGCAGGCGGCCCTGGCGGCCGGCCGCAGCGGCGACACGGCCGCCGTGGCGCCGCTCATCGCCGCACTGCGGGACTCGAGCGCGGCCGTGCAGGCGGCCGCCGCGTTCGCGTTGGGGTTGCTCAAAGATGGGCGTGCCGTCGCGCCGCTCGCGGCGCTCGCCCGCACCGGCGACGGCGCGCCGCAGTGCGAGGCGGTCACCGCCCTCGCGAAGATCGGTGGGGAGCCGGGGGCGCGCGCCGTGGCGGACCTGCTCGATGTCAAGGCGGCGGCCGGCGTCGGCACGTCCGCGGTACAGCGGGTTGCGCTACTCGAGGCGTGGCGCCTCGGGACCCGCGCGCCGGTCGCCCGCTTGACGGACTTCGCCCGCGACCCCGATCCGGCGGCGCGCGCCCACGCGGTCTACTCGCTTGCGCACTTGCGCCTCGCGCGCGCGGTTCCGGCTCTGCTCGGCGCGCTCGCCGATGCCGAGTCGTACGTGCGCGCCGTCGCGCTGCGTGGCGTGACCCGCGCCGTGAGCGACAGCGCGCAGATCGCTCCGCCCGAGGTGATCGCCCGCATCCGGCCGCTGCTCGGCGATCGCGACGGCCACGTCCGCGTCAATGCGCTGCGGGCGCTCGCCTCGTTCCAGGACAGTACGCTCGTCGGTCTCGCGCTCCCGCTCGTCACGGACCGGGATGTGAACGTCGCGGTCCAGGCGGAGACGACCCTGGGCGCGTTGGGAGGAGCGCGCGCCGCCGCCCAACTCGAGGCCAGGCTCGCGAGCCCCCGCTTCGCCTTGCGCCGCCAGGCCGCTATCGCTCTGGCCCAGGCGGACGGCGCGGCCGGTGTGGCCGCCGCAGCCGAGCTGGCGCGCGACCGCGACTGGCGCTGGCGCAGCGTCGCGACCGAAGCGTTCGGTGCCGCGCGCGATCGCGCCCGTCTCGACCTCCAGCTGACCGATCCCGACGGTCGCGTGGTGGCGCAAGCGCTCCAAGCCCTCGGACGCATCGTGGCCGAGGGCGACACGAGCCTCGCCCCCCGTGCCCGCGCGCTGCTCGCCCATCCGGATGCCGCCGTGCGCAGCGTCGCCGCCGATCTGCTCGCGCGTCATCCCGCGCCCGCCGACGTCGACGCGCTGGCGACCGCCTACGAGCGCGCCGCCACCGATACGTTCGACGACGCCCGGCTCTCCGCGGTCGCCGCGCTCGGCGCCATCGCGGCCACCGGCCCGGAGGGCCGGGCGGCCGTGGCGAGCCGATTCGTCGCCCGGACGCCGCGCGCTGACGATTACCAGGCCCGGCGCCTCGCCGCCGAAAAGCTCCCCGACGCCGCGGCGCGCTGGGGACCCGCCGCCCCGATCGAGACGGGGCGGTCGCTCGACGACTACCGCGCCGTCGTGCGCCGCTATCTGGTGCCGGTGGCCCGGGGCGACGCGTCCCCGCGCGTGACCATCGAGACCGATCGCGGCGCGATGGTGGTCGAGCTCTTCCCGGGCGAGGCGCCGCTCACAGTCGCGGCCTTTCTGGCGCTGGTCGATCGGCGCTACTTTGACGGCTCCCGGATGCATCGGGTCGTCCCGAATTTCGTGGTGCAGGACGGAGATCCGCGGGGGGACGGCTGGGGCGGACCCGGCTTCGTGCTGCGGGACGAGCTGAATCCGGTGCGTTACGAAACGGGCACCGTGGGCATGGCGTTGTCGGGGCCCGACACCGGTGGCAGTCAGTTTTTCATCACGCACTCGCCGCAGCCACATCTCGACGGCACGTACACGGTATTCGGCAGGGTGGTCTCGGGGCTCGCCACCCTCGGCAGCCTGGCCCAAGGTGACCGCATTCGGAGCATCCACCGCTGACCGCTGCTCGGGTTTAACTATTGAGACGGCAACGTTTTCCGCTTGACCGGCGGATAGCACTCTCCTACATTGGCGCCTGGGCGCTGCTGCTCGGCTGCCCGCGCTCGTTGCCGCCGTTGGCGCCGATGCCGCTCGCACCGGCGGAGTGGGACAGTGCGATGGCTTGGGCGGGCGCGACCGCGCCTCGCCGTCACACGCTGATCCGATTCCGCTGGAAGTATCGCGACGCGGGCAAGAGCTACGCTGGCAGGGCCGCCGTGCGGATTGCCCCGCCGGATTCGCTGCGCCTCGACTATGCCGGGCCGTTCAACTGGGGGGCGGGGGCGGCGCTCGTGGTCGGCGACACCACGGTGTGGGCCGATCCGGAAAAGAATTTCCGCTCGCTCGTGCCGGCCGTGCGGATGCTGTGGGCCGGGCTCGGCATCGTGCGGCCGCCGGCGGTGGGCGCGGCCGTGTTCGGCATCGTGCTGCCGGGTGCGGATAGTGGGCGGATCTGGCGGTTCGTGCAGGGTGAGGACACGCTCGACTATCGCCTGGCCCGGGGGAGTGGCGGTGCGCGTGTGCTCGAGGCGGAATGGCGGCGGCAGGGCAAGGTCGTGGCACGCAGCCGCGCCGAGTTGGACGTTCGTGCGATGCCGGTCAGCGCCCGCATCGACTTTCCGGAGGGCCCGGCGCGCTTTGAGTTCACGGTCGGTTCGGTGGACACGACGGTGGTGTTCGATTCGGCGACGTGGCGCAGGCGCCGCTAGCGCCCTCGCGGTCGCGCTGACGGGGTGCGTGTACGGCTTCAAAGGCGGCGGCCTGCCGAATATCAAGACGGTCGCCATCCTGCCGTTCGACAATCAGACCGCCGAGCCCGCGCTCACCAAGGAAGTGAACGATGCGGTGCTCGAGGCGTTCCAGGGACGGCTCGGGCTCCGTACGGCGGGCGAGAACAACGCCGACGCCGTGGTGCGGGGCAAGGTCACCCGCTACGATCCCGACGTGCCGCTCTCGTTCCAGGCGGGACAGGGACGCACCGACGTCACGCAGCGCCAGGTCTCGATCACCATCGATGTGGAGATCCTGGACCAGCGCGAAGGCAAGACGCTGTGGCAGCGTCAGGGGCTCAGCGAGGTGGGCGAGTACCGGCCGCCGCAGGAAGCGGACGGACGCAAGATCGCGCTGCAAAAGCTGGTGAGGGACTTGGTGGACGGAGCGCAGTCGCAGTGGTGAACCGGCGGGGCACCAGCTCGCTGGGTTGTCTCGTCACCCTGCTCCTCTTCGTCGCGGCCCTGTACTACGGCGTCAACATCGGGGAGCTGTTTTTCCGCTACTACCGCCTGCTGGACGAGATGCAGACGCAGGCCCAGCTCGCGCCCTCGCTGGACGACGCCACGATCCGGCGCCGCATCCAGGCGGCCGCGCAGGACATTGGCCTCCCGGCCGAGGCCCAGCAGGTCAAGATCGCGCGCCGCGCGTCGCCACGCGAGTTCGTGATCGAGACCGAGTACTCCGAGACCGTCACGCTCCCGCTGTTCACCCATACGTTCACGTTCCATCCCAAGGCGAGCCAGCCGCTGTAGCGCCCCCGTGAGCACGGCCGAGAAGATCCGGGCCGCCGAGGCGGCCGCGCACTGGCGCCGGCGGCACCCCGGCCCCGTCGTATTCACCAACGGCGTATTCGACCTGCTCCACGTGGGACACGTCGCCCTGCTCGAAGCGGCCCGCGCCGAGGGCGCCGCGCTGATCGTGGGCGTGAACAGCGACGCCTCGGTGCGGCGGCTGGGCAAGGCGAGTGGGGGTGACCGGCCGGTGGTGCCGGAGCGGGAGCGCACCCGGCTCGTCGCCGCGCTCGCAGCCGTGGACTGCGTCGTGCTGTTCGACGAAGACAGTCCGCTGGTCCTGATCGAGCGGCTCCGACCGGACGTCCTCGTCAAAGGGGCGGATTACACGCGCGACGCAATCGTGGGAGCGGATGCGGTGGAGGGGTGGGGCGGGCGCGTCGTGCGCGTCCCCCTCGTCGCGGGGGTGTCGACGACCGAGCTTTTGGCGCGGCTGCGGGGCGGCGCCGGACGGTGACGTCTCCCCCCGCGACGCCGCGGAAACTCCTCATCGCCACCCGCAACGAGGGCAAGATCCGCGAGATCCGCGACCTGTTCCAGGGCCTGCCCTTTCAGCTGGCTTCCCCGGTCGACCAGTTTCTCGAGCGGCTTCCGGACGAGGGTGATCTCGAGCGCGGCACCAGCTTCGCCGAGAACGCGGTCGCCAAGGCGCGCTACTTCGCCAAGCGCGGCAACGTCCCGACCCTGGCCGAGGATTCCGGTCTCGAGGTCGATGCGCTCGAGGGCGCGCCCGGGGTGTTCTCGGCGCGCTGGGCGGAGATGCATGGTGCGGGCGCGGGCGACGCGGCGAACAACGCGCTCCTGCTCGAGCGCCTGGCGACGGTGCCCGACGCCCAGCGCACCGCGCGCTATCGCTGCGTGGTCGCGTATCTCGAGACCCCGCTCGCGAAGCCGCAGCTGGTTGAGGCGACGTGCGAAGGGCGCGTGCTCAGCGAGCCGCGCGGCACCGGTGGCTTCGGCTACGACCCGTTGTTCTTCTCCCTCGATCTCGAGATGTCGTTCGGCGAAGCACCCCTGCCCGCCAAGCAGCGGGCCTCACACCGCGGGCGGGCCATCCGGGCGCTCGTCGAAGTGCTGCTGCGGCGCGCGGGGTAGCGATATCGCAGCATCGCTCCCGCTACGCCGCCCGCGCTCTCTAGTACTCGATGTACACCGGTACGCCGGCACGCTGCGACAGCTCAGCCGCACGGCCAATGGCGTTCCTGATCTGTTCCGCCGTTGCATGCGGCCCGAGGTCGATTATTGGGGCTGTCGGAGACACGGACGCATGATCACTCTGCGCACACGTGACCTTGATCGCCATGGGTGTGTAGATGCCCAGGGTGAGCGCGTCGACCAGCTGGTTGAGAAAGCTCAGCTGGGTCTCGACCTTGGCCACGCCGTGAGGGCATTTACTGGCGGTTTCGATGGTGCTCGGCGGAACCAGCCCCCAGAGCCACACCGACGCCCAGCTCTTCTCAATGACCACTGTAGACGGGGTGAGGCCCGTTTCGATGGTGGCGTGGTAGCAGGCCGCGGCACAGACAAGAAGACCGGCAACCGAGAGTCTGAGAAGGCGGTTCATGGATATTCCTCCGGGCACAATTCTGATCGGGGCCACCTGATTGGGAGGAGAGAATGTACGTGCCGATGCTGGGTTGGTTAGAGTAGTGCTACCAGCAGGCCGATGAGGCGACTATCTTGGCCGAGGTGATCGCATTGACGGGGCGTAGCGCAGTCCGGTAGCGCGTCTGGTTTGGGACCAGAAGGTCCCGGGTTCAAATCCCGGCGCCCCGACTGAAGTAATCGGTTGTCCGTGAGCTAGCCGAGTAGTTCGAAGCCCTTTGGGAGCGTCCGACGTTCTACCGTCTCCCGCCGATGGTCTCCAGATCGGCGATCCCAGCCACTACGACGCTCGGCATGAATCCCGATGGCCTGACGTCGACGGTCGCTTGTCATGCGACGGCCGGACCCTCGCCGCCGGTCCCAACCTCGCCGTCGGGGTTGCTCTTGACCCGGGGGTTGCATACTCCGCTGTTGCGTCCACGCGTCAGCCGGGTCGGCCACCGGTAAAGATCTCGTCTCGATGTCGCGATCGACACCACACAGCGTTCTCGAAGTCGTGCCACGTCCGCCGATTGCTTTCGTGGGCCCACCGTGTACCATATGGGCAGATTGGAATTCCACCAAGCAGCTTGGCCGGATAGCCAACACGGTCGGGGAGGCCTGATGAAGCGGGCGGCGGCACTGGGTAGTTTGTGGTTGGCGGTCGCGCTAGCGGCATGCGCTGCATCCCACATCGTTCTCACCGTTGATGTGCTGGGTTTCCTGCGGCCCGACAGCCTCGACGCGTTCTCCTTAGACCTCCCCGGCGGCGTGGGGCAGACGGACCTCACGGTGTCGCGGCCGTTCACGCTCCCATCGCGCTTCGGGCCGGGCAGGGTGGACTCCGTTGCGGTGACCGCCGGGGCGATCCTCGAGAGCACGCAGGGCGGCGGGACCGTCGCGCTCGACGTCTTCTTCGCCAAGGACCAGGCCAGTCTCTTCACCGGCCAGCCCTTCGTCAGCGCCCACGCCACAGTGTCGGGTGTGCAGACCGATACTCTGGTGCCACCGACGACGCGGTCGGTGAACGACACCGTCTTCACGACACCCACCGTGTGGGTGGGTGTTCGCGCCCGCATCGCGACCGATCCCGGCCCGGATTTCATCGGTCGGTTAGCGTTGACCGTGCTGCAGCTGCGGGTCGTAACGCACGACCAAGGCTTCTAATCCCAGTCCTTGCAGAGAGCTGCCGCCACGCGCAGCTTCCGTAACCGATGAAAGCCGTGTGCTGGATCTTCGCCGTCGCCTCGATCGCGGCATGTTCGGGGCATGCCGTCTCGACCAGCACGACCACGGCCGGGACCACCAAAGCCCTCCTCATTGACGCGCCGTTCCCGTACGACCAGGTAGCCCGAGTCGACGTGTACATCGTCAGCGTCGCCGCCTCGAGCGACCCCGACACGCTCGGGTCCGGCGGGCCGGGTACCATCGCGACACCGCACCGGGCGTACAACCTGCTCGAGCTCGGAAACGGGTCGGCCGCGGAGCTGGGTGAGGGCATCCTGCCCGCGGGCCCATACGTGCAATTCTTCGTCACGATCGACGGCGATTCGTCCAGCATCACCCTCAAGAACGGCACCGTCCTCACCAGCCGGACCTCGCCGGGTATCAACTGGAATGGCTACCCCGGCAGATTCAGTTTCGGCCTTTTTACCGATCCACCAGTCCAGGTGACCGACACGGGTGCTGTGGTCGTGATCGACTTTGACCTCGGTCGCAGCTTCTACGCGAATGACCCTGCCAACGCCGCTGCCGGCTTCGGCTATGTGGGCTACATACAGGTCCGCAACAGTGCGATGACCGGGTCCGTAAGCGGCACGGTCGTGGGCGCGAACGCCGGCGCGCTCGCGGACGCTTCCATCACACTCCTCGTCGTCAATCCTGTGTACCCGGCCGACGAAGCGACCTGGGGCGTGCTGGGAACGGCTCGGTCGGACGCGACGGGACGGTTCCGTCTGCCGTACGCGAGCCCCGGCAGCTACGTTCTGGCCCTGGATGCACCCGCGTCCTCTGCCTACGGCAGTCTGCGTGTCCCCGGTGTCGTGGTATCGATCGGCGCAGAGACGAAGACGGGGACGTTAGCCGTTCCGCTCAGGTGACCCTATGCCCGATACCTCACGCCCCATCAATATCCTGCTCGTCGAGGACAACGCCGACGACGTCGAGCTGACCCGCCGCGCGCTCGACCGCGCCAAGGTGCGCAACCAGGTCTGGACCGTGAGCACCGGGACCGACGCGCTCGCGTTCCTGCGCGGCCAGCCGCCCTACCACGACGCGCCCCGGCCCGACCTCGTGCTGCTCGACTTGAACCTCCCGGGCTTGGACGGCCGCGACGTGCTGCTGCGGATCCGCGAGGACCCCCAGCTGCGCGGACTCGCGGTCGTGGTCCTCACCGCCTCCGAGGAGGAGCGCGAGCACCTCGCGGCCCTGGCGGCCGACGCCTTCCTCACCAAGCCGGTCGACCTGGACCGCCTGGGCTGGCTGGTCAGGGTGATGGCAAACCTGGGGTGGGCGATCGTGAAGACGGACGGCTGAGCCGTCCGCTGGAACCGCCGGGCGGCCCCGGGTGTTTTCACCCATGCAGCCCGAGCGGAGGAGGAGAGTATGCGCAGGAAGGCTCGCCGAACCGCGCCGCGCCGGCCCTGCCGCCACCCGCAGCAATATGAAACCGACTGGCTCGGCCGGACCTATGTCGGCTGTCCCATGTGCAATCGTTGGAAGTTGACCAAGCCCAAACCCGCGCCCGCCGACGGGAAACGCCTGGCGGCGTGAACGAGCACAGGGGTCAGGACATCAGGTCCTGACCCCTGTGTTTTCACGCGGCCTTGGGTCTGGCTGCCGCTGTTCGGCGAGCAGTGCCCGGGCGGCTTCGGGTTCGAGCGCCTTCGCGAACAGGAACCCCTGCCCGAGCTCGCATCCGAACGCGATGAGGCGCTCGCGCTGCGACGCCGTCTCGACCCCCTCCGCCGTCACCGTCAGGTCGAGGCTCTCCGCCAGGTCCACGATCGAGCGTACGATCTCCAGGTCGGTGCGGCGCGCGCCCATGCGGTGCACGAACGTCCGGTCCACTTTGATGCCCTGCAGCGGGAAGCGCGGCAGATCGCTCAGAGACGATTGGCCGGCGCCGAAATCGTCCATATGCAGTTGGATGCCCAACTCCCGCAGCCGATGCAGGGCCGCAATGGACGAGTCGACGCTACCCATGAGCACGCTCTCGGGGACCTCGAGACTCAGAGCAGCGGGTGCAAGTCCGGTATCCTGGAGCACCGCTCGCACGTCGTCCACGAGGCTCGAATCCGCGAGTTGCTTCGCCGAGACGTTCACACTGATCCGCACCGGGCCTGCGCCCGGCACCGCGTTCTGCCAGTGTCGCGCGTGGCGACACGCCTCCCGCAGTACCCACTGGCCGATCGGAATGATGAGGCCCGTTTGCTCTGCCATCGGCAGGAAGTCCTGCGGCAAGAGGATCCGCCGCTTGGCGTGGTGCCAGCGCAGCAGGGCCTCGAACCCGTACACCCGACCGGTTTCGATCTCCACGATCGGCTGGAACTGGAGCCGGAACTCGTTGCGTCCGAGTGCCTCCCGTAAATCGGCCTCCATTCCGGAACGGGCGTGGGCCCAGTTTCGCATCTCGGCATCGAAGACCTGAAAGCGCGCCCGTCCCCGCTCCTTGGCGCGGTACATGGCGAGGTCCGCGTCGCGCAGCACGTCCTGGGCCTCCTCATAGTGGGGCTCGCTCAGCACCACACCGATGCTCGCGCTGGCACGCACCTCGCGCCCTTCCAGCGAGAACGGTGCGGCCATGCTGTCCAGCACACGCCGAGCCACGTGCTCGACTTCGGAAGGCCCCGCCACCTCTTCGAGTAGCAGCGTGAACTCATCACCCCCGAGCCGCGCGACGACGTCGCCGGGCCGCACGCTCGCCCGCAGCCGCTGCGCGATCTCCACCAGCAGACGATCGCCGGCGGCGTGCCCCAGGGTGTCGTTCACCTCCTTGAAGCGGTCGCAGTCGAAGAACAAAACGCCGAACCGGTAGTCGGGGTCCCGCCGCATTCGCTCCAGCGCCTGCGACACCCGATCGATGAAGGAGGCGCGGTTCGGCAGGTCGGTCACGGCGTCGTGCAGCGCCCCGTGCAGCAGCTGTCGCTCGGCCTGCCGGCGGTACGTGATGTCCCGGGTGATGGTGGTGGCACCGACGGGGCGGCCCTGTGCGTCGAGGATTGGCGAGATACTGATGGACACGTCTACGCGCGTGCCGTCCTTGCGCAGGCGCGTGGTCTCGTAGTGCTCGATGTGCTCACCGCGCCGCAGGCTCTCGAAGATGCCGGTCAGCTCTTCGCGGTGGTCCGGCGGGACGAGCAGCGTGATCGGCTGGCCGATCGCCTCCTCGGCCGTGTATCCGTAGAGGCGCGTCGCGGCCGCGTTCCACGTCGTGATCACGCCGTCGAGCGTCTTGCCGACGATGGAATCGTCGGCCGATTCCACCATGGCCTTGAAGTACGCCATGGCAGACTCGGCGTGCTTCAGCTCCGTGACGTCCCGCGTGACGCAGCGGGCGTGCAGGAACTGCCCACGCTCCAGCTGCGCGTTCGCGCTGAGCAGGACGTGGCGGATCGACCCATCGCGGTGACGCAGCCGCGCCGCGACGTTGAGGACGGTCTCGCCCGCGCGGAGACGCCGGAGGATATCGTCCGCGACCGCCGGGTCGACGTGGAACTGGCGCACGTTCCGGCCGACATACTGATCGCGTGCCACGCCCACGAGGTCCAGCTCGGCAGCGTTGGCGCGCAGAATGGTGCCGTCCCGCCCCAGCCACGAGAGACCGACCGTCGCCTTCTCGAAGAAGTCCTCGAGATCAAGCCGCCCCGACGGCCTTTCGGCAGGCGCCTGCGCGCGATCGCTCCCGTCCACCGCTACGCCGACCGCGCCCACGATGGCGCCCACCTCGTCTCGCAGCGGCTCCACGTGCGCATCGTAGCGGCGGTCGCCGAGTTTTATCTGGTATGAGACCGACTCCCCCGCGAGCGCACGCCGATGCGCATTGATCGAGTCAGCGCTCACGGCTTGGGTGGAGAACTGCTCGAGGAGGGACGCACCCACGACGCGCTCCGGCAGGATGTGCGCCGATGCGAGGCCCGCGCCGGACCGCGCCGTGATGCGCAGCTCGGCGTTGGTCGTCCAGAGAATCGCGGGGACCTGATCAACGATCAGGGCGAGACGCGCCAAGCCCTCCACGTCGCGTGCGCCCGGCGCCTGGCGCGCTGGATCGCCGAGCAACCCGATGCACACGCCCGCCAGCTCGAGGGCCATCCGCTCTCGGCCGCGCCGCTCCACGCCGGGCGGAGGCCGTTGGGGCAGCTCGCGTCGCACTGGCGCGATGCACCACCGCTGTTGCTCGAGGCGGCTCGCCACCCAGCGACGGGGCGGGAAGCGGGTCCCCGGCAATTCCCCCAGCTCGCGCAGCGCCGCCTCCAGCTGGTCGGCGAGCGGCGCAACGTCTTCCGAGCTGGCGGCGAGGAGACGCAGTCGACCGCGCGAGTCGGCTTCCCACACGCCCACCGCTCGCCCCCCCAGGGTGATGGCGGCCCGCCGCAGCACTTCCTGCCACAACGGCTCGGGCCCCCTCGAGAGCGGGGCGCTCATGAAAACGGAGGAGGACAAAGTGCCCGCACGGCCCTTCGGGTCCACTCCACTAGTTAGGCTGCAAGCGTTCCCTTCGGCAGTCAACTGTGGTAGCGGCGCTACACCGCCCTATTCGCCGTACGGGATCCAGATGTTCTTGACCTGAGTCGCCTGTCTCAGGAATGCGCGCCCTTCGCCCTGCTGGCTGTCAGTCCAGTCCCTCGACTCCCACTCGACCCACGTGCGCTTCATATTCCCCGCCGACGCTCGCTCGACCTCGGCGCCCGCCGCCTGATTGCCGAAATACCACATCGCGTCCACGTCGTCGTGCTCGGCCAGCACTTTCGCAAGCGCGTCTTTGGCTCCGGTGACGATGTTGATCACGCCGGCGGGGACATCCGATGCCTCGAGCACCGTGTACAGCTCCGCGGCCGCGAGCGGCTGCGCCTCCGACGGGACCACGACGACTGTGTTGCCGACCGCCACGGCGGGCGCGACGAGGGACACGAACCCGAGCAGCGGATGCTCCTCGGGGCAGGCGATCCCCATCACGCCGACGGGCTCGTTCATGGCCAGCGTGACGCCCCGGATCGGCGTCTGATGCACCGCGCCGTCGTACTTGTCGGCCCACGCGGCGTACGAAAACAGCCTCGCGACCGCGGCCTCCACTTCGCTGCGGGCGGCCGCCTCGCCTTGTCCGGTCATCGCATCGATCAGGCCGGCGAACTCCACCGCCCGCACCGCCAGGTTCTCGGCGACATAGTAGAGGATCTGCCCGCGGTTGTGGCCGCTCGCGTGCGCCCATGCGGCCGCCGCATGCGCCGCCTCGACCGCGTTGCGGATGTCCTTGCGGTTCCCTTCGGCCACTTCCGCCACGAGCGCGCCCGAGGGCGCCAGGATCTTGCGGCTGTAGCCCTGATCGGGGCGGACCTGCGAGCCGCCGATGAACAGTTTGTATGTCCGGTCGATCGGAGGGATTCGGGGCTCGGGACTCGGGACTCGGGATGCGGCCTGCGGAATCTTACGCTTTGCCCGGCCCACGGTGGCTCCCGAGCCCCGAGCCCCGAGCCCCGAGCCCCGTTCTGGCTTCACGTACTCCCACATCCCCTCTTTCCCGCCTTCCCGCCCGAACCCCGACTCCCGGTACCCGCCGAACCCCGACGCCGCATCGAAC
>Ga0209577_10001865_pt1 | contig 20669 bp, 19 predicted proteins | sample GraSoiAngelo_109_FD_185874 | JGI IMG/M metagenome (GOLD analysis project Ga0209577, IMG submission 185874) | Grasslands soil microbial communities from the Angelo Coastal Reserve, California, USA - 14_0903_12_20cm (SPAdes) (version 2) | ecosystem: Environmental > Terrestrial > Soil > Grasslands...
TCGTACGAAGCGCTCCCAAACCACCGGTCCTTCCCAACGAAGTCTGGATTAACAAGCCGGTTCTACTCACATGAAAAACTCACTAAATTCCGTGGGTACCTGTCTCAAAGTCGTTGACACGCGCCGTTTAGATTCAACGACAGTTGGCAGATACAGAAGCCTCTTGGTGAAAAACGATTTCCTGGAACGACGGTTGGCGCTGCTGCCAAGCCCTGTTCTGCGCAAAATACTTATTAGTGGAATTCTAGGTCTATGTGTTGTTCTTTTGTATTTTGTCGCCGTTGAACAAGGCCTGTCACGATTTTTTTATCTGGCAGTTGCCGCCGCAATTCTCATGGAGTGTCTGCTTCGATTTAAGCGGGAGCGCGCAATCGTCAGCGATTACGGCAAGGCGGTTGGAACCGTTCTCGTGCACAAAAGACTGGGGCCGAGGCGCGGGGCACGCATCAAGTACGGATTTTTGTCGGCGGGCAACAAGCTGTATCTTGGTAACGTCGGCGGAACACCATTCATGCCGAAGGAGGGACAATCACTCCCCATAGTGTTTAAGCTTGAAGACCCCTCGATAAGTCTTCCACTCTCAAGTTTCTGGTTTTACAAATTTCCGGAGTACTCAGAGTGAACAAACTCCAGTTGACAAAGCCCCTAGTTCCAGCGAACGCCTCGCTGTCGTCTTGCGCCTGTTTAGTCGTTTTGCGCTGGCTCAGCCTTCAATGGAGAGGTGACGTTTTCCGTTAGTGGGCGCATAAGGCTTGACAGGCGATATTGCATGCAATATCCTTTTGGAAATGAAGGCATATGTCTTGGATACGGATGTACTCGTGGCAGCCTTCCGAAGCGATGCTGGCGCATCGCGCCAAGTGCTGGAAGCGGCGCGGGCTCGCCGGTTCGAATTGTTATTGTCTGTGCCCTTAATGTTGGAATACGAATCAGTTCTGACTCGCCCAGAACATCTTGCGGCATGCAGAGCGAGCGTAGAAGACGTATCTGCTCTGCTGGACGAATTGGCTTCGGTCGGCAAGAGGATCGAGTTAGTGATTCGCACGCGGCCGATGTTGCCGGATCTGAATGATGAGATGGTTCTGGAAACGGCCATCAATGGTCGCGCCGATGCTATCGTCACTTTCAATGACCGAGATTTCAGACCTGTCGCGACACGTTTTCGTTTTTCGGTGCTGCGGCCCGGGGAAGTCGTTCGGAGACTGGCAGAGGAAGCCAATTAATGGCAAGAGAAGGAGTGAATTCATGAGACGAAGCAATTTTGCTTTGCGCGTACCACCAACCCTGTTGGCTGAGGCGCGTAAAGCCGCCGAATCGGAAGGCGTAGCTCTCAACCAGCTGATCACCCTCGCACTCGCGGAAAAGGTTTCCGCTATGCGCACGGAAGAGTACTTTGAGGAACGTGCGCGACGCGCTGATCCGGCTAGAGTCAATCGGATTCTAGCTCGCGTGGGGAAGGGAAATCCTCCTGTCGAGGGTGATGAACTTCCGTTGGAATTTGCTGCTAGAAAGATGAGGAAAAAGAAGTGAAGATACCCCGTTATCTCAACATGGATTGAGTCGCCCCACGCGTCTCCCACGGCCAAAGAGCCGGTATCTTCGATATTCTTCTGCTGTCGTCCTCCGCAAAGCTGCGAACAATCTTTGGCGCAGATTGCCTGAATTTGGGGTGCAGGTGTGGGTGCACATAATCACGGTTCACAGGATCGGATACAAATTCGCGACGGAAAGTAGCAGGGTAGCCTTACAAAGGCCCTGTCATAAAAACGTAATACTGATCGCGATGAATGGCGGCACAATGCGAACGAAACGTGAATAAAGGAGGAGAAAGTGAATCGTGTGGGGTGAACCCCGATTTTCACGTGCTTTCAGAAATTTACGTGGCTCTCATTTGCCACTCGGATCGCCTCATTTGGCAGGTTACAGTGCCAAAACATGAACGGGCGAATGCCAGCGGTGGTCACCGCCCGCCTGATGCTGCTCCTAGTCCTAACGGATGATCAAGAGGCTAGGACGCGCGAAGCGGGGGTCCCACACCTCGCTGTGCATGCCACACTGCAAGCACTACTACCTGATCACGCCGGGGGACATAGTAGACGTGATAGCGAGTTCCCTTGAGTAGGACACGACGCGTGTCCGGTACCGGGGATTGCTGATACAGGCGCCCGACGTGTGGTGCGTGCCCAAGGATGTCGAACGCTGCCGCCAGTTCATCGACAAACAGGTTTGGTGAGGCAGTACGATTTCTGCGCCACCAATTGTCGATTTCGCGGATCTGCGAGTCCGCTTCGGGTGGGTTCGGACCTGCAGGCTCAACGCTGCCGACGCAGTTCGTCGAGAATTCGCGACGCGGGCTGGAGACTGCCCGCCTCGGCGGATCTCCAGGACGTTGCCAGCGCTTCGTTCAAGGCGCGCCGCTCCTCGTCAGTGAGGTCATCGCCTTCATCGTCGGCAACCAGATCCACAACCGTCCCCTCGGGTAAGGTTGTCGGCTCGTCGAGAACGAGGCGCCCCTTTTCAACACGTGCTCGGAGAGGGCCCATATAGCTACTGTACGGAATTCCAACTTGGTCCGCAAGCCTACTGTGCCTCCCGCAAATCCCATCCGCGACGAATGCCATTGAAATCAGCGACATGCGGAAGGGAACTGGAGCCTGGGTTAAGAAGGCGACCGGTGAAGTAACATTTGACGGGAAACCGCTGGATGGAGTTTTCGGTATGCACAGGGCGGCCTGGGCCTTGAGTAGAGGCTGGTTAGGACAAATTCTCGCACGAAAAGGCAGTGAAAGTACAAGCTTTGATATCGGCCGCATCAAGGCCGAGACGGAATCTTTTTACAATCCTTTTGCAATCCTTTTACAGCGCCTGACTCCATTTCAGGAAAGGGCGTTGCTAGAAGAACGAACGGCGCTGGTGGGAAAGCCAGCGCCGCGGGAAGTTGCAAGACGGAAAGGAGCTCTTTCTAGTCGCTGGTGCCGGAAGACATGGAGCGGCCAACCACCTTTTCGGCGACCATGGTCGGCGTGGTCATGGTGTTGAAGAGCAGCCCGCGAACCGAGACGATATCTCCTGTCTTGAAAGAACTGAGGCCGGACATCATTTGATCCTCCTCGGTTTCGAACTGCGTGTTGGAGAGGACATCCACCTGGATCGACATAATCCCCGCGTTCTGGAAGAACATTGGCAGAGTGCCCAGAGTGAATGTTTGTGGGTTGCTGCCGGCGTTGATGGCAGTGATAGTGGCCGTGACGTCGGAAGGCTCAAGCTGCACCTGGTCGACGGTAATCATCACATTCGGGGGCATGCCGGCGGGAGCTCCGGTGGGATGCAGGCGGACTTTCTGCCCGACCATGAGATCTGCGGCGGCGAAGGTGAGACCAGAGGGAAGCATGAAGCCGCCCGTGTCGATGGAGAAGGTCGTTGGCGTCGCGAGATTAATGGTCAAGGGGATGCCCATCGAAAAGCTTCCCATCTCGCTGCTGCCGAACGCCTCTTCATCAAAGAGAACGATCTGGAAGCTACTCCCGCCCGAATTGACCTTGGTGATCGTGCCGGCAAAGGAAATCTCGTTAGGAGGCTGAAAGAATTTCACTTCGAAAGCGAGCAGGGATCCGTCCGGCTGCATTTTGGCTTCTACCTCGACGATTTGCCCCGTTTTCAGGCAGGAGAAGCTCGTGGGGCTGCAAGAAGTTCCGAAATCAAATTGGGTGTTGCTGTCCGTGGCGATAGTGAACGTGGGGCCGTTCATTCCGCTCTGGACCGTGAAGGTAGGCTGGTTAATCGAAGTGATCTTGCCGACCACCTCGACGTCTTCCTCGTCCTGTTGGCCGGTGGAATTCGTTGTCGGGACCTGGACGAGGCTAACCGTGGGAGTGATGGAAAGATCGCTCTGCTGGACGGAAGCATCGACATTAAAGTCCATTTTCAGGACCACCGGGGAATTCATGGTCAGGGTAATGGGGAACGGTGATCCCTGCAAGGTTACCGAAGATTGATTCAGTTTGGGATTGAATTCACAGATCTGTTGAGTCAGGCAGCTTTGGCCACCCAACATGAGCGTGCTATTCGTTTGATTTTGAATGGTCATGCGAGGGTTGGCAAAGGAGACCATGAGGCTCGAGTACGTCCCGGTCGGAACACTTTTGCTGGCCAATAGCGCCGACTGGGTTTGTAAATGCTCAAGCTCGATGTCCTCGGGCTCGCTGAGCATGGAAACCGGCCGTTTGCTGGAGTCGCTGGGCTGAAGCTCAGCGCCAGTCACGTCGATATCAAAAGCAAGTACGGTCAGGCCCATGGGTGGATTGTCGTGAATGGTCAATGAAGCCTGCACCATGTTGGAGGTCAGAGGCTGGTTGGGCGAACTCATGCCGCCACTGCATCCAACCAGCAGGGCGGCGAAAGAAACGAGCAACACTGAACATGAAGTAGCTTTGCTCATGGAATGCGACTCCTCCGAAAGGTACGGCTAAGAATTTTGTTGAGAGGACCGTGGCTGGGTAAGACTTACACCGACAGCATTCTAATGCAGGGCAATCATTGCTTGCAACGAAGGAATTTCCCTGAAGGTTGTCCCGTGACGACAAATTGCGTGTGGCTGTGGCGTTTTGCCAATCACGACCTGCGATTTGATGCAAACTTGCTGGGCATGAGGGGTCTTGTCCTGAGACCACGATGGCACCAAGGAGAATCGCGACAACTGGCAGGTGAGCTGTTTTCCTGAGCTCCAGACAGGATTTGTAGGGACGCAAGAAGTATGCAAGATCAGTGCGAACTGCCAGTTCCGCCGTCTTTTACCAGCTCGTTTGTCACTTCCCTCCCTGCAGCATGGTGTTTGACATCTGCTGCCACTGTTATCGTGGCCAGCGTTATTGCAGCTCGCGCTGCCGAGAAAAATCCCGCCGCCTGCAGCGTCGCGAAGCCAACCACCGACATGAACAGAGTCCGGGTCTTGAGGGGCGGGAGGATCATCGCGCTCGTCAGCGCGAATATCGTCAGCGCCTGAAGAGTCGTGTGACAGATCAATCTTCACCTCACCCTTCTCCTTGTGCCAATCTCCCCGCGCCGCCGGCTCCGGGACCGAGGCTAACGGCTCCCGAGACCGATCGGCCGTCCTCCGAAAGCGCAGTCAGCGCGACCGCTAAGGTCGTACGTTGAATCTGCGGCCGCCGGGGGCGATGGATCAATCCGTCTTGGGAGGTGCAACATGATTTCCAACGAAGAAGTCGCTCGCATCCGCCATCTGTTTCATGCCGAACACTGGAATAATGCAGGGCGTATTGTTACGCAGAGTTGCACAGCTGAGCAGTTGACTCTTCTGGGCTGGGGTCTCCCGCTTCTTGCAAACAACATCCTTTTGAAATCGCTCCTCCCTCTGGTTTATAAGCCCACCCATGCTGTCGAGGTTCTTCAAATCGCGCGCGCTAATTCAGAGATTTCGGGAGGGTCCTGCTGGGTCCCTGCTTGAAAGCTTTGCTAAGGCTTTATCGGAGAGAGGTTATGCCAGGCGGCTGCTCGCGAACATCTCCGAGTGGTGGAGCAGTTCATCGATTGGACCCATCGGCATGGCATGCCCGTGTGTAAGTTGAACGAGCAATCTCTTACGGGATTTGACCACCACCTGAGTCGATGCCGCCGCCCACACTACAACCCAACGAAGCGACTGCAAGTGGTCCATGGCGCGCGCCTGTTCCTGACCTGCCTGCGAGATGCCCGGATCATTACCCTTCCATCGGTTGAGCCTCCTGTTCAGGAGCCCGTTTTGTTATCGGCCTTCTGTCAGTGGATGCACCAACAACGGGGTACCTGTGATGGGACTCTCGACCACTATTGCGTTCACATTCGCGAGTTGCTCCGACGGCTTGGAGAGGACCCAACCTGCTTCGATGCCCGCCGGCTGCGAACATTTGTTCTCGAGAAGAGTCGCTCCTGCGGGTGGGGAGCAGTCAAAAGTTGTGTCACGGCACTTCGAATGTTCCTGCGTTTCCTGATCGCCGAGGGGCAATGCGCCGTCGGGTTGGATGCCGCCATTCCCACCGTGGCTCACTGGCGTCTGGCTTCTCTGCCACGCTACCTTCCACCCAAAGATGTGGAACGCCTGATCGCTTCCTGCGATCGAGCCTCAGCCGTCGGCCGACGGGACCGAGCGATCTTACTGCTCCTGGCCCGTTTGGGTCTTCGGGCAGGAGATATCGTGTACCTCCGCCTGAATGACATCGACTGGAAGGACACGTCGATTCAAGTTTGTGGTAAGGGCCGTCGTACCACGCGATTGCCGCTGAGCCAAGAAGTGGGTCAGGCGATCGTGGCCTACCTGAAAAAGGGCCGGCCGCGGACCAATGCCGATACGCTGTTTATCCGCTGCCGTGCGCCGTATTGTGCCTTCGCCTCTCACAATGCCGTCACGAGGATCGTCGACAAGGCATTTCGGCGCACGGGCGTGATGCGCCCCAGTCGACTTCCATGCTGCGGCAAGGCGCATCGCTCCAAGACATTGCCGCCATCCTGCGGCACCGTTCTGTGGAAACCACGCAGATCTATTATGTGCAGACAGTAGATATGTGCAGTGAGTGTTCTAAGTCTCTGACACACGGCGAGCAATGACATTCAATCCTTGCACATGAGTGATGCCATCGCTAAAAAAAATGAACCCACTGCTCTTCGTAAAAGCGATATGAGTAAAGTACGTTGTGCACACCACCGGTGCTTCCCTGGCCCCGCCCTGTGCCGAGGAGGACAAGTTCTTTCGGGTTCTTTACGGGCAAGTTGCGGAGCAGGACGGCGTTCAGGATGCTAAAAATCGCGGTGTTGGCGCCGATGCCTAGAGCGAGGGTGACGACAGCGACCGTCGTGAAAACGGGAGATTTGCGCAACATTCGCAGGCCGAAGCACAAATCCTGAACGAAGTCTTGAATCCAATTTACCCGTCGTGCGTCGCGGCATTTCTCTTTGGTCTGCTCGATACCGCCCAGGTTGATTCGCGCGCGACGCCGCGCTTCCTCTTGCGTCATCCCTTGCGCTATGTATCCCTCGGTTTTCCGTTCCAGGTGGTCGCGCAGTTCTTCGTCCAATTCCTGGTCCGCCTGCGCCCAGCGAAACAACGACCGCAGCCGCAGCGGAATCGTGTACAGCCAATGCTCCGGTCGCATACTCCGGTCCTCCTCTACTCATATCTCAGAGCGACCACGGGATCGACTCGCATCGCACGCCGCGCGGGGATATAGCTCGCGAGCAGGGCCACAACTAGTAGGAACACAGGGACCGAAATGAACGCTATTGGGTCGTGCGCGCTGGCCCCGAAAAGCACGCTCGAGAGCACCTGCGACACTGCCGCGCATCCGGCTACGCCAACGAGCCCTCCAATCAAGACAGGGCGCATGGATTGGCTCAACACAAGGTTCATGATTTCGCGGTTGTCAGCGCCGAGCGCCATGCGTATGCCGATTTCGCGCACACATCGGCTTACGCTGTAAGACACCACCCCATATACGCCGATCGAGGCAAGTATCAATGCCAGGGCGCCCAACGCTCCTGAGAGAGCGGCCACGATGCGCGACGGCATGCGCCACGCTTCGAGGTAGTCCTCAAGTCTGGTTACGTCAACGGGCATGTCTTTGTCGAGCGACTGCACGGCCTCGCGAATGCCCTTGGCGATCGGAGGAAAACCTCCCGCATAACGGACCAGTATGTAAATTCGCAAATTATCTTGTGGCCCCGCCGGGAAATAGAGGTATGGCTCATTTAGTTCGCCTAGATGTGCGACTTGCGCATCTTTCGCGACCCCGATAACCGTATATTCGCGCCCGCGCAGAGGCGCGTTTGCAGTTTGCGAACCTGGCAGGCCTTCGCGCAACGTTTTCCCTAGCGGATCTTCGCCGGGCCATAACCGCCGCGCTGTCGCCTCTGTGACGATCACGCCGGGCGCGTCGCGCGTTTCCCCCGGCAGAAAGCCGCGGCCCCTCACGATGGGAATGCCGACGAGGGAAAAATACTCCGGCGAAACGTGGTCGTAGTAGGCCCAAACTTTGTCGGGCCGTCCGGGAGCCGTGAAGAGCCCACCCCTAAAATCGTGGCTCAGCGGAGCGCACTCTGCTTGCGCAACATCGGTCACGCCGGGGAGCCTTGCAATTTGCTCCCGCAATTCCCGCACGAAAGCCCCCGCTCGGTTTTCATCGTAGCCCTGTTCCATGAGGTTCAGAACTGTCGTCGCTACGCCCTTGATCTCAAATCCAGGGTCGACCGTCTGCGCTTGGTAGAGTCCGCGCAACAGCAATCCAGCCCCCAACAGCAGCACCATGCACACCGCGACTTGCGTGCCCACCAACGCGTTACGCAAGAACCGCCCGCTCCTTTTGCCTGAGCCGGAATGTGCCCCGTCTTCTTTCAAGGCTGTGTTCAGATCGAGCCGCGAGCTCTGCAACGCAGGGATCAGCCCGAATGCGATTCCCGTAATCAGGGTGAGCGCCAACGCGTAGGTCAACACGCGAAAGTCAGGCGTAACATTGAAGGCAACAGGGATCGGCGAGTGAGAAATCACGAGACGGGTGATGCCCGTGAAGGACCAAAACGCAAGCACGGATCCCAACGCGCCTCCGATCAACGAAAGCAGAAGACTCTCGGCCAACAATTGGCGCACTAGGCGCCACCGGCTGGCGCCGATGGATAGCCGCAACGCGATTTCTTTGTGCCTCACAGAAGCACGGGCAAGCAGAAGATTAGCTACGTTCGCGCACGCAACCAACAGCACGAGCCCGAAGACAGTGAGAATTACGGAAGCTGCAGGGATCAGGTGCTCCCGCTCCATTTGTCTGTCGAGAAATGTTGCTCTGCGGATCGCCAAGGACGTTTTTCGTCCGGGATGCAGTTGGTCCATTTGTCCGGCAATAACGCCGAGGTCCGAGCGCACCTGCTCCATCGTCACGCCAGGCCGCACTCGCCCCAGCAAGGCCAGCCAGCCCAAATTGTCAGCCGTTAGACGATCGCTCCCGGGTTCCAGGACTGTTTGCATGGTTATAGGTGCCCAAAATGAGCTCGGGATCGGCTCCGTACCTTGGAATCCCTGTGGCGCAATTCCAACCACGGTATATTCTGTGCGATTTAGAATAATTCTCTTTCCCACGAGCGAAGGGTCTCCTGCGAACGCCCCTCGCCACAGCTCATCACTGATCACCGCCACGGGGTTTTCACCAGGCGCGGCGCAGTCAGATGCAACGAACCCGCGGCCCTGCGAAGGGTGTTCATTCAAAACGTCAAAATAGTTGCAGGAGGTTGTGGCTCCCAAAAGCTCCCGCATTTTGCCGCCGCCAAGCGTGGCATGAACGAAGGGCTCATACGCCAAGAGCCCCGAGAGCACATGATCGTTGTCGCGATAGTTCAAGTATTCGGAGTAGGAGGAAAGGCTGCCTCCATTGACAGCATTGCGAAGGAATTTTCCGTGGAAGATCTGTTCGACACTAACCACCTGTTCCGCGCGCGGAACAGGTAGAAGACGCAGGGCTAGCCCGTTCAGCACCGAGAAGATTCCCACGTTGATTCCGATACCTAAGGCGATCGCCAGCACGGCAGCTGCTGTAAATCCAGGGTTTTGCCGCAGCATACGCAGCCCGTAGCGCAAATCCTTAATCAAGTCCTGAATCCAGTTCACTCTGCGCGCGTCACGGCATTTCTCTTTGGTCTGCTCGATACCGCCCAGGTCGAGGCGCGCGCGACGGTGCGCTTCTTCTTGCGTCATCCCTTGCGCGACGTATTCCTCGGTTTTCCGTTCGAGGTGATCCCGCAACTCGTCGTCCAATTCCTGGTCGGCCTGCGCCCAGCGAAACAACGACCGTAGCCGCAGTGGAATCGTGAACAGCCAGTGCTCATGTCGCATCTCCAACCTCCGTTCCGCGCGACGCTCACGCCTCTTTAAGCTTAATAACCCGCGAAATGGCACTCGAAAGTCTGCCCCAGTTATCTGCTTCTTTTTCGAGCTGTCGCCGCCCCAGCCGTGTCAGCGAATAATATTTCGCCCGCCGTCCATACTCGGACGTTTTCCACTCGGCTGTAATCCAACCCTCTTGCTCCAGCTTGTGCAAAGCCGGGTACAGCGATCCGTCGCTCACCTGCAACACGTCGCCCGACACCTGCTTTAACCGCTGACTCACGGCGAAGCCGTTCATCGGCTCAAGCGCCAAAAATTTCAGCAGCAACATGTCCAACGTGCCCTGCACCAAATCCGAAGGTTTGCTCATGCTTTATGTCCTCGGTAACCGATACTAGCATCATTGCCCTCGGTAAGCAAGGGGAGATGCTTTTCTTTTTGGTTTTTCAGGGCGCCAAACTGGCAGTTTCCGTTCCATCCAAGGTGCCTTGAGCAAGGACCTGTGGGTGCGGCAGCCAGTCATTCGGCAGCTTCGGACAAGAACTCTTCGATGTTCTTGTATCCGTTGTTGCCCTGACCGACTTTCACCAGACAGGGAAGATGGAGTTCCATCCCAGCTTCGATCTCACTCGCCGGAATGTCGTAACCACTCGCTTCCAGACGCTCCGCCAACTCTTCGGGACGCCCGAACACGCGCACCGTCTCGCCGTCGACATCCACCTTGAGAAAAAGAGAGTCGCCCTGACGGCGAGTAGGGTCCGGAGTGTAAGGTATTCCGGGTTGCTTTCGCGGCTTGAAGATCGTCGGGATTAATTCAATTAACTCTGGTTCGGTCTTTTTCGTTGAGCGCTCTGACCGCAAGCCTCTCTGCCTGTTTCCTGCGAAGTATCGGCACGTATTTCATTTCGTTGATCATCAGTTTAATCCCTTACGACCACGCAATCTCTGGAAAAAGTTGTCGAACTTGGCCTTGCCCAACAAGCCTGTTAAGCACGCGATAGGACCGATGATGGTGTCTAATTCGTCCGGCAATAATTGCTGGATGAATCCTAAGGCGGTTCGCGAGGTGTTGAACTGCTTCTCCAGTGCGCAGCCGACTTGCTGGACTCCTGATCCATTCGGTTTCCGGTATTAGAGCTTCGCCCGCAATGCGGTCGGCCTCTTGCTCCTGCGGATTGGATGAGTCTTCCAAATCGAGATCATCATAGAAGGTAGTTATGTCTCCCCTTAAATGGCGCCAGATATGAATGAGTTCATGCATAAGAACGAACCAGAAGTTATCAATGCGGTCGTGACGGATTGTGAGTGCAAGGACTGGAAGGTCCGGCCGCGCCAGAATTGCGGCACCATCGAGATATGTCTCAGGAAGATGCGGTTCGATTACCATAGAAATGCCTACTCCCTGCAAGTATTCTGCAACGTGTCTCGGACCGTCTGTGAGCATGCTCAGATGAGCTAGCTCGTGCATGAATTCGTATGTGAGGGATTTTCGCTCAAAGTGAACCGGTGGCGGGGTTGCGATAGCGCGGATACACACACGAGCTTTCCAGGCTGCAAGAGCGTAGACGTCCATTTGGCGTGCCGATCGTACATAGTGTGTTCGCTTGTATAAGGCGACAGGTGCCCAAGCTTCTCCTAGCGGACTCAAGAACCTGTGCATGATTTCTCTTGCCTCTCGGCGTATGTCCGCGCCCTTGTTTTTAATCCACCCACGAGCAATCATTTCGCGAATCGGAAAGCGCGACCAGTCCACCTCATCTCCACCAGGGTCAAAGAGGAATTGCTCTTGCAACAATGCTCTGGCGGGGATTCCCAGGCCTTTGTGAAGCGCTCGAACCATTGAGAGAGTTAAAGGTCTCTTTCGCGAAAGGACTTCTGAAACCTTGCTCCGGCTACCGATAAGCGGCACCAGGTCGCGGGGGGTCAAGCTCATTTGTTCCATGCGGAACCTGATGGCCTCTATAGGGTCGGGAGCGCGTGATTCGATCTGCTTTTGCTCATAGTCTTGAACCAGCAAGGTCAGGAGATTCAGGCGGTCTCCATCAGGAGTCCCCACGCGAGGTGCGCGATCGATCAGACGTTCGATTTCAACAAGGGCAGCCTTGTAGTCAGTCTCTGAATTGATGGCCGTAATCATAGACAGTCCCTTAAGTTTTCCATTTCGAGTACTCGGCGTGGGTTCCTATTCGGGTAACCAAGACGACCTTGATGTCGAAGCTGACCTTCGTTTCTATTCGAAACTTGTTTCCCTTTATGTTGAAGATGACTCTGTTCTCGCTCAAAATGCTCGCACTCGGATATCGAGCCTTGATGTCTGCCGGGCCACTCCAATCCGTGTCCTCCGCTTCGCAAATCCATGCGTCGAGCGGCGGTCTGATTTCGGCGTGCTGCTTTGCAAATTTGGCTAGGACATCTCGTCCAACTAGGCGCATCAGCAGGCACCGCCAATGGCTCCAGCTTGGATGTTCCCTGTGCGGGAACTACAATACTGTTCCCGTACAGGGAACAATAATTTAGGTTTTGGGATTTGTCAAAGATCTCTTGAGTCTATGCTGCCACCGCATAACGATGGTACAGCCCGCCGAGTCTCGGCAGGGATTGAATCTTGCTTTCAGGCTCAGAGCGAATTGCAGTAGGCCGACCTGCGGGCGTGTCCTTCGCCAGGCCGAGATGGGTTCGGTCCCCATGGTAGTAGAGCAGGTACGCAGACATTAGACGTTTTGAGATGCCGCTCATTCAGGATGATCAGGTGGTCAGCTAAGGCTTAACGATTAAAGTCGAGGCGAATCTCTTTGCGTCTTCAATCTGTTTCGGCGTCAGATCGGTCCTCTTTGTGAGGTCGTACGAAAAAGTCGCTCACGCTTCAGGGACATTCCTCGCCCCGCACATCAAATTAGTCCGTTCGGAAGTGAACGCGATTTATCCGACATGTTGTAGTTTGAAATTGTTGCCCAATTCGTGTGCAGCGACGACGAGAGTATCGGTGTTGTCGGCGCGAAAATCGGCGCGGAATTCGACGAACATTTTCCCTTCGAGCATGTTAACCAGGATGCGTTCCGCATGCGCGAGCCCTCCAGCCTGCATGCGCTGCGCAAGAGCTTCGGCTTCCTGGCGCGTGAGGCACGCGAGCGTGTACTGGGTTAGGTAGCGTGGCATCGGAACTCCTGAACCTCAATTGGTGTCTAAGTATTTCATAAAAGGCGAAGCATCTGCACGAGCGCGCAGGAAGTGATGGCCACAGGTGAATGATTCTTGATCACCGAATTCGGCGCATCGGACAACGCGAGTGATGCAATTCGCATCTCGATGGGCAGGCCAGCATTGCACGTCGGCGGGGGTGCAAAATGAACAAGGTCGTCCAAGTACTGTGTCTCTCCTTGCTTCTCTGCAATTCCATCCCAGCGCAAGAGAAAACGACCTCGGCAGCAAAACCCAAGAATGTGGAGGCTGCCGGTGAACCGCGCGAAAGCGCGAATCCCGCAGCGGCGAAACTACCCGTGCGACGCGTGGTTCTCTACAAGAATGGCGTGGGTTATTTCGAACATTTGGGACATGTGCGGGGCAGCCAAGATGTGCATGTCGACTTCACCAGCGCGCAACTGAATGACGTGTTGAAGTCGCTGACGGTTCTCGATCTGTCCGGCGGCAAAATATCCGGAGTCGATTACAACTCGGAAGCGCCGCTGGCCCGGAGGCTGGCCACGCTCCGTCTGGCGCTCGGCGAAAATCCGACGATAGCGGATTTTCTCAGTGCGTTGCGAGGAGCTAGGCTGGAAGTGCGCAGCGGCGCCGGTGCCGCCGTGGCGGGAAAACTTCTGAGCGTCGAACAAAAGTCGCGCGAGAAAGACAAAGAAACGACCAGGTGGACGGAAATTTCTTTGGTTAGCGACGGCGGTGAAGTACGCACCACGGAGGTGACCCCGGCCACTAGCGTTCGAATTGCCGAAAAGGATTTGCAGGTGGAAGTGGGGCGATACCTTGGCCTGATCGCTTCTTCGCGCGACCAGGATTTGCGGCGGATGACAATTTCGACGACGGGCGCGGGTGAACGCAATTTGTACGTGAGCTACATCAGCGAAGTGCCTATCTGGAAAACAACATATCGACTTGTGTTGTCGTCGAAGGCGGAGAAGAAGCCGCTGCTGCAAGGTTGGGCCATCGTGGACAACACGATTGGCGAAGATTGGAACGACGTGGAGTTGTCGCTGGTGGCCGGGGCGCCGCATTCGTTCATTCAGCAGCTTTCGCAGCCGTATTACGGAAGGCGGCCCGTTGTGCCGCTGCCGGAGAGAGTGCAGTTGACGCCGCAAACTCACGCCGCAACTCTGGAGACGTCAGTCCTAACTGGGCAGGGAAGCGTACCGGGAGGCATGGTGGGTGGCGTGATGGGTGGGGCTCTCGGTGGAATTGGGAGTGGTAGCGGAGGTGGAGTGGGAGGGGGCACCTTCCGTGCGGGGTCAGCGACAGGAGGTCTTAATGGCAGGACGATGACGGCGATGGCGACTGTGGCCCCACCACCGCCACCCGTGCCAGAGGAAGGCGAAGTCGAAGAAGCGCGGGAGGAGAGCGAGGCGGTGGCGGAAGGGAACGCGCTTGGCGACCTGTTCGAATACAAGCTGAAGGAACGCGTGACGATTCGAAAGAACCAGTCCGCGTTGGTGCCCATCCTGCAGACGGACATTGCCGCGGAAAGAGTATCGCTTTGGAGCGAATCGCTGGGAGTCGCGCGGCCGTTGCGCGCGCTGTGGGTGGACAATGCGAGTTCGCTGACGCTGGACGGGGGAAGCTTCAGCGTGCTGGACAGGGACACGTTCGCTGGCGAGGGCCTCGTCGAGGCGATCAAGCCAGGCGAGAAAAGATTCCTCTCCTATGCGACCGACCTGGGTCTGCTCGTGGACACCAAACTGGAAAGCGCTCGGGAGCGTGTTACGCGCGTGCGAATCTATCGCGGCGCGATGACCACCACGAGCGAGGATCGCGAGAAGAAAACGTACATCGTTCGAAATGAAGATACGACGCCGCGAACTCTGATCATCGAACATCCGGCGCGGCCGGAATGGAAACTCCGCGAAGACGGCGCAAAACCCGAAGAGAAAGCGGCAGGGCTGTACCGCTTCCGGCTGAGTGTAGATCCGAAGAAGACCGAAAGACTTGTGTTGAACGAGGCTAAACCGCTTTATACGCAATATGAGTTGAACCTGGTTACGAACGATGACGTCGACTTGCTACTTCGTCAAAAATCGATCAATTCTGACATCGAGAAGGCGCTACGGTCCATCACGGCACAGAAAAAAGTTGTGGTGGATTTTGAAGGAACGATCAAAGAGCAGCAGAAAGCGATCGACCAGATCTTCGCGGACCAGGGACGGCTGCGCGAGAACATGAAAGCGCTGAAAGGCAGCGCGGAAGAAAAGACTTTGCTGCAACGCTACACGAAACAGCTCGACGAAGAAGAAACACAGCTCCACGCGCTGCGAAAAAAGAAGCAGGACACCGAGGCGCAGCAGAAGCTGGCGAATGCCGTGCTTCAAAATACGATTCAGGAAATCCAGATGGATGTAACTCTGTAAGAGCTGTGGCTGGCGAATTGTTATTTCACCCACGATTCCTCAGGATTCCTCGTCTTGCTCCCACGCTTTGATCCCGCGTTCCCTTGATTCGGTCGACCACCGGCCAAGTGTGTTAATCGCGCGTCGTTCGCCAAAACTGATTGCGTCGTGCCCTTTTCCGTTTTTGACCGCCCCTGGTTTAATTGCCGCCGGTCGAGAAGACCTCACCCCTGAATGAAGGCGTGAGCTATAGGGTCTCGTCTACGTTCGTCGTCAGGCGACGCCCTCGACGATGCGGACCTCGCGCTCGACGGCGCGGCCCAGGAGTTTGACGGCGGCCTGGTATGCGGCGCTCTCGTAGGTCTCGATGGCCTTTTCGACGGTGTCGAACTCGATCATCACGGTTCTCTGCTTCAATCCGGCTTCGTAGGCGCGTGCCGGAGTGCCGCGGGCAAGCACGGTTCCGCCGCCCGCTTGAATCGCGGGGGCCGCGACCTTGGCATATTCCACTAACACCGCGGGATTCCAGACTGACCGGTAGAATGCTATCCAATATCCCTTCGCCATGAATTGCTCCTCACTTTTTGAAATTTAGAGATTCGATTGCGCCGCCACTTTCCTGCTCACTCATGCCGGAGCGCCACCAAGGGGTCCACCTGCGTCGCTCTGCGGGCAGGAATGCAGCATGCCGCTGCAGCCACCACCGCCAACACGGTACTGACGAACAGAAGGGTCCAAGGGTCTCGTGGGCTGACGCCAAACAAAAGGCTGGATAAGATTCGCGTGAGGGCGAGAGCGCCCAGAACACCGATTACGAGGCCGGCTCCGGTTAGCGCCATGCCGGTCTTGAGCACGAGCATCAACTGCTCCCAGGGGCTTGCGCCGAGGGCGGCGCGAATGCCGATTTCGTGGGTGCGAAGGATGACGGAATAGGAAATTACGCCATACACGCCAATGGCGGAAAGCAGGAGAGCCAGGCCGGCAAACGTCCCCAACAGAACGGTGCGCATACGGTTTTCGCCGAGGGACTCCGACTTGATTTGCTCGAGGGGCTTGATCTCGGGCAGGGCTTGCGATTTGTTCAAATCCCAAATTGCGGCTTGGATTGATTTAATGAGGTGGTTGGGATCCATGGCGCCGCGGACTACCAAGGCTTGCTGCGGACTGGGGCTTTGTTTGTAGGAGACGTACAGGCCCGCGCAGGTGTCGCCGAGGCCGCAGGCACGCTCACCCTCAACCACTCCTACAACTTCCCAAGCGATCTCTGGCCCGAGAGCTGGCTGGCCGGGAACAATCTCCTCAATGCGGATGCGCTTGCCGATGGGCTCTTCACCGTTAAAATATTTCTTGACCATGGCCTCGTTCACGACAGTGACGGGGGCCGTTCCTGCGGTATCGGTTTCCGCCAGCCAGCGTCCCTTCTTTAAGCGCATTCCGATAGCGGCAAGATACGACGGACTGACGGGCTTGAAACCGGCGGCGGGACGTTTGGCAACCTCGACAAAGGGTTGGCCCTCGATGAGAAACGGCATACCGTCGGGCCAGCCTTGCAGGGGAAGCGCGCCGGTGGTGGCGGCCTGGCGCACGCCGGGCAGTGATTGCAGTTTCTCGAGGACTTGACCCAAATAGTTGATGATGTGCGGGCCGTCGGGATACTGCTGCGAGGTCATGGGAAACTGCATGGTGATGACGTTGGCGGCATCGAATCCGGGATCGACCTGCTGCAATCGGTAAAAGCTGCGGATGAGCAACGCGGCACCCGACAACAAAATAAAGGCCAGCGCAATTTCCGCAACGGCTAAGCCATTTCTGACGTAGGTGCGGTTGATGCCGGTGGTGCCGCCTCTTCCACCTTCTTTGAGTGAGCCAACCAGATCGGCCTTCATGCTTTGCAGTGCCGGAGCGATGCCGAACAAAATTCCCGCTGTGACAACGATTGCGACGGCGAACAGCAGCACCTGGCTGTTCAGAGAGACGTCGGCTTCGGCAGGCAGAAGCAACGGCGGTATCCACGCCTTCAGGCCGAGCATCAATGCCCAACCGAGGGCTACGCCTACGGCACCACCGATTCCGGCGAGCAAGACACTCTCGGTGAGGAACTGCCTGACAAGGCGCGCACGCCCGGCGCCCAACGCGGAGCGCACGGCGACTTCGCGCTCGCGGCCAGCGCCACGCACGAGGAGGAGATTGGCAAGATTAACGCAACCAATGAGGAGGACGGCACCAACGGCGGCGAGAAGCACGAGGAGAGACTGGCGAAGATCTTTATCGACCATGCGATCTTCGTAGCGGTCAACCGTCACGCTCCATCCCTTGTTGGATTTGGGATAGGCCTGCTCAATCCGCGCCGCGATGCCTTTCATCTGTTCGCGAGCTTGCTGCAACGTGACACCGGGTTTCAGGCGGGCCCAGGAAATCATCCAGTGATAGTCGCGGGTCATCTGTGAGGGCTTGAACGCGAGGGGCGTCCAGACATCTTGCCATTCGCGATCGTACATTCCCGGAGGCATCACGCCGATGACCGTATAGGGCTCACCATTCAGGCGGATGCTGCGGCCAATAATGTTGGAATCTTCGCCAAAGCGGTTCTGCCAGATGCGGTGGCTTAGAATCACAACTTGATTCCTTCCGAGCTGATCTTCATCTGCGGCGAATGTTCGGCCAAGCATGGGCTTGACGCCATAAATTTCGAAGTAGGGCGCGGAGACACGGCCATTTCTGAGTTCCACGGGCTCATCGGCGTCAGTGAGCGTAACGCTGCCCCAGGACTGAGCGGCCATGGCGGTGAAGACAGTATTCTGATTCTTCCAATCGAGAAAATTGAGCGTGGAGATGCCGTTGCGTTCGCCGTCGGGAGGCTTTTCCCAGACATTGAGAATCTGGTCCGCTCCGGGAAATGGCAGGGGCTTGAGGAGAACGGCATCGACAAAACTGAAAATGGCCGTGGTGCCGCCGATGCCCAGCGCCAGGGTCAAAATCGCCGCTGCGGCGAATCCGGGGCTTTTGCGGATCATTCGCAGCCCGAAGCGCATATCCTTGCCCAGTTGGTCCATGGCCCCCACCTCGATTGGACTGCCTGCGGACCCTCCGGTTAGCACCTTTCGAGGGTCCGGGCACACGCCGGTCTCGACCCGGCCGGCATGAAGTACATAACGTCGGGGGAAGGCGAAATGTTCCTGGAGATTTGCCGGGGCGGAAGGCGGGCGATAGGTTACAGGGACAGACTAAAGACAGCCGCTCAGTCAACCGACGATAAACGCCAAGCATTTGGGGTGGCGGACCGCCTCGGAAGGCGGTCTACAAAAGCAAACCCTGTAGAGAAACTGTACCTGGTCGCAACGACAAGGCATGAGAAGAGAATGGCAGCATAAAGCCACCGCTAAAAAAGGGACAGCCTCACCCCTGAAGGGGTGAGCTACAAGGGACGATCGATGCGGTGAGTTGGTTACTTTTTGGCGGTTACGGCTTTTTTGATCAAGGAGACGGCGGTGTTTGCGTCTTTCGTGGGCGGCGGCGAAGTCTCCTTCTCGAGAATCTCGCTTTGCGTCAACAACTCGTTGCGCTGAAGCGTCGACATCCTCGCCCTAGTCTCGGCCTCTTCGATAAGCTTTTCTGGTGGCTGCTCGGCGGTTCCGGTCGGATTGGAAGCAGTCCCTCATCCTGGTCACGCCGGAAACCGTGGTCCGCTGTTCTCGCCGCAATTCCTCACGGTATGGGACGTCTTCGAGAAGAGCTTCCGTAGCGAGAGCTCATGTCGTCGTTCTCATGGGCCATCCAGTGTCGCGAAACGCCAATGTCTCAAGCAGAAGAGATTTCTCATCGCTCCGAGCATTCGGTTCACTACCCGAAGGTCGTCAACCGACCCTCGTCCACTGAATCTCGAGGTTCTCGGGCCCCTGGTTTTATCGTCGCCTGGTATGATATGAAGGCTCTCGATTGAAGGGTTTAATCTTACGTCACACGGGAAGTACCGATTCGCTGGACCGTTGGTTTGGGGATTGTGCCCGTCCAGCTAATGCCTCGACACTTGATTGCTGTTCCGTAATGCGTTGCAAATGATGCGGTTACAAGCAGACTCAGAGGTCTTAGGGGGAAGCATCGCGCCTCCTGTGTATTCCCATGATTTGATATTCTCATGGAGTTAACATGTTGGCAGACGGGAACGCTACGAAAGGTCCATTTTGCCAGGCGAAAGCAACCCTTATAAGTAGAAATAGAAGTCATTAGGGAGCTTGCTTGAGTCGTGGTCGCGAGAAGCCGTTGAGGCTGGTTGCGAGGAAACTTTCATGAGTCCGCAGCAGAGCCGCCTGCTGATTGTGGATGACAATGAAATGAACCGGGACATGCTTGCGCGTCGGTTGTCACGCAGCGGCTATCTGGTTGATGTTGCGGGAAACGCGCGGCAACTCATACAACACGTCAAAGAAAACGGATTGGATTTAGTGCTCCTGGATATCGAGATGCCGGAGGTCAGCGGCTTTGATGCCCTGAAGATGCTGCGCAAGGATTATTCGCCCAGCCAGCTGCCCATCATAATGGTGACTGCCAGGAACCAGAGGGAGGACATTGTCAGGGCCTTGAACCTCGGTGCCAACGACTATCTGACCAAACCGATCGACTTTCCCGTGGCTCTCGCGCGCATCGGGACTCAACTGTCGCGCAAACGAGAAGAGGTCGATCAGCCCGCTACAGAGTCTCGCCTTCGTGACCGCGGGTATAGGCCTAGGTATCCGTTTGCAGCCGATGCAGATATTGTCGATCTAAAATCTGGTACTCGCCTTTCCGGCGTGACTTCGGACGTTTCACTGGATGGATGCTTTGTCTGTACACGTGGGTGGCTGGAGATTGGAGCGCGTGTCCGCCTTACGCTGAAGCACAAAAACCAAAATGTGCTGATGCTCGCGATAGTTCGCGTGTTGAAGCCGAAAATAGGAATGGGCCTTCAGGCTCTAGAGGTCGATTCGATCTCTAATGCAACCTTTTTGCAATGGCTCGATGCTCTACGTGAATCTCGCGGAACGCCCACTACGTGATGGGAGCGACAGTAATTCAAAGGCAATGTCCACAGCGAATTTAACAATTGAGGCAAAGGCGACAAGGATAGCCCTTCTCTATGGCCGTCGTGCGTTCCTCCACAAGTAGATGCCCTGGTCGCGGAAGAAGGTCGTGAGCGATTTGGAGTTGGCCCTCATCGTTAGAACGTTTGTAGGGGATCCCCACTATTCGGCATCTCGCGTTCGGCTGTGACTTCTCCGACCACGTGA
>Ga0209577_10001866_pt1 | contig 20669 bp, 21 predicted proteins | sample GraSoiAngelo_109_FD_185874 | JGI IMG/M metagenome (GOLD analysis project Ga0209577, IMG submission 185874) | Grasslands soil microbial communities from the Angelo Coastal Reserve, California, USA - 14_0903_12_20cm (SPAdes) (version 2) | ecosystem: Environmental > Terrestrial > Soil > Grasslands...
CATTTCCCGAACGGACACACCGACGGCGACAGCATCATCTTTTTTCCCAAGTCGAATGTAGCGCACAAAGTCATCGCCCATATGCACCACATTCGACTTGGGAAAAAAGATGATGCTGTCGCCGTCGGTGTGTCCGTTCGGGAAATGCAGGGCCCGGATATCTTCACCGTTCAGATGCACGGTGACGTCGTGATCAAAGGTGATGATGGGCAGCGCTTCCTTGGGCGCGGGCTTGTGATCCATGGAAATCGAGCCGAGATTCCCAGCCGGTCCGCCTGCCTCGAGCCGTTTGCGCACATTGTCGTGGGCAATGATGGGTGCCTGCTTTTGAAAATATGCATTCCCGCCGGTGTGGTCGCCATGGTAGTGGGTGTTGATGATGAAGCGCACCGGCTTGTCGGTGACGCCCTTGAGCGCGGCCTCAATTTTTTCGGCCAGTGGCGCGTACTGGTCATCGACGACAACGATGCCGTCCTCGCCCACTGAAGCTCCGATGTTCCCGCCCTCACCCTGCAACATGTACACGTTCCCGGAGATCTTGGTGACCGTGATCTGAACCTTGCTCAGGTCCTTATCCTGAGCGGCTGCGAGCGCAAGGGTCAGCAAAATCGTGTACCCGACGATTGGAAATTGGCGCATCAATCCCCCAAACCAATCCAAAGTTGCAGGGATTGTAAATGGTTGGCGGACAGTTGAGTAGAGCGTTACTGGTTCGAGGGTGTGCCTTCGAACAGTGGAAACAATTGATCGGCGCCGGCTCGATAGACTCCCCACGTGCTGCCCACATCCGAAATGCGCTTGAAGAGCAGTTCGCCGCGGCCATCGCCATCCGCGTCGACGGCATCAATCAGTTCCAGGCGAGGCGTTTCATCGAGATGGCGCGCGTCGGTCACGCCGGAATAAAGCTTACGTAGCTCGTCGTAGATATTCTTTTTCGCGACCAGGGTCACGAAGTAAGAAACATCGGAACCTTCCGACCCCGGACTGCTGGGCATGTGAGCAGTCGTACTCAGGACGAACACAGGTTCGTTCGTATTCCATAAATCAAAAGCGCGAAACTGAACATCATCAAAGCTGGGTTGCACGGCTTTGGCGGCGCGCGTCGACTTCGCCGCAGGAGTCTCGGGCTTGCCTCCCTGCAGCACCGGCTTCGTTTCTTTGATCTTGGCACGCACCGCGTCGGCCGCCAGTGCCAGCATCCCTTTGCGATATTTCTGCTCTTCATCAGCCTTCAGGTCATACTTGTAGGGCCGGGGATCAGGACCACTTGCATCGGAAATCGCCGGGATCTGCTGAGGCGGAGACTGCTTCGTTTCCGCGGAAGCCGCGGTTCCGGTCGGCCGTCTCAGAACGCCCGTCGACGCGCCCGGATGGATAGTCCCCTCGGTCTTTGGCTGCCCCCGCTTCAACACGGGCCGGTTCGGATCTTCGTCATTCGCAGAGGTAGAAACCGGCTCCTCCGGCGCCTTCTCGTCAGAAGGCGCAGTCGAAGGAGCGCTAGCTGGCGGAGTGGGTGAAGTGCCGCTCGGAGTTTTCTTTTCATCCGGAGAGGGAGTGGGCGCAGTGGTTTGCGGGGCAGGTGCCGTCGCGGGCGGTGCAGATGTGTTTTCCGTAGGCTTGGCGGACGTGTCCGGCTCAGGACGCCGCAATTTCGGCGGTCCTTCATCCTCATCGTTCTTCGGCTTGGCGGCTAGGCGCTTTGGTTTCGTTTCTGATCCCGCGGGACGCCACTTGCCTTCTCCAAACCAGTTATTCGATCCAACCCGCATCGCTTCGCCAACCGTAAACAGGCCCTGCGAAACGCCGGTCTTTTCGGCTTCGTACACCGTCTGGCCCCAGAGCGCGAGCGGCACCGGTGACGCTTTGTACGCGCTCGCATCGTAAAACTTGCCATCTACCATGATGGTGATGGGAATCAGCCGCGCATTCCCGTTCGCCGACAACTCCAGCAATCCCAATGCGCGCGGACCTTTCTCCTTGGCCCTGCGAGGCTGTTGCGCACCCGCCAATGTCGCAAATATCAAAGCCGCAAGCGCGCAGATGACGGCCCAGCACCAGCTGCGGTATAACGTTGATCGAACTGGAGAGGCACCCATGCTCGACATCAATGATAAAGCCCCGGACCTCAAATTAGAGGATGAGAATGGCAAAGAGGTTTCCTTAAAAGACTTCAAGGGCAAGACCGTGGTGCTCTACTTTTACCCGCGCGCCGATACTCCCGGCTGCACCAAGGAAGCCTGCGAATTTCGCGATACTTACAAACAGATGCAGAAGACTGGCGCCGTGCTGTTGGGGGCTTCCCCCGATACTCCCAAGGCCCAGAAAAAATTCCAGGAAAAATTCCACCTGCCGTTCACCTTACTGGCCGATGCCGACAAGAAGCTCTGCAACGCCTTTGGCGTGATCCAGGAAAAGAACATGTACGGCAAAAAAGTCATGGGCGTGGCGCGCACGACTTTTGTCATCGGCCCCGACGGCAAAATCAAGCACGTCTTTCACAAGGTAAAACCGGAGGGCCATTCCGAAGAGGTGCTGGCCTACCTGAAACAGGCAGCATAAGCAAAAATGGAGCGACGGGCTACCTCCCCTGAGCGAAGTCGAGGGGTCCCCGCACCCGTCCGTCCTGGTCCCCGACTACTTCTGGAACGGAATCTCGAAGTACAGCAGTTCTCCACCTTTCGCGTCGCGCAATCCCGTCAAATAAAAGCGCGCTCCCGACAGCGGCGAAGAAATCCCGCCAACATCAAAGAACACGAAGCCTGATTGCGTCGAATGCGGCTCGACCGCCTTGGCGGAGAACTGCGCCGCATCCATTTCCTCGAGCGCCTTCTTGCCGACGGCGCCCTTTACCTTGGTTCGCGGAAACGGCAAAGGATACTTGGGGCCGCTCGCGTTCACGTGCGCGAGCCTGCGATACAGTTCATCGTTGCTGGCTGCCGGAATCTTCTCGCGGTGCCCGGTGATCAATTGCGCCTGCATGTTCGCCAGCGAGATCGGCTGGTCGCTGTCGTTGGTCACCACCAGGAAAATCGGGAGAAATCCCTCTTCATTCCACTTGACGCTGAAGATCTGCGCTTTTTCTGCGTCATCGTAAGGATCGACCGCGGCAGTCGTGTTTTCGTCGGAATGTTCGTCGTGCAGAGGATAGCTTTTTGCAGGTTTTGTCGCGGGTTTAACGAACTCTTTCGCCACCAGGACGACCGCGACAGACGACACCACAGCGACCAACATGGCGAAGCGCACTCGCGCCTTCGCGCCAACTCCAACTTGCAGCATGGTTTCGATTATAACCGCGAGGGCTCCTCCGCACGGGAACGCTAGCTGTTGCTTCCCTCTGCCTCTTGGGCCTGCGGATGATGGGATGTGCTGATGCCGACCAAACCTCCTCCGATGATGCCCGCGAGCACGGACAAGAGAATGATGGTGAGCAACTGCTTCCGGAAGGCTTTCCTTCGCCGAACGACGTTGGGCATGGTTGATCCCTCCCAAACAGACAAGGGCGCGGCTACATTCATTATTCGAGACCCTCCTGCCCGCGTCAAGAGTGTTCGGAACGACAGGATTGGGATTTAGAATGGCTTTACTCCATGTATGTTCTTTACAGCACGCTCCTGGGGGCGGCCCTGTTCCTGAGCCTGCCCTACTGGATTTACCAGATGCTGCGCCACGGGAAGTACCACACCGGATTGTTTCAGCGGCTTGGCAGGGTTCCACCGCATCTTTCACGCTCAAGCCAGCCGACCGTCTGGATGCACGCGGTTTCTGTGGGTGAAGTGCTCGCAGTCAGCGGTCTGGTCGATCAGTTGCGAGTGCGGCTGCCTGGCTATCGCATGGTCATTTCCACCACAACTGACACAGGTCAGCAGCTCGCGCGCGATCGTTTTGGGGCTGACAACGTCTTCTACTTCCCGATTGATCTGGGTTTTGCCATTCGTCCCTACCTCGACACGCTCCGCCCACAGCTCATCGTGATCGCAGAGACAGAATTCTGGCCGAACTTCCTCCGCCTGGCGAGCAGAACCGGCGCGCACATTGCGGTCGTTAACGCCCGCATTTCCGACCGCTCCTGGCGGGGCTATCAGCGCCTTCGTTGGTGGCTGCGCACAGTCATCGCCAACGTCGATTTATTCCTGGCGCAGACTCAAGAAGACAGCAACCGCCTGGTCGACATTGGCGCGCCCAAGTCTCGCATCGAAGTAACCGGCAATCTGAAGTTCGACCTGAAACCGACGCAGCCTCCAACCGTGATCGCAAATCTCCGCGACAGCTTCCGCGCCACAGGTGCCGCCCCGATCCTGGTTTGTGGCAGCACGGCTGACGACGAGGAGGAGCGCATGCTCCTGCAAGCTTTTCAAAACATCCTCGCCAGCTATCCCCATGCCACGATGATCCTCGCGCCTCGCCATCCGGAGCGCTTTGCCGCCGTCGCTACCCTGCTCGAAAGCCTCGGCATCCATTTCCTGCGACGTTCTCTCTGGAGCGGCGAGCCTCTGTCGGGGGGCGTGCTGCTTCTCGACACGATCGGCGAACTCTCCGCCATCTATGGCCTCGCCGATATCGCCTTCGTCGGTGGCAGCCTCGTCCCGAAGGGTGGGCACAATATTATTGAGCCCGCTCGACACGGCGTCGCCATCGTGGTTGGCAATCACACCGAAAATTTTCGTGACATCATCGGCTTGTTCCAGTCGCACGATGCCGTCCGTGTAGTGGGCCCGGCCGAGTTGCCCCTGGTATTGATGGAGCTGATTTCCAACGAAGCCGAACGCACAGCTCTCGGCCAGCGCGCCGCCGAGACACTACGTTCGCAATCCGGGGCTTCCGAAAAAACTGTGGCTGCGCTGCAGAAGCTCCTGGCTCCCGCACCTGCGGCCATCGCGGCCGGCCAAAAAGGATGAGACTAAATTCAGGTGACAAAACCGCGCAGTTCCTGAGACGCTGGGCCTGAGGCCGGACACCTGAGACCTGACACCTAACAATCCATTTCCTTGAATCTCCTTTCCCAAATCTACGGTCTGGCCGCCGGCGTCAGAAATGCGCTCTACGACCGTCAAATGCTCCCCACCAGGCGCCTCGAAGGCCAGGTGGTCAGCGTCGGGAATCTTTCCGTCGGGGGCTCCGGCAAAACTCCGTTCGTAATCCTTCTCGGCGAGTTGTTGAAAGCCAGAGGCATCCCATTCGACGTCCTCTCGCGCGGCTACGGCCGCCAAACGCGCGGCGTTCTGCTGGTCGATCCGGGCGGATCCTCACGTGACTTCGGCGACGAGCCGTTGCTGATTGCCCGCCGTCTCGACATTCCAGTCATCCTGGGAGAAGAGCGCTACCAGGCCGGCATTTTTGCCGAACAGAAATTCGGCCCACGACTGCACCTGCTGGACGATGCCTTCCAGCACCGCGCTCTGGCACGAGACTTCGACATCGTCCTCGTCACTGCGGACGATGCTCGTGATCATCTCCTGCCAGCCGGCCGCCTGCGCGAACCTTTGACTGCATTGCAGCGCGCCGACGCCGTCGTCCTCACGGCCGGTGCCGCTCCCGATCTTTTCTCTGTGGATGGAAAGCTGGTCTGGCGAGTGCGCCGTGGAATTTCGGCTGAAAATGTGCCACCCAAACCGGTCGCTTTCTGCGGTATCGCCCGCCCGCAGAATTTTGTCCTGCAACTCCGCAAAGCAGGAATCGAGCCCTCCGCTGAGGCCGTCTATCGCGATCATCACGCTTACACGGAAAACGACATCCGTGAACTGCTCGCGCTCAAGACGCAAAGCGAAGCCGGCGGCTTTGTCACTACCGAAAAAGACGCGGTCAATCTAGGGGCCTACTTCTCCGCCCTGCAGCCGCTGGCCGTGGTGCCGGTAAAAATGGATCTCGTCGACGCCGCTAACGCCCTGGATACCATGCTGCGGATCATCTCCGAGCGAAGGAACCGCCCATGAGAGAATCTCTACCGATCGTAGCGCCGGCGTCTCGCCGGCTCTAAAACTACCCGGATGACCAGACACTCCAAAGAAGCCGAGCGGCTGAAGAAAATCCTCGACGTCTTTCCCAAGGTGACCATCACCGCGCTCGCCGACCTTGTTGCCGACGAGTTCGTCTACGGCGAGATTTCTCGCGTCTCGCGCGAAGCCCCCGTCCTCATCCTCAAGCATCGCGAGCGCACCATCGTCCCCGGCGGCGGCGCGAATGCTATTAACAACCTTGCCGACCTGGAAGTTAACGTTCTGCCTGTCGGGATCGTCGGAGAGGACGAACCTGGCCGCCTTCTTGTCAGGGCCTTCCGTCACAAGCACATCGCGGTGAGCGGCATCTTGAAAGATAAGAGTTACACCACGGTGACCAAGACGCGCATTCTCGCGGGCATGACCCACTCCGCCCGGCAGCAGGTGGTGCGCATCGATCGCGAACCCGACGCCACGCCCAACTCCCACTTCACCCGCGAGTTGATTCTTTCCGCCCGCGAGTACGCCCGCGCTTCCGACGCCCTTCTGATCTCGGATTACGGTTATGGCGCTGCCACTCCCGCAATCCTCAGTTCGATCCGCGCCAAGGGAGGTCTGCGCGGCATCCCCGTCACGCTCGACTCGCGCTTCCGCATGCTCGAATACTCAGGAGTGACGGCCGCCACCCCCAATGAGCCCGAGGTCGAAGCGGCGCTGGGCGTGCGCGTCGGTCAGGACTGGGAGAAGCTCGTGTCCGCGGCGGAGCAGCTCAGGGCGCGCATGAAGCTGGAATCGCTTGTCATCACGCGCGGGCGCGACGGCATGGCAGCCTTTACAGATCGGCACAAGCCTGTGGATATTCCGATTTTCGGCTCGGACGAAGTCGCCGACGTGACCGGCGCCGGCGACACGGTGATTGCCACCTTCACCGCCGCCCTGGCCGCGGGCGCAACTACGGAAGAGGCCGCGCAGTTGGCCAACTATGCCGGCGGAATCGTAGTGATGAAACGAGGCACGGCAACGGTGACGCGGCAGGAATTGCTGCACGCCATCGACTCCGCGCCTCCAACCACAAGACCGCATTGAACACATCGACGAAATCCAAGGTTCTCGGGCGCGACCAACTGCAAAGCCAGGTGGAAGCGTGGCGCTCTGCAGGCGACCGCATTACCCTCGCCAACGGATGCTTCGATCTGCTGCACGTCGGCCACGTGCGTTATCTCCACGCGGCCAAGGAACTCGGTGGTCGCCTGGTAGTTGCGCTGAACTCGGATGAATCTGTGCGTTCTTTGAAAGGTGAAGGCCGTCCCCTGATGCCCGCCGAAGAGCGCGCGGAAATCCTCGCTGCTCTTGCGGACGTCGACGCCGTGGTGATCTTCCGCGAGCGCGACGTGCGCGCCATCATCCGCGAGATTCATCCCGACATTCACGCCAAGGGCACCGACTACACCGCCGAGAGCGTTCCCGAAGGGGATGTCGTCCGCGAGTGCGGAGGACAGGTGGCGATTGTCGGCGATCCCAAGAATCACTCTGCCAGCGAAATCATTCGCACCCGGCTCACGCCGCGAAAGCCGTGAGCGCGATGGCTGCCAACTCCTCCACTCCGGAATTCGAGCGCATCCTCATCGTACGCCTCAGTTCGATGGGCGACGTCATTCACGCCCTGCCCGCGGCAGCCATGTTGCGCGAAGCTTTTCCCCATGCCACGCTGGGATGGCTGATCGAAGAACGTTGGGCCGAACTGCTCTGCGCGCTCTCCACTCCGCGCGCCGGCGCGTCCTCGCCGCAACGGCCGCTGGTCAACGTGATTCACGCTGTCAGCCTCAAATCGTGGCGACGCTCCATCTTTTCCAACCATACCTGGGAGCGCATTGCTGCGGGCCTGAGCGATTTGCGCGCCCATCATTATGACCTTGCCGTGGATCTTCAGGGCGCGGCACGTTCTGCAGTTCTCGCGCGCTGGTCCGGTGCGCCCACGATCTATGGTGCAACGCAGCCGCGCGAAAACATCGCCAGCATGTGGTACTCGCGCCGGGTCATCAGCGAGCACGCACACGTGGTCGACCAATATGCTGATATCGCGCGAGCCGCCATCGGGTGCCCGTTTCCCATTCCCGACGCAATTCTTCCCTGCGATCCGATCGCCGAAGAAGCCGTGGAAAAGCGCCTTCGCGCTTTGGACATTAGAGACACCGCGATCTTGAATCCGGGTGCCGGTTGGGGCGCGAAGCAATGGCCTTCCGAACGCTATGGCGACGTTGCGCAGGCTCTCGCCCGTCAAGGTCTGCGGCCCATCATCAACTTCGGCCCTCGCGAAGAGGCGCTCGCGAGAGTGGCCGAGGCAGCCAGTGCGGGAACTGCCCAGGCCCTGTCGTTCTCCGTTGGGGAACTCATCGCGCTCATGCGCCGCGCCCGCCTGTTCATTGGCGGAGACACTGGCCCCATGCACCTCGCCGCAGCCCTGCACGTTCCGATTGTCGCGTTGTTTGGACCGACCGATCCCGAACGCAATGGTCCCTACCGCACGCCAAGCGTCGTGCTGCGCAATCCAGCGAGCGCGACCAGCCTCAGTCATCGAATGGAGCCCGACCGGGGCCTCCTCGCCATCACGACCGAGGAAGTCGTCGCCGCCGCGACGCAATTGCTGGAGCGTTCGCGTGCCTGATTGGTCCCGCATCGCCCGCCGAATTCGTGTCCCGCTGGGATTTGCTTTCGCCGTGTTCTATCTCTGGTTTGCTCGTCCCACGTGGAGTTCGATCCTCCTTGGGACCATTATCGCGATCCCGGGAATCGGCCTGCGTGCCCTTGCCTCCGGTCACGTGAAGAAGAACGAAGAGCTCACGACTTCAGGACCCTATGCTTACACGCGCAACCCGCTTTACCTGGGATCTTTGATCATGGCCCTCGGATTCGCGATTGCCGCACGCAGCATCTGGGTGGTGTTCTTGATGCTGCTGATGTTCTTCGCCATCTATCTCCCGGTAATTCGCTCCGAAGAAGAATTCCTCCGGCGAAGCTTCCCTGCGTTCGATCACTATGCACAAAACGTCCCGCGGTTGTTACCCCGCTGGACTGCCTACGAAAAGACTGCTGGCGCATTCTCGCGTCCGCTGTACTGGCAGCATCGCGAGTACAATGCGACATTGGGCACTGCGGCGCTCATGGTTGCCCTGGTGGCCAAACTGATGTGGGGTTCCAGCTAGGAAGTCGCGGAATTTTCCGCCACGCTGATTCCACGGAGTTCGCAGCGCCTTTGATTCGCCGACTCTCCCAACTCGCGCGCGCACGATTTCTTGGTGTCTTTTCAGGCGGCGCAATAACTTGCGCAGCGATAACTCTGTTCTTCTTTCAGGTGCGGGCGTTCGCTCAAGGCTCCATCGTCACCATCGGTCCCTCTGCGCAGATCCTGCCTCCTTCGTCCATTTATTCCTTTCCGGATGGCCAAGCTTACGTGTACGGCGTGGAGTGGCACTTCCTCAATGCAGGCACCGCCACAGTCAGAATGGACCAGGATGGAACCAGTCAGAAAGTCAACGCCATCGCCGACTCCGCCGGTGTCGCTAACGTCCTCTACGCTGTGCACGATCATTTCGAAGCGCAATTCGATTCCAAGACGTTCTGCTCCCTGGGACTGAAGAAGCACTCCGAGGAAGGCCCGCACAAGCGCGACACTAAGGTCACGTTCGACTATCACAAACGCAAGAGCCTATTTCAGGAAAAGAATCTGAAAACGGGCGAGACCAAGCAACTCGAAAACGATATCCCGCTCTGTGTCACCGACGTCGTCACCGGCTTCTACTACCTGTCGTCGTTGCCGCTGCAACCCGGCAACTCCTACACCTTCCCGGTGAGCGATGGAGGAAAGAACGCCGAAGTGACCGCGCACGTCGAAGGCAAAGAGAAGGTCAAAGTTCCCGCCGGGTCGTTTCAGACGATCCGCATCAGCGCCGAAGCCAGCTCCGGCACATTGAAGGGGAAAGGGAAAGTCTGGGCATGGTTCACCGACGACGCCAACCACACCCCAGTCCAGATGCGCGCCAAGCTAAGTTGGGGAACGCTTCTGTTTCGTCTTAATCGTGTGGACCGGCACTGATCGCGTAGGGCAGACGGCCTTGTCTGCCCAAACTAGGGAAGAGTCGGTTTACAGACAATGCAATCGTGTACACATTGACCGGGCCACTCGGAACGTACACTACCTCAACGGGATGGCACTATGGCACGGTGAAGACGGCTAACGTACTAGTCCCTTCCTCAATATCGGCAAACAGGTTTCCGCTGATCCAGGTCCCCTGAAGAAAGCCGACGGTAGCGCCGAGAGCGTGTGCTGCCGATTCTTTTTACCTTAAGCCCTGGCCCTCTGATTTACCAGGGTCGGGAATCACCTTCAGCCGATTCAAACCCATATTGCGAAAGAATGTCGGCCAATAGTCCTTGAACATGTTTCCACCAACTCGCCAAGCCAGATCTACAGCGAACCGCGTTACCGTCTTCCCTACGGTTTGTTCGGACGACGGCAAATACACATTGGCAAGTCCCTCCGAGGCCAGCGGCCCCAACAGGCCTGAAGTGTTGAATACATCTTTTCCTGAATCGTTTCGGGTAATGACGATTCGCTGTGTCGAATATTTCAAGCTGCGCCACAAGGAAGGCTTGCTCTCAGGGAAGAATCGCGGATCCTCATGAAGCCAGGAGGCGAATAGGAAAGTCCCGAAGAAGCTGCTGCTGGAGGCTCTGGCCATGTTCGCTCCGAAGCGACCGCCATACGCACCCCAGCCCTGACCATAGCCCTCGGGGACGTTTCGAGCCTGGTTGAACGCGGCACCCAAGGCAGCCGCGAGAATATAAGGCGGAGAAATACTCTGATTCACGAATAATTTGAACTTCCCCGCAGTCGTGAGAGGGCCGGGGCTGGTGGCGATGTCGGGAAAGACGAACGACCCGTTTGTCGCGTAGCCAATGAATACATTGGTTGTTCCCGTGTGCGAGCTGGGTGGGCCTTGCTGCGGAGATTGCGAGCACACCGGACTACCTTGGATGCTGACGGCGGACTGTTGCCCTGCCAGACTAACGGCGGAGCCCAACACCAGGCACAACAGCCACAGGCCCGACGAGGAAAGAGTTTGGACCTGAGGGGTACGATGCCTGCCCATGCGAACTCCTTGCAGCAGCGAGGAAGCTATGCCCATGCCGCCACCGCCAGTTTTTCGGCAGTGCGGTAATGCGAGATGGACTGGCCGATCACTGGCAGCGAATCTTACGTGGGTGAAATGGGCAAGTCAACGAATGCAGACAGCTCGAGCGGGCCTCAGAACCGGATGATCGGACCAAATGTGATCCGCAGGTTGTTGTGTCCTCCATTATTAAAGTAGATCTCGTCGCCCAGTTCGAATCGCAGCCCCACTGGACCCAGGCTTGCCTCCAGTCCGCCTCCCGGATAGATTGCCGCGTTCAAGCGGGAGGTACGGATGCCGAGGATGGCGCTCGCAAGATTGCTATACGGAAGCAGGCTCGTGCTGAACCGGAAATCGACAAAGCCGCCTTTCAGCGTCACGAACGGACGAAAATTACCCTTCGCGGGCTGGAGTGTAGGCCCGAACAGGCCATGAGTAACGCCAATCGACGTGCGTTCGATCGCGGCGATATCGCCGTTCGAAATATTGCGGTAAGCCTCGTCGAAGTTGATCCCGTAGTCGTAAGTCAGTTCCCCCTCCAGCATCACATTGTGATGTACGCGATAACCGAACCGTCCGCCTATCCCGAAATTGTCGGTGCGGGTCTGCGAGATGCTGAGGTAATCAATGAATATGCCCGCTTCGACGCGGCTCTGCGCCAATAAACAAGAACTTCCGCAAGAGAGAACGATAACGAGCACGGTAAACTTGCGCATGCGTAAGGCGGTTCTTCCCCCCAAATGGAGCTGGGATGCGAGCAGCCTTCCCCTAGTTGTTATGTTTGTTTCGCGGGCTCGAAGTGGCAGACGACTTTGAGCATCGAGGCTGGCCTAATCTTCACGCATTAACTCGAGCCCTAGTAGGTTTTCTTAGGCACAGGAAGTTCTCCCAAAAACGATTCCAGCGCGGCGGACGCGGCGGCCGATTCTTCAATTTTTTTGTAAATGTCCCCGAACTTCAGTCGCACGCCAGCCAACATCTCTTTATCCGCAAGAAGGCGCTCCAGCAGCTTCTGCCAGTTTGGAACCTCACGATGCTCGAGTACCAATTTCAATGCGATGTTTTCAAGGAAAAGGTATTCCGTCGCACGCAGGACAGCAGAGAGGCGCTTCTTCTCCTGTTTGGACATGGGAAGGAAACGGCCTGAAGAAAATAGTCTAACGCGCCACGGTAACAATGCGCCGCAAGATCAGGCCCTTGGCGGCGTTTACTCCCCCACCTCCGGTCGAAGGTGTGACGTGCGCTTTCCACGCCCGCATCCCAGGCAGTATCGATTACGTCGGCGATGTACTGAAAGTCCACCGAATCCTCTCCCTGCACGAACGCGATTTTCTCCGCACGCTGCTTGAAAATACTCGCGAGCTGGGGTTTCAAGTCCGCCCAGCTCACCTCCTGCTGATTGATTTTGAGAACCGGTTTGTCACCGCTCTTCGGCTCGCGTAGTTGGATCACGATCGTGCGCACCTCTTGCGGAGAATCCGGCATGGTCGGCGGTTGCGGAATATCCGCCTTGAAGCCTTTTTCCTTCGATTGCGCCACGATCACCATGAAGATAATGATCAGCACCAGCAGCACATCAATCAGTGGGGTCACGTTCATCTGTGGAGCAGACGCACCACCGCCTCCCATCGACATAGCCATAATTTTCTCCTCGGAAGCACGCGGCGTGTCTGAAAAATTGGACACCTATCCGAGCAGCCGAGTTCCCAGCAGTGCGATGTGGCGCATAATCGCCGTGCTGTTTTTTCTTTTCAAGGAATTTTCCGAAACATCCTTTAGAATCGACGGTCAATTTTCGAAACCGAGATGATTAAGGTTGCATCTACGGGGAAGTCAATGCGCAATTCCGGAGCAGCATTGCCTACCCGCCTTAGGAAAGTACGATGAAAAGGGGCGATTGCTCATGTTCTTTAGGATTAAAACCAGTGCCAGACGCCGGATCTTGTAGGGTGCGGGGATGGTATCGGGCGCGCAGAATCATGGCCAGGCGTCGAACATTGCTGGCCTGCGTGGCTGTGCTGTTGGCCGCATGCACTCCGATACTGTTCGCTCAGGCGCTCAAATATCCAAGGCCTCCGGACGCAAGGAAGGGCGAGGTTCTCTACAAGAATGGCTGCATCGCGTGCCATGGCAGCACTGGGAAGGGTGCGCCGCAGACGAGCACTGAATTCGAGCTGCCCGACAGCTTTCCTGATTTCACGCGCTGTGATCAGACGACGGCAGAAACGAATGCAGCCTACAAAGACGTGGTCGTCCACGGCGGGCCGGCGCGTGGGTTTGCCCAGATCATGCCGTCATTCGGCGAATTGCTCACCTCGGAACAAATTGACGACCTCATCGCGTACGTGCGCTCGTTTTGTCCTGATAAGCGCTGGCCGCGCGGAGAGCTGAACCTGCCGCGAGCCTTGGTGACGGAGAAGGCGTATCCGGAAGATGAGGTTGTGATTTCGACGGCCATGAAAGCCACCGGGGCGCCCGGCATTACCACCGATGTCATCCATGAACAGAGATTTGGTGTCCACAATCAGATCGAGATTGACGTGCCCATCAACTCCCAGGACCAGGACCACCACTGGAATAGTGGCTTGGGGGACATTACGTTTGCGGTGAAGCGCGTAATGTTATCAAGTACGCGCACCGGGTCCATTTTGAGTTTGCAAGGCGGAGTCCTCGCTCCGGTTGGCAATAGCAAATACGGATTCGGCAACGGCACGACCACCTTCGAACCTTTTGCCGCGTTCGACCAGCTCTTTCCCACGAATACATTCCTGCAATTCCAGTTGGGAGCCGATTTGCCTCATCGCACCGATATCGCTCCGCAAAGCTTGTTCTGGCGCTCGACAGTGGGGCAGACGTTCATGGGCAAGGATCGATTGGGACGAATGTGGTCGCCCATGGTCGAGTTTCTGGCCGATCGCGATCTGGTCGATGGAGCGAAAACGAATTGGGACGTGCTGCCGGAGATGCAAGTGACCATTAGCGCCAGGCAACATGTGCGTTTCGACATCGGGGTACGCACGCCCATGACGAACCCTGCCGGGCGTGACAAGCAGGTCATCTTCTACGTGCTCTGGGATTGGGCGGATGGAAAGCTCTGGGAGGGCTGGAGGAAATGAGGCAGCCCTGGCCAACTTTATTGATGCTTTCGTCCACGTTGCTCGCCTTGCCGGCAATCCTGCAGGGCGGCGCGAAGGACAAGACCCTGGACAAGGAGTTTCGCACCTCGGACCGATGCGTCGCTTGTCATAACGAATTGCAGACCAGTTCCGGCGAAGACATTTCCATCGGATTTCAGTGGCGGGCCAGCATCATGGCGAACTCCGCGCGCGATCCCTACTGGCAGGGAAGCGTGCGCCGGGAATCGTTGGATCATCCCGAGTCGCAAGCGAACATCGAAGATGAATGTTCGATTTGTCATATGCCGATCACGCACTTGACCGCGAAGTCCGAGGGACAAAAGGCAAAAATCTTTGAGCATCTGCCGATATCTTCTTCCGACCAGGAGCACCGTGCCGCGGCGGACGGAGTCTCGTGCTCGGTTTGTCACCAGATCGAGAAAGCGCGCCTGGGAACCAGCGACTCGTTCAATGGAAATGTGGTGATTGCTGGGGCGGAGAATCAAAATCAGCGCCCCGAATATGGACCATTTACCGTCGATACTGGGCACCGACGCGTAATGGAGTCCTCGACAGGCGGCTTTGTGCCGGAGCAGGGCGATCAGATTCGCGACTCAGCCCTGTGCGGAAGTTGCCATACTCTGAAAACGAAAGCGCTGGGGCCCGGAGGAGCAGAAATCGGCGCCTTGCCCGAGCAAATGCCGTATCAGGAATGGCTGCACAGCGACTATCGCGATCAGCGCAGCTGCCAATCGTGTCATATGCCCGAGGTAGAGGAACCCGTACGGATTACCGCGCTGTATGGCACGCCGCGCAACGGCATGCACCGTCACGAATTCTTTGGCGGGAACTTTTTCATGCAGCGCATTCTGAACGGCCACCACGACGATCTTGGCGTCTCCGCATTAGCGCCTGAACTTTCGGCAGCCGCCGATCGAACCTCCATCTTTCTCCAGACGCAATCGGCACGCGTAAGCATTCGCGATTTGCAGACGACCGCCACCGGGCTTTCGATGGACGTGCTGGTGGAGAACCTCACCGGGCATAAACTTCCGACGGCGTATCCTTCGCGCCGCGCCTGGCTGCACGTGATGGTGCACGATCGCAATGGGCGCGCTGTTTTCGAATCGGGCGCGCTCAATCTCGACGGTTCCATCGTTGGCAACGACAATGATGCCGACCCGTTGCGCTTCGAGCCTTACTATCGCGAGATCAACATTCCCGAGCAGGTGCAGATTTTCGAGCCCATCCTGAAAGATGCGCAGGGAAAAGTCACCACCGGACTGTTATCGGCGATTGGATACCTGAAAGACAGCCGCATCCTGCCCAGGGGCTTCGACAAGAAGACAGCCGAGCCAGACATCTCTGTTGTTGGCGAGGCCGCCGACGATCCCGACTTCGACGATAAAGGCGCGCTCACCCGCTACGCGGTCAAGACGGGCGATGCCACAGGACCGTTTCATGTGGAGGTGGAACTCTGGTACCAGCCAATCGGTTTCCGGTGGGCGCACAATCTCGCGGCTTACCAGGCGATGGAACCGCAGCGATGGGTCAGTTATTACGAAGCGGCGGCACAACATTCTGCAATCATGCTGGCGAGGGCCGAAGCAGGTCTTTGATCTGATTTCAACTCACCCGATCGGCTCAGGTGGGGGCGAGAACGGTGGGGCTTCAGGCGCATGCGGCAATGGTTGAGGCACCGGATACAATCGCGCATGGAGCGCGGGAAATCGTTCCGCGAAGAAATACATTGCGTATGCCGGAAAGAACACCGCCACCGGGACATTCACGAACGCGATCACGCAAAGCAGCAGGACGATGACAATCGTCCCTGTCACGATTGCCGCCGTAATCGTGACAGGGTTCCAGGCAAGCCCCGCACCCTTTGCGGCGATCACCAGCACCACAGCGACAATGCCGACGGGAAGGATCACGATCATGGCCGCGATCGTCGACAAAATGGTGAAGAGCACCCCGGCTCCGATCGCTAGTACGACCTTCATGCCCAGGTACCCGGCATAGCTCCCCTTCTCCGCTTTCATCATGTCGAGCAAACGCCGCCAGCCCTCGAGCACGCCGAGTCCCTCAAGGGCCATGAGCGGAACCACGAAATCTTTGGCCAGAACCGCGATGCAAAGCATCACCAGGCTGAAGATCCCAAAAATCAGAAGCATCGGCAGAAAGGCAAAAAGGAGTCCTGGCCCGGGTTGCTGATGGGCCCGCATGGCCGCCAGCAACGGCAGGAGCAACGGTACGAGCAGCACCGCCATCACACCCAAGCCTAGAATGGCGAGCCCCAGCTGCCACCAGAAATAACTCATGCCGCGGCTGTGCCAACGATTCCAGCCCGCGCCGAAACTATCGCAATGCTTGCGCAATACCGATTCGAACAGAATGAATCGGCTGATGCTGGAGACGTAGATCCAGATCAGCATGAGAATCAGGCCACTCACCACTGCCAACAGGACAAGGCTTCCGATCAGAGCCGGGTTGATGCCGCGTAACAAATCCGTGGGATCGACGAAATTTTGCGAATGGTTGGGCTTGGCCAGGCTACCCAGGCGCCCCCAGCTATTGCTGCAGCCTCCCCCGGAACTTAGCTCTCCGGTGGCAAGCGCAAGGACCGCCAGTCGCGTCCATTGCCCGAAGCGGAAGGGCTGGGTCAATTGCTGCTTGGTATGCTCGAATGCTGAGCTGATGACGTCGACCGCGGATTTCGCCAAGGTCACCCTCCCATAATCTCAACCGCCGAGCCTGCAAAGTACTGTGAAGACGCACACCAGTCAATCGGTTTGTTCACCAGCCGACGGGACGAAGATTGAAGGAGTATGGCCGTGGAGACCATTTCACAGCCGATATTGCAATGACGACGCATTCAAGTTACTGCGGTCGCTTTCACTCGTAGCGCAACGCTTCTACCGGATCCAGCTTCGAGGCGCGCAACGCTGGCACCATCCCGCTTGCCACGCCCACCAGCAGTAACACTCCGGTAGACAGCAGCACGGTCATGAGCGAAATCTTCAAATGGATGTCCGCCTTGCCCGAATCGTCTTCGAACAAAGCTCCCATCAGGGGCAAAGTACCCACGCCCGTTGCGATCAGGTAGGAGATCAAAATGCCGATCGCGCCTCCGAGCAGCATGATCAGCAGCGTCTCGGCCAAGAATTGGAGCTTGATATGCCGCTTGCGCGCGCCCAGCGCCCGCCGCAGTCCGATCTCGCGAATGCGCTCATCCACAGACACCAGCATAATGTTCATCACGCCCACGCCACCGATGCCAAGTGTGAGTGTCCCAATGAATGTCAGCAGCACTTGTAGGCCGATGGTCAGCCCGTCAATGATCGGCCGGAACTCCTCGCGGCCGAACATCTGAATGGCCTTCGGGTCCGTCGGCGAGAATTGCTGGCGGGTCGCAATCGCGGCCAGAACTTGCGCCATCGCTCGTTTCTCAAATTGGGGCGCGATCGGTTCAAAGACCAACACCGACGCGTAGCGAGTGTTCCAGAGGTCTCCTGCGGCCGAGTAGGGAATCCAGGACGACTCGTCGTCGCTCGAAAAATAATTGCTGAGCTGGATTTTGCGCGCCATCACGCCAACTACCTGGAACGACACGCCGCCTACCAGAACCGTCTCGCCCACGGCAGGGCGGCCGCTGAATAATTTCTCGCGTAACCTGTTGCCCAGGAAGATCACGCGGCGGCGCTCCAACTCGTCGAGGGAATTGATCCATCGCCCCTCAGCCGCAACTTCGTTGCGCATTTCGCCATATTCTGGACAAACCCCGCGCACCGGCGCCGTTCCGACCATTCGATCGCCATACGCAATCCCGGGGCGCTTTACCGTCTCCAGACACGCGTGCTTCACCAGAGGCGCGGTTTCCTTGATCATGTCGACGTCCTCTTTTTCGAGGACCACTTTCTTGCCCGCCCGCTGCCCCCCAGGCTGCTCACTGGTCTGTTGTGGCCAGCAGACCACAGCGCCTTTGCCAAACGCGTTGAAGCCGTTTACCAGGACCGAACGAAAGCTGTTTCCATACGCGATCAGCAATGTGACCGTCGCAATGCCCCACACGATGCCCAGCATGGTAAGCGCGCTGCGGGTACGGTTCCGCTTCAGCGCGATCCAGGCTTCGTAAATGATTTCAGTCAACATGGAAGCAGCTATTCGCTGTTAGCTCTTGGCTTTTAGCTTCCGGTCACCAGCTAAGAGCTCCGAGCCGCGAGCTTCGAGCAATCGTTCTATCCCCCAGCTTCATAGCGCAATGCTTCAATCGGATCAATCGATGCTGCACGCCGCGCCGGATAGAGTGCTGACAGGACCGCGATCATGCCCAGGAGCGTGCAAGCAAGCACTCCAGTTCCCCACGTCGGCAGTAATCCCGCAAAGAAGTCCGGCATAGGAAGCAGGTTCACTACCGCGCAGAGCCCATAAGCAATTCCCAAACCGACCGCTCCGCTCAGCGCCGCAATCAGGAGCGCCTCGAAAAAGAACTGCCGCAAGATCTCATTGCCGCGCGCGCCCAGCGCCTTGCGGACGCCAATCTCGCGTGTGCGCTCGCGCACCGCAACCAGCATGACATTCATCACTCCCAGTCCGCCGAGCACCAGCGTCACCAGGCCGACTGCGCCCAAAAAGTACTTCATGCCGTTGGTCATCGTCTCGAAGGCCTTCGCTTCCTGCACGGTGTCCCAGATGGGACAGGCTTCCTTATCGTGCGGATCAAAATGATGCAGATGGGCCAGTGCACGGCGGATCTGGTATTTGCAGGATTCGTGCAGGTCTACGGAACGCGGCGTAACCAGCAGTTGATCGAGATCGTGAACCGTGGCCGGCGGCTTAGCGGGAAAATCACGCTGCATGGTGGTGAACGGAATAAAGACTTTGTTCACATCCCAACCGTCGTAGCTGGAGTCCTGCTTTTTTTTCTCCATGACTCCGATGACGACATAGGGGAAGTCGTTCAGGTGGATGGTCTGTCCGACGGCATTGCCTTCGGGAAACAATTGTTTGGCTGCATCGGTTCCGAGAAACGCAACTCGCCTTGCGCTCTGCACGTCGCTCTCGTTGTAGAAACGGCCTACACCCGGATTCAGCGTGCGCACCCATCCAAACGCGGGGAGTGATCCCGTGACCAGAAAGGCCGCGTTGTTATACGCGCTGTGGGTGCGCACCGTTTCCTGTTCCAGCTCGGGGAGAACATACTGGCAATCAGTGGCGGTCGTTTGGACATACGGTAGATCTTCGTCGCTCCATTGCACCATTCGCCCGGCGCGCTGTCCGCCGGCCTGCAGGCTGGTGCGGCCATGGAAAACAATCATCACGTCCTTACCCAACGTCTCCGCGACTTTTGCCTGTCCAACCCGCAGACCCTCGCCAGCCGCGACCATCAGAACGATGGAGACGATCCCCCACGCGATCCCGAACATGGTCAGAAATGTTCGCAGCTTGTGCGCCCAAAGTGTGCGGAACACATCGCCAATGAGGTCGCGGAGAACCATTCTGCTTTCTTGGACGGGACCGCCATCCGTAGGTCATCCAGCGGCGCCCAAATGGACCGAGACGCCCGTCTAGCAATAGGTACGCACAGCGGCGGTGAATTGTTGCAGAAATCTTCCTGGCAGAGCCGGCCGCAGTTCCCAGAATGGCTAAGCCGGCTTACGGTTAGCCAGACAAGCCCGGTGCTTAGACAAAGATGCCCGCAGCTTGCCTCCGGGAAAGCATGTAAGCCGAGACGGAAATCAGAGGGTGACCCTTGGTCTGAAGGAGCCAATCCAGTCAGAGACAATGCGCCAGCTTTTCTCTGTGCCTCTGGGTCTCTGTGGTGAACAAGAAACTAAGCCGCCACTGCGCCGACGCGCTCCACCCACCGATCGAACTCCCGCAAAGCGGCCTCGCATTGTAAACGATGCCTCTCCTGTCGGTCCCGTACACGTTTCTCCAAGGGTGGCAACAAATCGAACGTAATGTTCGCCGGCTGAAAGTTCCGCGGATCGGCATGTGTGACGTAATGCACCAGTGACCCAAATGCCGACGTTCGGGGCACCGCCACAGTATCAGCGCCCGAGGCCAGGGCGGCTGCATGCACACCAGCCATCAAACCCGTCGCAATCGACTCAAGATAACCTTCCACGCCGCAGATCTGGCCGGCGAACAGCACGCGTGGATGCGCGTTCATCTGCAGCGTTTCCCGCAGCAGGGTGGGCGCGTTGATGTAGGTATTGCGGTGAATCTGCCCGTAACGCAAGAAGCGCGCATCTTCAAGACCGGGAATCAGGCGCAGAACGCGCGCCTGGTCGCCGAACCTCAAATGATTCTGAAACCCGACCAGGTTGTAGGAGTCGGCGCGCAGATTCTCCTGGCGTAATTGCACGACAGCGTAGGGCCGCTTGCCAGTGCGCGGATCTCGCAAACCCACCGGCTTCATCGGCCCGAAGCGCAGGGTATCGCGG
>Ga0209577_10001867_pt1 | contig 20658 bp, 24 predicted proteins | sample GraSoiAngelo_109_FD_185874 | JGI IMG/M metagenome (GOLD analysis project Ga0209577, IMG submission 185874) | Grasslands soil microbial communities from the Angelo Coastal Reserve, California, USA - 14_0903_12_20cm (SPAdes) (version 2) | ecosystem: Environmental > Terrestrial > Soil > Grasslands...
GCCGACGCCGTATGCGAAGCCGTACTCATCGGGTCGCGCGCCGATGAAGATGTGAGCATCTCCCGGCGCGTCCGACTCGGTCTTGTAGATCGAGCCGGGGTGAGGAGCGTTGCCCTTCAGGAAGTACTGGAGAAAATCCTCCGCTCCTGGGGGCGCGGCGAACTGCCACAGCTCAGCGTCGATCACTCGCCGCGGCGACTTTTCAACGTACTGCCTGTCGACGCCTCGCAGATATCCCGTGACCGAAAGGTAGGTCGCAACGCGGGAGGGGTTCCTAAACTGCTTGCTCAGCGTGTCCAAAGACAGCCCAAGGTCTGACCCTGCGAGCGTCCATCCGCGTAGCGGCGATCCGAGGAACGATGAGAGTGACTGCGTTCGGTCGTGCCTCGGACCGGACGGGGTAGGACTGGCGGTGGCGGACTTCAGGCTTTGCACCAGTGCGTCGGAGACCGGTGGAGACGTCGACGGCAATGGAGTTGTGGAAGCTGCCCCGATCAGCGCGACTAGGCCGATGAAGGCGGCCGTTGTGAGATAGCCGCGCGGACGCCCGCGGACGGGCCGAGATGTGACTTCGATGCCGGAGGTTCGCTGCGCGGGAGCAAGGGTCCGAAGGCCTCTCCACAAGATCCAGTTGGAGATCAGAGCGATCGCGTTCGCGATGGGGCCGAACAGCAAGCCCCACCAGCCGCGCGTGAGGCATCGATACTGACACTCGCGGAAATTCTTGAGCGCGCAGTCGCGGCACCAGCTCCCCTTGACGCGCTTCCATCTGAAGAAGACGACGAAGCTCTCGACGATTGTGTACCGGCCCGGCTTGGCGGGGGAGGCGCCGCAACTCTGGCAGTAGTGGATGCTGTCGCCCCCGTTCAGCGTGACGAGCCCGCCGCGCGCCAGAGGCGGATCGATTTGGGCGAGGTTCATCGCAGGCTCGATCGGAGCCCCCTGGAGGGCGGGCAGCCGGGGCTGCATCCGGCGGCGGCACCGAGGGCAAAACGTGCGCCCCTCGTCGGCGTACGCGCCGCAGTATTGGCATTCGGGCATGGAGACTCCTCGCGTCCTGTCGAATCAACGAGAGGGGCCGAAACGAAGTGACGAGCTCTACGATTGACCTGGATATCGGCCGACGCCGAACAAGGGCCGGACACCCCGACGGCGCTTCCTTATGCTTGCGCGAATGCAAGCCGTCACCCGGCAGCGCGCGCTCCTCGCGATCACGGTCGTGGGCACCGCGGCCCTGGTGGCTGCCGGTCGCAGCATCGCGCCGGTGTTCGTCATCCTCGTCACCGTCGTGCCGTTCACCGCGTACGCGGCGCTCGTGTTGTCCCTGTCCAAGGCGCGGCTGGTTTCCACACGCGCACTGATCATCGCGTTCGCCGCTCTGATGATTTTCGCCGTTGCGTTGCCCCCGCGCTCGTCTCGCGACCTGTGGGCCTATCTCATGTACGGAAGGATCGTTGCTCAGCATCACGCGAGCCCGTACACGCACGCTCCGGCGGAGTATCCGCACGATCCCATCTATCCGCGCGTGTATCAAGTGTTCAAAAACACGAAGTCCGTTTACGGACCGGCGTTCACTGCGGTTTCTGCTGCAGGAGCAGCCGTGTGCGGCAGCTCCCAGGTCTGCGGACGGCTGTTCTTCCAGCTGCTCGAGGCTTTAGCCGTGTTGGGTGCAGTGCTCATCGTCTTCCGGTCCACCCAAAGTTGGGCCGCGGCCGCGTTCGTTGGTCTTAACCCGATGGTCATCGCGAGCATCGTCAACAGCGCGCACAACGAGGGTCTCATCGCGCTGTTGGTGCTCGGAGCTGGGGTGATCGCGCGCGCGCGACCCGGTGCGGCGGGACTCCTCGTCGGCCTTGCGATGGCGATCAAGATCAACGCCGGGATCGCACTCATCGCACTCTGCATCTGGCTCTTGATCGCGCGAGGATGGCGGCCTGCTGTAACTGCGGCCGCGACGGCAGTTGCCGTGCTGGTTCCCACGTACCTCGCCGCGGGCGGTCGGCGCGTCCTCGGTCCCTTGCGAACGGCATCGATGTCTATCAGCCATCACTCGTTCTGGCACGCGCTGCTGCAGGGGCATTCGAGGAGTTCGATCGCGCACGTTGGGATCGCCGGCACCATCGCGCTCGCGATCGTCCTTGCCCTCGGACGCGCGCGGACCGGCGGACCGATTCCGGTTTTCGTGGCGGCGTTCGCCGCCTACATCGTCACGACGCCTTACATCTTGCCGTGGTACACGGCGACGCTGATTCCGCTGCTCGCTTTGCGCCTACGCTCGAAGACCACGTGGGCCCTCTTCGCGTACTCGGCTCTGCTGTTCCTTGTGTATCCCACGCACGCAAGCACGCATCCCGGTTTGGCTGGGCACATCCTCTCGACCATGGCCGTCGATGTACTACCGATCGTCGAGATCATCATCATCGTCGCGCTGATCGTGACCGCGTGGCGCCCACGACGCCAAGCGCGCGCGGCGCTGAGGTGATCGCTCGGATGTGCGCATGCCGTGAGACAATGCGAATGGCGAAGGGAGATCGGGTCCAGGGTCGGGGATGCCGTTACCGGCCCCATCTCCCCTAGGAGGAGGTCGTAAACATGAAAACGATGACATGCAAACAAATGGGTGGACCGTGTGATGTCGCGTTCCATGGGAACACGGCTGATGAGGTCATAAAGGCGCAAGACAAGCACTTAAAAGAAGCGGTTGCGAGCGGTGATGAAACGCACGAGAGCGCCTTGAAGGCGATGCAGGGCAGATGGAAAAATCCTTTGCGAGGGCTGGGGTGGTATAGGAAAACCAAGAAGGATTTTGCCGCTCTTCCCGACGACTGATCGGTCATCAAGCGTCTCGCCGCGCGTCGGCGAGCTACGCCTACCCGGCACCGCCAGCGGGTGTGAAAGCAATATGCAGAAGCGGCCGGTGCGAAAGCCGACATTTTGCCCATAGATGGCGGTCCCAGCCCTGTCGGTGTTCTGTCCTGGACCTCATGCTGGAGCTACTTCCGGCCGGCTTCACGGTTCGCTCGGAGCTTCAAGGGGGGCACCATGAAAGCGATCGTCCAGGACAAGTACGGCTCAGCCGAGGTGTTGAGATTCGAAGACATCGACCCGCCGGAGATCGGCGATAACGATGTGCTTGTTCACGTCCGCGCGGCAGGAGTTGATCGAGGTGTTTGGCATTTCATGACCGGTCTGCCATATGCAGGACGAATCGCGTCGGGGCTGCGCAAACCGAAGATCCCCGTCCCGGGCATGGACCTGGCAGGAATCGTTGAGACTGTCGGCAAGAACGTGACCCGGTTCAAGCCGGGAGATGAGGTGCTCGGGATCGGGAAGTTCGCCTTCGCCGAGTACGCGCGCGCTCCGGAGAAAAAACTTGTTTCCAAACCGGCCGTCCTCACCTTCGAGCAGGCGGCAGTCGTTTCGATCTCGGGTCTTCCGGCTCTCCATGCCGTGCGGGACGAAGCGAAGGTTCAGCCCGGACAGAAGGTCTTGATCATCGGAGCGGCCGGCGGTGTAGGAACGTACGCCATACAGATCGCGAAGGTGTACGGAGCCGAGGTCACGGCGGTGTGCAGCACAACGAAGATGGACCTGGTCCGATCGATCGGTGCCGACCATGTCATCGATTACACGCGCGAAGAGTTCGCCGACGGCGCAAGGCATTGGGACGTCATCATCGACATCGCCGGCAACCGTTCCTTGTCGCATCTCAGGCGTGCGCTTTCCCCGCGGGGGACACTCGTGATCGTCGGAGGAGAAGACGGCGGCAAATGGCTTGGATTGGGCCGGCCACTCATGGCCTCGCTGTTGTCGCTCTTCACGAGCCAGCGGCTCCGCATGCTGCTCCCGAAGGAACGCCTCGAAGACATAGAGACGTTGAAGGACCTCGCTGAGTCGGGAAAGATCACGCCGGTCGTCGAGCGCACATACGAGTTGAGCGAAGCGGCCGAGGCGATCCGGCGTATCGAAGCGGGGCACGCGCGCGGGAAACTCGTCATCACCGTGTGACGGAGAGCTATGCGTCGGGCTTCCACGTGGTTCGGCGATCACGAGTGGAAGACTCAGCCAGGCCCCGGATACTGAGCAATCCACCTCGCGCGCTGACCCGTACTTCTAACTGAAGAGTGTTTCTTGCTCTGGTGGCCGCCCCCCCTTCAGGTGGGATTCCCATCGAGAGGGGCACCAGGCGTTCGTGGTCATTGACGAGCCTGGAGGTGCGCCCGCTCATGCGAAGGCTTTCCCTAATCTGCTTCTTCGTGCTGATGGGAGCTTCCTGTTCCAACGCGACCATCTCCGGCATTTAGAACACACCAGTTAGGAGGATCGCAATGGCTCAGCGCACAAATCAGATGCTGGCGGCATCTCTTGCCGCCTTCGCAGGGATCGTGCACGCGATCAAGGTCCCAGATCACTTCACCATCGCCACGTGGCTCGGCGTCTTGTTCGTAATGGATGCGATCGGCCTTGTGCTGATGGCTGTGTGGTTGCTGGTGCGTCCCTCGCGCCTTGCGGCCGGTGCGGCCGGGCTGCTCGCGATCGGGACTGCGGGCGGCTACGTCATCTCGCGAACGGTTGGGTTACCTTCGGTAGGGCGGTTGCCGTGGGACACGATCGGAATCGTGGTAACCGTGGGAGAGTTGGCGCTCGCTCTTGTGTGTCTCCCCATGTTGGCGACTCGAAGGAGCATGGCTGCATCAGAGGACGTGCGCCGGGCCGCTTAGCCAAAGGTGCGAAGTCGGCTTAGACCTGCTCGCGGGTCGATGCCGAGTATGCGGGCTTGTCGCGCTGGCGCTCCGCGCATCGCCAGGCATCTTCGACGCATGCGTGCGGGTGACCACATTCCCAAACCCGCTGGCCGCTAGCGAAGACGCGCCCACGCCACGTCCCGTCGCGCGCCTGATGCCCCCAGACTCGGAACTGCTCGGGTGACATCATGGTCGCAGTGTGTGCCGATGTTGGGCATTGTCATAGGGGTGAACGGCCCATCTTCTTTCGGGAAGCGGCAAGCTGCTCGGGTTGCGCAGCGCTGTCATGCGGCGAACCCCGGCCGTTTAGCACCGGGGCTCGCTTCTAGGGGGCCAATGTGAGGTGCGACGTCAGTTTTGAGTTAGATCAACCCCACGCATCAATTCCAAGACAGCCTCTTTGATAACAGCGGGCGGCGCACCAGCCTTTTCGAGATACCAATCCGCGCCGGGGACCTCAACGACAGAAGACGGATGCGCCGAGAGCACCACGATCCTGGTGCCAGGGCAGATCGACTTGATCTTCCGCGCGGCTTCGACGCCGTCCATCACGGGCATCCGGATGTCTAGCAAGACCACGTCGGGGTGGAGGTCGGAGACGAGATTCACGGCTTCAGCACCGTTGGTCGCCTCGCCGCAGACAAGAAAATCTGGGTCGGTACCAAGTGCCATCCGGACGAACGCTCGCACGTCCGGCTCGTCATCTACAACAAGCACCTTGACCGGTCGTCGTCGACCTTGGACACTCATCGTCCACCTCGGGCCCCGGTATAGCCCCTGTTGACACAATAGGCAAGGGCAATTCGTTAGGCGTGGTCCGATGACCAGGCATCCACATCTCAGGCAAAACCCCTCAGCGGGTTCGGCGACAACTTTGCGAGGTTGCGTTTAGTGGCAACCCGGGAGATGATGAGCGGGACGGCACGTCGTTGCTTGCATCGAGTAACCCCCTAGGGCCCCGCCGAAAGGCGGGGCTCGCCGTCCGCTTTCAGGGATGAAGCCCTACCCCCCCGGGACGGACTGGCACGCCCAGACTCTCGGCGCGAATTCCTAAGCAGCGCAGAGGCGCCCAAGGGTCAGGATGATCTCCCTAGGGGGCGTCGTTTTTGGAAGGCACAGATCTGCACCGAGGTCCAGCGCACGCTGGAGGAGGTCCTCGTTGCTGTATGTCGTGAGGATCACGATCTTTGTCTTCGCGCATGCGGTACGGATATAAGGCGTTGCCTCGATGCCATCCATCACCGGCATCCCGATGTCCAGCAGTACCACATCGGGGCACTTCTCCCGAACCATTTGCACGGCCTCTTCGCCGTTGCTGGCTTCCCGGACGATCTCGATCCCCGGGTGCCTGCCGACCGTTAGGCGAAGCATGAACCGGATATCCGACTCGTCATCGACGACCAGGATCTCTAGCATTTCGTCTGTCCCAGTCTGCGCGAGCACCCACGCGGCTCGCTCCGCGAGAGAAGGGATAGTCCGCCCACACCGTTGAGTCAAGTGGTAACGGCTGGAAAAACGCGGCTTAGGCGACCGAGCTAGACGGTGACGCGTGCACGACGACGATCGTCGGGATCCAGGCCTCCCCATATGCCGAACTCTTCGTCGTTCACCATAGAAAAGCGCCGACACAAACTAAGTACGGGACACGGCATCTCGTCTTTCTCCCCAGTGCAGTAGTCCTTTGCTCGTTGCCCCGGTCCGCCCGACGAGAAGAATTCATGTGCGTCCGCCTTGTCTTTGCATTTCGCGCGGCCCATCCATTTCTGTCCCCGGGTTGATTCAAATAACGCGTAACGCTTCCTCACGACGTTCTCTTCTTCTCCGGTTCCTGTTTGACCGACGACAAGGGAACCCGGATCCCTGCTGACGCGGCGAGTTGTTCCGCAGATGCGCGCAGGTCCTCGGCTCGCGCGACGAGTTGGTCGGCGAGTTCGCAGAGCTGGTGAGCCTGCTTCGCCAGTTCGGCGATCTCGCTGTCCGTTCTCAGCCTGAATTCCAGGTTCCTGGTCGTCACCGTTCCCCCTTCGGAACGGCGACGCTTTTGCACGAGAACGTTCCGATCAAGGATCTTGAGAGTTAGCGGATGGATCGGAAAGCGATGTTTGAAGATGATCCGGGGAACCGTGTTCGCACGGTTCGTGCGCTTCCCAGTTGGTCCCCCACCACCCGGTCTACGCTGTCAGGTTGGCTTAGTCAAGACTGAACAAAGTTAGACGCGGTGAGCGTGTCTCGCCCACTATCCGGTCCAGTCCACCGTGGGCCAGTCGGGACTGCCGGTGGCTACGTCATCTCGCGAACGGTTGGGGTTAGCCTCGTGGGGCGGTTGCCGTGGGACAAGATCGGAATCGTGGTAACCGTAGGAGAGGTGGCGCTCGCTCTTGTGTGTCTCGCTAGCGACTCGAAGAAGCATGGCTGCATCAGGGGATGTGCGCCCGGCCGCTTAGCCAAAACGTCCGGAGTCCCCGAAACTGCGTTGGCGGGTGAGCCTCCGCTCCCAGGAAGATGGCATGATTCGGTCCGTGCGCCTGCTACGGACGACGTCGAGATCCTCGTGACACAGACGCAAGTGCCTCCGGTGCTCGTCACCGGAGCGACCGGCCGGGTTGGGCGCGTCGTGGTCGACCTACTAATAGACGAGGGCGTGCCGGTCCGCGCACTTACGCATCGCTCCGAGGCGGCGGCGACGCTGCCGGCGAACGTCGAAGTCGTCACCGGCGACCTCACCGTGCCCGAATCGCTCGATGAAGGACTGCGAGGTGTCGGTGCCGTCTTACTGGTCTGGACCGTCCCGCCGGCGACCGCTCCGGCCGTTGTCGAGCGTCTCGCTGCCTATGCGCGGCGCGTCGTCTTTCTCTCGGCACCGCACCAAACCCCGCACCCTTTCTTCCAGCAACCGAATCCGATGGCGGTGCTCTACGCCGAGATCGAGCGGCTTATCGCGGCCGCCGGGCTCGAGTCGACGATCATCCGGCCGGGGATGTTCGCGTCGAACGCGTTGTTCTGGTGGGCGCCCGCGATCCGCGCGGACGGTGTCGTCCGGTGGCCGTACGGCGCTGCCGAGACGGCACCCGTCGATGACCGCGACGTGGCAGCCGTCGCGGCGCGGACCCTGTATCAGGAGGGACATGCTGGAGGCGACTACGTCCTCACGGGCCCCGAGTCACTGAGTCAGGCAGAGCAGGTGAGCATCATCGGTGACGTCCTGGGGCGTCGGATCAAATTTGAGGAGTTGTCGCCGGACGAGTTTCGAAGCGAGACGGAGGGAAGCTGGCCGCGGCCCGCCGTGGACATGCTGCTCGCCGCGTGGGGCGCAACGATGGGACTGCCGGCGTTCGTTACGTTTACGGTTTCCGACATCCTCGGATCTGCGCCGCGATCGTTTCGCCAGTGGGCCGCCGATCACGCCGCCGCGTTTATGGAAGGTCCAACCCCATCGAGTTGACCGTCGTCACGATTACGACGTCTCGCTCTGGATTCGCGCTATCGGCCCTCATGGCGCCTTAAGGGTGCCGAAGGCAGGGTCGTGGTTACCACCATTCGAAATCGAGGGTTCGAGACAGCGGCGTATTCAAGTCGTCTTCGCGCGAACCTTGGTTAACTGCCAGGGCCACAAGCTTGCTTCAAGCGCTTCAGCTGAGCTGCTCGGCCAGCGCGACGATGATGCCTTCGGGGCCGCGGACGTAGCAGAGCCGATAACTGTTCTCGTACTGCACCACCTCGCCGACGAGGTCGGCGCCGTGGGCCTGCAGGCGGGCAAGGACGTCCTCGATGTCGTCAACCGCGAACATGATGCGACCCATACCCAGCCTGTTCACTGGTGCGTTCGGCTCGGCGGTGGTGGCCGGCGGCGTGTGGAACTTGGTCAGCTCAAGCCGACCGTGGCCGTCCGGGGTCCGCAGCATGGCGATGTCGCTTCGGACACCGTCGAGTCCGACGATGCGGTCTACCCACCGTCCCTCGACTGTCGCCTCGGCCTCAAGCTCCAGACCAAGCTCGACAAAGAACGCGGTAGCAGCCTTGAGGTCGTCGACAACGATGGCGACGTTGTCCATTCTCTTGATCGTCATTCCTTAACTATAGGGACGGTTCAAGCTTGAGGGTGTCCGGAAAACGGAACAGCCTGAGCTCAGGGCTTCACATTGATCTGAATTGGCTTGGTAGGGTCGATGTGACGATAGGTGCTGATTCGATTCCCGATTGGCGCTCGTCCTAGGCTGCAGGGAACACCCAACCGGAAGGAGCGTTGGCCATGCGAAACCTCATCGTGAGCGAATTCGTCACGCTGGACGGAGTCATGCAAGCGCCCGGAGGGCCCGATGAAGATCGGAGCGGCGGTTTCGAGCATGGCGGCTGGCAAATGTCATATAACGACGACACGTTCGGCAACTTCGTTGTCAAAGGGATCGCGGGAGCGGGGGGCTTCGTACTCGGTCGGAAGACGTACGAGATCTTCGCCGGATACTGGCCGACGGCTCCCGACGAAGAGGGCGCGGTCCGCGAACCACTGAACAACCTGCCGAAGTTCGTCGGATCGAAAACGCTTCGCGATCCGCTGCCGTGGAACAACTCGACTGTGATCAAGGACGATCTCGCGGCGGGGATACGCAAGCTCAAGAAAGAGAAGGGCAACCACTTGCTCGTCATCGGGAGCGGCAACCTGGTGCAAACGCTTATCCAGAACGATCTCGTCGATGAGTATCGGCTCATGATCCATCCGCTCTTTCTGGGGAGCGGTGCACGGCTGTTCCGTGAGGGGAACCCGAAACGACCTCTCGAGCTGGTGGATACCACCATGAGCACGACCGGGGTCGTGCTCGCGACCTATCGGCCGTCAGAGAAGTAAGTCGACCGCACGTCCCAGCCTAGAACGAGAGCGGAACGAGCTCCGCACCGCGGAGATCCGCAAGCCGGCAAAAGTACGAGGGCGGTACTCTTGCGAAATGCGACCCCTTCGGTACTCCATCAACGTCACGTTGGACGGGTGCTGCGATCATCGTGTAGGGATCGTGGACGAAGACCTGCATCGTCACGCGGCCGAGAACATCGCCCAGGCCGATGCCCTCCTCTTTGGCCGGGTGACCTACGAAATGATGGAGGAGGCGTGGCGGGGGCCGGCGCCGGCGGGAACGAGGCCTGATTGGATGGAACCCTTCGCCCGGACGATCGGCGCAGCCAAGAAGTACGTCGTGTCGAGCACCCTGGACCGGGTCGATTGGAACGCGGAGCTCGTGCGCGGGGATCTGGGCAAGGCCGTTCAGCAACTCAAGCGGGAGTCGGGCAAGGGACTGTTCGTGGGAGGTGTGAAGCTCCCACTGGCGTTGACGGAGCTGGGATTGATCGATGAGTACGAGTTCGTCGTGCATCCGAGGCTCGCGGGCCACGGGCCGACGTTGTTCGCGGGGCTATCGAAGCATGTCGACTTGAAGCTCGTGAGCCGGCTGGAGTTCGGCTCGGGGGCAGTGGCGATGAGGTACGAGCCGAGAAGGTAGCCATCGGGCTTGCTAGCCCGAGCCGGCCGCATCATGGAGCGCTGGTTCGCGGCTCTTGCGCGCCCCACCTGGTCCGGATGTTGCATTTCGAGGGCCTTGACCAGAATTCCCGACGTCCTCGTTCAAACCCCGTACCCGATCCAGTTCGGAGGCGACGACTGGATCACCGTAGTCACCAACGCCACTGGGACGTTCACGGGAGAGATGACCCTGCCCGACGGCAAAGTGGTCCTGCCGACCGGAAAGGCGTTCGACCTCGGGTTCGCCCAGACCAGCAAGTGGGAGGGCGACCAGCTCATCGTCATCTCCGCCTTCTGGGACTCCGCTGTTCAGACGGAGCAGATCGGCCTCGCCTAGCAGCCAAGCAACGCCCTTAGCGCTGCGCGTAGCGCAACTCCAGCCAGCGGATCAAGCCTTCGGTCTCTTCCTCGATCCCTTCAGCGAAGCGCGCCGCGACGTGTGGTATCGACCATCGTTCGATCGAGGCCTCGTTGACCCGTCGCCGACTCGAGTATGACTTCCGATAGAGAGCTGCGAATGCACCTCTTCCCACCGCGATGACAGCGCGCATGGGGGCCCGGGTCCCGGGCACGGGCTCCCCAGAGCGAAGGAGGAACAACGTGCGGGCAACGTCCCCGTCGGGGTCTCCGCGCGTAGCGCCGGTCCAATCAATAACGAAGGGGCCGGCGGACCCAAGAAGCAGGTTGCCCGGATGGAAGTGGCCGTGGCAAAGCGATCCACCATCGGGAAGTGTGCCGAGCACGTTGAGAGCGAACGCCGCGAGATGCTTCGGGATTGAGACGGCCAATTGGATGCGCCGACGCAGAGCCTCCCTCGTCTCTGGGAGCGATCGGGGTGCACTCACCTGATGTAGCTCGTTGTGGATACGAGCCAAGAGCCGTGCAGATCGCACCACCGTCCAGGGTCGCCGCGTTACGGAGCTCAAAAGATCGGGACCGTCGACGCGCTCCATGACCATCCCGGGGCGACCGTCGAACCACATGATCTCGCCCGCCCAGGGGACGGGGCATCCGGCCTGCTTCGCCGCCGTAACGGCCGCCGCTTGGCGTTGGAGGGACTCCATCCCGTTTGGATCTCTCATCAACCGAAGCACGGATCCGTTGTCCCACAAAAGGATCTCGGCCTCGCGGCCTGCCCCGATGCGGATGCGTTCCCCAGGCCCCATCTCGCCGCGACCGATCAGCTGAACGTAGCGATCGTAACCCTACGTGGCCACGACCCACCGATGTTGCATTTCGAGGCCGTTGACCAGAATCCCCGTGTGTCGAGCGTCCGTGAGAAGACCTTCCGAAGAACAGCGCTCCAATCAAGAACGGCCCCTGAAGAAGGGGCCGTTCTCGCTTATGCAAAGCCAATCTCAGGTGCTAGGTGGAGCCTCCACGTGCCCGAGCTGCACCAAGATCGACATCGTGTCGTAGTACAGCTCATCGGACACCACCCGGCCTTTGGAGTCGAAGCGCTCGACGTTGCAGAAAGACGTCGAGAATCTCCGTCCGGTTGCCGGGTATGGACCGAAGGGTCCGTCGTTCGTTCCCACTCCTACGAACTGAACAACAACCGTGTCGCCCGCGTCTATCGGGTTGATCTCTGTAACCTTGGCGTCCGACGCAGATTTCACCCACTCTTTTTGCCACGCAATGACTTCTTCACGCGACTTCAGCGTCTGCCCCGAGCCGTAGTCCGTCGAGGTGAACTCGTCCGCATACGGCGCAGCCCCCGCCTCGTAGTCTCTCTTGTTGAATGCGTCGTACTGCGAAAGTACCGTCTTCACGTTCTTCGAAGGCATCTCATCTTCCCCCTTTCGAGACTGTCTCCTGTACCTCGACCCTATGCGCGGGTATGGACGGTGCCTAGATGACGCCACGAGCAACACTTCCTTATATCCCGTCGTTCGGGAAATCTGGCTCGTGTTGTTCTCCTTGCGTACATGGATGACCGCCCCGTGTGGGGCCGCGAGGCGTAGATGACATTGCGACCGCCGCCGGCGCGATGCTCATTCTCTTGCAAGTGGCTCCCTTAGTCTGATCCCAAGCCGCGAACCATTGTGTCCCAGTCAGGTTGTTCGCAGGTGCCGAGAACCGTCGTCAGCAGACCAGGTGCATTGGCTTGAACCAGATTTGGTGTGTAGCAAAAAGCAATCGTTCCGACTCGCATGTCGATTCGCGGCACCGGTTCATCAGAAAGCACTCCAAGGATCTTGATATCCATTCGAGCAAGACTTGGCGCAGCCCGGTCAAGCGCGTGCAAGTACGTGGAAACCGCCTTGGCTCTGGCGGCCTGCCACGCTTGTGGGTTGGCTTGGTATGGGGGCAAATCGGAGAGCTGCGGCGGTGGAATCGTCTTGGTCACTTGTTCAGCCGCGCCGAACGCTTTTTTGATCTTTGCAAGGGCGTGCGCAGAGCGGACATGGTGATACTCAAAGCGTCCGAGCAAGAAGCCTCCGATCAACACCCCCGACACGAAAAACGCGAACAGCCACCGGCTTTGCCCGCTTCTCCTCACCACGACAATCGGTGCTCCCACAAAGGAAACAGCAGAAATCGTAATGGCGGCAACGGAAACCAAACCTGGGATAATCGAATCCCCGTTGTAGTGGTGCATCGAATAAGCCAAGACGAAGGCTGCGGTGGCAATGCCCCAATCCCCGAACAGAACGAGCAAGCTCTTCCGGGCAGACCAATGATCTCGTTGAAGCGTCTCCATAGCTAAGTCCGAGCAGCCCGTTGGTCTTGAACGCGTGCCATTGCCTTGCGCCTTCTGCGTCGCGCGAAGTAAAAGACCCCGCCCAATAGGAAAGCAGGGATGATGGTGATCCCGGCCCACACAGGCGCATGGATCCCGACCGCAACCGCCGCGGAGATCGTTATCACGATCGGCAAGACCGCGATCATCGAGAAAACCGTCCAGGCCGTCCCCAAGATAGGCTTGTAAACCTGGGTTGTGTTCCACACCGCGGCTCCATCGATCAGCGGCGGCCCCTTGGCGAGCACCCAGCATTCGATGGGTACCCCTGACGATGAGATCACCAGGTGAGTCACACGTGTGTGATCGGGATACCTATCGGGCCAGTCGTTTAATGCCTCACCCACCGGCTTAGGTCGAAGACCCCACGGCTTCGACAGCAGGGGAAGACGAAAGAAGCGGAAGATCTCTGTGGCCGGCCGGGACGACGCAGTGCACGTCAGCGTCGCACCCGACACTTCACCGTGGTAGTCGCGATGTATCACAGGCGCTACATGCACCAAGCCCACTTGATTGGCCATCCACTCGTTGAGCTCTGACATGAAGACGTTCGGCTCTGGACGAACAAGGTGTCTTGTCCGGAACGACTTGGAGAATTCATGGAGGGTCCAAGGATCGACTTCGGGTCTCTGATCCGAAAGGCTGCAAACGGGGCACGGCAGATCCAGCGTCTGAAGGACGAGGCCACAATGCGGACAAGTGATCACGGATGTGTTTTCGGCCGGTTGAGCAAGCGCACTTAAGCCCTGACCAGCGGCAACAGTTCCTTCCAGCGGAACACCCGTGCTGGAGGCTTGGTCTAACAGGACGACGCCACCGCGGTACCTTGTGGACCATGGGTGAACCAGAAGAACCTCTAACCGAATGGGAGCTATTACTGCTGTTCGAAGAGGAGGGCTGGCCACCGCCCGGCGGAGAGGAAGGGCAAGGTGGGGATCCTGAGCCCCGAGAACCCAAACCGCATTCAGGATCGGGTGCTGCGAAGCCGTTCCCCAAGCAAGAATCCGACTAGGAAATCAACGCCCGACGCACCTTTGAAGGGCGGCCCTCCCGCAGCCTCACACACCGAAGGTCTTGGCATCCGCCGATCTGCAACGAGCACTCTGAAGGTGGATAGAGACCTCGTACGAAGGAGCAGTCATTAACGCAGTCGAGCCGTCATCAAAGGTAACCAGCATGGACTTGAACCCGACGTAGCACGTCCTGCGAAGAGTGGTTGAGGCCGCTGCATCGACACCCGTGATCCAGAAGATGAGGTTTGGCGTTGCCTGTGGCGCAACAATGATCGGATACTTCCCTTCGATGGTTCTGGCCAGCATCCGAGAAGTATCCAGCGTATACATCTCGGCCCCAGGACAACCCTTCTTGCAACTGGAGTGCCCGACATACTGAAGGGTCACACCAGCATCGCTCCGAGGTTCGATAGAGATGATTCGTTGCGTCTTCGTACCGAGGTTTGTGATACGTATCGTTGCGACCGCACCCTTTCCCAACATGGGGTCGCCTCTACGATCTACCGGAACTGCAACGGATACCCCATCAAAGAACTGAATTGTCTTTCGTGGAGAAGGGCCATTAGTGCATGCGCTGCCGACAGCTACCAAGCAGATGGAGGCGACTGCAAGAAGGCAACCGACGATTCTCGCGCTAGAGGTGTGCGTGGCGACACTCGATCCTCTCGGGAACCGGTTCTCACGCACTCTGGGACGGTTTCTGTCGCGTCATTATGTCCCGGCGATACAGGATCCAAATGAGAGTACCGATGGGGAACCAGACCGCCACGAGGTTCCACACAACACTTATTGGTTTGGGAGACTCTCTTCGCGTTCGAACCACATCCCGAGTGATCAAAAAGATCCAAAGAACACCCGTCAGGTAGACAAGGGCAATAACCACTACCTCGATGACGCCAGGTCCGACCTTCAGGTCTGCAGCGAAGGTCAAGGAGCGGCCCCGTTCTCAAACTGCTCGAGCAACGAAGTGCCGCGCGGGACGACAGGAGGGAGGGGTTGGCGGTCGGCGGTCATGACAAACTCTCCCGACCAGTGTTGATCGATTCGCGCGATCCCGCCGTTTTCGTGTCGAACGATCGCCAGATATAGGGGGTGATCAAGACGAGAGTCGTTGGCGCAGGGACTCTTCGAGTTGTAGGGCCCGGAGATGACGTTGATGTAGATGTACCAACCGTACGGCTGATTCTGAGCTTGGATCCCCCAACGAGAAGCGGGAACCAGGGAAGGGCAAATCTTCGAGGCGTGCAAACGGGCCCATTCCCCGAACACGAGACCATCTTGTGGGCGGGTGATTCCAGCAACCAACGCGATCGCGGTGGACACGTTGTAGTAAGGATGTGCTTGGTCCCGCGCCCGCTTGACTGGTGGAGCTTGAGTCTTTGAGGCGTTCCCGATGAGGTAGCCCGTACCGAGAAGAAGCACAGCAAGCACCGCGGCAAGTACCCGGAGCGAGCCGTTGGTCGTTGGTTTCGTCCCTACGTCAACCTGTTTTCCGGTGGCTGTCTCAAGGTCGACGCTCATGGGGTTGCCGCCTCCTCGCAGGTCATAAACCCATCCTCGGTCGTGGCTCGATAACCCACCGGGAGATTCGGCGGAAGATCCAGGGAATCCTTCCCAGGGTTAAACCGGGTAACCCCGGGCGTGAGGGTCGGCTCCCAGTTCGCCCGGAGGGCTATGGCCCGTCTTGGCAAACACGAAGTGTTGCCACGGCGGGCGATAGCAATACCGCGAAATTACGTTGACCCTTCCTTGACCAACCTGGCATACTGCGTCATCCGAGCAGAAGGTCTCGGGCGAAGGAGTGAGTAAGTGGCGATGACCAGGCATTACGCGATCAACATCCAGGCCGCGCAGGCGGCCGATTCGCGTATGCCGTGGCTCGTTGGAACGTCGAAGCGTCGGCCCGGTACTCAGGAGGTTTCCAGCTAGGGAACCACAACACCAGAGTTACCGGGCCATCGGAAAACCGATGGCCCTTCTGCTTTTCAGGGGTCAGAAAGACCGGCCGGGGGGCCCGGCCGGAGGTACCGAAGGAGGTGGAGTAGGTGGAAACACTCGGAACGATCAACTGGACCGACGCGAACTGCGCTACCGGTGATGCTCGCCTGCTGCACCTCTTCTTCTCCGAGGCGGAGAACGAGATCGCCGAGGCCAAGGTGATCTGCCAGACGTGCCCGCTCCGACTCCCGTGTCTCGAGCAAGCGAGCGAGCGCGGGGAGCCCTGGGGCGTCTGGGGCGGCCAGTTGTTCGACAGAGGCAGGGTCATCGACCGCAAGCGCGGACGGGGGCGCCCCCGAAAGGAAGAGGCGCGTCCGCAGGTCGTCGAGGTCGCGTGACTCAATGCGCCGGGGTGGGAGCCCATCGGGTGGACACCCCGGCGCCAAGGTTGACGAGGAGCCCGGCGCGCTCATCGGCAGGTCAGCGCGCCGGGCTCTCGTCGTTCGCTGGATAGAGTGCCGCTGATGGCGGCAGAGGACGTCGCACCCGACGACACCCCGCCGCGCCCGCGTTCTCCGCTTCACCGCCGCGAGTTCAAACTGTACTTCACCGGCAACCTCGTCTCGAACGTCGGCAACTGGCTGAACAACGTCGCCCTCGCCGTCTACATGCGACACATCACGCACTCGTCGTTTTGGGTCGGCGTCGCAACGTTCGGTCTGCTCATCCCGAGCATCGTCTTCGCACTGCCGGCCGGCGTGCTCGCCGATCGAGTCGACCGTATCCAGCTGCTCCGGCGCTCGCAGTGGGTGATGGGGACGCTCGCGATCGTGTTGACGATCCTGGTTGGCGCCGGCGAAGCGAATCGCTATGTCGTGACGCTGATCGCGATCGGGTTGGGCATCGGCGTCGCGCTTGCGATCCCAACGATGCAAGCGCTCATCCCGCTGATGGTGCCGCACGAAGAGCTCGGCGACGCGATCGGCCTCAACGCGCTCACGTTCAACCTTGCGCGCGTCGTCGGACCGGCGATCGCGGCCGTCGCGCTCGCCACGATCGGTGCGACGTTCGCCTTCGGACTGAACGCCGCCTCGTTCTTCGTCTTGATCGCGTGCCTGATGATGATCCACCGCGTTCCGTTTCCCCGTGTCTCCGAGCAGCCTCCGGGACCGATCAGCGAAGGTTTGACATACGCGTGGCGACACCTGCGCACCCGATGGATGCTCCTGTCGATCGTCGCCATCGGTATCGCGCTCGATCCGATCATCACCTTGTCGCCCGCGTTGTCCGATCGGTACGGGTTGAAGACCGGCGGAGCCGGCTGGATGGTCGCCGCGTGGGGCGGGGGAGCAGCGCTCGTCATCGTGTTCGGACGCGAGCTGATCCGAAAGACGACGCATCGCGGCTTGGGATGGGTCGGCCTCTTCCTTCTGTTCCTCGGCGTGTTCGGGTTGGGCGCAGCGCCCAGCATCGGCTGGGCGATCCCCGCATGCCTGCTCGCCGGCGTCGGATACATCATCGCGAGCATGGCGTTTACGACGACGATCCAACAGGACGTGCCCGAGGCGCTGCGCGGCCGCGTCAGCGCGATCTGGACGCTCGCCTTCCTCGCGCCTCGCGCGTTCGCCGCCTTAGCGGAAGGCGCGCTCGCCGATCACATCGGTCCGCGGATCACCACGTCGCTCTTCTCTGTGATCGCGCTGATGGCCGCGGTGTCGCTTCGGCGCGTGCAAGCCCCGACCGGCGAGCCCATCCCGCCGCCGGCCTGAGCGAACGCGCGCGGAACCCCCTACGCTTTGCCGCGTGACCCGGAAGAAGCGCCTCCAGCTTTGGATCGGGGCCGGGGTGCTCGTCCTCGCCGGTACCGTCACCTTCGCGTCGGTCCGCCTTTCCACGCTTCAAGGAGCGCTGCCTACTCAACAGCGCGGCAAACCGGCCCCCGAATTCATCGGCATCACGAAGTGGCTCAACTCACCGCCGCTGACCCTCAAGCAGCTGCACGGGAAGGTCGTCTGGATCGACTTCTGGACCTACAGCTGCATCAACTGCATCCGCACCTTGCCCGACGTGCGCGCGTTCTACGCGCGCTATCACCAGGCCGGCCTCGACATCATCGGCGTGCATTCTCCCGAGTTCTCGTTCGAGAAGAACATCAGCAACATCCAAGCCGCGATCAAGCGCTACCGGCTGCCGTACCCGATCGCCGTCGACAACGTCCTGGGCACGTGGAACGCCTACCACAACGACTCGTGGCCGCACGTCTATCTGGTCGATCGGAACGGCAACATCGCGTTCAACTACGCGGGGGAGGGCGGTGACGACGCCCTTCAGACCCAGGTGCGCGCGCTGCTGAACGAAACCGGCGCGCGCCTGCCGCCGCCGATCGACTTCGCCGCGTCCTCGTTCAACCCGCACCAGACGCCGGAGATCTACGCCGGCTACGACCGCGGCGCGCTCGAGCAATCGCTCGCCAACACGGAAGGCTACGAGCCCGGCCGGATCGTCGACTACCGAGCAGTGTCGCCGCAGACGGTGACCGACGCGGGCCCCAACGGGAGCTTCTTCCTCGAAGGGAAGTGGTTCAACGGCGGTGAGTTCGTGCGCGCCGCACAAGACGGCGCTCGTGTCGAGCTGCCCTTCTTCGCGCGCAACGTCTTCTTCGTGGCGGCGCCTGCGGGCGCGAAGGCCACGGTCGCAATGCTGCTCGACGGGAAACCGGTGCCGAAGCAATACCTCGGCGCCGACGCGTCCGGGGGGATCATCGTCGTGAACAGAGACGACCTATTCCAAGCGCTGCACCTCGGAGGTGCCGAGGTCCATCGCTTGACGCTGACCGTCTCGAAAGGGTTCGAGCTCTACACGTTCACGTTCGGCTAGCGCGCGCGCGCCGTCGCATGACGAGACCCAAGCCGGCGATGAGGATGAGCGCGCCGGCCGCCCCGAGCACGTAGGGCAAAGACGACGACGTCTTCTTGGTCTCCTTCGAAGCCACCGGGGGCGGACTCGGCGCCGCGATCGTGAGCGCGACCGGCGTGCTCCGCACGTGATCGAGTCCGTCGAAGCCCACCACCGTTGCCCTGTACGAACCTGCGGGCAGATCTTGGTTGTTCGCGTCTTTCAACGGGAAGCTGACGGTGTTCTGACCCGACACGTACGAGGTCTCGTTCGTCGTCAGGACGACACCGCTCGCGCTCGCCAGCTCGATCGACACGCGCGCAGATCGAGAGGTGTTGAACGGGATCGTGATCGTGCCGCCCGGCAGCGCCGTCAATGCCGTGTCCGTCAAGGTGATCTGAAGCACGGGCTGCAGCGACGGCCCGATCCCTCGTATCACGCTGAGCGACTTCCCGCCGGTGACCTGGAACACGTTGCCGGTCGCGAGGACGCTTCCGGTCTCGGTCGTCACCTTCACCGGCCCGTCGATCTGGATGCGCGCGAGGTTCAACCCATCGGCCGCAAGAACGCGGATCTCGCCCGGCTCGCGCACGGTCGTGATCTGCGCGGGTCCGTAAAAGTGCTTGAGGATCTGCGTGGCACTGGAGCCGGCGGCGGCCATGTAGTTCGCGCCGTACTGTGACATCCCGACGCCGTGACCCCAGCCGCGGCCGGTGAAGGTCACCGTGCTCGCTTTCTGCGACACCGTGTACGTCGAGGACGGCACCGTCTGCGGGAGCGGCCCCTTCTTCGCCGAGCCGGTCTGCGACGGGTACTTCTTCGGGTAGAAGCACGGTCCGTCGTTGTTCAGGTCGTTCTCGACGGTCGAGCGAAGCTTGCTCACCGAGTGGCCGCTGCCGGTCATGGTGACGCGATCGCCCGACTGTGTGACGGAGGTGATCGTGCCGCCCGGCCAGTCGCCGTTCGCTTGGAGGATCCTCGCGAGATCACCCAGCGTCACCGTCGCCGTCCAATGCGCGAGCGGTGCCTGCGAGTCGTTACCGGAGACGCTCGGCAGCCACGGTTGTGGAGTGCCGCCGGGGAAGCTCGAACGTGTCGTGCCCGTCGATGTGGAGAAGTAGTACGCGGGGAGCACGTGACCGTTGTAGGTCAGCACGCGGCCGCGCGTGCTCTCGATCGCCTGCACCCAGCGCTCGCCGAACGCGCCGAGCTCGATCGACGCGCCGCGATACACCTGACACTGATCGGTCGAACAGATGTCGTACCCGCGGGATGCGGCGGAGGCTTGCGTCGCGCGCAACGACTGCAGCGCGTAGCTGCGCGCGGCGATCACTTGCGCTTCCAGCGCTTCGATCGGCCACGACGGCGGAACCTCCGCCAGTCCGCGCAAATAGTTCGAGAACGACAGCGCGTCGATCACGCCCACCGAACCGTCGTCCCGCAAGACCAGCTCGAGCCGCCCGCGATATTTTGCCCGCAACGGCTTCGGCTGCTTGAAATCGCAGACCTTCTTCTTCTGCGGGTACAGGCCTTCGAACGTGAACAACGTCTTCGACGACAGCGGCGTCAAGATCAATCGCGGCTTCGGTGGAGGCGCCGGCCCCGCGCGCGCAGCCGACCCGGTGCGCGCTGCGACCATGCCGACGGAAAGGACGATCAACAGGAAGGCAACGGCGCGGCGCATCGTTGGTCAGCCTACCGGCCGCCCCGCGCGCGCAACGCGAGCCGTGCGGGTGTTACTTCGGCAGGACCGGAGGAAGGCCGCCGGGGGTCGGCGGCGACGGAGGCGGCGGGGCCTGTGACGGCGCAGGCGGA
>Ga0209577_10001868_pt1 | contig 20658 bp, 19 predicted proteins | sample GraSoiAngelo_109_FD_185874 | JGI IMG/M metagenome (GOLD analysis project Ga0209577, IMG submission 185874) | Grasslands soil microbial communities from the Angelo Coastal Reserve, California, USA - 14_0903_12_20cm (SPAdes) (version 2) | ecosystem: Environmental > Terrestrial > Soil > Grasslands...
TTGAGATCTGGAAGGAGTCTAGAGGAGAGGGATTGAAAACATACCCGGGAATTGTAAATGAGTGAATATCGGTAGACGCATGTGGCGGCATCGCCTCATCGTTCCCGGCATGGACTATTATCGCGTACTTGTAATCATGAAAGTTCACTCCGGCTTTGTATGCAGCCTGAAGTGAGTCTGTGACTAATTGATTGTCAACCGATGCTGTGTTGGCGCTGTAGTATTCCATAGTCTGCTGCAGCGAATACCATGGGGAGGTTGCTGAGGGACTGAGCGTCGTCGCAAACGAGACGGTCCCGTACGAGTCCTCGGCGTAATAGTTGTTCATAGTAGAAAGCGTCCCAGCTATCCCAGTTGGAGAAGTGCTGTTGGTCTTGTCGGAAAACCCTACGAGCACTACGAGAGTGGACTGAGCGCCGCTCACCGGAGTGAAAGGAAGTTCGGAATTCCTAGCAGTCAATGGAGCCGGATTATAGAGTTGAATGGGTCCCATTTGGCATATGAGAAGGGCAGTTATTAGTGCTGGAGCGATTAGAAGGCTGACCCGGAAAGGCATCTACCGTCCTGGAGGGATTTCCGCTTCTTGCTTCCTCTTGGACCGCAAAAGCCGTCTGTAACTGGTTCAATTGGAGCGAAGTTCCATAGGCAATTGCAGATTCGCTTCTTCGACACTTCTCTCGACATCAGTCAAGAGGACAATCGCTTGACAGCGTTGCATCAAGACTGCAGTCCGGCTAGCCTTAAATATGGTGACTCGCGAGAGTCGCCGTTCATACAAGATCGTTCTCGGGGATCACGGATGAGTAATAGAGATGTAGGAGTTGTCGGCTATGGCGTGTACATTCCATGGGAACGGATCGAGACCGAGAAGATTGTAAGAGAACGGGAGAGAAAGCGAGGCAAAGAGCTGGAAAGAGTCCTCGAGAAGGTTAGACACGGGCTTCTTCTCAGAGAGAAAGCTCTCGCGGGTCACACTGAGGATACGATTACAATCGCCACGGAGGCGGCTGAGAACGCGGTTAGAATGGCGGGCATATCCCCGGATGAGATTGGAACCGTCACGGCAGGCTCCGAATCGAAACCGTATGCGGTTGGAACGATCGCACGTCACGTCGCCTCATTCATCGGAATGGGACAGAATGTCTTTGTCGCCGATCTTGAGGGAGCGTGCAATTCAGGCATGCAGGGAGTCGGCTTCATAGATTCAGAGATTCGTAGCGGTCGCATCAAGTACGGCCTGGCGATAGGTGCAGACGTCGCACAAGCAGAGAGAGGCGACCCTCTAGAATATTCTTGCGGGGCGGGTGCCGGAGCCTTTGTTCTTGGCCGGACGGATCTGATCGCAACAATCGAAGATATCGCGCCGTTTTCAAGTCTGTTTATGGACTTTTGGAGACGCGACCAGGCGGCAGTACCGTCGCATTTCGGCCGCACCACCGTAGAAGCCTACAAGTCGCATGTCATTGGTGCCATCGCCAATCTCTTCCGTAAGCATCCTGATCTTTCTCTATCAGAGTTCGATGCAATAACCTTCCATCAACCCTCTGGATACCTGCCCATGAAGACATGCGCAGCTCTGACCGAGGACAAGATTCCTTACGTGGAGGATGAATCCATCGCCGAAAGAATGAGGCTTACCGAGCAGGATATCGAGAAGAAAGTCAAGCCTTGGCTTAAGGTCTTGGACACAGGCAATACTTATGCGGCTTCGACACTCATATCTCTAGCATCCGTTTTCGACAATTCCAAGCCCGGAGATCAGGTTCTAGCAGTCTCCTACGGCTCTGGAGCATATTCCAACGCAACTTGGTTCGAGGTTCAAGATGGTATAGAAGATAAGAGGGGGCGGACACCTACTGTGGAGGAATATGTCAAGAGGAAGACGACGATAAAGATAGAAACCTACCAGGACCTGATCAGGGCTCGTCTGCATAGAATAAAGCAACGGCTTGAGATCCCTAGACTCGTGGGGGATGTAGAGCCGGTGAACGGCAAATCCTTCACTCTCAGTCTATGCTATGGATGCGAACGGATCTACTTCCCTGCCAGAGAGAAATGTCTTGATTCAGAATGCACGGGGAAGATGGAGGTCAAGCGTTACCCTCTCATTGCTCGATTGAAGAGCGTATCCAAGCTACCTCTCAAGAAGAGATTCACATCAAACTTCGAGCTACTCGACCAGAACAAAGTGTTGTTTGTCGACGCAAAGCTTCAGGACTTGAAACCCGGTGTCAAGCTTGAGGGCGTCCTGCGGAGACTCGACTACGAGGGAAAGGATGGCCTAATCATGTACGGGATCGCATACCGGCCTGTCTTCCAAGAGACTCTGGCGCTGATCGCACGGCCAAAGCCTCTAGTAATCGCGCCCACGCAATACGCTTAGCAGGTTTTGAGGCAATAGGGTCGCCACTATTAGTCTCAGCCAGACCTCCGGTCGCGTAGCATGGACCTTTTCGAATCAAATCCTGAAGCCAAATTCAGAAAGAAAGTTCAGCGCTTCACAAAGGAGCATGTTGCTCCCGTAGCTGAGAAAGTCGAAGAGGGATGGTTTCCCCGGGATATACTTCGGAAACTGGGAGAGCAACAGCTTCTCGGTGTTGCCTTTTCGAAGAGTGATGGAGGCCATGGACTAGGGTGGAGCTTTGAAGTTATTGTTGCTGAGGAGATCTCAGCCGTAAGCGCCGCTACGGAAATGGCCCGCTTGGCTTCAGGGGCATTGTACGCTGCGCCACTCGCCTACTTTGCAAGTAGGCCGCAGAAACAGAGGTTTCTCAGTCCTGTGCTCGCGGGGGAGAAGGTTGGGGCGCTGGCCCTGACCGAGCCGGGAGCAGGGTCAGACGCGGCCTCTATCAAGACGCACGCAGAACATCGAGGGCAGGATTTCGTTCTCAACGGTGAGAAGCGTTTCATCACAAATGGTGGAGTTGCTGATTTCCTCTTCGTATTCGCAGTAACTGAGCCTAGGAAGCCTGCCAAGTCTGGAGTTAGCGCCCTCATTGTTCCGAGGGAATCGGAAGGAGTGCAGGTGGTGAAGACGTATAGTCTCCTTGGGATGCGCGGCGCAAACGTCGTCCACCTCAGATTTCGCAACGTAAGAGTTCCTGAAGAAAATGTGGTTGGGGGGCTTCACCGAGGATTCCCGATACTGCTTGATGAGCTTGATCGGGAACGCCCCGCGGTCGCAGCGGGAGTGCTAGGGATCGCTCGCTCAGCATTTGAATCAGCCGTAGACTATTCGTCAAGGAGACGGCAGTTCGGCCGGCCAATCAAGGAGTTCGAAGGGGTTAGTTTCAAACTGTCGGACATGCTGGTCAAACTCGAAGCCGCTCGACTACTCATCCTCAAGGCCGCTCGTTTGCTGGATGAGGGAAAGCTTGCTCGGCTTGAGGGTGCCATAGCGAAGGTCTTCGCCACGGAATCTGCTTTCGAGATAACACATCAAGCTTTGCAGGTCCATGGAGGAATAGGGTACACTAAGGATCTGCCGATCGAACGGTATTTTCGTGATGCCAGATTCATGATGATTGGCGGGGGAACGAGCGAGATCATGCGGTTCCTGATTCAACGAGAGATCTACAGGGAGAGGAGCCGACGGTCGTCATGATTGTTACTGGGAATTTTGCGGGCTAGTTACGGGAGGCTTTAGTCGATTTGGGGAAAGGGAGAATGCGAAGAAAGGCTCTATTTTATGTCCACAGTGGAGATCGAAAATTATCGGTGGAAGTGCGAGAATTTCCTGAAGGGCTATTGTCCGGGCAAAGATTGTGACATCTGCGCAAAGATGACGAATAGATTGTTGTTGAAGGGTCTGGTGAAGATCACTCACGCGGATGAGATTCTTCAGCCTCAACAGGCTGCAGCTCCAAGCAACCCACCATAAGTTTTCTTTCCGTTTTTCAGAACCGCGCGATGAACGATAGAAGAATTGTGCATTTTCCATCCGGAGGTAGGTTTATACCGCCTGCGGGCCAATATAGCCTATGGATTCCAGACAGAGTCCACACGGATATCCACAGCATTCTCATGCCGGCCCGGGGGACGCCTAACAAATGGTCGACTTTCACTATTTCATTTTCATCATCAACGCTGACGCCGCGGTTTTCGGAGTCATCGTCTTTCTCATGAGCTACATCGCGTTAAGGCTTGTCTACAGAATGTGGCGGCACAGCCTGCGCTGCCCGCACTGTGGCGAAGTCTACGCGACCAAGCATATCGCGCATATTCCGGAGAAAACGCTGCCCAACACACTTTGGACCTGAAGCGGAAAACCACTAGCCAGCGCGCATCTTTAGTCTATAGGGAAAGCTAGGCTTACGTTGTCCTGAGAAAGGACAGCGCGAACTCTTTTGCGTGTCTTTCCGTGCCGCGATGTTTCCCTCCGACATTTCTCAGGTGGTGGTAGAATTCGTGAATCAGCACATACGGGTCGTAGAGATACTCCTGGCTCGATATGTAGATCGTCTTCTCGCGATGAACGTAGCAGCCCAAGGCCTTCTTCTCTCCCGGGGGGAGCCCGATTCTAAGCGTAGGCATGTCAACACGATAGTGTTTGGAGAGGAGTTCGAGCGCGTCCTCGGGACGTCTCTCGATTGAGATTAGTTGAACGACTCTGTTCTGGAATTGCTTCTCATTGGACCTATGATTCGACTTGAATACTGACAGGTTCGTAATCCACAAGTCTGCCTGCTTGAAAGTCTTCGTATGCTTTGAGGTCCAAGAGTCCGTGTCCGCAATTGTTGAAGACTATGACTTTTTGTTCGTTTGATTCCTTGCATCTTATTGCTTCGTCAATGACGTATTTTATGCAATGCGCAGTCTCTGGAGCGGGGATCATGCCCTCGGTTTGGGCGAATGTTCTCGCCGCTTGGAAAACCTCTGTCTGATGATAGGCTACAGACTTCACGTGTCCCTTGTTGATGAGGTAGCAGAGTGAAGGAGCTTTTCCGTGATATCGGAGGCCTCCCGAGTGGATAGGCGGTGAAACGTATTTGTGCCCAACTGTATACATTTTCAATAACGGAGTCATTTCCCCAGTGTCCCCGAAGTCGTAGGTGTACGTTCCCCGTGTTGTTGAAGGCACAGCCTTTGGTTCACAGGCCACAAACTCTGTCTCAGATTTGTTTCTCAACTTGTCTGATAGGAAAGGATAGGCGAAGCCGGCAAAGTTCGATCCTCCTCCGATGCACCCTGCGATGACGTCAGGGTCGATGTCGATGCTCTCGAACTGTTTCTTGGCCTCAAGGCCGATGATTGATTGATGCAGCAGGACATGATTCAAGACAGAACCAAGACAGTAACGAGAATCTTCGTGAGTTACGGTGTCCTCCAACGCCTCGCTGATCGCAATTCCCAGATTCCCGGGATGGTCTTGATTCTGGTCAAGCAGGGATTTTCCAAATTTTGTTTCCTTGCTAGGCGATGGTAGGACTTGTGCGCCATAAGTTTCCATCATCGTTCGTCGTCCTGGCTTCTGGTCGTAGCTGACTCTGACCATGTAGACGCGGCACTTCAGGTTGAAGATGGATGAAGCTAGGGCGAGCGCTGATCCCCATTGACCGGCTCCGGATTCGGTTACAAGCCTCTCAGTGCCCTGCTGACTGTTGTAGTAAGCCTGTGCTAGGGCCGTGTTAGGCTTGTGACTTCCTGTTGGGCTGAGATATTCAGCCTTGTAGAAGATCTTGGCGGGGGTCTTGAGATACTTCTCGAGTCTCCTCGCCCTTACTAGGGGTGTTGGCCTCCCTATCTGGATATAGGCGTCTCGAACCGTTTCCGGGATCGTGATATTCTGTTCGGAGCTGATTTCTTGGCGAATCAGTTCTTTTGCGAAGATTCTCTCCAAGGAGGCGGGATTGATGGGTTGCTTGGTTCCGGGGTCGAGCGGTGGAGGCAGGGGCTCGGTAAGATAAGCTTGAATATTGTACCAGCGAGTGGGAATTTCTTCCTGAGACAGACTAATCCTTGTAAGGTCGCGTGTAGCGAGCTCTGCAAATGAAGCGTCTGTGAATGTTCGTCTAGGCAAGATTTTAAGCTTGCCAGTACAGTTCTGTACATGAGCGTTCGGCGAATAATGTGGAGTAAGATACAGGCCATGATGGAAGGACACCCTGAGAGGTTGAGGGTGGTACGTATCCTTCTTGAAAACGGTCTAGGGCTTAGGAGAAATGAGGTCTATCTGAATGATATCGAGGTCCCCATAGTGAGAATCGCAAAGTCCGCGGGGGTCGATAGGCGCACCGTTGACGAGACAATAAGAATGGTGGAGGCCAACCCAGAGCTCAGATCGCTCTTTTCAAATCTCCGATCCGCCGGGCTATCCCTGAAAGGGGTCGCGAAGCAGCTAGGGCTCGGTGTGGTGGAAATTATTGTTGAAGATCCTCACAAACCGGGAATCATCGCTGGAGCCTCTCTATTATTTTCGCAGCGGGGAATTAGCATCCGCCAGGCCCTGGTCGATGATCCAGAACTGACCCCGGAGCCTAAACTCATCTTGATTGGAGACAAAGCCATCCCTGGAGAGATCATTCCCAAGCTTCTCAAGATCAATGGCGTGACAAGAGTCTCAGTCTACTAGTGTTACTAACACGCGACTAGTTACTTCAGGTAACATTTATCTGTCCCACCCGTTACGCTAGGTAACAGAAGAGGGTTAGCGCGACGAACCTAAGGCTTTCAAACGAAGATGCAACACGAAGGGTTGAGCCACGATTAGCTCTAGATTACGGGACGTTCAGCAACAGGTTCGGAGATTCAGCCGGCGACAAGGAGCTCGAGGTCTTCCAAAAATACATAGCATCGAGGACGCTGCTAAGCAAAGAATTCGACACATATCTAGACCCCTCTCTGGAGGAAGACGAGGACCGTTCCACCATTGATGCGGATGTTTGCGGAGTCAAGAAAGACGAGATCATCGTCGTATTCTGCTCTGCGAGTATTCCAGAAGAGTCGGTCTGGAATAGCGTCCGGCTCGTCAGCCATTCACAGAACGCTCGATCCTTGATTCTCTCTCCTGAAGAGATCGCTTCAGATCTAATTGAGGAAGAGGTCCCTGGAGCGCTAAGTAACGGGAAGCTACAGATCGAGACGCTTGGATGGTTCGAGGACACGCTAGAGCGGACCCTACAACAGACACTACGCACCATAGAGCTCCTAGTGAACGAGACTCGCATGAGAATGCTGGCGCCACTACTTCAGAAATCAGCTCTCAAGAGAGAGTTTCGGGCGAGAATCAACCCCAAACTCGTCTATCACAACCTCACGGCTTTATCAGAAGCAGGGATCGTCAATGAACCGGTTGAAGGAACCTTCGAGCTGAGCCAGCTTGGCAAAGCTGTCCTACCGGAGTTCATTGCATTTTTGGAGAACACGCGCAAGACCCTCGACGATTATAGGCACAAGGAGGTGAAATCGATTGGAAGACAATGAATTCTTCCCAGAATGGTTCAAGCGACGCTTCCGATCTCCTTTGACAGGCTGGTTCGACGATTTCGACGAGAACTTCGAAGAGATGCTCCGCGGCCTCGAACTACCGAAGGACCTAGTCAGGGAGAGAAAGCTGCCCGACGGAGGAACAGTCAGAGAAATGGGACCCTTCGTCTACGGCTACTCGTTCAGCATGGGACCGGACGGCAAACCAATAGTCAGAGAATTCGGCAACGTGAAGCCATCACTCAAAGGAGGCCCCTTCGGAACCGCGAAGCCAAGCCTCGACGTCAAAGAGGAGCGAGAACCTCTAGTGGACGCAATGGTTCAGTCGGACACCGTCAAGGTTGTGGCTGAACTTCCAGGCGTGGAGAAGTCAGACATTACACTCGAATGCGACGGACGAAACCTCGTACTGAAAGTAGACACGGACAAGAGGCGCTACTCTAAGTCCTTGGAACTCCCCGTTGAAGTGGACCCTGATACCTCGAAGGCGAGCTACAAGAACGGAGTTCTGGAACTGGTCCTCACACGCAAGAGCCCTGGGAGCAAACCTAAACAGATAAGGATCGATTAGGCTGCTTTTTTTTCCTCAGCCTGCCGCTTCTTTTTCCGAGTACGGATTACCTGTTATTAACAGGTTGAAGCCGCCAACCGTAGCATATGGCTGCCGATGAGTTGAAGATCAGCACCGGGGAACACAAAAACCGAATCGCCAAGATTCAGAATACGCTTCGAAAAAATAGGATAGAAGCTCTCTATCTGACCAACTCGACGAGAATCCTATACTCCACAGGCTTCGCGCATATTTCTACAGAACGCCCACTTGCGGCGGTAATTCCCAATGAGAAGCCGCCCTTCTTCATGGCTCCACGGCTAGAGTATGACCACATTCGGGAGGAATGCCCGCTAGCCGACGAGGTCCTGACCTATCCTGACTATCCCGGGAAAATACATCCTATGCGGGTCTTTGCCAAGTTCTTGGCTCAGAAGGCACTTGCTTCTTCCCGAATTGCTACAGACTCCGCTGAGGGAGCGGCCGGAGGCTATGGGTATCGAGGACCTGCATTGCGGGATCTAATGGGTCGGGCGAAGTTCATTGATGGACGAGACATTGTGGACAAATTGCGGCTCATTAAATCTAGACAGGAAATACGGCTCCTTCGAGAAAGCGCGAAATGGTCTGAGGTAGCACACGAGATCTTGCTCGAAAATACTCACACTGGTCTTCACGATTCCTTGGTCGCCGTGAAATCCAGCTACGATGCACTCGCCAGAATGCTGAAGAAACTCGGACAATCCTACGTCCAATTGAAAATAGCCCTCTCTCCAGTAGTCGTTGGCTTCCGCGGACAGGTCGGTGCCAACTCCGCGATTCCTCATGCAGTCTACACCAGGAACAAGATTCGGAGAGGAGACGTTCTTGTTACAGAAGCCGGAGTCGAAGTGGGGGGCTACACGAGCGAGCTTGAACGAACCGTGATTGTTGGAAAACCCAGCTCTAGAGCCAAGCGTTGCTTTGAAGCAATGCTGAAAGCCCAAGACGCCGCTCTCAAAGAATTTCGTCCAGGAATAAGGTGCAGCAGAATAGACCAAGCGGCTAGAAAATCTATTGAAGACTCCGGGCTCATTGACGGCCATAGACATCACACGGGGCACGGAATAGGTTTAGACGGTCACGAACCACCATGGCTTGATCCGGGGGACGGCACAGTCATTCGCGAAGGAATGGTGTTCTCCTGTGAACCAGGTCTCTACTTTCCGGGCTATGCGGGATTCAGACACTCCGACACAGTTGTTATTACGAAGAGAGGAATGGACTTTGTTACCCATTACCGACGCGAACTAGAGGAGCTCACGATCTAGTACAGACGCGTTGTTTTTCACGCCTTGAACCATTGAAACACAAGATAACGGATCTTTCCAGACTTCGTGTCGGGAATCGCAATTATGAAGTGTTTTCTTACCGTGGTGGCCAGTCTTCCCGCTCGGACCACCTCGAACGGGCCCATTACTGATTCAGGAGTCTCGACAGATACAATGAATGGGGCATGATCTATTCCCGGACCGTGTTCGTAGACGGCGAAGTCAGCTCCGAACTTTATTCCCGGAGTTACGACGTAGCCTTTCTCCCTCAAGTCCTTGTAGACTTGGTAGGCGGCGCTGAAGCCTCGGTAAGTTTCCTTAGCAGCCTTCAGCAAGACGCTCCTTCCGACAGGTTTCTTGCTGCGCCCATCGATAACGCCTATTCTCTTGTGTTCGAGAAGGTAAAGTCCTTCCATTAGATCTAGGAGAAGTGGGACTTCAAAGTCCTGGTCAGGTTTTGGCTTGGGAATACCTACCGGTTTCCCGAAGAATCCTGATCTGTATATGCCGAGTCCTGACTTGTAGTCCCAGACTATTAGCCTCGTCCCGATGAGTTCGGCTTGATCCTGAGCCGAAGGAGTCTTCATGGCCTCACTAGGCGGTGAGGGCGATGACTCTGATAAGGTCCACAACATCCACCCCGAGATCAGCCATGTTCTCCATATGTGCACTGAGATCTCTAATCAACAGGAGTGTGCGCAGGGGAATCTTCTCGTCAAGAACTTCTAGGTCTAGCGACCGATAAGCGGTGTCCACCTTCCTCTCGGTCTCTTCAACGCCCTTGGAGAGCTCCATAGCCTTCGTTGGATTGAATCCGAGAGACATCATGGTTTCGCGAATCTTGGACATTTCTTCCAGAACTAGTCCGATGAGTTCGGAGAGGCGTTTTGTATACCTCTTGTCTACCTTCCAGCTACGGTCGATTACGGCGGTCAGTCGGTAACCTATCCCCTGAGCGTAGTCGGCTACCTCACCTACCCGGAAGATGAGTCGGATGAAATCTTCACGGTTGCTTAGCAAAGCGCCGAATGATGCGACCTCTTCCAGAAGCTTCTTCTTGGTGCCTTCGAAATCATCCAGGATCTTTACCATGTTCTGATAGTGGTCCTTTGCGTCCTTGCCCTTTCCTTCGCCAACGCTGTCGGTCATCAGGGCAAGCTCACGTGTTATCTCGACTACGTTTCTCGTCTGATCCCGACATATGTCGAGGATTCTACGTCTTATGCTAGCTTCGGTTTCAACTGGAAAGGTCAACATCGACACCGGGTGGGACTAATGCAAGGAAGAGGCGACATTCCCATAAAAACTAGTTGCAGTGAGCCTAGCGAGTTTTCGTGGGGAATCCGGTATTGACAATCGAGTCGATTGTCGGTTTCAGCTCCTTGACTTTGACTCTTATCTGGTTCCACGAGTCTCGGTCTCGAAGAGTAACAGTATCGTCCTTCAGGGTGTCGTAGTCGACCGTGATTCCGAGGGGTATACCGGCTTCATCAGCCCGGGCATACCTTCGCCCTATGGACCCAGCATCATCATACTCGACCCGTAGACCGCCCTCGCGGAGGCTTCGATGGACACTCTGGGCCTTTTCCACGAGTCCATCCTTGTTGACTAGAGGGTAGACCGCAGCTTGGATCGGGGCGATCCCGAAGGGTAAGCTCAGAATCAGTCTTTCGTCCTTCATCCTGAGATTATGTTCTAGGGTCGAGTAGACTAGTCTCTCTACCCCAAAACTGGGCTCTATGACGTGAGGAAGGAATTTTGCTCCGGTTTCTTTGATCGTCTCCTCCTTTGTATCGAAGAGTTCGATTGGAATGTCATGCGCCTCAATTCTGATTGAATCACCGGTTTTTTTTCCTTGTAGGATTCGGGGTAAGTCCTCCTTTGCTAGGAGGCTGATAATTCTGCCCGCGTCTTTTCCGAATTTTTGGCGTATCTTTTCATGGCTCGGCCTAATCGTACGGATTGTCTTTTCGACAGGCGAGTCATACGCTTTGAAAACTCGCAGGTCGATTCCTGTGGCCTGCATGTGACTGCGAAGGTCGTAGTCGGTCCGGTAGGCGAACCCGGCCACTTCTACCCAATCCCACCTGTCAAGCTTCACTTCATGGTCGAAAGTCTGAGCCGAATAATGCGCCCTCTCCGTAGATAGTTTCTCAAAGAATCGTTGATTGTGTTGGTCGATCCCAAGCTTTGCCAAGAACCTCGTGGACTGGGCCATGAAATACGCCATCCACGGAGATTTGACAAGTGGTTTTTCAAGAGCTTCAGCCGTTGTGATTCTAGTAGTTTCGTTTTTTCCTTTCCTTCTCGTATCCTCTGTTACGATGAAGAGTTTGTCATCCTTCACTTCCTCAAGGTAGGGACATTCTGGTGTTTCAGGATCGAAGAAAATTTCGAAATCCATTATGGTGAACTCACGAAGTCTTATGGGTCCTTGGCGGGGCGAAATTTCGTTTCGCAACACTGTCCCGACCTGAGCAATGCCCAAGGGGAATCTTTCCCTCATCACTTCGAGTACTCGGTGGAAGTCGACGAATATTCCCTGCGCTGCCTCGGGTCGAGTGTAAGCGGGATCTTCTCCATACGGGCCGATGTTTGTCTTGAACATGGTGACGAAGTATTGAGGCGCCCCGAGGATTCCTCCGCACTCAGGACATTTTGCCTGTTTCAGGAGGATAGTTAGTTGTTCTAGGTCCAGACCTTCGGTCTCGGTCCCTGTGTTTTCTTTGATCAATTGATCGGCTCTGAATCTTCGATGACAGTTAGTGCACTCCGTCATCGGATCTTTGAAATTCTTGATGTGTCCGGAGGCTTCGAGGACTCGTTCCGGGGTTATGATTGGGGTTGATATCTCGACGAATCCATGCCGCCTGAGGAAAAATTCTCTCCATGTATCCTCGATTTCCCGCTTCAGACCGGTTCCCATGGGGCCTAGGTCGATGAAGCCGCTTACGCCCCCGTATATTTCGAAGGAGCCCCAGAAGAAGCCTCTTCGCCTAGCGAGTTCAGAGAGCAACCTATGTTTGTCTCGTAACTGGGGGGTCGGCTCATCCAAACTATTAGTCGTCGTTGAACCGTTCAAGAATCAGTATAATGTTTTACCCGAGAAGCGATAAGGTGGAGGTTGAAAGCACAGTCCTGTTCCTATCTGGCCTTCACGTGCTTGACGATGGGCGGTCTAACCTTCCTGAGAATCCTGTAGCCGCAGAAGGGGCATTTGATCTCTGGCGTCATCGCCAATTGGTCTGCTGTAAGCCTAGATCCGCAATTGATGCATTCGTAGAACAATCCGCCAGGATTTCTCTGCCGGGCAGATGGTTCTTGTAAGGCCGCTTCCGTTGATGCTTCTTCAGGACCCGCTTCCATCTAGATTACGGCCTTCTCGGGTCTTGGGTTCGAGTTAAGGATTTTGCGGGTGAGGTCCTGACTCCGCCAGGTCTCGTTTTTTCACTTGCGGGCTTCGTTCTCGTTTTCTCTTCGACTTTTTCCTCGTCTGGTTGTCTTTTCACTATGTAAAAGCCTAGAACGATTATTGCGGCGACAACGCCTATCGCTGCTGGGATCAGAATCTGCAGGTTGCTCTGAAGGATTGTTACTTGGAGCGTTTGGCTGGCCAACGGTCCCTCGTATTCTGGGGAAGAGAACGTGAGCGTATATGATCCGGTATTTGACGGCGCTGTAAATGAGAGCGTCACGGTTTGGCTTTTCCCAGGGGCAATAGTAACTCCCGTCAGCGTTGCGAATGTTTGTGCTGACATTCCGTTGCCTTGGATGATGAGATTGACTGTAATGACCTCGATGACTCCGTTGGGCTGAGTAGCGTTGCTCTTGAGATGGAGGGTGGCAGTAGCCGACTGGCCCTTCGCGACAGGTCCGACTGGATCGGCGTTCGAAAGCAAGGTCGTTGAGTCTGTGAAACCTGTGCTCGGCAGATTATTCACAACCACTATTCCAAAAGCGTCTCTAGCAAGTACAAACACTGTCAGATTCTTTGCGCCGAGGAGGGAATCGGAGCTAATGGTTGCTGCAAAGCTCCCATCTGATTTTGTTTGGAAGACCGGTGATCCGTACAGATATCTGCTGGGCGCGAGTGAGGGAGTGACGTAGGCATAGGTTGGTGACAGTATGGAGTTCGGGGAGGCTTGTGTCTTGTTGTTTATCATGCTTGTTATAGTGATGTTGAAGCGGCCTCCGTGCGCTCTGTTCGGGACTACCGGGCTAGTGCCCTGGGTCATGACAAGAGCTTTGGTATGGTTGTTGGTGAAAACGCTGGTTACTACAGCCTGCACACCTGTGCCGGTGAAAGTAATCTGCACCATGTAGGTTCGAGCCGTCGCATTGGTGAAGGCGAAATCGCCTAAGCCATCTCCGAGGCCGAGAAAGAGAGGGACGGTCATATTGTGTCTCTGCGGGCCAGGCCAGTCATGTTCGATCGTAACCGTTGCATTATATGCCTGTGTCGCATTCGGGTTGACGATCGTGAACAGCATGATGAGAGATTGACCCTGCGTGAAGACCCCGTTCACTAGAGTTACATTAGAGATGTAGAGGCGTGTTGAATGGATGCTGGTGTTGTTGGAGATTGGAGTGTTGATTGGCGTGCCGTGGTCGATTGCGAAAAGCGTGGCATTGACGCCCTGGGCTGCAGTGCCGTTCCCGTATTCGAGAGTGCCCTGAACGCTGAGAGCGTTGTTACCTCCCGTGCTGGTGAACGATTTTACCTGTAGAAGGTCAATTCTGAACGAGCTTGTAGCATTGCCCAGGTCGTAAGGACTTGCGAAGATCGCAGAGAAGCTCCAGTTAGTTGCGCATAGCTGATTAGAGGATCCACAGGTGGAAGGCAGAGTGAAGTTGAAGACTCCCCCTGCCGCCGTTGATATTGACGTTGTCTGAATAGAGAGTGCGGGAGGGAAGGTTATGGTCAACGTGCCGGTTTGTAGCGTTGTTGAGGCGTTCACTATTGACGGCTTGTTGACGACCTTGATGCCGATCGTGTCGCCGGACGTGAAGAATTGAGTTGGTATACCACCCGACAACGTCTTTAGCTGGATTATGGAGTTCGACGTATTCGAAATGATCGTGATGTTCGAGTTGCTCAATGTTCTGGAGAAGTCCGTCACGTTGAACGCAATGAGGGATTGAGAACAGCCTGTGCCAGGGACGCAGTGTTGAGTCTCGAAGGGAACTTCGGATATGCTAGGAAAGATTGTCGTTCCGTTTAGACTAACTTTCTTGATCGTATACCCCGCTGGGTAGTATAAGGCAACCGCTTCTATCTGCCACCACGGTTTCGTGGTGCTCACATTTCCAGGCTGCACGTAGGTCGTAAGCGTATTGTTGTATTTGATCCCTGACAGATTGGTCGTATGAATTATCGAGCTAGAATTTGACGGGTCCTGTTGCATGACGTTGCTAGTTGACGGATTGAAGTTTCCGATAGAAGCAACGACAATTTCTCCTGCTTCCGCGAACATACCGCGGCTTTGGTTTGAAAAGGTCCAACCAAAGCTGAACGAGAGGGTGACGTTGTACCCTCGGTATTTTGTAACGTCCACGCAGACATTCTCAGGGCAACCCAGGGTCACCGCACTTGGGAATGTTCCCAGGGTCGCATATGAATGAGAGGCTATGACCGTGCTATTTGGAGGTGAACGCGGATAGACTGCGTAAGTAGCGTTTGTTCCTCTTGTGAGATTTCCAAAGAAGTTGAAATTCACGCTAACACCGGTGCATCCGCTGCAATTGAACTGGGGTACTGTCAGTGTCCAATTTGCTACTACTCTGCCTTGGGTTAGGTTTTCCTGCGTTAGGCTGAACCTGAATCCTGTATTCTGAATAGGAGCGTTGTTCCGGGTCTGGTTTAGTGTGCTCAACCACGTTAGTGACGTTCCAGTGAAGTTGGAGGATGGAAACTCTTGCGCTGGCTTAGCTGAAGAGTTTGTGTAAAGATTCGCCTGTGAGTACGTGTAGTTGACCGCTGTCAACGCGCCGGGCGGATCGTGAAAGGATGTCATTTGACCGCTGGTAATTAGGCCTTGACGGCCGGGATGTGCTTGTGGGAGCGATGGAATTGAAGCGAGGACAGCCGTGAGCATGAGGAATAGAATTGCCAACGAACGGATCAACAAGCTTCACGTGGCTTAACTTGACGGCTCGTCCGAGCAGATTCTAATTAACCTTTGTAAGAAGAACAAACGCGTACCACTTCTCTAATGTGCAATTGAAGCACATGCCCATTTTAGTTTCTCGAAAATCCGTAGCGCCTAGTCATCGTTTGGGAGGTGGCGACACTAAGACCACATTGTCTCCACGAACAATGATTGTACCAAGTCTCTTCGTAGAATCAGAGTTGGTGACATCTTCCGCTTCCTCCAGAACAAGGTTCATGTGCTGGTCGAAGCTGTATAATCTTCCCCTAACGCTCCGGCCTCCTTTGAGCTGAACAAGCACTACCTTGTTTAGACTCTCTTCGAAAATCTTTGCAGCAACATCAGACATTCGATATTCAACTGGGGAAGTGAGTGTCCCAGCGTTTGTACACTTTTAAAGATTGTCGTGCACGAAGCCGAATTGATTTGCCAAATAGAACTATCCTGAAAGATCGCGATTCCAAACCTCTGATTGAAGATTTGAACAAGATTCCTGGTTGCGAACATCTGTCCCGTAAATCGCGCGTCGAGACTGAGATGGTGAAGAGTTCGGAAGTCATTTTTGTCGACGGTATCCCAGTCGCCTTCAAGAGAGAAGGACAGTTTGTACCGGTCTTGACGAATACAGTTGCTTTGGAAACGATGCCCCGCATTACAGTAGACATGGGCGCAGTTCCCCATGTGGTAGGGGGAGCTGATATCATGGCGCCGGGAATCAGGAAAGTCGACGGCAATTTTGGTGAGAGGGAGCTAGTCGTCATCATTGACGAGAAGCATGGTAAGTTCTTGTCGGTTGGAAGGTCACTCCTTGCCTCAGAGGCACTGGCTGCTACGAAGAAGGGAAAGGTGATTGTGAATATTCATTACGTTGGGGATCCTGTGTGGGAGACGATAAAGTCAACTCCATCCTCCCATTCCGGGAGTTGACGATTTGTCTCGAATTGGTCAGGCAAAGTTTAAAGTCGTTCTGGCAGGCGTTTTCAGAAATATCATCGTATCATGAATTGATGTTTCCACATGGCGCACTCTCCTCTCTACGTGAAAGCGCTTCCTTTGCAGGAACTTGATGATGTTGAAGTTATCAAGACCGAGATCCGGACGGGAAACATCCTGATTGTCCGGATTACCCCTTTGGCTCGGAAGAGCGTTGACGAGACTAAGCTCGCAATAACCGAATTGACAGATCACGTGAAGTCGATTGGCGGCGACATCGCCCGGCTGGGGGAGGAGCGTATTGTAATCACTCCACCTGGTGTGAAGATCTGGCGCCGGGAAACTGCGGGGTCTGAAACTGCTATTCCTGCGGTCTCATTGCAGAAAGAGACTCTGCCAGGAAGCAACTAGCGAAGTCTAAGCGATTCTAGAACATCAGGCACGACTGTTTTTATTCCGAAGATGCGGTTGACGTTCTGAGCAAACAGGTCAGATTTTCTTCTCTCTCCATGATTTACAATAATTCTCGTAGGTTTGGGCATCATTCGTTTTATGAAACCTAGAAGCTGGTTGCGGTCTGAATGGCCTGAGAATCCTTCGATCGATTCGACCCGCATGTCGCACTTCACCATCTCTATCTTACCGTCGGGACCGAAAAGTGATACTTCTTTCAATCCGTTCTTGATTCTGTTGCCGAGAGTTCCCTCGACTTGGTAGCTAACGTAAGCTAGCGTGTTTCTCGGATCAGGGGCTAGTCTCCTGAAATAGTCGATAGCGGGTCCGCCCTCAAGCATTCCAGATGTAGCTATTATGACACAGGGTCCACCGGCGACTATTTCGTCTCTATCGCCCGGGTGCGTGACTGGATGGAAGTATTCAGACTGGAAGGGGTTCAGATCTTGATGGAGAATTTGTTCTTTGATGTCTCTTACAAGATATTCGGGAAATGCTGTGTGTATCGCCGTCGCCTCGTTTACCATCCCTTCAATATAGACGGGTAATTCGCGCAGCGCACCGTTTCGCATGTACGCGTCTAGGACCAGCATTATTTCTTGGGCTCGTCCAACTGCTGGGACGGGAATGAGGACCTTCCCGTTCTTCTCGACAGTTTCGTTGACTATGCTGACGAGTCTGCCTTCAACGCCTTCACGGTCCGGCATTATGTCGTCTGGACCTCCATAGGTGCTTTCGATGATCAGGGTCTCCGCGCGTGGGAACTGCGCCATTGCCGGGTCGAGCATCATTGTTCTTCCAAACTTGAAGTCGGCGCTGTAGACGATGTTATGGAGGCCCTCGCCAATGTGAAGATGTACGATAGAGCTGCCAAGGATGTGTCCCGCGTTGTGCAGTGTCAGCTTGATGTCTGGAGCTACGTCAGTTACAACATTGTACCTCAATGGGATGGTATGCGTTACCACCTCTCTGACGTCCTTCTGGTCGAAGGGCGAGTGTTCTCCTTCTCTGCTGTGAACGTCAAGGTAGTCGAGCTGGTGTAGTGTCATGAGTACTTGCGTTGGCTCTGAACAGTAGATTGGGCCGTCGTAGCCATACTTGTAGAGGAAGGGCAATATCCCACAGTGATCTAGATGCGCGTGAGATATCACGACAGCGTCGAGTTTTTCAAGATCAAACTCGTCAGTGTCGAACCGAGGGTAGGCCGAGGACGGGTCCTGTGCGCCAGGATTTATTCCGCAATCCATCAGGACTGTACTAGCTCCTGCCTGGATGAGCATCGCGGATCGCCCAACTTCGTGGAATGATCCGAGAGTTACGAGACGGACATACCCAGCCTTGGTGAAGGTTGGGCGGAAGATTCTCTCTCCTACATCTCGCAAAATCCGACTGCGCTCTTCGCTCTCGGTGTGGAGAATGTGACGTGTGCTAGCGATAATCTTTGAGTGTAACGGGGGTGCTCGTAGAATCCTGGGGCGCCATCTGGTCTCCTTAACGACTTGCTGAAGGACAGACGCCTCCTTACCTATCGCTACACCGGGTTTCTTGGCTTCTACAACAACTTCACCGAGGCTGGGGTCGAAGTTGATCGCGGTGACTTCAGCTTCAGCGGGTACGAGTTTTCGTATGTAGCCTTCTGCTTCTCTCTCGGGGAGACGGATGGATTGGTCTGAACGTATGACAATCCGTTTGTGGAGCAGGTTCACAATCTCTGTTACAACATAGTTCTGTTCTGAGAGGAGGTTGACGTTCTTCACGTATATCGCGAGGCGCGGTCCTTCAAACTCGATCCTGGTAATTTCGGCATCCTTCGGCATGTGCTCTACTATTGTCTCTCGTATTCTCGCAGATACATCGTTGTAGGTTCTAGTCATTCGTCTATGCTACTCCTTGTGTATGATACGTTGAAGGGTGGTTGAGAACGAGGTTACGCGTGGAGGATGTGCTTCTTCTCGTCCTCTGTGAGCTCTCTATACCCGTCCTTGGATATCACAGCTACGTCGAAGCTGTCGCCGCTGGCCGAATCCCGCTTCATAGCAGAGTCTATTGCTCGCACTACTACGGGGACGGACTCCTTAACATTCATCGTATCCTTCCATTCCGATTCCAGCACTCCGTATGCGACCGGAGATCCTGAGCCTGTGGAGACGAATTTTTCCTCCATCATGCTTCCAAGCGGGTCCAACATGAAAATGTGACCGCCGGAATCGTCCATTCCTCCGATGAGCGCCTGAACACCCATTGGATAGTATCGGGATTGAAAGAGTACGTTCGATACGAGTCTCGCGGCAGAATTTATCGGGATTGGTCTCGCTAGGTCTAGCTTGTAAAGTGCAGAGTTCGCCCGAAGCATCTCGACGATGGCTTGTGCGTCTCCCACTACTCCGGCTATTGTCATTGCTATGTGTTGGTCGATCCGGTATACTTTCTTAGCGTGTTTGTGCGCCACGAAAGAGCCCATCGTTGCCCTAGTGTCTGTCGTCAGTACGACTCCGTCATGGCAGACGACGCCGATCGTCGTGGTTCCCTTAAGGACAGGTAATTTTCCAGCTCTCTGAAATTCCAACTTGACGTCTCTCCTAATCAAGTGATATTAAAGACCACTTTCCGAGAAGACGGAAAGAGCGGAATGCCGCCCGTTCTGCACCGCTTAAAAACATTTGGGGAATCCGTAGCTTCCTACCTCTGGCTCTCTGATCCCATCATTGCCCGCTTCGTTGGACCCTTTGACGCGGGTTTCTTGGCTGGAGCTCTTCTCTTCCGCACCGGCTGCGCCGGAGCTTCTTGAGCTCTTTCTGTCTGCGGCTTGGTCTCAACTTGTTCGGTCGACTTGCTTGTTTCAACGGCCGAGGCTTTTGGCGTCACTTCCGTCTCGGCTTCGGGTGCTCTTCTCTTGAACACCTCCCGGAATGAGATTGTGTTGATGTTTGGGAAAAATTTCTGAAGATCAGAGGTCACCGATTTCTTGGCTACTTGAAGGCCGCTAAGGTAGAACGCCTCCTCGGGGACTTCGACTGTCAGTTCCTTGCCGGTTCTTTCGACGCCGAATTTTGTCTTGTCAACTTCGGGGATTCGTTTTGATATGATGTTCAGAATCTTTTCGTTATCGTCATCGACTATTTTTTCGATTGAGACGTCGTAGATCAGGGTTCGTCCTGCGAGGGGATGGTTGTAGTCTACCTGGACGCGGCCAGCTCCCACTGCTCTTACCGTCGCGGGTCTGCCGTCGAATTCGATCTGTGCGCCTGGAGTTGGGTCAATGCCTTTGTCGCGAAAGCGCCTCAACGGAACAAGCCGCATTTTAGCCGGGTCGCGTGTGCCGAATCCTTTGTCAGGAGGCAGTTCAACTGTCGTCTGTTTTCCAACGTCGGCTCCGACCAGAGAATCTTCTAGTCCCTTTGGAAGCCAGCCTTCTCCGAGGATTATGAAGCGAGGACCATAGATTGAATCTTCTCGATGGAGATGGGTATCTTTCGCAACCGCGTCATATGTTGTGTCTACTGTTTCTCCACTCTCCTTTACCTTGAGAGTGAAATTGACGAGCAGAAAGTCGCCGGCTTTTACGGCCATCGGCTAGTTCATCCTCGCAGGCAAACGAGCTAGGGCTCTACGTGCGGCCTCGAGAGCTTCAGATATCTTGCCTTTGAATCCAAGGTCTGCGGTTGCTGATGCAACAGCGCTTACCGTTGACATGATTTCAGGTGATCCAACGTTGCCCATGATTCCGATTCTGAACATCTTTCCCTTCCACTTTTCCAGGCTACCCCCTAAGTCTATCCCATACTTAGTTCTGATGAGTTCCCTCAGTTTCCCATCCTCGATGCCACTTGGGCAAGCC
>Ga0209577_10001869_pt1 | contig 20643 bp, 31 predicted proteins | sample GraSoiAngelo_109_FD_185874 | JGI IMG/M metagenome (GOLD analysis project Ga0209577, IMG submission 185874) | Grasslands soil microbial communities from the Angelo Coastal Reserve, California, USA - 14_0903_12_20cm (SPAdes) (version 2) | ecosystem: Environmental > Terrestrial > Soil > Grasslands...
AGGGGGCCAGAGTGGTGGGGTTATGGATTTGATGGCTGGCCTGAGCATCCGTACATACACCGGAAGAGTTAAAACCGCCCGTGCATAGCGACGAGAAGTCCCCATTGCGCATAGCTTGCGTCAGTGGCGTGCCGAGTTGCGATGGGCTCGTGATTTGGCGCAAACCTTCATAAGAAGCGGTAAAGAAGGTTTTGTTTCTTCCTTTTTGACATCCTCCACTCCCTTATAGTGACTGCCCCTCGCTGACTTCGACATGTTCCGGATGGACAAGTCCTCGATGAACACCACGGCGTGGTTTTTGCTCAGGTCCTTCGACGACTTGTGTACAAAATCCTTTCTGATGTTGGCAATTTGGTTGTGCAACTTCGCGACTTTAAACTTGGCCTTCTTCCAGTTCTTCGAGAACTTCTTCTTGCGGGCGAGAACACGCTGCAACTTCGCCACTTTCACAGCGAACTGTTGGAGCGGTGACCATGGTTCTTCATACTCGCCGTTCGACAGGGTGTAGAACCTCTTGATGCCCCAATCCAAACCAACCGACGACTTGGACGGGTGCATGGGCGTCGCGACTTCCCGCTCGGTCTGAATGGAGAGGAGGGCTTTGCCATGCACCAGCCTGACGGTCACGTGCTTCGGCGTGCCGGCGATTTCCCGTGATTTACGGTAGCGCATCCAGCCAATTTTGGGCAGTTTGATGCGCCCGTTGGGGTTGTCCACCTGGAAGCCTTGGGGGATACGAAACGAGTCTTCGTGCCCACCAAGGACGTGTTGTTGGCCACCTGTCCGAACGACGGCTTCACAATCACGGCCAGAAGGTATAGCCATATCGATAATCGAGTTGACATCCCTATGTGCTTCATTTCTGAGTTTCCTTTCCTGGACCCTTTACGTCTAAACCAGTTTGCGTAGTTCTGCCTCATACTGTCCCTCCCGAGAACTCCGTAGAGCCCATGGCAGATGTTATACCCGCAATTGAATCGAAGGCTTAAGCAGCATGCGGCCCTGCCTGAGTCTCTGAATTGATGTGCGGGCCCGCAAGTGAGACGGTATGGGAGCAAATTGCCAAGGCTCAAGCGGCAACGCGTGATTCAGCCGCCGGAAATGGGGACCGTTGTGGCCGTTCCGCAGGTCGGTGGGCTGCACCACCGCTACGAGTGACGGGCTGCCTGAAACAGCCCGAAAGATGCGTTCTTGATCGATGGTAGTATTCGAAATACGATTGGAGCGTTCTTCGTAGCGAGCTTTCGTGGAACACGATCACATGATCGAGGCACTCCCGACGATCGGAGCCAATGACGCGCTCTACATAGGCTCGCTGCCAAGGCGAGCGTGGTGCCGACAGAACTTCGCAGAGGCCCAGGTCTCGCAGCTGATCTTGGAACTCATGGCCGAAGATCGCATCGCGGCCGCGCAGCAGGTAGCGGGGAGGTTCGGCAAATGGTCTTGAGTTGCACATTCCAGCGAACCCCGTGATTGACGGCGACGATGGAAAACCGGAAAACCTGTGACAAGGAGCAATGCTGACTGCCAGTAGTTCCACAAGCAAGAGAGCCAAACCCACAGCACACGGTCAGCCCAGCGGAGACGGAGTTTATGCCCGCGACTCGAACGATGCAGGAGCTAGACCTGGTGGCGAAGAGCAAGAATCTCTGCTTGCAGAACAGCGCGGGCTCGGAAACAATCTCCGAGGGAGAAGAGTAGGGTCAGCATGGCCTGGAAGGCTACCGGACGCGACTCTGTAAACGCAACGATTCAATGTTCAATGTGTAAGGACTTTTTGGTAGGGACAGGTTAATTAATGAAAATTGTGCGTGCAATACGAAGAAAACCTGATGTCTTGATCCAGCTCTGCCTAGAACGCTGTTCAGTTCAGCAATGCGGAGATTATCTGAAGAGACTTCCTGTTCTTCTTTTCTTACTTTGCTTCGCGGCCACAACGATATTTGCGCAAAGATACGAGCCTACTTGGGAGTCAATTGACCAACGCCCGACCCCTGAGTGGTTTACCGAAGCGCGTTTCGGCATCTTTATTCATTGGGGCACCTATTCTCTGCCAGCTTATGCCCCTGTCATTCCCGGCAAGCTCGCCTACGCCGAGTGGTACTGGCACGCGATGACGAATGGCAGATACGATTCAAAAGCGAATGATCTCGAGAGGGGTACCTGGGCGTTCCATCAAAAAGTGTATGGTACCGATTTCGCCTACCAGAGCTTTGCGTCGCAATTCAAAGCTGAGCTCTTTGATCCCGATCACTGGGCCGGCGTTCTTGCCGGCTCCGGAGCGAAATACGTTGTCCTAACCTCCAAACATCACGAGGGATTTGCCCTGTGGCCAAACAAAGAAGCTTCCGCTACATGGGGACGTCCCTGGAATGCGGTCGAGATCGGTCCGAAGCGGGATTTGTTGGGTGATCTTACTGACGCCGTCCGCCGCAAGGGCTTGCGCATGGGCTATTACTATTCACTGTACGAGTGGTACAACCCCCTCTGGCTTTACAACAAGCCGCGGTACGTGACCGAGCACATGTTCCCACAATTCAAAGATTTGGTCACGCGCTACAAGCCTTCGGTCATCTTCAGCGACGGCGAATGGGAGATGTCCTCTGCCGACTGGCATTCTGCTGAACTGCTCGCATGGCTTTTCAATGACTCGTCCGCCAAAGATGAAGTAGTGATTAACGATCGCTGGGGCAGCGACACCCGCCACAAGCACGGCGGCTATTGGACGACCGAATACACCGCGGGCATGAGCGGGATCGACCACCCCTGGGAAGAGAACCGTGGCATGGGCGTGAGCTACGGCTACAACCGCGCCGAGGACCTCAGCGTCTATCACACCGGTCGTGAATTGGTTTTTATCCTCGTCGACACCGTGAGCCGCGGCGGTAACCTGCTGCTCGACATTGGCCCCGACGCGGATGGAACTATCCCAGTCATTATGGAGCAGCGGCTCAAAGAAATCGGCGACTGGATGAAGGTCAACGGCGAAGCCATCTATGGCACAAAGCCGTGGAAAAATACGCGGCAATGGACGGCAGGCGAAGTGCCCAAGATCGAATACAACAAGGAATTCTCATCCGCGTACGATGTCACTAAGTTGATCGAGAAGCCTTCGGGCGGCAAAGCGTCTATCGAGGCGTTCTTCACCGCGAAAGGTAAGGATCTTTACGCAATTCTGCCGCATTGGTTAGATCATAGCCTGGTCATTAAAGACCTGCAGGCTGCCAAATCAGTTGTCATGCTGGGATCGCCGACACTAGTGAAGTTCAAAGTAATGAAATCAGGCCTGACAATCGCGCTGCCAGATCTTCCCGACGATCTAAAAGCACAGCCGGCTTGGGTGTTGAAGATCACGCTTAACTAATCTTCAGGTGAGCGGCGGAGGCGATCACCGGGGCTTCAGTAAAGAAGCTGTAGAAACCTGTCGAAATTCGAAGCTCCCGGACTTGAGCTCATCTGAATTTCGCGTCAGCACTCGCACGGGGAGGAGGGGCAGCTGTTAGCGTTACAGGAATTCCGCGCACCTCCGGCACGCCCTTTTGGGAACCGGTGATAGGTCAAAATTGTTGCTGCGGGCTCGTACTGATGAAAATCCATCATCGTGCTTCCTTACCTCAGTGAGAACGTTTGGTTGCGAGTGCCTTTGGCCAGGAATGGCAACAAGGAACGTCAAACCGCACGCTAGGATTCCTCTTTCCAAAGTCGGAGCTATAACTATGACCTTAAATCGGTTAGCCGGCTGGCATGGGCTCGCAATATCCTGCGCGCTGCTCTGCTCAATATTAGTGCTGAGCACGGGCGGCATTTTGGCCCGTGCTCAGAATGGACTTCCGGATCGGCCTCCAGCAGTACCTCTGGTTACCCACAACCCGTATTTCAGCATTTGGTCAATGACTGACAATCTAACCGAGCAGAACACCAAACACTGGACGGGCGCGGACCAGCCGTTGAGCGGTCTGATACGAATTGACGGCGAGACCTATCGCTATATGGGCGGGCGACCGCGGCGCGGCGTTCCGGCCATACACCAGGTCTCGCTCTCCGTTATGCCTACTCACACCATCTACACCTTCGAAGACAGCACTGTGAGACTTGTTCTCACCTTTTTCACTCCGGCTTTTCCCGACGACGTCGACCTGTTGTCACGACCCGTTACATACCTCACCTGGGACTTAGCTGCGATCGATGGGAAAAGGCATGAAGTTTCCATCTATTTGGATGCCGATCCCGTTCTTGCTGTCAATTCTGCGGATCAAGAGGTCATCTGGAGCCGTGCGCGCGCGGGTTCGCTCACGGTGCTGACAGCAGGTTCCCAGGACCAGCGCATTCTTAATCGGTCTGGCGACAACCTGCGCATAGACTGGGGCTACTTTCACATAGCAGTGGCGGACGGCGAGCCAGTATTTCTGGCGAACAGCGCCGAAGGCCTGACCTCTTTCATCAATTCAGGCACGTTGCCCCATTCAGACGACTTCGAAATGCCCAAAGAGCCATCGCGGAACAGCGCCGCCCATCCGACTGTAGTCTTCCCATTAGTTATCGAAGGGTCTAAACATGAGAGACGCCACTTACTCCTGTCGTACACCGACGAGTATGCGATTGAATATCTAAATCGGAAGCTTCGACCATACTGGCAGCGAAACGGAGAAACACCCGCGGAAATGCTCGAGAGTGCTGAGACACAATACCGCGAACTCGAAGAACGCGGCAGGCGGTTTGACTCAGAATTGGCGGATGACCTTAATCGTGTCGGGGGCAAGCAGTACGCGCAGCTCGCCGCGCTGGCCTACCGGCAGACGTTAGCTGCGCATGGATTCGCCGCGGATTTTGACGGCACACCGATGTTGTTCCCGAAGGAAAACTTTAGTAACGGCTGTATCTCGACGGTGGATGTGCTGTATCCCTCAGCGCCGTTTTTCCTGTTTTTTAATCCCGCCCTGCTGGAAGCGCAATTGAGGCCGGTGCTTGAGTATGCCGCGCTAGCGCGCTGGAAATGGCCGTTTGCGCCGCACGATTTGGGCACGTATCCCTTAGCAAATGGCCAAGTGTATGGCGGTGGTGAGCGCACCGAAGAGAATCAAATGCCCGTAGAAGAAAGTGGCAATATGCTGATCCTACTTGCGGCACTAGGAAAGGAGCAGGGCAACTGGCACTTAGCACAGCAGTATTGGCCTCAGTTGTCGAAGTGGGCGCAGTACTTGCGCGCGAAGGGTTTGGATCCGGAAAACCAACTCAGCACCGATGATTTCGCTGGTCACTCGGCCCATAACGCAAATTTGTCTATCAAAGCAATCGAAGGCCTCGCGGCCTATGCAGAGATCGCCCGCGGAATAGGCAAACTCACTATCGCCAAAGATTATTCGGAAGCGGCCAAGGATATGGCGAGAAAGTGGGAACAGATGGACAATGATGGCGATCATTATAATTTGGCCTTCGACAAGCCGGGCACGTGGAGTCAAAAGTACAATCTCGTCTGGGACCGGCTCTTGGACCTGAATCTGTTTCTGCCACGAGTTCGGCAAACGGAGTTGGTCTTCTATCTGCAACACGTGAATCAATACGGGCTGCCGCTGGATAATCGCGCGGACTATACGAAACTGGATTGGGAATTGTGGACGGCAACTCTGGCGGACAATCCTCAGCAATTCGAGGCATTAATGGTGCCGATCGCAAAATGGGTAAACGAGACGCCGTCGCGGGTTCCGTTGACGGACTGGTACGACACGAAGAATGGAAAACAAGTAGGTTTCCAAGCACGATCAGTCGTCGGAGGTGTTTACATCAAGGCGCTCGCGGATGAGAAATTGGCAAAGAAATGGCGGCAGAAAGCCAACCAATCGGGTTTGTTGGTCCAATCAGCGCCTGCCGCTCTACTGCAGCGCTAGAGTCTTTCTCGCCCGCATCGTTGCACGCATCGCAGAGTTGACCGGTCGTTTTAAGGAGCTGCCGCGCTTGCGGGAAGGTCCCGGCCTTAAGCGGCGTGTGGCTGAGGTACGGCTGGCCGAGGAGGGATGCGGGCCGACAATGGCGAAATCGCTGGCAAACGCTGTTCGGAATAAGAGGCTGCTGGCGCGCCGGCAAGTGGTCCTGACCTACGTCGCCATGCAGGAAGAAAGAAGAACTTTTTTGCTGCGGAAAGCCTACTGGGAGCACCCTGCCTGCCCTGCCTGGACGGTTTTTGTGTGCAGCAAAGAGGTGAGCATAGCTCCGAATTTTCGGAAAGCGACAACGTATGCGGCACTTAGATTTTTAGCTGAGCTGGCGCACGGGATCATACGACATTCGAATCGCTGTAGATGATTTTGCAGCTGGGAAAGCACTTGACATCATCAGGTTTCAATCGACTTCAATACGAGTGCCGCAAGAGGTTTGTTATCAATCACTTCAGAGGCACAGAATTTCATAGATTTCAATAAAGCCTGGAATCTGGTTCGGAACCAGGAGGTCGGTGGTTCAAATCCACTCGCCCTGACAACTTTCATCTTTTTTAGAAGCCTTGAGAACTTGCCGAAGGTCCGTGGGCAGCGCCGACAGCCTCTTCCTTGACGGGTACACAAAGATGTGAGAATCTTACACATAGGGGATGCACCTTAGATGCGCACAAACATCGAGATCGATGACCAGCTGATGCGCGACGCCATGCGCAGCAGTGGAGCACGAACCAAGCGGGCCACCGTCGAAGCGGGATTGCGGCTGCTGGTTCAGGTGCGCAGGCAGGCTGGAATCCGCCGGCTGCGCGGCAAAGTGAAATGGGAAGGCAACTTAAATCAGTCGCGCCGCGGCCGGAATGAAAAGTAGGCACAAGCGTGGTCATTGTTGATACCACGGTATGGGTGGATTACTTCCGCGGAACACTCAATCCAGAAACAGAATGGCTTGATCAGGAAGCGGACAAAAGAAGATTGGGACTTACCGACCTGATCTTATGTGAGGTCCTCCAAGGTGTCAGGAGCGACCGTGAGTTCATCGAAGTCCGAGCGGAACTCATCAAGTTTGAACTTTTCGAGAACGGCGGAGAGGAACTGGCGATTGCGGCGGCCCGAAACTTTAGAAACATCAGGGAAAGAGGTTTAACGGTCCGAAAGACCATCGATTGCTTGATTGCGGCATTCTGCCTGACTCATGGTCACACTCTCTTGCATCGCGACCGCGACTTCGACGTTTTTGAGCGGAACCTGGGTCTCGCGGTCCTTCATCCTTAATTAGACTGAGCCAAAAGCTTCAACACATGAAAAACATTCTTCTAACAAATGATGATGCGTATCAGGCCGAGGGGCTGCGGGCCGTGGCGGAGGCGCTTGCGGAGTTTGCAACGGTGCATATTGTTGCGCCAAGCAAGGAGCAGAGCGGCACGGCGCAATCGCTGACGCTGCGGCAGCCCATCGTGTGCAACCGCATCGCGGAGCGCGAGTGGGCCATTGACGGGATGCCGGCGTTCAAGCGATCGTGATCGGCTTGGTGTTTTCGGCCATAGTTGGCTTGCCTTGTCTCCTTTATGCTCCGAACCTGCTTCGGCTGATGGGCGCTTCACCGCAAATCGTTGCCACCGGCTCCGGATACGCGCGCATTGCGCTTGGTGGCGGCGGCGTCATCATGATGCTGTTCCTCAACAACGCTATCTTTCGCGGCGCCGGCGACGCGGCCATCGCCATGCGCCTGTTGTGGGTCTCGAACATCATTAATTTAATTCTCGACCCCTGCCTCATTTTCGGCTGGGGCCCTTTCCCCAAGCTTGGCGTCACCGGCGCGGCGCTGGCTACATTTACAGGACGAAGCATCGGCGTGCTCTATCAGTTCTATCGCTTCTGCGAGGGACGGAGCGCATTCGTGTTTTACGCAGCCAGCTCCGCGTCAACTTTGGCGTCCTTCTCCGCCTGCTGCGCGTCTCGCTGACCGGCATTTTGCAATTCGTGATCGCGCACACCAGTTGGATTGGCCTCATGCGTATCGCCAGCATGTTCGGCTCGACGGTGCTGGCGGGCTACACCTACGCGGCGTACTCGGGAACAGCTATCGTAACGGTCACGAGCGTCAGCACCAGCACGTCCATAACTAGTTCGAGCCCCACTGCCGTGCAAAGCACATCAGTAACGTTTACCGCTCGGATCAGCAACTTTCTCTTTCACTGACAGTTCGATTTTACAATAGGTTCAATAGGTTCAATTAGTGAAGCAGGAAGAGACCAGCATAGACAGCGACGCGATCAAGAAGAAACTTGGTGGGCGGTGCAGGAAGGCGCCAACGTACTGTGATCAGATCAGATGGAAGAGGCCGAATGCCGCTTAACTGCGGCAACTGCAGTTCCTTAGTAGCTCACGCGTTGGTTTTGATCAGCAATGCAGAACGCCGGTGCGCAAAATAGAAGCGGGCGTCAAGCCGCTTGGTGCGCTTCCCAGTAAACCTCAACGCGACCGTTGAGGTAGAAAATGGACCGGACCTTGTTCGACCGTCCAGAAATACATCTACTGGAACGATCGCTATCACGATTTGTGTACCACAAGAACGACCTTATCGGCGACTGGATTGGAAGAGAAGGCATGGGCTTCGAGGGCTGGAGCACCGATTGGTTCAGTCCCCGGGATTCACTGCAGTTTCGATACCGGAACGCGAAAGTGGCTGGCGACTTCATTCCTGGCGGAGAGACCGTTGAACGATGGCTCGCTAAAGCTGGATTGGTGGTTTTGCCGCGATTTTAGCTTTTCGGCGTCCGTTCAAAACGAACACTGGCAGGCTCCCCTCTTGGCGACCGGCTCGCAATCGAATTGGACATCGTCTGTTGAAATCAGCTTTCACCCACAAAAACTGTTCCGGCGTTCTGCCGCCAGCAGGGCGGGTGCAGCGGGGAACGTCACGAGAAACGAAGGTCTGCAGTGAATTCGGCCGCCGTGTTAGCCATCGCCTGTCGCTGCTGGAGTCGGGAGTGTGCTTTCTGCTCTTGGGGACTCACGACGGAGAAGAGATTTGAACCAGGCGGCCAGCGCATCCCAGTTGGCAAAAACGAGAAGCTGCGGCACATTTAAGAAAGCCAAGTTCATGGAGAACAGAATGGCCAAGTGGAAGAGCGCCACCAGAGGGACCAGCACCCACCGCGCCCACTTCGAGAACAGTGCGGTGATCAGACCAAATTCAAACAGCAACGTGCCGATCCCCACGCACCAACAAGCCAAGGGTCTGGCGGCAATCCAAGTTCCCAAGCTGTGAAAAACGTGCAGATACTCATTTTGCGTGCACCACAGCATCCAGTTTCGGATGTTTGAAGCGGAGGCCCACTTCCAACCGACGACCATGACCTTAGCGTATCCGGAAAAGAAGTAAATCTGCACGAGGTACAGCTGGAGCAGGCGAAGAGGCCAAGTGTAGTCACTACTTTGGGCCGCCAGCTTATCCCGCCTGAGCGGCAGCGGCGTCCAGCAGTCTCCACAGCGTGAAAAAGAAAGTGTAAGAAGGGCGATCACCGAAATCGTCAGACCGCGCGCGTAGGGATGGGGAATCCAGATGAGCGATTCAAGCGGGGCGAGGTGATAGAGCAGCAACCCTGACAGAAAGCAAGAGAATCTCGGAAGTACTCCGACAATCGCACCGAGCAAAGCGATCGCCGCGATCCATACCAGCATGCGCTCAAGACCCGGATGTCCTGGGAAATCCAGGTAGCGCCAGCGAGCACTCGCTCCCACTTTGCTCCAGAACACAGAAGGCAAGCCGGACATTTCCGCGAGATTTCTCGACAGCAACACCCAAAGGGAGTAGGTGCCAAACGTGATTCTCGCCGCTGCCAGATTTCGAGGTGAACCTGGAGCAAACCAGAATCGGTCCCACGCTTCGATCCACCACGATGGAGTCAAGAGTCTCATCATGGCCGATAGTCGAAGACGAGGACACGTGCGACCTTTTGGGGGTCATGACTACGCTCTTCGGGATTCCACGTCTCTTCGTAGATTCTCAACTCTGTAAACGATTTATGGGGAACGCTCTGCGGGCGAGACCAGATCGCGGGATGCAACATGTGGGTCGGTGCGGTCAGCGGCCCAAACCATCGATTCGGGTACGGCAACCCAGCCGAACTGGAGGCTTGCTCCCGTGCGAGGTTCGATCGGCCCAATAAGTAAGCCCCCACACGGTCGCGAGCCGCCGGGTCGAGTCGCACGAAGTGCAACCTTATCCAGGAGAGTAGTTCTTCAAGCTCCAGCGGCTGCCATGCCCGGTAGTCTATATCGTATTCGTTGCCGTCGACGTCAACCCCCATGATTCGTGGCAAGGCAGAATAGTTCCCGCTAGCGGGTCCTGGGTATGCCAGCACAGGCCACGACGAAAATGGCCACAGGTTGTGTTGCGTTAAGCCTGCTCCGAAGCTGATAAAGAGGACTACCAGGAGAAAGACATTTGTCAACCGACGCCGAGCCGCTGCGGAGAGAAACCCTTCCGAAACGGCGACCAGCAGACCAGACGTCAGGAACACCATGAAGCAGAAGGCGCTGACGATGTTTGTTTTCACAGTTCGATCATCGATTGAGGTTGGCGAACACTCGCCAGTTGTACAGAACCGCCGCGGCAATAAAGATTCCAGCTAAAGGGTGCTGATTCTACCAAGCCAAGCGGCTTGCCGCAATCGAATTGTGTGTACCGGTGTACCTTGTACCCTGTGTACCCCAGAGCCGCATTGTAGCGCGCTTCCCGACCTTGATGATCCGAGAGAGGTTCACGGCGCCGGGGGGCAGAGACCTGAAAGGAAATGCCAAACGCGCTCTGCGTCCCACTCCGAGTAATCGACCATTTCTCGTTCCGTGCGCGACTTGCGGGGCCTGCGTGACAAGTCTTTCCTCTTGCGCGGGGGGCTCGAGGCGCCCAGGTTCAAGCTGGCTTACAACAAAACCAACAAAACCTGTAGCAACAACTCTCCCCCGAGCAAGGCCTTTTGGGCGCACAGACGATCAACAGGAAATCCGCGCGGCAAAGGGAAAGCTGCTTGCGTGAAAATTGGGCCGGCGTCAACGTGCTGGTTCATGCCATGCACGGTAACGCCTGTTCGTCGATCGCTAAGGTATGGTAGTAAATCCACCACAGCGGGTTCGCACCACGATGACAGGCAGCAACGACGAGTGAACATTAAAAGCGCCGCGGCTGGCCAGTTGAAGGATTTCGCTCCCGAGGAGCCCGGGGAATGCCGAGACACAGATAACTTCGGGTGCGAGCGCCAATTCCGAATCGCATCCCGAGGTGGCGTCCAACAAGGGCACGTCGTGCATTCTCGCCCACTTGGCCATGGTCGCCTGTGTCCCCATTCCGGTCCGCGACCTAATCGAACTATCGATTCGACGCCACCAGGATCGCGATCGGAAAGGCCTCACTAAGGCAATGACCTGATGAGAGCGGGAGACGGTCTCAAGTGGGAACATGCTGCCTTCGCCCCCACCACCGAAGAAGACAATCCTCATCACGACGCAACTTCCCGGCAGTCTAAACGCTCGACAAAAGCGACAAAGGGCAGCTTGACAGAAAGTTTTGCCGTTTGATAGCCTACGCAGGTTCAGTCAGATTTGAGGCCCTCAACGTGAGTACCGTCTACCGTCGAGTCCGGTGATCGAGATGGCCTCGCTGTAGGACGAGACGATTTCTGTTCGATCCGCAAAAGAACCAGTTCTGTCTGCTGAAGCGCACCGCATCCTTATCCTTTGGAACTCCCTGGCACTGGTTCACTTTTACCTGGACGGGCTCATTTGGGCATTCAAGGACCCATTTGTTGTAAGTCCATTGGACCGTACCTGACTCCAGAATCACACATGGCAGCACAATGAACGAAAACATTCCAGATAGTCGGAGCGGCGCTGCTCGGCGGGAACGGTTACTGGCTCTTTCCAGCCTGCTGAGAAACCTATTTTTGGCAAGCAAATTGAGCAAGTTGGCTTCGGGGGCGCGGCTCCGCCGCGGCGCGCTCCCACAGTAATCCCCGAACAAAGCCTCAACGTCCCGGCGGCCATGCACCACCCGCCGTATCAGTTTGCTATAGTAAAAAGAACGGAACGATGATTACGGGGAGGACACCCGCAATGTCAAACAGCGCCCTGCGCAAAGCCCGAGACCTTTCCTCGGACGTCCGCGATGCGCTCGAAAGGCTCCTTGGCCGTGCACTTCAAGAGGAAGAAACCATTAGCGTTCAAGCATACCCCACTCATGAAGCACCAACGGGCAGTGAGCGTGACGAGGCGTGGCGCCGGCTACTAGAGCGCATCGACAAAACGGCTGCTCGCGTCGCCAACGTGCCCGAATCAGAGCTTGATGCCCTTATCGACGAGGCCGTTGATTTTGTCCGCCATCACCCGGCGGCATGAGGATCACGCTCGACGCCAACATCCTCGTACGCGCGAATACGCGCGCTCAGGGGCCAGCGCGTGAACTCTTAACTCTCATCGGCTCCCGAGGCCCACACACTCTGGTCCTTTCCCGGCACATCCTCTCTGAAGTAAAACGAACGCTGCTATATCCGCGCTTGCAGGCACTGTACGGGCTCACGGAGGCAGAAATCCAAGAACATGTGGAGCTATTGAAGCGCGTCGCAACTATCGTCGAACCGTTCATTTCCGAACCGATCGTTCGGAACGATCCTCAAGACGACGCGGTCCTATTCACCGCTGTTCAGGGCCGGGCGGACGTGCTGTGCACCAGAGATCGAGACTTCTATCTCGCTGAGGTGATTGCGTTCTGCCGACAGCGCGGAATAGAAGTTATGAACGAACTCCAGCTGCTCCGTCGGATGCGCGGCCAACCGTGACGTGCATGGCTTCACGTGTGAGTACGAGTACAAAACGGGCGGAAGATGCTGCAATATCGACCGATACAGAACAGAATTGATCCTTCGAGAAGCCCGTATGATCAAAAAACTCGTCCCGGTCGCTGCCCTGAGCCAGAACACATTGCTAAGCGCCCGTTGATGATAAATCAGGCGCGGGACCCCCACCGTCGTCATCAAATTCTCTCCGGGGCACCCGCCGGAGCCTTGTAAACGCTCGAATGGCAACCCTACGAGCTAACAATGTGCGAGGCGACATGGGCGACGTTCACTGTTCTATATCGTTGCGCCAGCACGCAGAATAGCAACTGGCGATCGGTGGCGACGGCTCCTTCTTTGGTTACCACAAATCGGATTCGAACGCTTCCCTCCATGTTCTTGGAAACGGCCTCGGGTGGCCAAGCCGGAGGCGACCCGGAAAGAAGTTTCGCGTGCAGTTCGTCCGTCGGAACATACTGCGGCTGAGAGTTGGCCTGCTGTCCAAATAAAGCAGCGGGCCAAAGCAGGGCGAGAGCAACGCGGGGCGCTATCTTAGCAGCCGTAGTGACGAGCATCATATATTTAACCTTTTTGCCAAAACTTGAGGTATTTGTCTACCGAATTGGCCCGCTGCATAAGCTGTCCATGCCGAAAATGCTATCCGTGGACGGCAAATTGTCGTCCCCAACGGAACGCACAGCACTATCTCTGAAGAAGTCATCGTCGGCGCAATTCGCCAAGTTGTAACAGATGCCCGAGGCGGAGCGGTCAGCCATTAAGCAACCATTTCCTCTAGCCCAGCCCGGCAATCCATTCGGGAGCAACGTTGACCGGACCCTCTTTTTGCAAAACCGTGAGGCCTTTCGTTCTGCAATAGCAGGATTCGGCAATCAGGACAACAAGGAGAGCATCCATGAAAAAGTCATCTTTCTTCACCGGCGTTCTAGTGAGCGTTCTATTTTCGGCTACGGCGCTCTGCGCCATTAATGTAACTGGCAAATGGTCAGGAACAATGCAAATGGAAGGGGAAGCAGACTCCAAGCCTGCTTATCTGATCCTGAAACAAGATGGAAACAAACTGGCCGGAAGTGCGGGGCCTAGCGAGAGTGAGCAGCACGCATTCGAAGGTGGGAAGCTTGAAGGCAACAGACTCACGTTCGATGTCCCACTAGGCGGCCAAGGCGAGGGCTCGATGCACTTTGATATGCAAGTCCAAGGAGATCAGATGACGGGGCAAGTGAAGCGCGGCGGGGAAGGTAAGAACGAAGCTGCGAAAATCTCGCTGAAACGAGTGGCCGAAAAGTAGGAATAGCGTAAGCGTTCACTGCCGAGCAGGCAAACGAAGCGGCGCCTGGATCAAGTATCGCGTGAATCGAGGGCAAGAGTTTGTTATTGGAGGCTATTTTCCCGGACCGCACGGTTTTGACTCATTGATCGTCGGCTACTACGACGGAAACGAACTGATGTATGTGGCAAGAACTCGGAACGGATTTGTCCCGGCTTCCCGGCGACAAGTGTTTTCAAAGTTGAAACATCTCGTGACGCCGACGTGCCCATTCGTAAATTTGCCGGAGACGAGGCGATCACATAAGTATCACTCCCGGTTCACATGGCGCCTGAGGAACTCGCCCGACTGCTGTCCTGCCTTCTTAAGCGCGACCAAAGCGCCCGGTGTTGCGGCGATCTGACCAAGTTCGAAAGCAGGTTGTTTGCTGATTTGCTGCATTGGACAAACTCCTTTCGTTGGTTTTGTTTTTTGCTTCTCCAGAGGCACCGCATCGAACGGCGCATAAAAAGCAAATGCCCTTCGTGGCGGGGGAAGGCGACTGTCCGTCCGCGCTGTCAAGGCCGCGTGTTTTTCGCGTTCATCGGAGCGAAGTGAAGACCCTTGACAGAGGAAGCGGGGCGGTTAGGCGCAGGGTTTAGCCAGGAAGGGCAGAGGGATCAGAAGAATTCGCGAGGGGGGACCTATGCGAGCGGATGCTTTACCGAAAGCCGCGAAGCTGCCGGGCGCAGGAATTGGCCCGAAGCAGTGCCCAGGAAATGAGCGGCAGAAAAAGGTTCCTTACTGAAATCGGTTGCGATCGGGATGAGAAGCAGACTCGCGTCAAAGAGCCGGCGGTGAAACTATTCGTAACGCAAGGCCACCAGGGGATCCACGCGCATCGCCTTCCTCGCCGGCAGATACCCGGCGAGGGTCCCCACGCCTAGCAGAGCTCCCGCGACAAACAATAACGTTGTGGGGTCATACGGCGAAAGTCCAAACAGCAGATGAGCGATGAGCCGCGTCGCGACAAGCGCGCAGGGCAGTCCAATCAGCACTCCGCTAAGAACAAGGGCAAGCATTTCGCGCAGAATCATTTTCACCACGCTCCCGCGCGAAGCTCCCAGAGCTGCGCGGATTCCCATCTCACGCGTCCTTCGCGTCACCGCGTGAGCCATCAGGCCGTAAAGTCCAATGGCCGCCAGCAAAAGCGTGAGCGCTCCGAAAAATGCTGAGAGCATGGCCGTAATACGTTCCTGCAAGAGTGTCCGGTCGATATTTTGCCGGACCGTCCTGATGGACGTAGCGTACTCATGTCCCAGTGATTCCACAGTGTGTCGCAGCGGGTCCGCCATCGTTGTTGGCGCAACGTTCGTCCGCACCAGCAACTGCGACCATCCCATATAGTCTCCATATTGCATGGAAGGAACGTACACGGTTGGCGGGCGATCTTTGTGCACGTCGTACAGGATGGTGTCGCTTACAACGCCAATTATCTCTAGGTTTTGCCACTTCGGTCGGGTCAAAACATCGAGGTGTTGCCCGAGAGCTTCGCCGTTGGGGAACACCATCTCGGCGAACTTTTTACTGACCATGGCTACACGCGGCACATGCTCGTCATCTTGCCAGGTAAAGCTTCGGCCGCGCAGCAACGCGACATTCAGCGTCTCGAAAGCTCCCGGCATGAGCATGACGAAATCAGACGTGTAGCCCTCCCCGCTTTCTCGCCATTAATACGAACTTCTTGTCCCACTACATCTGCACTTCCCGCGAAGTTGTTCCGCCAAAGGCGATAGCTGAGCAAAGCAACGTGCTCTTGGCCTCTTAAGTCTTCGCCGGGGAGAAAGTCTCTTCCGAGCAATGGTTTGACGCCGAGAAGGGAGAACAAATTGTGCGTCACTTGTTCGGCGGTAAGCACCTGCGCCTCACCGCTGCTATCTATCAGAGCGTCTTCGTGATCGGCTCCTGCCGCCACATCTTCAAAGAGTTCGTTCCGGGCCTTGAGGTCGGCGTAGGTTCCCGCTGATACCGGCTTGTGCAGAAACCCAACCGAGCTCATGTCTTCAAAAATGGAAACGAGACGCTGCGGGTCGCGATACGGAAGCGACCGGAGCAACACGGCATCGACCACGCTGAAAATGCTCGCCGTTGCGCCAATGCCGAGAGTTAGCAGTAAGAACTGCAACGGCGGTAAAGCCGGGAGACTTGCGGAGCATGCGGATGGCGAAGCGCAAATCCTGCAAGCAAGTTTCCACAAAAGATTCCCAGCCTGCAGAGCGGACGACTTCCTTCGTAATTTCGAGACTGCCACGCTCCAAGCGCACGGCGCGAACGGCTTCCCTACGGCCCATGCCTTGCTTCATCTTTTCTTCGGTTGCCATCTCCTGGTAGGCGCGGAGCTCCTCATCCAACTCCCGGTCCACCTGCTCCTTTCGGAGCAATGATCGGAGGCCCTTTGCAATGTTTCGAAACAAAGACACGGGTTGCGTCCTACTCGTACCGCAAGGCCACCAGCGGATCGACTGAGATTGCGCGCCGCGCCGGGATATAACACGCCAGGAGCACAACGGCGCACAGGAGTAACGCTACGCCAACGAACGTTGCGGGGTCGGTCGGACGAATTCCGTAGAGTAGTGACGAAAGCAGCTGCGCTGCTCCGAATGCCATGCCCAGACCGATAACCAAGCCCATTGCAGTCAAGAGAATCCCGTGGCGGACGACAAGCCGTAACACGTCGCTGCGTTGGGCGCCAAGAGCCATGCGCACACCGATTTCGTGGGTGCGTTGCGAAACAATGTACGAAATGACGCCGAATAGTCCGATGGAAGTTAGGGCCAGCGCCAGAAATCCGGACACTCCGAGCAGGAGACCTGTCGTTCGCGCCGGAAACAAAGGGAGGCTCATATATTGCTGCATCGTTTCCAAGTCGGTTGCCGCGACATTCGGATCCACTGAGTGAATTTCGCGGCGGACCGCATCTAGCAGAGCTGACGCATCGCCGGAGGTTCGAACGACCAGAGTGCGCCGCGAAGCCAGTTGCGGTAGATAGGCGACAGGGATTGGGTCCTCACCAAGCGTTCGATACTTGCCTGTCCTCACTACTCCGATAATCTCAGTGCTAGCCTTGTCATCGGCAACGGAGATTCGCCTCCCTAGAGGATCTTGACCTTTCCAGAGTCGTTGTGCCAAAGCCTCGTTGATGACAGTCACCTTGCTCCCCTCTTGGCTTTCGCTGGAGCGGAAGTCACGGCCACGTAATAGCGAGATGCCCATCGTTTGAAAGTAGTCTGGGGCGACACGCAACACGTCGACCGGTAGTGCATCTTTCTTGCTAGCCGCGGGACTCATCGCATCTGTTACGGCGGTTTGCTCGCGGGCCGGTCCCAACGGCAGATGATCCGTGAAACTCGCAACCGTTACTCCAGGAAGCGCTCGAATACGCTCCGATAGCAGTTGATAAAAGGCACGCACTTGCACGTCGGAGTATCCCAAGCTTCCGGGGTTGAGTGTGGCTGCGATCACGTGCTGGGTGCTAAAGCCAGGGTCGATTGAGCTCGCGTTCCGAAGACTCCTCACACAAAACGTAGCGCAGACGAGTAGCACCGTACATGTGGCAATTTCGCTAGTCATGAGAATGCTGCGCAATCTGGATTTGCGGTAACCAGCTGGTTGAGTCTCGTCCTTTAGATTCGAAGCAACCTGGACTTTTGCGACGCGGAGCGCTGGAGTGAGCCCAAATGCCACACCGCAGATTAGCGACACCAGAATGGTGAAAACGAGCACTCGCCAGTCAATGGGGAGTCTCAGTGTGATGGGTAGGCTCGCTGGTTTCAGTGCGAGCAAGAGGGGAGCTGTCCAATAGGCCAACGTCAATCCCAGGAATCCTGCGACGAAGGAGAGGAGTGTGCTTTCGACGAGCATTTGTTGGATCAGGCGCGCTCGTCCGGCGCCCAAGGCAGAACGAACAGCCATCTCCCGCGTTCGTCCGGTCGCGCGCGCGAGGAGGAAACTGGCCACGTTGGCGCATGCGATAAGAAGCACTAACCCAAAGACTGCCATCAGCAATGCCGTAAACGCGGTGACGTAGATGCGATATGGCGCAGGGATTAGGGTTGCGGGAAATGCCGTTGCGTCCAGGTTTCTCTTGAGGTCGGGATGGTCCATCTCGATCTGGCGCTCGAGTACGCTTACCTCAGCTCGCGCTCCGCTTGCTTTGGCTCCAGGTTTCAGGCGACCAACTGCGATCAGCCAGTGCCCGTGCCAATTGCTGAGCCTTCCTGTATCCCTAGTTATCTGCTCAACCATCGCGGTCGGCGCCCACACATCCGGCTCGAAGCCCACTAAGAGACCTGCGAAACCTGCCGGCGCCACTCCAATGACGTTATAGTTCGCGCCATTCAGCATGAGGCTTTTCCCAACGATGCTGGGATCGGAACCGAGGTGTTCCCGCCAAAAGGCATGACCGAGCACCACTACCGGTTGAGGATTTGCGGCCTGATCATCCTCTGCCGAGATCGTGCGACCCAGAACGGCATTCACGCCGAGCAATGAGAAGAAATTTCCGGAAACAAGCTGGCCCAACACAACCTGACCTTCGCCGGACCTGTTCCAGATAATCGAGTGCGGGTCTCCGTCAAACGCTAGCAGCCCCTCGAAGGACTGATTGTGATCGCGGTAATAAAGATAGTCAGGATAGGTCAACGGCAGATAACTCATCATGCCGGAAGAACGTGGGTTGTGAATCCAAACCTCCATCAATTGCTCTGGTGCTTTCACACTGGCAGGAGGGCGGAGCAGCAAAGCGTTAACAAAGCTGAATACTGTTGTATTCAACCCAATGCCCAGAGCCAATGCGATGACGACGGCAATCGTCGATCCTGGATTTTTGCGAAGCATGCGGGCGGCGAAGCGCAAGTCCTGCCACAACGTGTCGACAAGAAATTCCCAGCCCCCGGAGCGAACGACTTCCTTGGTAACTTCTGGGTTTCCGCGCTCCAAGCGCACAGCGCGAAGCGCATCCTTACGACTCATGCCTTGTTTCATCTTTTCAGCTGCTTCCATCTCCAAGTAGGTGCCTAGTTCTTCGTCCAACTCCCGATTGACCTTATTCCTTCGAAAAAGGAACCGGAGCCCAGTTGCGATATTTCTGAGCAAAGACATAGCTCACCCCTACGAAGCCTCTAAAATCCTCGCGATCGCCGCCGCTTGTCTGCCCCACTCTCGGGTTTCGTCATTAAGCCGCTTTCGTCCCTTCGCCGTCAGGGTGTAGTACCTCGCTCGCCTGTTGTTTTCAGTGGGTTTCCATTCGCCATCGATTAGTCCGTCCCTCTCTAGTCGTTGAATGGCGAGAAATAACGAACCCGCATTCAGGCGGAAAACGCCCTTGCTCATCTGTTCGATTCGGACAGAAATCCCATATCCATGCATAGGCTCCAGTGCCAACGTTTTTAGGATGAGCATATCGAGCGTGCCCTGGACGAGATCGCTCGGCTTGTCTGGCATAAACCTTCTTCCCCCTGGCTACCAAGAGGAACATACGCTTCTTCTACTGGTTGTCAAGGGGAGAGGACCCCAAAATTCATGAGGGAAAGACCCTATAGCCGTCCGTTCGGCGAGCGCATCCTCTCGGCGTTCACACTCGCCAACCACCTTCGCATCTGGGTCATCACCGAGGCCGATAGGAGTAGCACCTTGTTGCCACACGAATACTGAGTTGCTTTATAATCCGGTGTCCCTACCGAAAATGCCGTCCGGCGCGAACGCCTTTGAAATCAGCGACATCCAAGAAAGTGAAACCTAGACCTCCCTTGCACAACTCAGGATGTCACATGTTACATTGCGTTGAAAGCTCGTGCGGAGTTTTCGGTAGGCACAGGCTAAATGCGTGGTTAAGACAGGTGGGTCGCAGTAAGATTCTGGCTTGCCTACTTTAGACGCTGGCCAGAAGCGAAACGTTTCATCTGCAAAGCATGAAATTCCCTAGGAGCGGCTTCAGAAACGAGAGTAGCGCAAATCCGGCACGGATCCAGTATTCATAGCTATAGGAATCGTGCGAGTAAGTGTATATTTCACAAAGGCTTGGCAGTAAGAGACGGCCACCGATGGCTGCCCGCTGCGACGGAGATCGATTGGGGAACCTGATTTATTTCCAACTCTCGAAACAGCAACTGATGTAACGGCCCCATGCAGATTGAGTCGCGCATCGGTCAGGACCAGAATATCTCCAAGGATCTCAGCCTGTGGAACCAGCAGGGCTCGCACGTTCTGCGCGGAAGCATCATTGCTCTGCCGGTGAGTGGCGGCTTCTTCTACGTCGAGTCATTCAGGCCACCGAGGCCCGTATGCCACAGCTCAAAAAGGTCGTACTGGCCACGGCGGCCGCTGGGCAAGGCTTACCCGCGCTCGCTGAACGCCTCCACAGTCTTCGGGACCAGGCCGAACATCTGGCCCGGGAGTTGGAGACGCTAGAAAAAGAAGCGCGGAAGAAAAAGATTTGAGTCTAGATCTCACCCGGGTTGTGCTTCCTTGGTGGTCCTCTATCACATGGGCCACGCCGATGCGAAAGCGATCATCGCTTACCTCAAGTCATTGCCAACGCCGATACAATAGGCTGGCT
>Ga0209577_10001870_pt1 | contig 20631 bp, 12 predicted proteins | sample GraSoiAngelo_109_FD_185874 | JGI IMG/M metagenome (GOLD analysis project Ga0209577, IMG submission 185874) | Grasslands soil microbial communities from the Angelo Coastal Reserve, California, USA - 14_0903_12_20cm (SPAdes) (version 2) | ecosystem: Environmental > Terrestrial > Soil > Grasslands...
CGCGTGGTGGCGCTCGACAAGCTCACGGCGGAAATGGCGCGGGTGGAGCCCCCCGTTGCCTAAGTTCTATCTCACGACGGCCATCGACTATTCGAACGGCGAGCCGCATCTGGGGCACGCGCTCGAGAAGGTCGGGGCGGACTGCATCGCCCGCTACCACCGGTTGCGCGGCGACGACGTGCACTTCCTCATGGGGATGGACGAGCACAGCCAGTCCGTGATCCAGGCCGCCGCCCGGTCGGGCGTGACGCCCCAAGCCTGGGTCGATCGCATGGCCGACACGTTCGCCGCGTACTGGCGCCGCCTCGGCTGCAGCCACGACGACTGGATTCGGACCACGGAGCCGCGGCACGCCCGCTCGGTCACCGCCCTGCTCGAGCGCATCCGGCAGCGGCGTCCTCAGGATCTGTTCGAAGCCGAGTACGAGGGGCTCTACTGTACCGGCTGCGAGGAATTCAAAACCGGGGCGCAGATCGTGAACGGGCACTGCGTGGAGCACCCCACGCTCGAGCTCATCCCGACGCGGGAGCGCAACCACTTCTTTCGGTTGAGCGCCTACCGCGACGCGGTGCTCGAGCGCATCCGGTCCGGCGCCCTCAGGGTCGAGCCCGAGATCCGTCGCAACGAGGTGGTACGGCTGCTCGAGGCCGGGTTACAGGACATCTCGATCTCACGGCAGCGCCAACCGTGGGGCATCCCCTTCCCCGGCGACACACAGCAAACCGTGTACGTCTGGTTCGACGCCCTGATCAACTACCTCTCGGCCACGGGCTTTCCAGACCCGCGATTCGAGCGGCTGTGGCCCGCCGATCTGCACGTCATCGGCAAGGGCATCACCCGCTTCCACTGCGTGATCTGGCCCGCCATGCTGCTCGCGGCCGAGCTGCCGCCGCCGCGCGCAGTGTGGGCGCACGGCTACGTGCAATGGTCGGGCGCCAAGATGAGCAAGACCGCCGGCGCGGCGGTCAGCCTGGGCGAGGCGATCGACTATCACGGGGCCGATGCGTTGCGCTACTTCCTGCTGCGCGAGGTCGGCTTCGAGAACGACGGCGACTTCACGTGGGAGCGGTTCGATGCGCGCTACACGTCCGAGCTCGCCGACACGCTCGGCAACCTCGTGTCGCGCTCGCTGACGATGATCGCGAACTACCGTGGCGGCGTCGTGCCGCGCGACCCGTGCAACTACGACACGCCCCTCGAGCGCGCGGCCCGCGGCGCGCTCGCGGCGTACGCGAGCGGCATGGACGCGAACCGCGTGCAGGAAGGCGCCGCCCAGCTCGTGGCCCTCGCCGGCGCGGCCAACCGCTACGTGGAGGAGACCGCGCCGTACAAGCTCGCCAAGCAGCCGGAGCGGGCGGCGGAGCTCGACTCCGTGCTCGCCAACCTGGCGCGCACCGTGGGCCGGCTCGCAGTGCTGGCGCAGCCGTTTCTGCCGACCACCGCGCAGACCGTGTGGGACACCCTGGGCCCCCCCCCGTCACAGCCCCTGGCGAGCGTACGGCTGCTCGATCTCAACACATTGGACCTCGCCGGCCGGCAGGTCCGGAAGCCCCCTATCCTTTTTCCCAAGCCTCGCCTGCCCCAGGGGTGATCCCGTGGGTTGTGTGATGTAGCTCACTTTCGGCCATGTTGACGACCTCACCGGCGAGGCGTAGGTTAGAACTCCCACGGGCGACCGGGCCCACGCCCTGTCCGGACTCTCCCTTCGGTCGGTAGCTGTACGACCGGCGCACGCGCGCCGGCCATACGTGTCGATTTGAGGTCCGAAAGGCTGATGCGGAAGAAGGCGGAGCGACGCTGGACCGTCATGGTGGTGCCTCACGGCTCGGGCTTGTCCCGCGCCGTGGAGGTGTCGCAGACCTTCCTGAAAACTCTCGTAGGCATCGGCAGCGTGGTGGCGCTGACGTTCCTGGTGCTGGGCGTCGCGGCCATCTCGCGCGGCGTGAACATCACCCGCAGCCGCGCGCTCGAAAACGAGAACCGCGTCCTCGCGAACGAGATCCAGCAGATGCGCGAGCGGATGGCCGGGCTGCGCGACACGCTGCACCGGTTCAGCGAGCGCGAGCAGGAGCTGCGACTGCTCGCGGGGCTCACCCCGACCGATACGATGGTGCAGCAGGCGGGGATCGGCGGTCCCGCGGGCACCTGGTCGGAGCGCGACAGTCTCAAGGCGCTCGGTCCCGACGGTCGGGAGGCGCTGGCCGCGCGGCTCGACGTGGACGTCCTCGCGCGACGCGCCAATATCCTGGTGCGCTCGCTCAATCAGGCATTCGATTCGCTGTCGCATCAGCGCGACCGGCTCGCTGCAACGCCTTCGATCATGCCGACCAAGGGTTGGCTCACGAGCGCGTTCATGCGGGAGCGGGTGCATCCGATTCTCCACCTGGCGCGTCCGCACGAGGGAATCGACGTGTCGGCGCCCATGGGCGCCGAAATCGACGCGCCCGCCGCGGGCATCGTGACGGACGTCAAGTGGGAAGAGGGCTACGGCAACATGATCACGCTGGACCACGGCTTCGGCTTGGTGACGCGGTTCGCGCACTGCTCGCGGATTATCGCCGTGCGCGGCCAGCGCGTGAAGCGGGGGGAGAAGATCGCCTACGTGGGCTCGACGGGGCTCTCGACCGGGCCGCACCTGCACTACGAGGTGTGGGTGAACCACAAGCCGGTGGACCCGTTGAAGTACGTGATGCCGGATGCGATCGTGGACTGAGGGACGTCCGCGGGATCGCGGTGAGGGGGGGCGCAGGGTACTGCGTCCCCTCTCGTGTTTGTGGCTGGGACTGTCGGGCATCGCCGGCTGTGGCGGCGCGCGCGCCGGGATCGAGCAATCAAGCGCGCCCAGCCCTGCCAGGATCATCACCACCGATGCGATCGCCAAGTCTGGCGCCAAGACGGCGTGGGACGCGGTGCGGTTCACCGTCCCCAACGTGCAGCTCCGAGCGGTTCGCGGGGAGCCCGCCCCGATCCAGCGCCGCGGGCGCGCCAGCCTCTACCAGGACGACCAGGTGCGCGTGATCATCGACCACGTGACGATCGACGATCTCCGGATCCTCAAGCAAGTTGCTGCGGCCGACATCCTCACGATCGAGATCCTCACAGGTCTCGATGCGACTACGCACTACGGCGCCACGTCGACCTCCGGCGCCATCGTGATCACGACGACAAGCGGACGCCCCTGAAACGTCTGTACGGGCTTACGCATTCCGGTCCGTACATCCGTGGAACTTCGGATTGTTCAGCTCCTCCACCGGAAGCACCATCTGGATTGCGTCGCCGTAGTTCCCACCCTTGAACCACGGGCCGGTCGGATAGACCGAGTTGATGGCGCGGCCATACCCCCCCGCCGCCCTCGCTCGCACCAGTCGGCGCATGTCGCCCAGCCGGTGACCAGTCGAAAACATCCAGAATCCCCGCTCCCGAAACAGCACGTCCACCCGCAAGCTGTCACCGAGCGACGGCCCAGGGTCCGTGAGCGGGGCGAGCCTTGTTCCCTGCACCGGCCGGAAGCTCGTGTCCTGCGGTACCGGCAACAGAGTCGTGTCAGCCCTCAGCGTGTTCAGCTCGCTGAGCCATGTGGTCGCGTCGCCCTCGCGGAGCGCCACCTCGGCCAGGATCAACCGCGCCTCGAGGCCGCTTGCGATCGTCACGGAGCTCGTCCGCCCCCAGGCCCCCTGGCGCGTGACTTTAGTAGGGAACGCGGTGTCAAAGATACCGTCCGGCCCCGTCCTGGTGGGGATCCGCGGATCGCCGACCTTCGGGGAGGACGCGAATGCGGGTGGGAGAATGATCGGATCCTTGACCGAATCTCCCCTCACATACGGCAGCCCGGTGCCACCCTCCACGTCGCCCATGGTGTACCGGCGAGAGCTTGCGTTCAAAGCCCACAGCTGGTTGTCGTTGACGTTCAAGGAGTGCGTGACGTCGTAGCGAAACGAGCGTGGTACACCCGCTACCGCGGCCCGTGCGCCCGCAGTGTCGGCGAGGTCCAGCTTCGCGCGGCCCTTGATCACCTTCGCGAAGTTCGCCACACGAGCGGAGTCCGACCCCCGCACGATGCCGAGCGCGGAGTCGGCGTTGGCGACTGCGAGCTTGAACAGAGAATCGTTCGACAGCGGATCACCAAAGACGACCGTCGTGCCCGAGATGCTGCTCAGCGGGACGCCGTTGCAGTAGTGCTCGCCCATCAAGACTTGGGTGAAGGCGATGAAGTCGAACATCCGAGCGATGTCAGCGAGCGAGGTCGGAAGGTAGGTTCGCAGCCCATCGATGGCGAGCGCGGCCTGTGTCCGTACCCGGTTCAGGTTCCGGAATGGCCCTGCGTTGAAGGTGTTGTTGGGGTCCCAAATCCGCTGATCCATCGTGTTGCGCTGGATGAACGTGTCGCCGGAGCGCCACTCGTCGGTCAGCAGCCCGCCGAACATGAATAGGGCATCCGGCCCCTGCGTGCCGCTCACCGCCTGAGCCAGCCGCAACACGGCGCCATTCGCCAGGCCCTGCGCCGCAGATGCCGAGTTCGCCTCCACGACAATGTCGGGATCGGTCACGTTCAGTAGCGTGTCCGTACAGGCGAGCGCAGGCAGCGCCAGGAGGCACGCCAGGGCAAGCGGGGTCCGCAGCTGCCGGAGCACGAGGTATTTCGTCATGGGTGACAAGTCCCCTTTCACGGTCGTATATCGGTCACGCGTCGTCCCCGACCTCAGAAGCCCACGTTCAAGCGGAACGTCCAATAGGTCGGCGGCGGCGATGTCTGGAAGTTGCTCACAATCCCGGTGGCGCCTTCGAAATAGTTCGCCTCGGGATCGATGCCACTGAAGCCAGTGCCCTTCCAGAGGTTACGGACCGCGATCGTGAAGCTCGCGCGCGTGGCCCGGAACGACTGAGCCCATGCGGCGGGCAGCTCGTACGTCGCCGAGGCCTCCCGCAACCGGACAAACGACGCCTTCTCGATGAAGCCCCACTGCGTGCGCGACGGCGTCTCGCGCAGTGCGACGACCCGCGCTTGCTCCCACAACGGCGCCTGCGGGTCCACCAAGCCCTCGCAGTTCAGTCGCGACTCGCAGCGGATCCGCTCCGTGCCGTTGAGCTGGTAATAGCCGCTCTTGTGGTCGAACAGCCCCTGGATGCGCAGCCGCTTGTTGAACAGGTCGAACCCGGGCAGGTAAACGACCTCCCAGCGCGGGTTCGCGTATCCCACAAACGCAGCGCTGTCGGCAACGGTAATTTCGTTGGCGGTGATGATGCCATTCCCGTCCAGGTCCTTGAAGGTGTAGGGCCGCTGCCACCAGCCGTTGATCGGATAGCCTTGGGTCTGCCGCGTCGTGGTGCCGATGATCGGCGGAAGACCGCCCATGTCGGCGATGAAGTTGGTGTTGTAAGCGGCGTTGACGGTCAGATCGAAGCCGAAGTTCACCTTGTCGAGAATGTGCAGATTGGCGAGCGCCTCGATGCCACGATTCACGACCGCGCCCAGGTTCTCGAACCGGTTGACAGGCCCACCCGCGGACGGCGGCAGTTGGCGGGCGATGAGCGCGTTCGACGTCCGCTTGTTATAGTACGTGAGGTCGAGGTAGGCTCTGCTGTTGAACAACGTCGCTTCCCCGCCGATCTCGTATTCCCGTGCCCGCTCCGGCTTCAAGGCGGTGTTGCCGACGGCGCTGTAGACCAGCGAGGGGATGTCGACGGCGCTGACGCTCGCCGTTTGCGGTAGGAAGAAACGCGCGGCATCGGTCGTACCGGGCTGGACGCCCGAGGCACCGATCGCGCCCCGCAGTCGCACACTATTGATCCAGCTCCACTTGGGAAAGAAGGGCTCCTCCGAGATCACGTACGACACGCTCAGCTTCGGATAGAAGACGGTCTTGAAGTCCCTGCCGAAGGCGCTGTTGTCGTCCGCCCGGAGGCCGCCGTTCACGAACAGCCGGTCTTTGTACCCGAATTGCTGCTCCACGAACGCGCCCACGGTCGCCGACACGGTGGTACTCTCCGCTACCGTCGGGATCGCTCCGCCGGTGACGGTCGTCGCGCCTCCCGCCAGGTTTTCCGCGAAGGCCTCGCTGAGATCGTTCTTGGCCTTGAAGTATTGGGCACCGATCGTGGTGCGCGACGTCAGCGTCGGGCTCAGGGTAAACGATGCCGTTCCGTTTAGATCGAGCGTGTACTGGAAGTAGGTCGTGCGGTCGTCCTGCTTGAAGCCGGTCTTTCTGGTCGCGAAGTTCACGCAGTCGCCCCGCACACAGAGATCGGTGTCTAACCGGCTGGCGTAGTCGATGCCGCCAATCGCGCGGACCGCGAGCCAGCTCCTCGGACGCCAACGGCCCGTGCCACTCCCGATGAACCGGTTGATGTCCTGGCCGAGCGCCTCGGAGAACATCTCGTCGGGCGTGAATGCCCGGTAGCCGTGAAGCCCGTTCGTCTTGTTCCCCGGACCTCCCAACGCGTTCGACAGCAGGCCTGTGGTGTTGTTATCCGTCGGGAGGACGCGGAGCTTGCTGGTGATGAACGTCGTGGAGCCCTCGAGGTCGATGCGGGGGTTCGGGTTCGCCGCGACGTTGGCTCGAATACTCGTCCGCAGAAGGCCGTTCGGCCGCAGTTCGTCGTCCGGCACCACGTTGATCTGACGGAGCGCGGTGAGTGTGTCCACCGCGAACTGCGGCATCTTCGTCTGGCCCAGCTCGTCCTCCCACTCCCCCGATAGGTAGTACCGGACGGCCTCGGACCCGCCTGACACCTGTACGCCATATTGCTGCCGATGGCCCGTTCCCAGGGGTGTCGTCTGAGGGTCTCGGAACAGGTTGAATCGGGTCACGCTGTCCTGCACGCACGCCCCGGACGCGACCTGCGTGAGAATGCACTGCACGCCGTTGGTGGGCGTCGACGTCGTCGCCGCGCTCGTCCCGGTGCGCCAGCCCCGCACCGCATCGGGATAGTCGTTGTTATCCTTGATGGCGCCCTGCTCGGTGTAGACGTTCCAGCGTGCTTTGCCGGGTGTACCGTGCTTGGTCCTGATCACCACGACGCCGTTCGCCGCGTCCGTGCCGTACAGTGCCGATGCCGCCGGTCCCTTCACCACCTCGACCGACTCGAAATCCTCGGGGTTCAAATCGTTGATACGGCTCGGCGGGGCGCAGCCGACGTCGCACACCCCCGATGACCGGTTCTGACTCGTGACGCGGATGCCGTCGACCAAATACACCGGCTCATTCGTCAGGGACAGACTGTTCGTCCCGCGGATCCGCACGCGCGACGGAGCACCGGTCACGGCGCCCGGCAGCACGTCGACGCCGGCGGCCTTCGCGATCAGGAGGTCGGTCACGTTCGTGATGGGAGCGGTTTCGACCAACTTGGCGGCATCGATCCGGGCGATCGAGTTGCCGACCTCTCGTTTGGCCTGATCGCCGGTGGAGGTAACTACCACCTCGTCGAGCGAGTACGGCGCGAGCGCGAGTGCCAAGTCGACCACCGTCGTCTCGCCGGAGCTGACGGTCACAGCGCGCGACGCCGCACCGAACCCGACGGCACTGGCCCGCACCGTCACCGGTCCGCCGGGGATGCGCGGCAGCGTATAGCGGCCCTCGGCATTGGTGTGTCCGATGAGCGACGTCCCCATGACGGTGACGCGCGCGCCAACGAGCGGTTGGCCGTTGGCCTGATCGGTGACGCGGCCCGTGACCGTGCCCTGCTGGGCCTGCGCGGCGACCGTGAAGCCCCCGAGTAGCCCGCCGAGTACCAACACCGCGCGCAGCGAAGAACGAATGACAATGCGCATGCGGATTCCTCCCTTGAGGCGGCTGTGCCACACACCGCTGGACGACAGCGCCCCTCACCCACGGCCGCTGCGAGGCGAGGAGAAGTCGGTTCCCGAATTGGTGACCTGCACCCGTGTCCGACGCCACTGGAGATGTCGGCGCGAGTGAGGAACGCCCGCCACACCGGAGGGCGAGCGTTCCAGATCGACACTCCACTAGTGTGCCGGTGGGCCCCGCACGCTCGCAAGAGGCGCAACGCAAGAGTCTCGTTGTGCAGTGTGGCGCTGCCGCAACATCAACCCTCCTGAACTGCGGAGTCCGGCACTAAGGCAGGGTCGAGTACGCGGACCTATTGACCGGGAGGTGGGGGGCCGCCCTTCTCGCTGCCGAAGATGCCGCCGCTGAACGCATCGACGGCCAGAAGCGCACCCGCTGCAAGGGCCCCGCTCACGAGCAAGGTGCCCCCCTTGGCAAGGCGCCGCTCCCGAAGCCGTCCGATGAACGAGCGCCGCAGACTGATCGACTCACCCTTCCAGAAAGCCTGCTGGCCATCGCGGGCGCGGACGGAGTTCACCGAGAGTGCGAGCGCCGTGTCCGAGACCGTCACCACCCGACCCTCCACGGCGTCGGCCCCGCGTCCGAGATACTCGCCGAGCCGGGCGCTGCCTGAATCGGTGATCTCCGCCAAGACGCGCATGCCCGGACGAGGATCGGGTGTCTTGAGTGGCAGATAGGTGTAGCACGCGGAGAGTGCCAGTATCCCGACGAGGCTGGTCAAATCACGCATCATGGCTCAAACATACCGTACGGCCCGGGGATGTGGGCGGGGCAGCCACCCCCGGACCGCCGTTGCCCGCGAAGGCTACGGGCAGGGATTGGGATCGTTCGGATTCGTCCCCCCCGGTGTGCCGGCCTTGTTCGTTGCAGCCTCCTGTGCAGCCGGGTCCGGAATGTTGGAGTTCGTGTTGCGCTCGTCAAATCCGTAGAACAGGCGACCCGGGATCGCCGTCGCGCCCCCGACCGTGTACGGCACGAGGGAGGGCGTGCAGGTGCGCCGGTAGTCGCTCCATGCCTCGATATTCTGGAACGTCACGACGTACTTCTCGATCATGATGGAGTCGAGCAGCGCGGTGCCGCTGATTCCCGACAGCGTGGATAGCCCGGCCGCGGTGCGCTCCGCGTTCAGACGATTCAGCGCCGTCGTCGGGTCCCCTGTCTGGTAGGCGGCCTCGGCAATTATCAACTGGTTCTCGGCCCATGTCATGAGCGGCTGCTGGAAGGCAGGATCCAGCCGAGAGCCAGCGGTCCCCTGTCCGCAGCAGATATTTGACGTGGTGTTGTCGAACGCTTGCCCGGGATCCTTGCCCCCGTATGCGGCCAACTGATTCTTGTCGAAATAGAGTGCTACCCGAGGGTCTCCCCGCGCCACCAGCAAATCCACGAGCCGCTTGCCAGCCTTGAGGTACCCGTCGCGCTGCACGATCTGGAACTGGTACCAGATATTGTTCTCGCTGGTCGTACTGCTGTGGTAGGTCTTGAAATCGTTCGCGGTAGCGCTGATGCCCTGCTGCGCTTGCGCCAGCGCCAGCGCATAGTTGGCGGAGCTGAGTTCGGCTATGTGCAGGTAGAAGCGGGCCTTGAGCGTATGGGCCGCCTCCGTCCACTTGGTCTTGTTCCCCTTGTACACGAGGTCCGCCCCGGCGGGGCCTGCTCCCGCGCCCCCGAGCATCGTGATGGCTGTGTCGAGCTTTGCCTGCACGGCAGTGTACACCGCCGCCTGCGGATCGAGAACGGGGGTCAGCACCGCGCTCACGGCCTGTGAGTACGGGAGGTTCCCCCAGATATCGGCCGCCGTGCCCACGACGTACGCTTCCCAGGCGCGTGCGATCCCTCCGTACACGGCGTCGCCCGCCGCGTCAGCGGAGGCTTCGACCTTGCGGATATCCACGAGGCCACCGCCGGTGTACACCTGGTCGAACTCCGGCGAGAAATCGTCCTCCGAAAAGTTGTACTCTCCGAGAGAGAGGTACTGGCGGTCCACGCCCGCGCACTGCTGCACGAAAATGCATGCGGTCCGAGCCAACGCACCTTCGAACTGGGTGAACTGGGCCGCCTGGAACCCGACGAACACCTGGTCGCGCGACGCCTGCGTCGGCGCGTTCGGGTCCTCGGTGAGCCCGGGACCCGTGAGGAAACTGTCGCAGGCGGTCGATGCGACCGCGACGAGCAGCGCGGCGAGCGCGCTTCGAGTCAGAACGGTCTTCATGGTCGCTCCTGCGCTAACGGTTCAAGGTGACGGTGAACGCGAACGAGCGGGTCTGCGGGTTGTTGAAATAATCCACACCGCGCAAGCCCACCTCCGCCCCAGCGAGATTGGTTTCGGGGTCGATCCCGGTGTACTTCGTCCAGGTCTTCAGGTTACGACCCGCCACCCGGAGGTCGATGCTGCTGAGGCCGAACAGCCGGTCCACCCACTCGCCGTTGAGTGAGTAGCCGACGGAGATCTCGCGCAACTTGACGAAGCCCCCGTCCTCGATGAACTGGGACGCGACGGGGCCAAAGCCCGATCCGAGCCCGGTGAACCACCCCTGCCCAATCTGCACCTTCTTGCCGGCCCCCGGTCCGCCCACCGGTCCGGGCAGGTAGCTTTGCCCGAACACGACGCTGTCACCGCGGATCTCGGTGTCCTTGTGGGTGCCGAAGTTGTAGAGGGCCCCCTTGGTCCCGTTCCAGATCTGGCCTCCATGCTTGATGTCCAGCAGACCCGAGACGGTCCACTTTTTATAACGCAGCGAGGTGCTGACACTGCCAGTCCACCTCGGGGTCGGGTCCATGATCACGCGTATCTCGGGATCCCGGATCGGGAAACCGCTCGGATCGATATACAGCGCCCCCGTGGGCGTTCCCGCTGCACAGCTGATACTGCTCGTGATACCGCAGCGCGCGAAGTCATTGCCACGGAGCACGCCGACCCGCGAGCCCAGCACCGCAGCCCCGGGCGCGCCAGCGAACGCACCCGGCAGGTCTACAAATGTCGCACCGCTCAGGTCGGTGACCTGGTTGTCGTTCGTGGCCCACTGGCCGCCGACTTCCCACGTCACGTCGGCCGTTTGCAGGGGCCGCACGTTGAGCGAGACCTCGTAGCCGACATTGAGGATCTTAGCGGCGTTCTGCGCCTGTTGTGAGTAACCGGTCGTCACCGCCAACGGCGCGAGGAAGATCACGTCGGTCGAACGGTCATGGTAGTACGTGAAATGCGCGTCGGCGCGATCTTTGAAGAGTCCCAGGTCCACGCCGCCCGTGAGCTCCTTCGTCCGCTCCGGCTTCAAGTTGTCCTGCGGCTTTCTGGGCCCCGTGGCAAGGCCACCGAATCCGGCCTGGGTGGGGGTGATATTAGGACCCCAACCGCCGTCGCCGAATGCGGTCGTGGAATACGTCGCCAACGTTTGGTACGCCCCGGGCTCCTGGCCCGACTCGCCGTAGGCAAGGCGCGCCTTGCCGAAGCTCACAAAGCTCAGCGGCCGCCGGAGGAATTTGAACACGCTGTTCGGGTCGTCCAGATACTTCGTGAACTCCCACGCCGCACTCGCCTTGGGGAACCAGGCCCAGCGGTTGTTCTGCCCGAAGGTCGAGAATCCGTCGCGCCGCACTCCCGCGCTCAGATACAGCTGCGACCAGAGATCGACGCTTGTCTGGCCCACGAACCCCGCACTGTGGACCTTCGTGGTGGTGGTGGTCGGCGGATCGCGGTCGACCGTATTCTCCAGCTTGAACGGTTTCGGCGCGATCAGGTTGTTGCCGACGATGTATTCCTGGCGATTGTTGCGGACGTTGATGTTGTTCCCAACCACGATCTCCCCGGAGAAGTCAGGGTTCACGTGGTACGACGCCGTCGCCGTCACGTTGTGATCGATTTGATACGTCGTAAACGTCGCCTGAACCACCTGCCCGCCGGGAAAGCCGGAGCTCGACTGCGGCAGGCCGACCAGCCGCTCGTCCCCCGAATAGTCGGCCCCCACCTGATAGGCGACTCGCAGCCAGCTGATCGGCAGGTAATTCACGTTCACGTCGCCGATGGTGCGACCGACGTTCTGTGGGTTGGCCTGCTCGTTGAGCACAAAGAAGGGATTGTCGTAGCCGCGCGTCGCGACGGCGGACGTCGCCGTCGGTCGCGGGTAGCGGTACGAGCGCTGCAAATGGTACAGGGTGTCCAGGTACGGTTGGTTGTTGAAATCGGGCGGCGTGCGGGCGCCACCCAATAGCAACCCACTGATGTTGGACCCCTTCTGGACGAAGTTGGCCCGGACGTCGCTGTAGGACAGATTCCCCTGCACCTGCAGGTTGTCCAGCAGGCGGTGCGAGGCCTTGAGCCGGACGGTCGCGCGGTTGTACCAGTTGTTCGGCCCGACGATCGTGCCGTTCTGATGCAAGTAGGCCCCGGAAAGGTAGAACGTCGTGCGCTCGCTCCCTCCCGAAACCGTGAGGTCGTTGTCGAACGAGGAACCCGAGTGGAACAGCTCGTCGAAGTGGTCGTACACCGGCGCGCCCGCGGCGAGTCGCGGCCCCCACGACAACGACGTCGGGCGACAACCCAGGCCGCTGCAGGTCGCGGCCAACCCGGCCGAGCCTTGCCCGAATGTCGTCTGAAGTGAGATCGCCTTATTCACGTCGTCGAGCGTCGTGGTGCTGCGGAGGCTGTAGTGGGTAGGACCGGGCGCGCCGGACTTGGTGGTGATCAGCACGACACCCTGGCCGGCACGCGCGCCGTAGACCGCGGCGTCCGCCGCGCCTTTCAGGATCTCGACGTTAGCGATGTCGTTGGGATTCAAGTCCGAGGCGCGGTTGGGAGAAGCGGTACCGCCCAGGAACCCCAGCGTCGTGTTCGTGGTGTTGTCGACCGGCATGCCGTCTACTACGATGAGCGGCTGCCCGGTACCGCGAATCGTCTTCTGGCCGCGGATCCGGATGAAGGATGACGCCCCGGGCTCGCCCGACTGGCCCACGACCTCCACGTTGGGCGCTTTGCCGGCCAGCATCTGGATCACGTTGTTCTCGTTACTGCGCTGGAGCATCGTGGAGTCCACGTTATTCCGTACCGTGCCGAGCTTCTGGGTCTCGGTGGTGGTGCCGGCACCCGTCACCACTACCTCGCCGATTTGCAGGGGATTCGGGATGAGGGCGAAATCCCGGGTGACACTGGCACCCGGCTCGAGCGTAATCTCCGCGCTCTGGGGCTTGTAGCCCAGCACGCGAGCGGAGATGGTGACACGCTGTCCGCTGACGCGCGCCGCCGGGATCTCAATCCGGTACGTGCCGTTCTCTCTGGTGACTGCCCCGCCACTCAACGCCGGGATGCGGACGTCCACGTACACCAGCGGCACGCCACCCTCGCTGACCACGCGCCCCGACACGATGCTCGCCCGCTGTTGCGCGGCGACGGCAATGGGGATCAGTCCGAGGAGGCCTGCGCTTGCAAGGAACTGACGAACTCCACACGACATGGATTCCTCCCGCGTTGACGGAACGATGGAGGCCGACCGGTACCGGCAAACAGATACCGGCGTCCGAAACGACTCGACGCCGTCTGGCGTCGGTCGTGCCATAACCACTCTCGGATAACTCGGTGCGCAACCGTGCCCAACGGCAGACAGGACACGCTTTGTGCGAGTGATGTGTGCGCGCCACACTAAGGCGTTGGCGCCCGTTCCACACAGGCACTCATGTGGAGCCATCGCTGCACCGTCGCAAGAGGCGCACCGCAAGCGTTTTGTCGGGAAAACCACGCTCGATGTTGCGGCCACGCAACAGATCGGCGGACGGACGGTCCGCTACTTCGAGAAGTCCACCTTCGGCGCCTGCGCCGCTCCGGGCGTCTGCAGCTCGAAGTACTCCCGCGGCCCCTTGCCCAGCAGCTTGGCCGTCAGCACTTGCGGGAAGCGCCGGATGTAGGCGTTGTAGCGGTTCACCGCCTCGTTGTAATCCTGGCGCGCCACCGCGATACGGTTCTCCGTCCCCTCGAGCTGATCCTGCAGCGCCCGGAAATTCTCGTTGGACTTGAGCTGGGGATAGCTCTCGGCGATCGCCAGCAGGCGGCCGAGCGGCGCCGTCAGGGCGTTGTTCGCCTCGGCCATCTGCTGCAGGTTGCCGCCCTGCACCGCTCCGGCGAGCTTGGCGCGCGCCTCCGCCACTTCCGTGAACACGGTCTGCTCCTGCTTGGCGTAGCCCTTCACCGTCTCCACCAGGTTCGGGATGAGATCGGCACGCCGCTGCAGCTGGACCTTGATCTGCGACGCCGCGGCGTTCACCTGCTCGTCATAGGTCTGGATCGTGTTGTAGCCGCAGCCGGCCGAGAACAGCAGCACGGCGACGACGCTGGAGCGCTGCAGAGCGTTCACGGATCGTATCCTCTCGCTAGCGAATTTGGTTCACGTATTGCGCCGTCCGCGCCACCGCGGCGAGATACGCCGCCACCAGCGGGTCTCGGGCTCCGCCCGCGAGCCGCAAGGCCGGCCCTCCTTCCGCGTGCCGGACGAGCGGCCCCAGTTCGTCCGCCGCAAAACCGATCAGTGTCGCCGCGGCGCCCACCAGCGCTTCGGGGCGGGGCGGCACCGGCCGGCCCGCGAGCCGCAGCAGGGCGCGCAGCATGGTGAAAAAGCCCGGCGCGCTCCCTACGATCACGCCCGCCAGTCGTTTCGGCTCGGCCCACAGCGCGCCGTACGCCTGACGCAGGCGCACCAGCTTGCCCATCAGCTCATGCTCGACCTGGCGGCGCACGTGCTCGCGGTCGACCCGGATGCCGGGCCACGGGTCGCGCCCCGCGAGCAGCCGGTGCGCGTCCCGCATGTCCTCGTACTCGATCGGGAACGCGTCCGCCGACTCGCGCCACTCCCGCTCCGTGAGGATGAGCGGGGCCGGGTGACCGGACTTGGTCCAGGCGCGCACCACCGGCGCCAGGGCGTCGAACAGCGCCCCGTCCACCGCGTCGCAGATGAGCAGCGTGTTCACATCGGATCGCTCGGGGACGTGGGTGCCGCGCGCCGCCGATCCATATAGCATGAGCGCCACGAGGCGCGGTCCCAACGCGCGCGTCGCCGCGTCGCCGAGAGTGTCGATGGTCAGCTGTGCCGCCATGCAGGAGAATGTGCACGCTGTGGAGGAGAATCAACAGGACTGTGACACGGGCCAGGCCTGGCGCTCCTGCGTCGACCGCACCATCGTACACTGGGCAGCTGGTCCCACGCGGAGGTTCGCCATGCTGCGTTCCCGTGCTGTCCCGTCCCTCTTCGTGGTCTCCCTCCTCGCGCAAGGTTGCGCGACATCTCGGCCCTTCGACCGGTCTACCGAGCCCGGCGGGAAGCCGCTTTCCCCCACCACGGCCGGCAGTGTGATCATCACCGGCGAAGCCCTTTCGGCCGACCCCGGCCGGACCGTGCTCGACGCCGTCAGGAAGGCCATGCCGCAGCTGCACATTTCCGGTTGGTCGCAGTACAGCCGCTGCCCGATCCTGGAGCTGCGTGGCAAGGACAGCGTGGCGGGCACCTCCAATCCGGACGTCTACGTGGACGGAACGCGGACGGTGGACACCTGCCCGCTCGTCACCATCCAGGCGATGGACACGCGCCGCGTCGAGGTGTATCCGCTGGGTGTCACGTCGCGGCCCGGCTATACCAGCAGCGGCCACGGCCTGATCCTCATCTTCCTACAGCGCTCGGACACGACCGGCCGCTGACGCTGAGCCCCCGATGAGCGACTCGCTCACCGGGGGCTTGCCTTTGCGGGATGTGCGGCTGCTCTACGGCGCCCGCCCCGTGAACCAGAGCGGCGTCTGCAAGTCAGTGCTCCTCGTGAAGTGCTGAGCTGCCACCGCGGCGTCCACGTTCGCCTTGTTCAACACCAGCTCGTTGTTCGCATAGGGCAAGCGCTCCGGGATCTTAGGAAGCACCGCGTTCGGCCCCGGCACCAGCGCCGGAACGCCGGTGCGGCGTACCTCGGTCCATCCCTCCATGCCCTGCATGAACAACGAGACCCACTTCTGGTAAGCGATCTGCGTGAGACCGTTGGCCGCGTTGTACCGCACGCGAACGGTGTCGGACAGGTAGGCATTGGTGGCGGAATCGCTGATCCCGTACTGCTGCATCGACGCCCGAATTGCGCCCGTGTAGAGCGTATCCGGATTATCGGTGATCCAGCCGCGCTGCGTCGCCTCGGCCTCGAGGAACCGCACCTCGGAATACGTCAAGAGCTCCAGGGGTGCGGCGGGTGTCTCGCGCCAGTAGGCGCCGTAGCGCGAGATATAGAAGAGCGCGGGGCCGCCGCCGTCGTTCAGCCCGTTGGGCATTCCCTCGTAGGTCCGGTTGGCGACGATGGTGTCCTTGTTCAGCTGCGCGAACACCGGCAGGCGCGGGTCCCTCCAGCTCAGCAGCGAGTCCACGAACGTCTTGCTCATGCCGTAGTCATCGCGGCCGCGGGCGTCGTTGTAGATCGGGTTCTGGTTCGGCGCACCCGCCAGGTACAACAGCTGTGCGTTGTCCGCATTGCTCTGGAACACGCCCGCGGCGATGGCCGCCTGGGCTTCGCGCTGCCCGGTGGCTGGATCGACTTTGGCGAGATGAATCGCCAGGCGCAGCCGCAGTGAGTTGGCGAATTTCCGCCACTTCGTCAAGTTGCCGCCGTACATGACGTCGCCCGTGCGGAACCCGACCCCCGCTGGGCCGATTCCCGAGGTATCGATCTGCTGGCTGGCCTTTGTTAGGTCGGCGAACAGCGCGGTGTAGATCGCCCGCTGCGTGTCGTATCTCGGGGTCAGGAGCGAGTCACCCTTCAGCGCCTCCGAATAGGGGATATCGCCCATCGCGTCCGTCATGACGCTGTAGAGGTAAGACTTCATGATCCGGCCTACGGCTTCCCAATTGGGCGCGCCCGCGGCCACACCCCCGGTGATCATCCGCTGGGCGTCCTCGAGTGCGCCGCTGTAGAAGGCCCAACCGCCGTCGGTCCCGGCGCGGATGAGGTACTTGTCCTCGTCCCGATACTGGATCTCCGCGTAATACTGCACCCACAGCCCGGCGGCCCGGATGTTGAGGCTGTTGACGCCGTCGACGCCGTTCACCGTCGCTTGGATCACGTTCGATAGGAGCGAGGGTGGTGGCACAACCGTGGGTCCATTCGGGTTCTGGTTGATCGACGTCAGGTCACCGCACGACGTGCCGCCCGCGAACAACGCGGCGGCCAGGACGCTCAGGATCTTGTATCGCATGGTAGCTCCTTTCTCCCAAGCGGCTATGGCCGCACGGACAGGGTGAAGCCGAGGCTGCGAGCTGTGGGCAGCTGGCCGTTCTCGACGCCCTGGCGGTTACCGGTATCGAACGCGGTCTCCGGGTCGATCGTGGGCTGTTTCGACCAGAGGAGCAGATTGTGGCCCACGAGCGCGACCGTCGCCGCCGAGAAGCCCAAGTGCTGCGCGACCGACGACGGCAGATCGTAGGCGAGACGCAGCTCGCGTAACTTCAGGTAGCTCGCATCGACGATCCCCGGCTCATTGGCGTAGAAGGTGTTGTGCCAGTAGTCCTGCGCCAGCACGCGCGTGGTGTCCGGCGTGCCATTCTGGTAGACGGCGTTCGGCACCAGTACGCTGTCGCTCCAGTCGTGCTCCCGACCCCAAAGGGTCGCCTGCAAGATGCCCGAGTACTGCCCGAACCACTTGGTCACCGAGTAGACCTTGCCGCCCAGCTGCCCGTCGAACGAGAACGACAGACTCAGGTTCTTGTAGGTGAGCGTGTTGGTGATGCCGCCCACCCAGTCGGCATTGTAGTTGCCGAGTACTACCTGCTTCGAGTCCGGGACCGGGAGCCCGCGCAGGCCGCCCGTCGAGTAGACGATGATGTGCCCCTGGTCGTCTCGTTGCCACTGGGTGCCCACCAGGTTGCCGTACGGCTGGCCGGAGTCGGCCGTCACACTCACACCCCAGTAGGTGTCCACGACAATGCGCTGCACGCCGTTGGCAAGCGAGACGACCGTGTTCCTGTTCTTCGACCAGTTCGCCACTACGTCCCAACGGAACTCCGGCCGCTCGATCGGTCTGATCGTCGCCGCGAGCTCGATACCGCGGTTGCGCACCTCGCCCGAGTTCACGACGTGCTGGGTGTAGCCCGTAGCGCCCGAGATCGAAACGGGAAGGATTTGGTTCGTGGTGGACTTCTGGTACACCGTCGCGTTCAGAGCGAGCCGGTTGTTGAACAATCCCAAATCGACGCCGATCTCCTCGCCGGTCGTTTGCTCGGGCTTGAGGTTCGCGTTCGGCAGGCGGTCCGGTGCGGTGTAGGTAGGCTGTCCGGCCCACGCGGTGCCGACCGCGTACACGGCCCCGAGCTGGTAGGGATCGGTGTCGTTGCCGACCCGGGTCCAGCTGGCGCGCAGCTTGCCGTACGACAGGACGTCGCTTTGGACGCGCAGCGCGTCCGTGAAAATGAAGGCACCGCCGATCGAGGGATAGAAGATCGCGTTTTGACCCTTCGGCAACGTCGAAAACCAGTCGTTGCGCCCCGTCACGTCCACGTTGAGCCAGTTCTTGTAGTTGAAGCTGGCCAGCCCGTAGAGCGAGTTGACCTTCTTCTTCTCCACGTGGAGCGAGTCGGTCGGCGTGCCGTCCGAGTTCGCGAGGGTGTAGACGCCGGGAATCACCAGCCGGCTGACGAGGCCCGTGATGCCTTTGAAGTCGTTCACACGGGCGTTGCCCCCCGCGTTGACCGTGACGGTGAGATCGCCAAGCAACGGTCGGGTGGCCGTGACGAGGAAGTCGCTGTTGGTCTCGCTATGAGTCTCGGCCACGTCAAGGAGTCCGCCCCCGTAATAGGGCGAGATGTTGTTCACCGGGTAGTTCGCCCGGAAGTGGTCCTGGTACCAGTCACGACCGGTGCGGCCGGTCACGCTCAGCCAGTCGTTGAGCTTGTACGTGACGGCGGCGTGGCCGATGCCGCGGTCGCGCGCATAGTCGGTCGCCTTGGCCGTCGCCTCCCAGTAGGGGCTCGGATGGTAGCTGTAGTTCCAGCTGTAGGGGATGGGCGCATCGGTGCGCAGGTTCGGGTTGCCTTTCACGATCTGCTTGGTGAGCGGGTCGTTCGGGTCACGGTACAGGTTATCTTTAAGGATCCTCGTGTCCACCTGCCGGCCGAACCAGATGAACCCCTGCATCGGGTCGATCTCCTCGTACGCCTGCGCCGGCTGGTTCTGGTAGGCGTTGTTGATGTAGTTGATCGCCGCCTCGGCGCTCCAGTGGTCCGACATCTGCGCCCCGCCAGCCAGCGTCAGGTCCGTGCGCGTGTTCGAGTTGTTCGGGTACATCCCGGCCTCGCCCGTGCGGCCCACCGACAGCCGGATGTTGTTACGCTCGCTCGCGCGCGTCACGGCCACGTTCAGGTTGGTGGTCACCCCGGTGTTCCAGAAGTCACGCACATTGTTAGGGTGCGCGGACCAGGGCCCCACGCCGAAGAACTGGCGACAGGGTTTGCTCGTGTCGTAGCCACCGGTATAGATGGGGTTGCCCTTGGCATCCTTCGGGTAGACGCACCCGGCCGTCCGGTTGTCGAGCTTCGGGCCCCAGCTCTCGTCCGCCCCATCGTTTTGTCCGCCGAAGTTGCCGTCCACGAAGTCGAACTCGCCGTAGAACCCCTGCCCGTACTGGTTCTGGTAGTCCGGCAGCCGCAGCGGCGCCTCCGTCGTCAAGCCGAAGACGGCCGACACACCGAAGTCTCGGCTCGGACCGCCCTTACCGCTCTTGGTCTTGATGACGATCGCGCCGTTCGCCGCGCGCGAGCCGTACAGCGCCGCCGCGTTCGGGCCCTTCAGCACGGTGATCGACTCGACGTCGTTCGCGTCGATGTCCCCGGCGGCGTTCCCCACGTCGTAGCCGCCCAGCGAGCCGCCGCCGTAGCCCGTGTTCGACGCCGCCGAGTTGTCGATCGGGATGCCGTCCATGACGACCAACGGCTGGTTCTGGCCGAGGATCGAGCCCGCGCCGCGCGACACGATGCGCGCCGACCCGAACGGGTTGCTGGAGTTGGTCACATACAGGCCGGCGACGTTGCCCTGCAGCGCGGAGAGCACGTTCGTGGTGGGGACGTTCGACAACACCTCTCCGGGCACCGTCTGCGCGGAGTATGGCAGGGCGCGCGCCTCGCGCTCGATGCCGAGTGCGGTCGTCACGGGCACCGTCTCGAGCTGCATCGCCTGGAACGACATCACAACATCGACGACGGAGGCAATCCTCCGAACGACACGCTTGTAGCCGATGCGCGCGAAGGAGACGCTGTCCCTCCCCGCCGGAACGTCCAGTGCGTACCGGCCACTGGCGTCCGTGAAGGTTCCGCCGACGATGCCTACGACGCTCACTCGCACGCCCGCGATCGGCTTCTGTGTCACGGAGTCCTGGACCTGGCCGACCACGTGCGTGGGCTCCTGTGCGGGCGCCCTGCTCACGGCGACGGGCAACAGCGCGAACAGCAGCAGCCCGATCGGCAGAACGCACCGAACCAAACGACGACCGTGTGTCATGTTAGTCCCCCTGTGATGCCGGATCCCGCCCCGAAACCGGGACGACACGGCGCCGCACCACCTGGCTGTGGCGCGGACACGCGTACGACGCTCTTATGGGGTGACCCAAGGGATGACGGCCATTGGGAATCCCTTAACGCTTGACGGCGTTACGGCTGCTTATATCGGCCCCTGGCGGGCTCGTCAAGAGACCCCGATCAGGGGTGGAGCGCTAGAACCTCCCCCCCCCCCCCCCCCCCCCGGAACCCCCCCCCCCCCCCCCCCCCCCCCCCCCCCCCCCCCCCCCCCCCCCCCCCCCCCCCCCCCCCCCCCCCCCCCCCCCCCCCCCCCCCCC
>Ga0209577_10001871_pt1 | contig 20629 bp, 17 predicted proteins | sample GraSoiAngelo_109_FD_185874 | JGI IMG/M metagenome (GOLD analysis project Ga0209577, IMG submission 185874) | Grasslands soil microbial communities from the Angelo Coastal Reserve, California, USA - 14_0903_12_20cm (SPAdes) (version 2) | ecosystem: Environmental > Terrestrial > Soil > Grasslands...
AGGGTCGTGCGCAGGCCCAGGACGGCCAGGGTGGACGACTCGGCCAGCAGCTGGCCCACCTCGGCCAGGATCCCCTCGGCCGCCTCGGGGCGCTGCAGCCTGGCCACCAGCTGCAGGAGCGTCTCCACCCCCAGCCCGAAGGAAGAGCCCGTGCCCATGGAGACGCGCTCGTTGGCCAGGGTCGTGCGGGCCAGGCGCCAGCCGTCGTCCACCGCCCCGATGACGCAGTCGTCGGGGACGAAGACGTCGGAGAGGAAGACCTCGTTGAACATGGCCTGGCCGGTCAGCTCCCGCAGGGGCCGCACATCGATCCCCTCGCCCGCCATGTCGACGATGAAGTAGGTGATCCCCCGGTGCTTTGGTGCGTCCGAGCTGGTGCGAGCCAGGCATATGGCCCAGTCCGCCTCGGCGGCCATCGACGTCCACACCTTCTGCCCGCTCAGCATCCAGCCCCCGGACGATCGCGTGGCTTTGGTGCTGAGGGAGGCCAGGTCGGACCCGGCCCCGGGCTCGCTGAACATCTGGCACCAGGCCAGCCCGCCGTAGAGCGTGGGCCGGACCCAGCGCTCCTGCTGCTCGGGGGTGCCGTGGGCGATGATCGTCGGCAGGGCCCAGGCGCCCACGGCCAGGTGGGGACGGCGGACCCGGGCCCGGCGCAGCTCCTGGTCGATGACCAGCTGCTCGACCGGTCCGGCGTCCCGGCCCCACGGCCGGGGCCAGTGAGGGGCGAGATAGCCGTGGTCGGCCAGGCGCCGGCGCGTCTCGGCCCCATCGAGGCCCGCGAGCGAGGCGGCGAAGGCCCGCACCTCGTCCCGCACGGGCACGCTGTCCTCGGGCAGGGTCACGTCCAGGGTGCGGCGGGCGCCGGCCAGCGCCAGGCGGGCGACCCGCGCCTGCCAGGCGCTCGAGCGCCCCAGGAGCTGGCGCAGGGCCACCGCCCGCCTCAGGTAGAGGTGGGCGTCGTGCTCCCAGGTGAAGCCCATCCCCCCGAGGACCTGGATGCAGTCCTTGGCGCAGCCCAGAAAGGCGTCGGGCGCGACCACGGCCGCCACCGCCGCGGCCAGGGAGCCCGAGGGCTCGGTCAGGGGGGCCCGGGCCGCGTCCCAAGCCGCGGCCCGGGCCCCCTCGGCGGCCACGAGCATGTCGGCACAGCGGTGCTTCACGGCCTGGAACTGCCCGATGGGCCGACCGAACTGCTCCCGGACCTTGGCGTGGGACGCCGCGGTGTCGACGCACCAGCCCGCGCCCCCGGCGCACTCTGCCGCGATGAGGACGGCGGCGAGCCCCGCCACCTGCTCGGTTGCGGCCGGGGTCAGTCGCTCGTCGGGACCGACCTCCGCCCCACGGGCCCGGACCTCGGCGAGCCCCCGGGTGCCGTCGAGAGCGTCGAGCGCCTCGACCTCGAGGTCGGCGACCCGCACGACGCACCACACCTCGCCCTCGGCGCTGGAGGCGGGTACCACCGCCACGTCGGCCAGCGTGCCCCCGAGAACCGGGCGCACCGAGCCGTCGAGCCGGAGGGTGACGCCGCCGTCGAGTCCGGCATCGACGGGCTCGGCGCTCATGGACCCGGCGCCGAAGGCCAGCGTCCCCAAGATCGAGCCCGCGGCCAGTCCCGGGAGGAGCTGGGCCCGCAGCCTCTCGCCCCCCCAAGTGGCGATGGCCGCCCCGGCCAGGACCGTGGGTAGGAAGGGCCCGGGAACGCAGGCCCGGCCCAGCTCCTCGAGAACCACGGCCAGCTCGGGCAACCCGTAGCCCTCGCCTCCGTGCTGCTCGGGAAGGTGCAGCCCCAGCCAGCCCTGACGGGCCAGTTCGGACCAGAAGGGCGGAAGCTCCTCCCGGCCCAGCTCCAGCCCGGCCCGCACCACCTCAGGAGGGGTGTGGGCCTCCACCCAGCGACGGACCGAGCGGCCCAGGGCCTCGTGCTCCTCGCTGACGCCGATGGGCATGGTGGCTGGGGCGGTGTCCTAGCGGGCGGGATCGGGGCCGAGGACGATCGACTGGGTCGGGCACCCCTCGGCCGCCAGCCGGATGCGCGCCTCCTCCGCCCCGCCCGGGTCGACGACGATGGCCAGGCCCTCGTCGTCGAGGTCGAACACGCCCGGGGCCCAGTAGGCGCAGTTCCCCGAGCCCATGCACGTCTCCCGGTTGATGGAGATCTCCACGTCGCCCGCCCTTACCGGGAGAGGAAGGGCAGCAGCCGCGACAGCCAGCTGCGGCGCCGTTCCCCCTTGAGCCGGTCGAGCTCGGCCTGGATGTGGCCGCGCTCCTCGTCGGTCGACGCCTTGTCCAGCTCCGCCTCCAGGTGGCGAGTCCTGGCCTTGACCCAGCCCCTCCCGTCGACCACTCCCACGCCGGCGAGCATAGGCCCGGAGGGGCCCGCCCTACCGTGACACGCGTGTCATGTCTCGGTCATCATGACGCCCATGCCCCTCTCCGGACCCGAAGTCCTGGGCCCCGCGCCCCGCGACCCCGACCAGAAGTTCTGGGATGTCGAGGCCCAGACCATGGACCCCGAACGGCGCCGGGCGATGCAGGAGGAGCGCCTCCGCACCATGCTCAGGCGCATCCTGGAGGCGCCCGCGCCCCTGTTCAAGGGCAAGCTCGCCGCCGCGGGGATCAGCTCGGCCGACGACCTCGAGAGCCTGGACGACCTGTGGCAGATACCCCCCACGGTCAAGCAGGACCTGCGCGAGTCGGAGACGGCCCACCCGCCCTGGGGCGACTACCGCTTCACCTCGCCCAACCAGTGCGTGCGCATGGGAACCTCCACGGGCACCACGGGCACGCCCACGGTGATGCTGTGGACCAGGCACGACATCTGGGTGGAGTACGAATCGGGGGCGCGCATCTGGTGGCGCAACGGGTGGCGTCCAGGGATGATCGCCACCCACGCCCACCCCGCCTACCTGTACGGGGGGGGCGTGATGCTCTCGGGGAGCTACGAGTACTTCGGCCTGGTCAACTGCTGGGTACCGCCTCCCGACACCGACGAGCTGGCCGAGCAGGGCATCCGCACGTGGATGCGCATCAAGCCCGACATCCCCTTCGTCGGCTTCTCCCTGGGCCGCTACTTCGAGGTCTCGGCCAAGCTCGGGCTCGACCCCTTCGAGGAGGTCGGCCTCCGCATCCCGGAGATGGGCGGAGCCGGAAAGGGCTCGCCCCTCATGACGGCCGGGCTGGAGTGCTACGCCTATCTCGGGGGCCCTTGCGGCCAGCAGCCCGGCGCCCACCTGCACGAGGACTGGGCCATCGTGCAGGCCGTGGACCCCGACACGGGTCGCGAGGTGCCCGACGGCGAGTGGGGCAACCTGGTCGTCACGACCCTGGACCGCGACAACGGCCTGCTCCGCTACGACCTGGAGGAGGCGTGCGCCATCACCCGCGAGCCGTGCACGTGCGGGGAGACCACCATCCGGGGGTTCTGGGGCGGACGCTTCAAGGACCTCCTCAGGGTGCAGGGCAGCCGCTTCAACGTGCACGAGGTGGAGCGTGCCCTACGCAAGGTCGACGGCGTGTCCAAGCCCTCCCTTGAGTACGTCGTGGTGCGACCGAGCGACGACAACGACCCCCTGCGGGTCCGCGTCGAGGTGGGCGAGGCCTCCGCAGACCGCGACTCGCTGGCCTCTGCGTGCGCATCGGCCATCGCCGAGGGCATCGGCATCAAGGCGACGGTCGAGGTCCTCGATCGCGAGGCACTGCCCAGGGCCGGCTTCAAGGCAACACGCGTCGTCGAGGCCTGAACGCCTCGGCACCCATGGCCGATCCCGCCCTCGTCTGCCGAGACCTGACCAAGCGCTTCGGTGACCGGGTTGCCGTCGACGGTCTGAGCCTGGAGATCGCGGCCGGAGAGTCCTACGGCCTGCTCGGGCCCAACGGGGCGGGCAAGACGACCACCATCTCGCTCGTGTGCGGGCTGCTGCGGCCGGACGGGGGCGAAGTGGTCGTGGCCGGGCACCGCCTCGACGGCGACGAGCTCGCGGCCAAGGCGGCGATCGGCTACGTCCCCCAGGAGGTAGCCCTCTACCCGGACATGACGGCGCGGGAGAACCTGAGATTCTTCGGCCGCCTCTACGGCCTCTCGGGCGCGGCCCTGACCAGTCGCATCGCCGCCGTGCTCGAGATCGTGGGGCTCAAGGAGCGGGCCGACGACCGCATCAGTGAGTACTCGGGTGGCATGAAGCGGCGGGCCAACATCTCCGCCGGGCTCCTGCACGAGCCCCAGCTGCTCGTGCTCGACGAGCCGACCGTGGGTGTCGACCCCCAGAGCCGCAACGCCATCCTCGAGAGCGTCGAGCATCTTGCCGCCGGGGGCATCGCCGTCCTCTACGCCTCCCACTACATGGAGGAGGTGGAGCGACTGTGCGGACGCGTCGGCATCCTCGACGAGGGCCACCTCGTCGCCGAGGGGTCGCGCCGCGACCTCGTGGCCACCGTGGGTCGGAGCGGGCGGGTCGAGCTGGCGGCGAGCGGGCCTCTCGAGGCGCTGGCCGAGGCCTGCCGGGCCCTGCCCACGGTGGAACGAGCGACGGTGGTCGACGAGCGGGTCGAGGTGGTCGGGAGCGACCCGCGGTCCCTCCTCCCGCGCCTTCTCGAGGTGGCCGGCTGCGTGGGCGTGTCGGTGACGTCGGTGGAGGTGGTGGAGCCGGACCTGGAGGCCGTGTTCCTCCACCTCACCGGCAAGGCCCTGCGGGACTGACCTCTCGTGGGCATGGTGGGAGTCGTGCTCGCGGTGGCGGCCAAGGACCTGCGCCAGCGGCTGCGCGACCGCTCGGCCCTGGTGCTGGCCTTCGTGGCGCCCTTCGGGCTGGCCGCCATCATCAGCCTGGCCTTCTCCCAGTTCGCCGGTCAGGCGCACGTCACCCTGGCGGTGACCGACCTCGACGGCGGTCCACGAGCGGCGGCGCTCCTCACCTATCTGCGGGCGCCCGAGCTGGCCCGGGTTGTCACGATCCGCCCCCTCGCCGAGAACACGGCCCGGGCCCTGGCCGCCCACGACCACGTCGACGCCGCCGTGGTCATCCCCGCCGGCTACTCGGCCGGGGAAGCCCCGCTGGCGGTGCTGTCGTCGCCCGCCAATCCCGTGGCCGGGGCCGTGGCCCAGGCGCTGGCCGACGGCTTCTCCAGCCGATCGGGCCAGTCCAACGGCGACGTGCACGCCCCCGCCATCACCGTCGAGAGCCGCACCGGGCACCTGGGCGGCGTGAGCGCGGCCAGCTACTACGGGCCCTCCATGGCGATCATCTTCGTGTTCTTCACCGTCGCCTTCGGCTCCCGCAGCCTTCTCGGTGAGCGCCAGCTCGGCACCTTCCGGCGCCTGGTGGCCGCCCCCGTCCGCGTCCAGGCCGTGGTCGCGGGGAAGGTGCTGGCGACCTTCGTCCTGGGCCTGACGAGCATGCTCGTCATGTGGATCGCCGTGTCCCGGGTGTTCGGCGCCACATGGGGCGGTGCCCTGCCCGTGGTGTCGCTGTGCGTGGGGGTGGTGCTGGCCGCCATGGGCATCACCAGCCTGGCCGCGGCCCTGGCCACGACCGAGGAGGAGGCGGACGGGATCGGCGCCGGCCTCACCTTCGTGCTGGCCCTGCTGGGCGGGAACTTCATCCAGCTCTACCTCCTGCCCAGCGCCATGCAGCGGGTGGCCCGGTTCACGCCCAACGGCTGGGCCCTGCGCGCCTTCGTCGACCTCACCGCAGGGGGTCGGGCCCGTTCCGTGGCGCCCGCCGTCGCCGTCCTCGCCACCTTCGGGCTGGTGACCGGCGGCCTGGCGCTGCGCCGGGCCAGGTGGGCGGAGTCGACGTGAGCTCCGCCTTCGACCGCGCCCTGGTCATCGCCGGCACCGACGTCCGCCTGACGCTGGCCGACCGCCGAGCCCGGTTCGCCTTGTTCGTCCTCCCGCTCATGATCGTGTTCGTCGTGGGCCTGGCCGTACACGGCGCCACCAGGCTGTCGCTCGGGGTCATCGACCACAGCCCCGGGCCCCGGGGCGTCGAGCTGCGTTCCCGCCTGGCCGCGTCCCGGGCCGTGCGGCTGCACGGCTACGCCAGCCTGGGATCGCTCGAGCGCGCCGTCCGCCTGGGCGTGGAGGCCGGGGGCCTGGTCATCCCGGATGACTACGACGACCGCCTCCGCTCCGGGCAGCACGCCACGGTTCAACTCCTGGTCGACCCGACGCGACGCCAGTCCATCGCCCTGGGCGCGACCGTCTCCGCCCTGGTGAGCCGCGAGTCGGCCCTGGTGGAGCGGGGCGGGGTGGGTCCGAGCGCGGCGGTCACGCCCGCGGGACGGTCGGGGAGGTCAGAGCCGCGTGGGTTCGACTACACCGCCCCTTCCAACCTCGTGCTGTTCATGTTCATCACGTCGATGGCCGCGGCCGCGGGGATCGTGGAGACCCGCCGCGGGGGCGTCACCCGCCGGGTCCTGAGCACTCCGTTGCGCACCTCGACGATCCTCCTCGGCGTCGCCCTGGGGCGCCTCGCCATCGCCCTCGTCCAGGGGGCGGTGATCGTGCTGGCCGGGGTCGTTCTTTTCCGAATCGACTGGGGCGACCCCGTGGCCGTGGCGGCCCTGCTCGTCGCCTTCGCCCTGGTGAGCACGGGGGCGGCCCTGCTCGTCGCCACGCTGGCTCGAACACCCGAGCAGACCCTCGCGGTCACGCCCCCGCTCGGCATCGCCATGGGGATGCTGGGCGGGTGCATGTGGCCGCTGTCCATCGTGGGGGCGCCCATGCGCGTGCTCGGGCACGTGTTCCCCCACGCCTGGGCCATGGACGCCTTCGTCGCCATAGTCGGCCGCCACGCCGGTGTCGGCGCCATCTCGCGCCAGCTCCTCGTGCTGGCGGGCTTCGCCGCCGTCCTGCTCGTGCTGGCCACGGCCCGGCTCAGGCGGGTCCTGCTCTCGGGCGCGGCCGCCTAATGGCTAGGAGCCGCTGATGACGGCGACCCTGTCCTTCAGTCGCATCGTCCGCTCCTGTCCTAGAGTGGCGGAAGCGTCACGTTAGTGATCGTCCCGCTGGCCCAGCACGGCCCTCCAGCGCAGCGGATACCGGCATGGACTTCTCCCTCAGCGACGATCAGGACCTGCTGCGCACCACGGCCCGCAGCATGCTGGCGCGCGAGTGCCCCACCAGCGTGGTGCGCGCCCACATGGAGGACCGGGGCGTCGTGGACGCGCTGTGGGAGCACCTGCGCCAGTGGTGCGGGCTGGCCCGGGGGCCCGTGACCGACCTGTGCCTGTTCCTGGAGGAGACCGGTGCCGTGCTGGCTCCGGGGCCCTTCCTGCCGACCACCGTCTTGCTGCTGCCCCTCGTCGAGGCGACCGGCCATGAGCTCCTCGCCCCCGTCCTGGCCGGCGAGGTCTCGGGCACGGTGGCCATGGCCGGGTCGGACGGGGCGTGGACCCCGAACGCCCAGGAGGTGAAGACCTTCGTCCCCGAGGCGGACAAGGTCGAGGTGGTGGCGATCGTGGGCGGCGATGAGCGCCGGCCCACGGTCGGCTTCGCCCGGGATCTCCCCACCCGGCCCCAAGCGACCATCGACACGTCGCGGCGGCTGGCCCGGGTGGACACCGGAGCCTGGCGAGGTCCGCTCGCGGTTCTCGACCCCGACGTGGTCACCGCCCTGCTGGAGCGGGCCTATGTGGCGGTGGCGGCCGAGCTCCTGGGCACCATCCGCTGGCTCTTCGACGCCACCCTGGCCTACGCCAAGGTCCGCCACCAGTTCGGACGGCCCATCGGCTCGTTCCAGGCCGTGCAGCACAAGCTGGCCAACATGGCGCTGGCCCGGGAGCGGGCCTGGAGCGCCGTGTACTACGCGGCCATGACGATCGACGCGATCGACTCCGACCGCCACCGTGCCGCCCACGTGGCCAAGGCCGCCGCAGGTGAGGCGGCCAGGCTCAACGCCAAGCAAGCCATGCAGATCCACGGCAGCATCGGCTACACGTGGGAGCACGACCTCCACCTGTTCATCCGCCGGGCCTACGCGTCCGAGCACTTCCTAGGCACGAGCAGCTGGCACCACGACCGCCTGGGCGAGCTCCTCACCCGGCCCTAGCTGCCGCCCGGCCTTCAGCGGCCCCGCACCCTGCGCAGCACCCGGCCCACGTCCAGGAGATGGTGGCTGCCCTCGTGCACGGCCCGCCTGGCCATGTCGAGCACCGACCGGGGCTCTCCGGCCCGCCGACCGCTGCGCTTCCAGTCCTCGGGCGCCAGCGCCTCCAGGGCCGAGGCCAGGCGATCGGCCGCCGCGGCCAGCTCGTCGGCCACCGTCACCGCGTCGAGCTCCCGGTACCCGCCCCCCTCGACGGCGGCCACGAGGTCGACCGGCTCCAGCTCCGGGTCGTGCTCGGCCAGCACCTGGGCGACGCGTCGGTCGACCAGGACGAGGACATCGCGGACGTGGCCCGCGTACTCGATCGCCGACCACACCTGGGGAGCGGGACGCTGCGAGAGGACCGCGGCGCCGTCCTCGCCGGGCAGGAAGCGGGTCAGCGGTGCCCGGTAGCGCCGGCCCAGCTCCCGCACGGCCCCCGCCGCGGTGGCGGGCGTGACCGATTCGGGGTCGAAGCCGCACTCCTCGCATCGCTCCACCGCCCCAGCCTGGCCCACCGCCGCCGGCGCCGGCCATCCCGGGCCGCGCCCCAGGACCGGCGTTGACGGAGGGGCGGGGCCGATCCATGCTGCTGTGCTCCCATGGCCGAGCTCCTGACCGACCAGCTGCGGACGATGGCGCGCCTGCACGGCCGCGAGGTCGCCTACCGCAACCTGGACGCAGGGACAGAGATCACCTTCGCCCGGTGGGAGCAGGAGTCCAACCGGCTGGCCCGGGGTCTGCTGGCCCGGGGCGTGGCCAAGGGCGATCGGGTCTCGATATATCTGGGCAGCGACGAGGTCCTTCGCTGGGTGGTGGCCTACGCCGCCGTGCACAAGGCGGGTGCCGTCGCCGTGCCCACCAACACCCGCCTGACCGTCCCCGAGCTGGTCACCATCCTGGACCACGCCGGGGCTCGCGCCGCCGTGACCGACCGGGCCCTTCTGCCCACCCTGGCCGCCGCCGTACCCCAGGTCCCGACCCTGGCCCTGGTCGTGGTGACGGACGGAGCCGGCGGGCCCGGACCCGGACCCGGCACCGCATCGGAGACGGCGGGTGACCTGGCCGCCGTCGCCGCTCGGTGGGACGACGTACTCGACCCCGACGGCGACGAGATCCAGGTCCCGCTCGACGGCGCCGACCTGGCCGACATCATGTACACCTCGGGCACAACCGGCTCACCCAAGGGCGTGGTCGTCCGGCACCGGAACGTGTCGCTCCTGCCCAACGGGGAGCCGCCGTGGACCGGGTCCAGCTGGATTCACGCCTCGCCCCTGTTCACCTTCGCCGGCATCGCCTTCGTGTACAACCCCATGAAGCTGGGCATGGGTGCCCTCTTCATGGCCCGTTTCGACGCGGGGCGCTGGCTCCAGGCGGTGGCCAGCGAGCGGCCCACGGCCGCCTTCATCGTCCCGGCCATGGCCCAGCTCATCCTCAACCATCAGGAATTCGAGTCGGCCGACCTCTCCAGCCTGGGGCTGTGCGCACTGGGGAGCGCTCCGGTGGCGCCGGAGACGCTGCGCCGCCTGCAGACGCGCATGCCTCACGCCACCGTGTCCAACGGCTACGGGATGACCGAGGCCGGGCCCGCCTACTGCGCCATGCCCAGAGAGGAGGCGGAGCGGAGGGTGGGCTCGGTGGGCAAGCCCATGGCGCCCATGGAGGTGCGCATCGCCGGCGAGGGCGGTGCCCCGCTGGAAGCAGGTGGTGTCGGCGAGGTCCTCATCCGCATGCCCGGCAGGCAGCGGGAGTACTACCGGGACGCGGAGGCGACGGAGCACACCTGGTCGGGGGGCTGGCTCCACACCGGCGACCTGGGGCGGCTCGACCAGGACGGCTACCTCTACATCGTGGGACGGAAGAAGGAGGTGATCATCAGGGGCGGCAACAACATCTACGCCACCGACGTCGAGGCCGTGCTCCTGGAGCACCCTTCCGTGGTGGAGGCAGCGGTGATCGGCGTGCCTCACGCCGTGCTGGGGGAGGACGTGGCCGCCTTCGTCGTCGTCCGCGACGGGGACGAGGCCACCCCCGAGATCCTGAGGGCCTTCTGCGCCCAGCGCCTGGCCGACTACAAGGTGCCCCGCCACATCCGCTTCCTGGACGAGCTACCCCGCAACGCCACGGGGAAGATCCTCAAGCACCACCTGGGCGTCGGCTAAGGGGCCGCCCAAGGGATCGGGCCGCGCCATCCATCGCTCACCAACCCAACTCGGCCAGGAAGGAGACCACCAGCCCGACGGTGGACTCCGGGTTGTCCCCGGCGGCCAGGTGGCCGGCGTTGACAACGGTCGCCAGGCGGGCGTCGGGGATGAGGGCGGCCACCTCCTCCGCCCCCTCGTCGGACAGCACGTCGCTGGCCGAGCCCCGCAGGACCAGCACGGGGCAGCGCAGGCCGGCCGCATCCTCGCCCAGCCCGGCCAGGACCCCGCGCCAGTCGCCCGCCGTCTCGTCGCCCTGCTCCCGCAGGCGCCTTCCATAGGAGTGCTTCCACTGCCAGCGCCCGTCGGGGCGCTGGCGGAGGTTGCGGGTCAGGCTCGAGGCCCGTATCTCCTTGCGATGGGGCAGGTAGGCGGCGATGGCAGCCGCGGCCTCGTCCAGGGAGGCGAAGGAGTCCTGCCTGCTCATGAAGTCGATGATGCGCAGCACCCCCTCCTCCTCGAGGCGGTGGCCCACGTCGATGAGCACGATCCCGGCAACCAGCCCGGGTTGGGCGGCCGCCAGAGTGATGGCCACGATGCCCCCCAGGGAGGCGCCCACGACGGCGACGCGCTCCAGCCCGAAGTGCCCGAGCAGCGGGGGGAGGGTGGCGGCGATGTCGGTCCGGGCCATGCCGGCCAGGGAATCGGAGTCGCCGTGGCTGGGAAGGTCGGGCGCCAGCACGTGGTGGCTGGGAGCCAGGGCTCCTCCCAGCTCCTCGTACATGTAGGCCGTCTGGCCCCCACCGTGCAGGCACAGCACCGGTGGCGCCGAGCTGCGGCCCCACTGCAGGTAGTGCACCTGGCGTCCCTGCACCAGGGTGAAGCCGCTCCTCCCCCCGGCGGGCACGTCGTGGCGGGGCACCCCCGAGGCGTCCAGGTCGTCACCGCTCGCGCCCGCGCCCGCCGCTTCGGGCGCGCCGGCGACCGCGTCGGGGTTCACCGCACCGTCGTGCCGCACCGGGTCACGGGTGTCATCATGCCCGCCCATGGACGTGCTCCACACGCTGACCCTGGGCGACGTGCTGCGCGAGCATCGCCGCAGCTACCCCCGCCACACCGCGCTGGTGTGCCAGGACTCCCGGCTCACGTACCCGGAGATGGACGACCGCGTCAATCGTCTGGCCAACGCCCTGGTGGGCAGCGGCTTCGGGTCAGGCGAGCGCATCCTGTGGCTGGGACAGAACTGCCACCGCGTGCTCGAGGGGGTCCTGGCCGCGGCCAAGACAGGCGCCGTGTTCTGTCCCGTCAACTGGCGTCAGTCGGCCCAGGAGCTGGCCTTCGTCCTGGAGGACGTCAAGCCCGCGGTGGTCATCTGGCAGGAGGACGAGATCGGCGACGCCGTCCGCCAGGCCCGGAAGGAGACCGGTAGGGACGCCCTCTGGCTGCGCCACGACGACCAGGGACCTGGGAGCTACGAGGCCTTCCTGGCATCGGGATCGCCCGAGGACCCCGGCATCCAGGTCGATCCCGGCGCCCCGGTCCTGCAGCTCTACACCGCAGCCTTCACGGGCCGGCCCAACGGTGCCCTCCTGAGCCACACGGCCGTCATCTTCCAGGACCTGATCATGGCCAACCTGCAGGAGATCGGCTCTGACTACGTGTACCTCAACTCGGGCCCGCTCTTTCACGTGGCCACGCTCATGACCACGCTGGCCACCTTCCATCTCGCGGGCACCAACGTCTTCACCCGCCGGGTCGACGCCGAGGAGATCTGCAGGCTGGTCGAAGGCGAGGGGTGCACGGGCGCCTTCATCATGGGCCCGACCATGGACCAGATCATCGACGCCAATCAGGAGGGCCGCTACAACCTCAAGACCCTGAGGGCCTTCCGGGGCAAGCCGGAGTGGAACGACATGGTGACGGTGGACACCAGCCCCTGGGCCCGGAAGCCGGCCGGCTACGGGCAGACCGAGGTCATGGGGATGCTGACCTTCAACGCTGTCGGGGGCGCGGCCCAGGGCAACTCCGGTCGCCCCTCGCCGGTGGTGCAGGTGCGCATCGTCGACCCCGATGGCAGCGAGGTGGCCCCGGGCGAGGTGGGCGAGATCGTGGCCCGAGGCCCGACGGTGATGTCGGGATACCACGCACGCCCCGACCTCAGTGCCATCCGCCAGGCCGGCGGGTGGCACCACACCAACGACCTGGGCCGCCGGGAGGAGGACGGCTCGATCACCTTCATCGGTCCCAAGACCCGGCTCATCAAGTCGGCGGCCGAGAACATCTACCCGGCTGAGGTGGAGGGGTGCATAGCCCGGCATCCGGCCGTGGCCGAGTGCGCCGTGATCGGCGTTCCCGACCCGACCTGGACGCAGAGCGTCAAGGCCATCGTGGTGCCCAGGCAGGGAGAGACGGTCACGGCCGAGGAGATCATCGAGCACTGCCGGGCCAACATCGCCTCCTACAAGAAGCCCCGCAGCGTCGAGTTCGTCGACAAGCTCCCCCGGGACGGGTGGGTGGTCGACTACGACGCCCTGGACTCGCGCTTCGGGGGCGGGGGCTACCCGGGCGGCGGTGGGCGGAGGTAGCACCCGCCTACCCTGCGGCGTGGCCGCGGACCAGCCCCTGGAGGAGGTCCGCCGCCGGTGTCGCGAGGAGATCGGCCGGCTCGACCGGGCCCTGGCCTCCGGCCGGCTCGAGGAGGGCGACTGGTACCGGCTGGTCAACGCCAGCCTCGTCGATGCCTACCTGGCCTCGGACGACGCCTACTGGCGGTCCGGCTTCAGCGGCGACGCCCGGCGCTGGGAGCTGCACCGGCGCCCGGTGGCCGACGCCATCCCCGGCGACGGCGACTTCCTCGACGTGGGCTGCGCCAACGGGCTGCTGATGGAGAGCGTCCTGCGCTGGACGGCGGCCCGCGGCATCGCCGTGGAGCCCTACGGCCTGGACCTGTCCGAACGCATGGCCGCCCTGGCCCGGCGCCGGTGTCCGCAGTGGGCCGATCGGATCTGGGTGGGCAACGTCATGAGCTGGGAGCCGCCCCGGCGCTTCCACTTCGTGCGCACCGGCCTCGAGTACGTCCCTCCCCCGCGCCGGGGCGAGCTGGTGTCCCGGTTGGTCGAGGGGTACGTGGTCCCGGGAGGGCGGCTCCTGGTGGGCACCGACATCGCCGACGGCATCGGCGTGGCCGAGGCGGTGGCCCAGGCCGGTCACGACGTCGGGGGCGAGATCCTGGGCGAGGTGGACGACAAGGGCGGGCGGGTGCGCCTCGTCTGGGTCGACGTACCCGGGTGAGGGCCGGGGCGGCTCAGCCCCCGGCCACCAGCCACTCGGGCGGGGCGCCGAACCGGGCCCGGCTGAAGTCGGCCAGGGCCTGCCAGCGGGCCCGGGCCGAGAAGATGGGCGTGCGCCGGGCGGGACGGGCGAGCTGGACGGCCGTGCCCGCCACCGCGAACAGCATGCGGATGGTGGCCCGGTAGCGCCCGAAGTGCTCCCGGACGAGGAGCAGGGTGTTGCGCATCTGCAGGTACTCGGTCAGCTGCGAGGACACGCTCAGGCTGGGGTTGCGCACCACCGCACCCCAGACGATGCCGACCTCCCAGCCCGCGGCCCGGGCCCGCAGGGCGAGGTCGGCCTCCTCGCAGTAGGCGAAGTAGCGCTCGTCGAACAGGCCGACCTGGTCCAGGCAGGCCCGCCGGGCCAGCATCAGGGTGCCGTGGGGATGGTCGGCCGCCTCCCAGCCCGGCCTGGCCTCCGACCGGAGCTGGATGCCGCCGAAGTAGGGGTCGATGACGGGGCGCAGGGGCTCGCCGAACTCGGCGCTGGCCAGCCCGGCCCGGGGCCGGCGCCCGGCGGCCTCGATCATGCGCTGGAGGCACCCCGGCTCGGGGAGGGCGTCGTGGGGGGCGACGACGGCCCAGTCCCCCCGCCCCGAAGCCAGCCAGTCGGCCAGGCCCACGTTGGCCGCGGGGCCGAAGCCCCGGTTGTGGCCCAGGCGGACGACCTGGGCGTCGGGGGGAAGGCCGGAGACCAGGGCCTCGATGGCCTGGGCGCGGGACCCGTTGTCGACCACGGTCAGGCGGAGGGGGACGCCCTGGTCCAGGAAGGCCTGGGCCGTCCGCACGCAGCGGGCGGGCTGGTTCCAGTGGACCAGGACGACGGCGAGCTCGTCCATCCCCCGTGGCGTGGTCGCCGGTGCCGGCGCGGGCCGGATCAGTACCGGGGCCCGGTGCGGGGCATGCCGTCGATCATGCCCAGCGACAGGTAGTGGTCGTAGCCCAGGAGGCGGCGCAGCTCGGGCGTGGCCCTCCCCAGCACCCCGGGGTCGAGGGACAGGAACCAGTTCTCCTGCTGGCGCATGAAGGGACGGCAGTAGTAGGCGAGGATCCCGTGCCGGCGATCGCCCGCGGTGGTGTTTCGACCGGTCTGGTGCCAGAGCCTTCCCTCGAAGACCATGGCCGTCCCCGCCGGCCCGCACACCGCGGTGGTGAGGTCGTCCGAGACCGTGAACGGGGGCTGCTTGGCCTCCAGGTGGCTGCCGGGGACGACGCGGGTGGCGCCGTTCTCGGGCGTGAAGTCGTCCAGCATCCACATGGCGTTGGCCACCAGGGGGTAGGGCGGCCAGGGCTCGGGCATGAAGCTCTGGTCGGCGTGGAGGAACATGGGGTTGCCCCCGGGCCCGGCGACGTTGGCGTCGATGTTGGACAGCAGGTGGTCGTAGCCCAGGAGATGGCTCATGAGCTCACTCACGGTGGGATCCAGAGCCAGCTCGATGAAGCAGTCCCCTTTGTTGAGGAGGGTCCAGATCCGCTGGTTGGCGCCGTTCTCGTACACGTAGTCGGTGCCCTGGGCCACCTCGGCGGCGGCCAGCTCGACCAGCCGCTGCCGGACGGCGGCCACCCGCTCGGGCGGGAGGATCCCCTCCAGCAGGCAGTACCCGTGGTCGGCCAGGTCCGCCCTGGCCTGGCCCAGGTCGGTGGTCAGGGTGGCGGACATGGGCCAGGAGCATAGGCTGGGGTGGGCCGCCCGCCCCGGGCTCCGGGCCGGGCGGGAAGCTGCTCCGGGCCCGGCTGGCACGGACCGCCCCGCCCTTGTAGAGTGGGAACCCGCGTTCGGTAGAGAGAGGAAGCGAGCTGGCCCCTGATCACCGGCGTCGCCAGTGAATGGTTGGACGCCTGGGGGGGTTTACGTCGTACCCTTGAGGTAGGGACAAGAGCGCGCCGTCCCCCGTGGCCGCACGCCCATCCCTTTGAGGAGGTGCTGAACCAGAACCGTGCCGATCCAGGAGCAGCACGAAGCACACCAGGACCCGGTGCGGCTTTACCTGAACGAGATCGGCCGCCATGACCTGCTCACCAAGGCCGACGAGCAGGAGCTCGGGGCCCTCATCGAGGTGGGCCGGGAAGCGGCGGACGAGCTGGTGGCGAGCCGGGGAGCACTGGCGGCCCGGCGCCGCCGGGAGCTGCGTGCCCGCGTCGACCAGGGACAGCAGGCGAGCCAGCGGTTCGTCGAGGCGAACCTCCGCCTGGTGGTCTCGGTCGCCAAGCGGTACCAGTCGTCGGGCCTGCCGCTGCTGGACCTCGTCCAGGAAGGGAACCTGGGCCTGATCCACGCGGTCGAGAAGTTCGACTATCGCAAGGGGTTCAAGTTCTCCACCTACGCGACCTGGTGGATCCGCCAGGCCATCACCAGGGGCATCGCCAACAGCGGGCGCACCATCCGCCTCCCCGTCCACGCCGGCGATCTGATGGCCCAGGTCCAGAAGACCGCGGCCCGCCTGGAGATGGAGCACCACCGGGCCCCGACCCTGGACGAGCTGGCCACTGAGCTGGATCTCCCCCGAGAGCGCGTGGAGGAGGCGCTGAGCTGGATCAGCGAGCCCCGCTCGATCTTCGAGCCCCTCGGGGAGGACGGGGACGCCGAGCTGGGCGACGTGCTCGAGGACCGCCACGCCGAGGCCCCGGCCGAGGCCGCGGTGGTGGCCGCCCTGCCGGCCGAGATCGCCCGCCTCCTGGGCGTGCTCGACCTGCGGGAGCGGGAGGTCCTGAGGCTGCGCTACGGCCTCGACAGGGGCGAGCCCCGCTCCCTCGACGAGGTGGGCGAGCACTTCCAGCTGACCCGGGAGCGCATCCGCCAGATCGAGGCCCGGGCCATGTCCAAGCTGCGCCACCCCGCGGTGGGGATGGCCGGCCGCGAGCTCCTCACCGTCTGAACCGCGTCGGGCGCCTCGGCCCTTCCTCCGGAGCCTCGGGCCTTCCTCCGGCGCACCCTTCCTCCGGCGCGCCCTTCCTCGCCGCCCGCCCTTCCTCGCCGCCCTCCCGCCCGCCCGGTGGGATCCCGGGGCCACCGCCAGATCGAGTGGAGGATTCTTCGCGCCTGGCGCGAAGAATCCTCCACTCGACGCCCTCTGCCGTTCGACGCGCCACCGGCCACGACCCCCGGCGCCTGGGTCGACTCCGCGATCGCTCTCGCCCTACGAGTAGGTCCGGCGCAGGAGGAACGAGACGTTGCCGCCGAAGAGGCCGGGGGCCGAGTCCGGTGTCAGCCCGACCCGGGCGTAATCCTCAACCGGGGTGGCCGTGCCCTCGCCGTGGGGGTAGTCGCTGCAGGCCATGAACAGGTCGCCGGAGCGTGCCGTCAGGCGGTCGGGTCGCTCGTAGGAGAAGGCGGCCACCCTCACCTGACGCCTCAGGTAGTCGCTGGGCCGCCCGGCCAGGGGCCGGAGCGGAGCGCCGTTGAACCGGTTGGTGAAGTCGTAGCCGCCGTCCAGCATCATGAGGAAGAGCGGAACCCACACGGCCGAGAGCTCCATCACGCCGAGGCGAAGGTCGGGGTGGCGCTCGAGAACGCCGTTCAGGGCGAGGTCGGCCAGGGCCAGCGCCACCGGGGTCCAGATGAAGATGGAGCTGAAAAGCGAGATGACGGCGTCATCATCCGCCCCGTACCAGGCGTCGTCGAACACCCGGCGCTGGTTGGCCACGTGGAAGACGGGGGTGATCCCGTGATCGACGAAGGCGGCCCACGCCCGGTCCAGCTCGGGGGCGGACAAGGGGAGTCCGTCCACCAGCGCGGGAGCGATCATCGCCAGGCGGATCCCTGCCCCCGACAGCTCAGCCAGCTGCGCCTCCACCCAGCCCAGGTCCCGCAGGGTCAGATGGGCGACGGGATGGAGCCGGCCCGGGCCCTCCGCGGCGACCTCGGCGGCCCACCTGTTCCACGCCGCGAGGTTGGCCAGGGTGGCGGGCAGGTCGGCGTCCAGCGCTCGCTCCCAGAGCAGGCCGTAGTTGGGGAACAGGACGGCGCCTTCCAAGCCCAGCGCGTCGAGGAGGCGGAGCCGATCCGCGGGCGCGGAGTAGGGCCGGGCCAGTTCGTTGTAGTCGACGTCGGAGGGCAGCCCTTCACGTAGGCGCCTGCGGTGAGCGCCGATGGCATCCACGTTCCCGGGGATGTTGACGTCGGCCAAGGCCACGCGGCGGTCCCGCCAGGCGAGCCAGGTGTACCCCTGGTCATCGTCCTCGAGCCTCAGCGCCAGATCCCGCCGGGTGGCGTCCAGGTGGCTGGCCCACATGTCACGGGGCTCGAACAGGTGCATGTCGCAGTCGACGAACACTCCCCACCTCTCACACGGACCGCAGCCCGATGCTACGCGGGCGGGCGAGACCCGCGACAGCGGTGGGTCAGGCCGTGCTCTGCGAGCGCCGGTAGCCAGCCATCCAGTCGAGGAGGACGGCCCCGGCCAAGGGACGGCTGAAGTAGTAGCCCTGGGCCAGGTCACAGCCCCAGTCCCGCAGGTGCGACAGTGACATCTGGTCCTCGACCCCCTCGGCGACGACCCGGAGGCCCAGGGTGTGGCTGAGCTCAACCGTCGAACGAACGATGGCGGCGTCCACCGTGTCGGCGCTCATACCCATCACGAAGGACCGGTCGATCTTGATCTCGCGCACTGGCAGCCGCTTCAGGTAGGCGAGCGAGGAGTAGCCCGTGCCGAAGTCGTCGACCGAGATGGTGACCCCCAGCCTTGCCAGGTCGTCGAGGATCCCGATGGTGCGAGCAGGGTCGGCCATGATGCTGCTCTCCGTCAGCTCCAGCGTGAGCTGGCCGGGGGCTACTCCGCTCTTCTCGAGCTCCCGCTCGACCGTGTTCACCAGGTCGGCGTTGAGGGCCCAGGGCGAGACGTTGATGGCCAGCCCGAGGTCGATGCCGTCCTTGCGCCAGGCGGCGCACTGACTGAGCGACTGGCGGATCATCTCCGCCGTCAGCAGCTTGATGGTCCCGCTCTGCTCGGCGATCGAGATGAAGTCGTCGGGCGGCACGATGCCGTGCGTCGGGTGGATCCACCGGGCCAGCGCCTCCACCCCGACCACCACGCCGGTGTCGAGGTCGACCTCGGGCTGGAAGTGGGGAACCACAGCACCCATGGCGATGGCGCCCCGCAGCTCGGCCGCCAGGGCCAGGCGCCGGGGGCTGGACTCGTCGGTCGTGGCGTCGTACAGCTCGCAGCTCGTCCGCTGGCGCTTGGCTCGGTACATGGCCACGTCAGCTCGCTGGAGCAGACTCACCGCGTCGGCGCCGTGCTCGGGGGCGAGGACGATCCCGGCGCTGGCCTCGACCTCGAAGCTGAACTCCCTGACCGAGATGGGCGAGCGCAGCGCCGCGAGCAGGCTCTGGGCGGCCACGTTGGCCTCTTGAGCGTCCTTCACGCTGGGCAGGACGATCCCGAACTCGTCACCGCCCAACCGGGCCACTGTGGCCTCGCTCCCCAGGGCCCCGGAGAGACGGCGTCCCACCTGGCGGAGGAGCTGATCGCCGAGGCTGTGGCCCAGCGTCTCGTTCACGTCCTTGAACCGGTCCAGGTCGAGCAGGACTACCGCGCCCGAGCCCCTCGAGCTGGCTTTGCCGTGCACGAGCTCGTCGACGACCCTGCCGAAGAAGGTCCGGTTGGGGAGTCCGGTGAGGAGATCATGGGTCGAGTCGTGGCGGAGACGGTCGACCATGCGCCCGTTGGCCAGCGAGACCGAGGCCTGATTCGTCAGCGCCTCGAACAGAGTGCGGTCGTCCTCGCCGAACGTCGTCTCGCGTCCGAGACGGCGGCTGACCATCACAGCTCCTCGTACCCCTGCCTCGAGGTGGATGGGGGCTGAGATCGACTCGCCACCGGCGGTGCACTCGCCCTCCGACATCACCTCGATCAGGGCAGTCTCATCAGGGAGCGCCGCTCCGGGCGTCTCCAGATTGTCGCCGTCCAGGAGATACCGCCGTGTGGCTCCCTCGCCCTGGATCAGAAGTTGAGCTCGGCCCGCCCCCAACAGCTGGCACAGGCGGGTCAGCAGCTGGTCGACGACCGTCTCCAGGTCGGCCGAGCGTCCCATCTCCTGGCTGAAGCGGTGCAGGACCGTGAGGCGCTGATATGCCTGGCGCATGCGGGTGACGGCGAAGAACACCGACCGAGCCACGATGAGAAGCGTCACCAGGCCGAGGACGGATATCACGCCCACGTGCGAGTAGAGCACGCCCATTCCGAAGCCAACGGCCCCGAATATGAGGTAGTTGGGCAGTGTGGGTGCCATATTCGCCCACACCGCTCCTGGAGCGACGTCGCTGTGGCGGGCCACCACGGGCACCACCAGGGCCGCGTTCACAACCGCGTAGGCGACGGTGGCGCCGACAGCTGCGACCGGACCGGGAAGCCCGGCGGCTTGGATGCCGAGATAGGCACCTGCGGCGGCGGCCGATGAGAGCGACGTCTGGGCCGAGTTGAAGGCGATCACGTACCAGCGGCGCTGGCGGGCTACGCCGATCGACAGGCCTCCGCCGATCCCGACGAGCATCGCGCCAAGAATCACCTGGCGATGGCCCAGCGCGGCCACAGCGCTCATGACCACCATGAACGCCGGACTAACGGTGATATTGGTGGGAAGGACGGCGACGCTGTTCTCGGTTGCCACCAAGAGCAAGGTGAACACACCGACGACGGCGAAATCGGGCCAGCTGTGACGGAGGCCGGCCTGTGTGAGGATGGCTGCGAAGGCGAGCGCAGCCGCGGCGGCAATGCCCAGTGCCAGCCTACGTCCGTCGCGCTTGGGGTCCTCTCTCACTTATCCTTGGCCCTTGTTCGCCTTCCGGCGTGGCGTGTGTTGCCGCGCCACTTGGTGTTCCATCCGAGGGAGGCGGCAGGACTCCGGCTTGTTGTTTAGGAGTCATAAGTCGGATTGGACTAACCCAGTCCCCAACCGGCACCACCAGCAAGCAGCAACGCGGCCAGCGAAGCAGTGACAGCAACGACGCGCACGGCAACCTTCTTCATTGGACGAACACCCCCTTTGCGTTGTTGGTGTCGTCCCGGTTCCGCTAATTGCGGGACGCGACTCCGCTCCGCTGGGGGTTGCACGCCGGAGGTCCTGCCGG
>Ga0209577_10001872_pt1 | contig 20627 bp, 22 predicted proteins | sample GraSoiAngelo_109_FD_185874 | JGI IMG/M metagenome (GOLD analysis project Ga0209577, IMG submission 185874) | Grasslands soil microbial communities from the Angelo Coastal Reserve, California, USA - 14_0903_12_20cm (SPAdes) (version 2) | ecosystem: Environmental > Terrestrial > Soil > Grasslands...
CTCAGATGGATTCCCGCCTGCAGTGGCAGCCCGCGCGCGCAAAATCCGTGTCTTGCTGATGGATGTGGATGGCGTGCTCACTGCAGGCCAGGTCTATCTCCTGCCGCTCGCGGACGGCGTGGCGGTCGAGATGAAGGCTTTTCATTCGCAAGACGGCGCCGGTTTGAAATTGGCGCGGGATGCTGGATTGCGCACGGGAGTGATCTCCGGGCGCCAATCGGCGGCGATGACGCGCCGCGCCGAAGAGGTCGGAATGGAATTTGTGTTTCAGGGCCGCAGCGAAAAGGTAGCAGCGTACGAAGAGATTCTGCGAATCGCGGGCGTGCGCGATTCCGAAGTCGCCTACATCGGCGACGATCTGCCCGACTTGCCGATCCTGCAGCGGGTGGGTCTGGCGATTGCGGTGGCCAATGCGGTCGACGAGGTGCGCCGCGCCGTTCATCATGTCACCCGACGGACCGGAGGCGACGCCGGCGTGCGAGAGGCCATTGAAGGCATCCTCAAGGCTCAAGGTAAGTGGCGCGCGGTCGCGAAGGGGGCACGCGCCTAGGCGGATCCCGGCCTCATTTCTGAGAATCCTCATCGCTTTTTGGGAATCTCACCCCGCCGATCCTCTGTCCTCGGTGCTGGTCAGAACTCAGAACCAAATCCTTATTTCATCTTCAGGACTTCTTAGTGATATAAGTGTTTGGGATTGGGAGGCGGCTGTGTGCTGGCCCGGGTTCATCGGTGACGTGTAAAATCTGCCGTCGAATCTACTACGAATTCTTGAACGAAACGCCGAACTCTGCGCGATTCTCCGCGGTTTTCTGATGAAGAGCGATTCGGCTACCTCGTCCCAGCAAAGAAGAACGTCCGGCGCGCCTCGCGTGCTGGTGGCCACCACGGCCATGCTCGCGTTCATTTCGTTCTGGCGCGCCGCGGCCATTGTACTCAACGACATGGGATCCTCCGCTTTTTACGCCGGAGCTATTGCGGAACACTTCGTCGGGAAGGCGGGTCCGTGGTTCATCCTCGCGATCATGTGCCTGGCCTATGCCGTGCGAGCGGTTTACATCGAGAGCTGCAGCATGTTTGTGCGTGGCGGCGTCTACCGCGTGGTCAAGGAGGCCATGGGATCGACGCTGGCGAAATTTTCTGTATCGGCATTGATGTTCGATTACATCCTGACGGGGCCGATCAGCGGCGTATCCGCGGGCCTGTATCTGGTAGGGCTTCTCAATGAACTCCTGCATTACGCGCATTACCAATTTGTTCTACCGGTGAACGCTACAGCGGCTGTTTTTGCGATTTTGGTGACCCTTTATTTCTGGTGGGAAAACATCAAAGGCATCCCAGAATCGAGCCAAAAAGCTCTGCGAATCATGTACGTGACCACAGTGATGGTGGTCTTCATGCTGGTCTGGTGCGTGTATACGCTGTGGATGAAAGGCGCTCACCTGCCGCCCGTGCCTTCGCTGCGCAATCTGACATTTTCTACGGATGCTTTAGGGTGGTTAAAACACACGCGGCTGCCCTATACCGTGGGATTGGTCGGAATCCTGATTGGACTGGGCCATTCGGTTCTGGCGATGAGCGGCGAAGAGACCATGGCCCAGGTATATCGGGAGATCGAACACCCCAAGCTGCGCAATCTGGAAAAAGCAGGCTTCATCATTTTTCTCTACAGCCTCATCTTCACCGCCGGGGTGGCGTTTTTCGCGGTGATGATTATCCCGGACGACGTCCGCGGAAACTTCTACGACAACCCGATCGGCGGCCTGGCCATGTACCTATCAGGGCCGTTGCTTCTGCGGCTGGCGTTCCGCGCATTTGTGGTCATTGTGGGCGTCCTGATGCTCGCGGGAGCCGTGAATACGGCGATCGTAGGGTCGAACGGAGTGCTCAACCGGGTTTCCGAGGATGGGATTCTACCGGACTGGTTCCGGCGGCCGCATCACCGCTTTGGGACTTCTCACCGCATCCTAAACTTAGTTGTGGGCCTGCAACTCCTCACGATTATCCTGAGCGGTGGAAACATATTTATCCTCGGTGAGGCGTACGCGTTTGGGGTGATGTGGAGCTTCGCCATGAAGGGGCTGGCGGTCTTGGTTCTGCGCTATAAGGAGCCGGGCCAGCGGGAATTTCGCGTCCCTCTGAACCTAAAAATTTCAGGTGTGGAGATTCCCGTGGGTTTAGGTTTCGTTACGTTGGTTCTGGTTGCGCTCTGCGTGGTAAACCTTTTCACCAAGCAGGTCGCCACGATCTCGGGGGTCGCCTTCACAATCGCATTTTTCGCGGTATTCGAGATATCCGAAAAGATTACCCAAAAGCGCGGCGCGGCTCACGTGGAATTGGATCAGTTCAACCTCGAGCCGGGCGGGGAACTAACTCCGGAGGCGGTGGGTGTCCGGCCCGGAAACATCTTGGTGATGGTCCGCAACTACAACACGCTCTACCACCTCGGCGCGATCCTTCGAAGGACGAACACGCAGAAACAGGATATCGCCGTGCTGCATCTCCGGCTTCTCGAACGCGCCGCTTCGGGCGAGCACGAACTCGAACCGGAGCAACTCTTTAGCCGCGAAGAACAGGAATTGTTTACTCGCTGCCTGAACTTGGCGGAAAAGATGGGCAAGACCGTGCGCCTCGCGGTCGCTCCGGCCACGGAAAAGTGGGACGGCATCCTCCGGGCCGCGCAGGGCCTGAAATCATCGACGGTGGTTCTGGGGCTTTCTCCCCGGCGGTCGATCGCCGAGGAGGCACGTATAGCAGGGCTGGCTTGGGAAGCCCTCCCTCCGCCTAAGCCGCAATTGACGCTCGAAATCCATTCTCCGAACGGCCAGGAACACGTCTTTTACCTGGGGCCGCATGCGCCCCATCTCACCCCCAAGGAAATCGATCTCTTGCATAGTCTTTGGCTCGAATTCAGCAATGATGTCGCTCCTGATGAATTGCACCATCGCGATGTGGTGCACTTTGCTCTAAACGAATTGCTGCGGGAAACACGTAACTCGGGCGGGGAAGAGGTGCTCGAGCGGCTGCGCCAGCATCTGCGCGAGATTCGGGATCAAAGAACGCGAGCGCCCAAATGCGACTGAGCCACGCCCGCGTGCGCTTCTAGAACTAATCATCCCGCGTCTCCGATAATCAGCCCGTTTACCACAATAAAGTAATACTGTACGTAGTACTCACTCTCTTGATACAAATCCGGCGTGCATCGGAAGAGGTGTCGACGACGGGAGCGACCCTATACAGATCGGGCTACAAGGTTTGAGCGTCAATGCTTAAGCGACGATTCGACGCGTACCGAGGAGGCCAAAGATGAGGTCAGTCCAGGTTCTTGCGGGTTTGTTGCTTGTGGCGGGAGCGAGCGGGGCCGCGTCGGAACTCAAGCTATCGGCGCAGGTACCTTCCGGTAGTATCGGAAGAGCTGTTCTTGAAGCCGAGGGAACACTTCCCAAGGACATCTTTCCGGATTCACGCAACCGACTTCCTCTGATCAAACGAGAAGGCTTGGATGAACGCGGCAGGAAGGCCTCTGACGACGCCGTTGCCGCCTCCAGCTCGAAGTCCGGGGAGCCACAAGGGGTAGCCGCGATACGCCTCCATGGTTCAGGAGTAGATGTTCGCTGGGCGTCCCCGCTCGGGCGTCGGCTGACGGAATTGGCTATTGTAACGACGGCCCGCGAGTGCGACCAGCCGTACGAGTGGTCGCTTCATGAGATGGAAGCGGTCGCCGTGGGATTGGATCCTGCGGTCATCGATGTAGTCCGCCATCACAAACCCCTCACAGGATTCGGCGACAAGGAAGTAATAGTCGTTCAGCTGAATCGTGAAATCGTCGGCAAACACAAACTCAGCTCTGAGACCTACGCACGTACCTTGAAACTCCTGGGGGAGAGCGACCTTGTTGACATCGTTTTATTGATGGCTCAGTACGCGGGGACGGCCGCGAGACTCACCGCATTCAACCAGCAGATGCCCCCTCAGATGAGGCAGTTCTTGCCGTTGCCTTTCACTCCGCCCGATGACATCTACCCTGATTCGAGAAGCCGCCTGCCCTTGATCAAGACGCAAACGCAGACGCCGGCCATTCTTTACAGCCGCGAGCTTGCGCCCACGGGCACCGGGCCTGGACAGATCAGGCTCCACCAAGGAGGACGCAAGTCGCTGGAAGCCCACGTCGGGCAGCGTTTGATGAGGCTGGCGATCCTGGTGACGGCCCGCGAGCATGATCAGCAGTATGACTGGACAATGAATGAGCCTATGGCGCGCGAGGACGGCCTGGAACCGATGATTATTGACACTGTGCGCGACCGCAGGCCGCCGAGGGGAATAGGCGAAAAAGAAGCTGCTATTATCCAATTCGGTCGTGAGCTCTTCGGCAAGCATATGGTGACTGCCGAGACCTACGCTCGCGCCTTGAAAATCTTCGGCGAGACGGACCTGGTGGACCTGGTTGATTTGATGGCTCAGCATTCCACCGACGCGACGTTGCTGACCGCGTTCGATCAGCGCTTGCCCGAGGGCCAGAAACCCCTGCTGCCTGTGCCCTGACAGAACGGGAGTAACTCCTGGGCGATGTGGTCGAGCAATCGAAACACGAATTTACGGAAGCGGACCGATCTGAGAAAGCGCAACTTCCAGGGTGTGCGCACATTCCGATTAGCGGACTAGGACTAATCGGGAATTACTCCTGCCAAGAGCGGGTTTACACCAGCACTGGCTCCTTTGCCATTCTCACATGGCCGTTGTTGTAGTTCTTTGCACATGAATCGCAGAACAGCGCCCGATACGTGGTGCCATCTTTCGTGCTGGCGTTCTGCAACGGGTTCCAACCCTTTACCTTGGTGAGCTTCCCAGTCTGCGTCAACGCCTGAAACAGGTGCTCGCAGATGTAGGCCATTCCATCGGCCTCCGCCTTTTGCGCGTCAGTGAGCTTGTGAATCCAGATTGTTTGCGCCATGTGGTTCCTCCGGGCTCAACCTCCACTGTGACACGCGGAGACGCGCAAACACCTGCCCGGAGGGGCAGATGTGCTCCCAGGCAACCAGGGCCCGACATTGAGGCCCAACCTTGTGGCTCCGCTAAACGCCTAATGTCCGGTGAGCTGAGTAAACGGGAGTTGCCGGTATTTTTCTCAGAGCGAACTACACTTGCGGCGACGTCTAGTTAGTTAGCCAAGACCGAAGCTTCCAGCATCGAGCCAAGTGCGTCGAATTCCGGGGCTCCAAGACCGAAGCCTGTAAAGAATTCCCGAAATGAATTCCTTGAAGATCAGTTCATTTCGTCGGAGGCATCCAAAACCAAACGCGCAAATCGGAACGAACTCTAGTCGAGCGGTTCGACCTTGACAATCGATGCGCCGTGGTTGCTACCGATCCAAAGCGTGCCGGGGTTCTTCGAATCGTCGACATATACGCGGCGGATGTTGGTCGGGCGCGGCAGCATGTATTCCGTATACTGGCCGCTCTCAATATCAAGACGTGCCACACGGTCGGTTAGCATGGACCCGGTCCACGCGTCACCGTTGCGGTCGGCCACGACGTCATACGGCGCACTCCATGGCGTTGGCACCTTCCACTCGGTCATGCGTTCAGTCTTGGGATCGAACCTGCCAATCGCGTTGCCCTGATATTCGGCAAACCACAACCGGCCTTCGCGATCGACCCGACCGCGCCGCGGACGGGAGTCCGGGGTCGGGGTCTGGTAGACAGTCGCATTCTTCGTCTTTGCATCGATCTTGACGATATTGCCGGCCGAAAAATCGAGCAGATAGGCGTTGTTTTGCGCGTCCGAGTGGATGCCGTAGGTCCCGATGCGCTTGCCGGTCTGGGGATCCTTGAAATTGCCGAGGTTCTCCATCTTGTTGGAGATCAGATCGAGCCGGTAGATGTAGCCTTCATCAGAGTTCTTGATCCACACCTTATTGTCGATAGGAGTGCCTTCGATTGCGAGATGCCCGAGTTGGCCGCCGTCAGTGTCCCATTCCTTGGGCGTCGTCCACATCTGGAACTTCTCAGTCTTCTTGTCGAACTTCGCGATGGCGTTCTGGTACATCACGCCGACCCAAGGATTGTCGTCCTTGTCGAATTCGAGATCGAGCGTGCCTTCCGGCCATCCCGGCTTGACGACCGGGATTGGGTATTGCATCACCTTGCCGGTCTTCGGGTCCATCTTCCCGAGGAACATCTGACCGAAATCGGAGTACCAGACGTTGCCTTCGCGATCGAGCATCACGTCGTGCGGCTGGATCAATGGATTTGGCAAATCGTATTCGGTGACAATCACATGCGTGGACTTGCCCGTGAGCCGCGGCTGGGTCTTAAGAGGGAAAGCCCAGGTCGGCGCCTCGCTCAAATTGACGCTGGCGAGCCATTCCGCGGTCTTCCTGCCGTTGCCGCCGCGTTCAACATCGCGAGTTGCAGTGCCGACGAGGCGCTGCGGCTTTAGGGGAGTGCTGCCGGGATAATAGAGGCTCATCCGCTGGATGACTTCCATGAAGCCGTCGGCGTCATGCGTCGACTTCATGATGCGCTCGAGCGTGTGACAGCCGGTACAATTGAGCAGGAAGCGTTTGTGCTCGTCCGTGCCGGGCATGCTGATCAACCATTCGGCATTGGTGAGATGGGCGGACAAGTTCTTCACTTTTTTGAGCTTGATGTCAGCCTTGGCTTCCTTGCCTGAGGTGACATCCGCGGCGCTTGCTCCGTCCAGCTCATAGCCGGCCGCGCGGGCTTTCAATACGTAGTGTCCGGGTTCGAGTCTTGCGACTGGGAAAGCAAAGCGGCCCGCGGCATCGGTCACAACGCTGATGCTGATCGTCGAACCGTCCTTCTTCGCGCTGACCACCACACCTTCCATCGGACCTTCCTCAGCGGAGGCGACCTGCCCGCTCAACGCTGATGCCGTCCGAGCCTCTGCGTGAAGTCGAGCAAACGCGGTTTGAAGAAGGATGGCAGCAAGAGCACCACCTGCGGTAAGCAAGACTCGCTTGATTTCCATCAGCTTCTCCCTTGGAATGGGTAATTTAGGAATTATCATCCTCCCGTTCCGGATCCTAATGCAAGACAGTCGTGTTCCTATAGCCATCCTTGCCCAGCCACCAGGATCGCGACTTCGCGACCGAGTTTTGTGTCCTTGGCATGTTCGCCCCCGCGGCTAGAGGCGGTCAATGCGGTTGCGCAGCCGCGGCAGTCATACCAGATGCGCGAACTTACAGCGCTCCGGGAATTTATCGCACTACTTGGCCCCCGAGCCTGACACAGCATGCAGACCTCCAGCCGGGGTCCTGCTCCGTCCACTTCCCACGCTGAACTCGCCAAGTTGCTTTGCGTTCTTAGCGACGCCGGCTCGCAAGGCAGGCGTATCAGCCGCGAGCACGTGCGCAGGCTGAAAGCCGCAGAATTCGGTAGGCACTTACGACCGCCTGGCCCGCGAACGCCTGCACTTCCTGAGCCGTTGTTACCCAGCCATCCCACGTGAGGTGTTGCGCGTGGACGCCGGGCGCCAGGCATCGCTGGTCTTCTCTTTCGCCGTGCGCAATCGGGACCGGCTCAAGCAGATCATCGAGCAGGAACGGCTGGCCTGCGATTTTCGCCCAAGGGCTGGCTCTACCTTGCTCACACCGAGCGCGAAGAGCAGGCAATCTGCGAAGAGGTGGCTGGCCACCGAGCACGACCCGTAAGTCGAAATCTGGTCGCGGATGAAAATCCGCCACGAACTCGGCTTCGAGCGCGGGTTCATCGGGCGCTTTGTGCCCGGCGACGGCACCTACCATCCGGCGAAATTCGCGTACGGCGTGCTGCAGGTGGCGGTGAATGCGGGGGTCGAGCTATACACCGGCGTGCCCGTGCGACGAATACATAGCGCGAGCGACGGTCGGCACGTGATCCAGACCGATGGGGGCTCGCTGTTGGCGCGGTCAGTCATCGTCGCTACCAACGCGTTCACGCACCAGCCCTTCCCGGAACTCGGGGCTTGGAGAATCTCAGTCCAAAAGTTCGGTTCCGTTCGCGCGTGAACATCCTACAGCTACTGGATTAACGCTTTCGAAACCGGAAATGACTCGCTGCACATCAATTATTCCTGCGATTCGTTATTGAGTCTCTAGTTCATTCTCGCGTTGACTCCCCAATGGGAACGATATTTTGAATAGCACCGATTGATTCTTTGCCTCCAAGCTTTTAACTCGGCGTGGCTATGCTGGTGGTGGAGGCCACGTGAAAGCCATATTGACTCTCAATTTCTCGCTCATCGGGTTTTTCCTAATTCATCTTCCACTCTTTTCACAGGTCTCCGTACCCGTACCCGGTCCACTCAATCCACCAAGTACGAACCACCTCTCACCTGGGTTCACTGGACGCGCACGAACCAGGACCGAGCGTTAGGCCAATCTGAACAGCATTCTGGCCCTGAACGACAGGGTCAAATTCCTTTGACACTTCACTAAGCCTGTAACTTTTGAACCTGCGCGAGGTTTGGCAGGCTTAACGCATTTTTTTAACAACTGCGACCGACCGAGCATAAGGCTTTACTATGCGCGAGACCGTGTTCAAGAGAGATGAGCACTGCACCCGCTGCAGCAAACCTGTGAGAATAACTTACCGAGCGAGCCAAACGGCTGCTCTTTCTTTTCCTACAGAAACAATTTCCTGTCCGTGGTGCGGCCACAATTGGACGCAGGAAATTCCAGGGCAGTTACTCCAGGTCGAAAAAGCGGCCGACCCGGACCGGAGACTCAATAGGCGGTGAATTCCGCAGCAACCAGAGCAGGATAGCAAGGCGAGAACCGTGGGCCAGTGGCCCAGTTTCCGGTAAGCCCAATATCGTTTTTCGCCACGATAGACATTGGCCTGGGGAGGATGTACTATCGCGGCCCCTCGGGATCCCCAGAAGCTTTATGTTTTATGGAGGAACAGCCCATGAATCAGACAGCAGGCCGGAAAAATCGCCGAGCAGTTGTGTGCCTTTTTTGTGGGCTGCTTACTCCCGCCCCCGAAAACCGACTTGCCGATGATCCACGGGTTTCTCTCATCCGGTGCCAGCGATGCGGCAAGGAGGCACCTTACCCAGCAGACAAAATCAAAGACGGCCAGGATATGCCGAATATCGGAACTCCTAAGGTCCGTGTTGTCGGATTGAACTAGAGAGAGGTGAAGTTATGAACACCACATCAATGGGCCTGCCCGCCTTAGTTAGGAAATCCATTGTTTGGTCGATCACTCTCAGTGTGCTCATGATTGTGGCGGGCGTGCTCGCCATCATCATTCCCCCGGTCGCTGGAATTGCCGTCACAATCCTCGTCGGATGGCTACTCGTCTTAAGCGGTCTGATGCATTTTGTCTATGCTTGGCATACGCGTGGTACCGGCGCGATTATTTGGGAGATTCTAGTGGGGATCGCGTACGCGTTTGTGGGTGGGTACGTGCTGTCCCATCCGCTATTGGGCATGGCATCGCTCACCCTAGCGCTTGCGATCTATCTTTTCGCAGAGGCCGTCCTCGAATTCGTCCTGGGATTCCAACTTCGGCCTCGTCGCGGCTCCGGCTGGCTATTCGTGGATGGCGTCATTACCTTAATTCTTGCGGTCATGATTTGGCGCACTTGGCCCTTCAGCACCGCCTGGGTTCTGGGCACCCTTGTGGGAGTCAGCATGCTCTTCAGTGGGATCAGTCGTCTTATGTTCTCGCTGGCAGCCCGAAAACTGGTGGGTCATGCCGTTTAATCCGCATTCGTTAACCGATGCCGCTATCGATTTTGATTTGTGCCAGAAACGGTTTCGCGTCGCCAAATAGGGAGGAGGTTCACATGGCGACAGCGCGCACTCCTCTGGCGAATCACGAATCGAGGCGCCGGAGGCCGGAGACAAGATCGAAGTGCCGGTCCCGGCTCAGTAGCGGCAGAGAATGTTGGCGGCAAAGCGCGGCGACCCACAGATCGTTGGCGGGAATGGCTCTGCCCTTCTTTTTCAGCTGCAGGCCGATGGCCACGTAGGGGTGAGTAGTTTCCTCGTCGACGTCCAGAACCAAAACCGCAGCAATCCATTTGCGGAGCCAACTCTCATAGCTTGCCCTCTGGCGGGACTGGGCGACGCCAAGCCTATACTCGACCTCACTCATCCACTGAGCCCGGCCGCTTGTTCCCCTGCGCCGCTTGGACAGCCCACTCATGCCCTTGACATGCCGCCGACGGTGCGCAAAACACCGTGCGAATCTGCCCCACACCACCTGCGGTGGGTAACTGCCGTCTTCACAGACCTATGAATGATCACCGAGACGCGCTATGCGAAGTTTCTGTCAACAGGACCAACAGGACGGAACTACTTGACTCATAGCGAGAGTCAGATAGGCTCATGCTATGAGTAAACGGCTGCAAGTGATTGTGAAGGATCCCGAATACCGGGAGATTCAACGCGTGGCGCGTTCACGCCATATGTCGGTCGCCGAGTGGGTCCGGCAAGCGCTGGACCTAGCCTGCCGCCGCGATCCTATCGGTGGCGTCAGCAAGAAGCTCGAAGTCATCCACGCGGCAGCACAATATGCCTATCCCGTGAGTGATATCGACGGCATGCTGGCCGAGATCGAAAGGGGATACGGAGCGGGCGCGCATCCGTGATTCTGGTCGACTCGAATATTCCCATGTACCTGGTTGGCGCTCCTCATGCCCACAAAAGCGACGCGAGACGATTACTCGAAAAAGTGGTCACCGAGCGCCAGCGCCTGGTTACGGACGCCGAGGTTCTCCAGGAGATCCTGCACCGCTACGTCGCTATCGACCGTCGCGACGCAATCCAACCCGTGTTCGACGCTCTGCTCGGCATCGTGGATCAAGTCCTGGCTGTTGATCGGTCGATCGCAGAGCTTGCGAAACAAATTGTATTGGGGTATCGGCAGCTGTCTGCGCGCGATGCCGTACATCTTGCCGTTATGCAACACCACGGAGTCGAGCAAATCATGACCTTCGATTCAGGGTTTGATGGCTTTCCTGGCATTAGACGTCTCTCATAAAGAGGTTTTGTGGGGCGTACTTCTCGTGTCTCAGCCGTAATCATTCAAAGAAGAAAGACCAACGGCACAGAGGCTGCAAATGAATGGAATTAGAGTCCCGCGGCTAGGATTCTGAAGTCTCACCTATCGGCCCGGGCCTGGGTCGTTTTTGTCAATCCGAGTCGGAGTTGGTACGCACATGATGATTCTTTCTCGAACCCTCTGTTTCGTGGGCATCGTGGTACTGGCCTTTGTGATTTTCTCGAAGCCCCGTGAGATCAGGGAACCGCCAGCAGAAAAACCGCAGGCGTCAAACCCGCAGCCGCCGCTGCGGCCGCCATCAACACCGCGGCCCGGACCGCGGACCCAGCCCCGGCCAAAGCCGCAGGCCTCCGACGTCACAACGTTTGAACCGGAAAACCAGCAGCCAGTCATTGCAGCGGAAAACCAGCAGCCCATCTTTCGGCCCCTGCAACCAAAGTCAGCACAAAGCCAAAGCTTTGTAGCGTACGATCATGCCCTGGGATCGACAGAAGGGGCTTCGGGTAAACCAAAACAACTCGTTGAGGTCTGGGGTGGCGGCGATGATGCATTGACTGTCAGGTTCAGAGACGCGCTCAAAGATGCGTTCAGGTCGTCCGCAGACTTTCATTTGAGCAGTGGGGAAAAGCCAGGAACATTGGTTATAACGCTCCCCAGCAACGTCGGATGGAAGCAGGTCGGCGGGCGAACCCAGGTGCTTTACACGGCGGACTTTGCATCCGAGGGTCAGAATCTTGGCGGAAGCAAGGGGTCCTGCTGGGACGACGCCCTTGCGAAATGCGCCGCTCAAATTGTCAAGGATGCAAAGATCGCGGCCGGTGTCCAGTAAAGAAGCCCCGATCAGTCTTGGGGATTATTGCTTGGCGGAATCGCACTTTTGTCGGCGGTTGTGCTGGTGCTCCTGGTGTTCTATCAGAAGTAGCGGCGCGTGGTACTTCGCCGAACCCGTCTTGCTCAATCGGCCACTGCCCAGTGCTGCGCGGTAGTACGAACGCCCCATGGCCTTTGCCATCGTTCTTTTTGAAACATAGACCGAAGACGAATGAAACGCTGCATCGGAGCATGGCACTGGCTTGCCTCTGTCGGTGTCTAACCCAAAGAGCGAATGCGGGGTCAACATGACATCTGAAGATCGAATTATGGAAGCTGCTAGGCGTTCCATGGAGTGTTCGATCAGTCGCACGCACCAGAAAACTCAAGCAAGGGCTCAACACACTGGCAACGATAGGCTCGACGGCTCCGTTCGTGGGCTTATTCGGGACCGTCATAGGTATTATCAACAGTTTCAGAGGCTAGAGTGCTGCACCGGATGTGATTCTTTCTGTAACGGCGGGCGGAATTGCCAAAGCGTTGGTCACGACAAGTCTTGGCCTTTTGGTCGCGGTTCCCGCGGTGTGGGCGTTCAACTACTTCACCAGCCTACTGGAAGCGCTTGACCTGGAAATGAACAACTCTCTCGACGCAATTTCGACGTATCTCTCTGGGTTCCAGGCAATGAAACGGACACGTTAACGAATGCGGAAATGGCTGATCTGGCTGAGCACGCTGGTCGTGGTCATCGGCTCGTTCGGTGCCTATTTCGGGCCGCAGGTTCGAAATCTCGGAGTGACTCAGATCAGGCCGGCTTGGCCACGGGTCTGGACTCCCCACTCCTGCCTCTGGACGTCAGCACGGTTTCTACCGCTGAGGGTACAACTCTCGCATATTTCGGATACAAGTTTGAGGTCCCGTGGAAAACAATCACTGCAGTACGGACTGAGCGGATTCGGTAGCAATCAACTTTAAGGACGCCCAGACAGTGAAATCCGCAAATCCCGGTTATTTTCCAAATCCCCGCTGGGATGAAGCTCACTCGAATTCTTAGATCCGGCGTGAATTTCATTGAGTTCGACTTCATAGTTTCGGTAGACCGCGAGTCTGCAACAAAACTCACCGAAGCTGAGATAAAACCGGATAATTGAGACATTTGCGCATCACACCCCAACGGAATGAAAACGACTGCACGAACGTTGCTCACTATTCTTGTCGCAATCCAGGCTGCGGCCTACGATCATCCGCTTCGATCATCAGCATTCCGTGAAGCCTACTTCATGGGCAGCGGCGGCAGGTACACTGAATTCCTGAGCGCCTATACAAAAAATCTGCCCGTACCAAAGACCGGGCCGCATGTCGCACAAGTTGAGGTGCGGACTCCGTTCGCGCATGTTGTCGTAAGCTCACACGAATCTGTTGGCTATAGCGCCGAACAAGCCGCGCAGGACTACAGGAAAAATCCGGACACGGTCCAGGTGCGCGTGCAAATCCTCAATACCGCGACCTTCTCCATCTTACAGCTTGCCGATCTGCCGCGGTCGGTAACCGGGGATGCGCGCTGGGAGGAATTACGACAAGAAGCCTGCGGAGGCGTATTACTACGCATGCGCTCGTTGAACACTGCTTCCGAGATTTTCACTTCCGGTTCAGCCAGGAGAAGGACCTCAAACCAAAATCGTCCTACGGGTTGTCAATCATTCTGGCGGCGGTTCGACACTGGTGGGAGGGGACGTCTGGTCCGCATTCAGAACGGAGGATGTCGCTTCGGCACCATTGCGCGTTACGGTTACCACACCTGATGGGCAGATGGTATCAGCAGAATTCGATCTGGCGTCTTTGCGATAAAGTGCCTGAATGAAAATTCGTGCTTATGCCATCGTTGTCGCATTCCTCGTAGTGGCGGCAATCATATTGCGGCAATACGCGCCCAAAGACCAAGGGGTTGCGTACCTGGCCTCACCGCGAGCCCTGCGCCGTATTCCAAAATATCGCCGCTTTCTGACTGCTCATCGTGGTAGCAATCGCGGTAGGGGGTTGCGTATGTTTTGAGACGGGTGTGAAGATAGCACATGATTTTCTCTCCTGGATTTCTTGGCCTCGTTGCCGTGTGTGGCTTATGCTCGGCTATCTTCGGCAGGGCTCAGTGCCTTTTTCCTCTGTCAAGACACGTACTCCCGCCAGCCGCAGTTTCAGCCCGACATCGGTTTGAATGGTTTCTTTGGTTAGACACAGCAGCTTGGCGCCGTCAGAAAAGGTCAGGGAGCTTGGCGACCCTACCTCGTTTTACCGATTATGTGGCTGACGTCTTGGTTGTTTTCGACACAGAAGTATTCCATGATTTCGGTGTTCTGAAGCAAGGGTGACTGCCCGTACATCGTGAAAGGCCGGGTATAGGCGCCGGGATCGTCGATGGTGACCTCGAAATCCAAGTGCCCAAAATCGAGACGGCGGTAGCGCTCGATTATATGCAGCTTCTCAGTGTGCGGGTGGCCGAGCCCATCGAACCAAAACTTGTCGTTGAATCCCACCGTGTCTACGACCAGCGTGTCTCCCTGCCACGTACCCCGGGAATCGCCGTACCAGGTGGGATCCAGGTCCTTGGGATGGCCGCTCCCGTCCAGGAAGATCTGCCGGTAAGTATGCACGTTCCCTTCGATCAGAAAGACGATCAGCTGTGGGGTCTGGATAATCTTCCATGGAAACGGAGACATGCGTGGTATGCCCGCGGGTAGGCAACTCGCTTCCGGATCGTCCTTCGGCAGCCGCTCTTGGGTGAGCTTGAGCGCCCAGGGCTGTAAGGGGAGTTTCTCGCCAGGTTTGAGGGTGGCCGAAATATCACGGCCGAAGTTGGGCGCCGGCCCCCACAGTCCGGACAGGTCTGGCTTGCCATCGGCAGTGCGCGGCGCTGGCCCGGCCGACTTGGCCTTCAGGCGCTCCAAGCTACGCATCGGTACGCCTCCGCCCGCTGGATTGACACCTGCCGGTTCAGGTTGGCCCTGGCCGATGGCTGAAGTCGCGGACAGGGCCAAAAGGGCTGCCACAGAAAGCGCGGTCACGATCGAGCGAGCGAGATCCTTTCTCATCATGCGCCTCCTTACTGCTGCTCGGGTGCCAATCCGGCCACCATCTTCCGGCCGTCGGAGAGCGTAACCGTTCTGGCATTGGCCATTTTGGTGCCGTCTTTGGCAGGAGCGACGAACACGCTGACCTGATCGCCGACTTTGAGGATATCTCTGGTCCAGCCCAGCCGCCGAAGCGCGTTGGGGCTGGCGAGTTCCAGGTTCCAGTTGATGACTTTTCCGCTCGTGTCTTTTACATCGACGTAGAAACGGGCGTGAGGATTGGTCCACTCGACCTTGGTCACCACGCCGTGCAACGTCGTCGATTTGCTGGCGTCGTACTGGGCTACAAACGCATGATGCGCCAGCGCCGGGAGCGCCGCGACAAGCAAGCCGATACCGCCAACCAAGAGGCCCAACTTAGTTTTCATATCGCACCTCTAGCCTTAGCTACCTGCTGATCATCTTCAGACTGCTGGCGGCAATCGTCATTGTGCTGCCCTTTTCAGTAACGTCACCGGTCAGCTCGACCTTGTGGCTCATGTGGGGGATGAGCTTGGCATTGTTATTCGCGGCGAGGTCGCCCGTCACGGTGTAAACCTTGCCGTCAGCGGTAAGGAGCGCTACAGGTTGACCCATCTTAGCGCACGTCGTGGCGCAGCCCGGCGTGTCTTCGGGCATTTTGTGATCCACCCCAGTGTTCGCCTTGTAGCAGGCTGGTCGATGAGCTGACCGGTGATCGTTTGCGTCGCAGCAAATGCCGACGCACCGAGAGCAAAAACCAACCCAGCAACTGCGAATACCGCACATAGCTTACGCATCGATTCACCTCCAGACAAAACACAAGGGGAAATAATCGTCTCGCTTATACGCTTTGCGTTATCCGGCGTCAAGCAAGGCTCACCCCACTCTAGTTAGTCAAGTAAAACGCCGCCACCGCTACCAGAAAAAATAACAAATGATTGAAGAACACCAAGGCTTACTCGGCCACGCACCGACGTGCCCGAAATCTAAATGCGATTGTGGGGCCACTCCCCCTGCAAGCCATCACGTGCAGTGAGCACGAACATTCTGAAAACCTGACCTATCAAGCAGTGAGAAATGGAATAAGAGGAGACACTATGCGTCAGAGCGGGCAATTCCTCGACAACTACGAGAACAAGATCACCGGCCACCTGAGGCCGTTCCCGAGTCGGACGATACTGGCCGGCAAGCGCATCCCCCCGCGCGCAGGTCTGAACCGTCTGCGATTTGCTGGCAACATCTACCACACACCCGGCCAGGGTTTGCCCACGAGAAACGCGGGGTTGGCGCCTTTGCGCGGCGTGTACTTCTGTACTCGGCCGGTTCTCACCTCGGCCGTGTAGAGATTGCCCTCTTTGTCTGTCGCGAACCCGTGCACACCCCACATGCAGCCCTGGCACGTGCCAAATGTTCCCCACGAATAGAGGAAGTGTCCATCGGCATCATAGGCCAGGAGCTTGTTCGATCCTTGGTCGGCGGCCCAGAGAATATGGTCAGAGCCCATGTAGATGCTGTGAATATTCATCGGCGGGCGCGGACCGAAACTCCACTGGTCGAAAAACTTGCCGTTTTCGTCGAACACTTGCACGCGGCCGTTGTTGCGGTCGTTCACGTAAACGCGCCGCGTGGTCGGGTCGACGGCGATTCCATGCACGCTGTTGAAATACCCGGGACGCGTTTCGTTCGGAGGATTGCCCTTCAACCCCCACTGTAAGAGTTTCTTGCCATGCATGTCGTACTTGATGACGCGCGTGCCGTCGTAGCCATCAGCCAGATACGACGTGTTGGCGTCCATGAAGGCCATGAACGTCGGGCGGCTGAAATGCGTATCATCGGCGCCCGGCACGCCCGGCGTGCCCAGCGTCAGGATGCGCTGCTTGCCGTCATGCGTGAACTCGCTGACGAAGTGGTTGTCGGCATCCACGATCCAAATATTTTTGTCCGGGTCGTAGGGGCTGATCTCGACGTCATGCGGCCGGCCCCAGATTTTGTCCCATTGCGACCAGTCTTCGATCATTTTGCCGTTTCGATCGAACACCACAATGACGTGCTCCCATCGCCAATCAACGCCCGGCCGGCCGTCGTGCCCATCTCGGGCGTCGGGGCAATTTGGGTTCTTTGGCATCCCTGCGGAGTTGGGAATGCCGCCGCAGCTTGGGGTAGCGCCGGCGGTTTCTCGCAGGGGCACGCCGGGACCTACGGGGAACTTGATGCTGGGCCCAATGTCAGGAAGCCAGGTGGTCTTGAACCTCGTCGGGAGCACAGGCAGCTCGCCTTTCTGCGTCACAAGCACACGGTCGGGACTCTCAGGAAAAATATTGGTGGACTGCGACCAGGTCCACCCCTCGTGGTTGGGTAGGCTCTCCGACAGCGGCTTCGGCCAGTTCTGCACCGGATCGTATGGGCCGAAAACGTCTTGTCCGCCCTTGAGTCCGGGGACAGCCGCGAACCCTTCTCCGGGCGTCTTCTTCTGCTGTCCCCGGACGATGCCGAACTGGTTACTCACCAGAATCACGGCGAGCAAAACCATGGATACAGCCCCAATCTTTAGCGTTCGTCCTTTCATTTCGGTGCCTCCGCGACTTTGGAATCGAGGGCGTCCACCTGCCAAGAGTCGCCACACTGCCACAAGTGGGGCACGTGACAGACTCGCCAGACGGTCAAATTGCGGCAACCATACGCCCGCCATACCTTTGAGTCAATTGGAGGCAACACCGTTGGAGAGTGCATCCGCCTGATGCGACTTGCTCTCTCTTGCCTGACCCGGATTCATCCCTGTCGCACTCAACAGGACATCATACCTGACGCTTGGACGCGGGACTGCCCGGCACCCTCGACACCCTGACATCCCTTGACAAGCTCGGCAGAGGAGCGTAGAAGTCCGATCAACCGTCGGAGACGAACCACTAACAAGACGGCAAGGTTCTCTCCGAATCCTGCGGGGTCATCAACGAGGTGTGAGCGATGAGGATTCCTCCCGGCGCCGCGAATCTTGAGAAGTTCGCCGAATTTGATCCATCTCCTCGTTTTACAAACTCTAGGACAAACCAGGGGAGCTCAGAGGACGACGAAGCCGGGGACGTTCGTAAGTGCTGCCACTCGCGATTGTAATTTTCGGGGTCAGCCACATGACGCGATGGTTCCAGCTGGATGCGTTGCGTTCTAAAAGGAGGGGCTGTGACAAATAACATAGGGAGAGGCTCATACATGCGGCCGAGATTGGCAGCGAGTATCGTCGGACTGATTGGCCTGATCCTATTGGGCAATTCTGGGATGTTTGCCCAGGGTTTCGCGGGGGCTATCACGGGCACGGTCACGGACACATCTGGAGCCGTGCTGCCAGGCACTATGGTTAGCGTCAAACACCTGGAGACTGGGCTGACGCGCGCAGTGGAGGCGGACCCCAGTGGGAACTACAGCATTCCCTCACTGCCGGTTGGAGAGTATGAACTGACAGCCGAAAAGATGGGATTCCGGCGGGAAGTGCGGCGCGGAATTAACCTGGTCGTGGCTCAGGAAGCCGTGGTGAATTTGACGTTACAGGTGGGAAGCGTCGTGCAAGAGGTCACGGTCACCGAGGCCGCTCCCAGCCTCGCTTGAGAAGCAGGTCAGTCCAAAAAAAGAATGGTGAAGATACCTGTAATTCATCTACCTCTTCCTGTTCTTCCCGCTCTTGGCTACCCCGTTATAGCCTGTAGCTGCGCCGAGTATACTTTTGGAATTGGAAAGGAGTCAGACTCTAGTACTAAGGGACTTGCCGAACGCAAACTACAGAGTTTCCTCGCTTGTCACGTAAGCCGTAATAGTCATACCGTGTACCCCAATTTTTGCAACAGTTCTAAAAGCCGAACGTGCAATGCCTTGGCAATCTTCTCAATGGTCGCGGCTCATGCGAAAGCTGGATATCCACGAAGGCGCCGGTCTGGTCCGCTACGTTACGCTGTTGGGAAGGGTCTAATTCAACCCTAATTGGCCGTTTTCTTGGAATCTACATCTACGCACTTGGAAGTGAGCAATTCACTTAATTCCGATGCATGGATTCACCCGCTTGTTTGTGCGCCTCGAATGGATCATCTTGAGTCATAACATGGGCACCTGTACCACGGTTTCGCCGCGGCGCCTAGTAGCGACTCGGTACGAGAGGTACCGCCATATCGGACCTATGGGCGTGTCCTGGCGTGAGTGGGTGCGGGGGCGCGATCAGCGATAGGTTTAGCGTCGTGGCGGGCCTGCTACGTGGGACGGCAAAGCGGCAGAGGTTGACTCAGACGCCGAACCCAATGAAACTTCTCCGGACAGGTGACAGCTAACGACCACAGAAAGAGATACTGCGCGTCCTCCACGAGGAGCGCACGTTTTCAGATCTGTTCTTCGCAATCGGTCCTAATGAAGGGTGTGACCATCGCAATTGGGGGTGCTGATGTTAGCAACGAGAAAGTCAAATTCATCAGGGCCATTCCCCGAAAAACTGCGAAATCCTTTAGGGCGATTCGGTGCTGTTTCTGCGGAACAGTTTCATCATGCAATCGATATGAGCTCTGGGAACGGTCATGTTTCAAGTCATCTGCAGGCAGATTCGCTAGGCATGGGATTTATCCTTTTGGATGCATGCTTCCGGCTCATCTGCGCGAGCGAGGAGGCCCTGGCGATCCTTGCTTATCCGCGAGTTCCATCCAAAAACAAAGGGTTTGAAAATTTTCTACAAAGAAGGATTCAATCGCTACTTCCCAGCAATGGCGGTCATAACGGTCTCTCACCTTCCAAATTTCCGAATGAATTCGCCTCGGGGAAAAGGTGCTACGAGGTGCGGGCCTTTCCGGTTAAATCGAATCTCAAAAGCGGGCAGCGACCTGCCGTAGCGCTCTTACTCGAACGAAATCACCGAGGCATTCTTCACCTCCAAACCTTAGCTCGGAAACTCCGCATGACGCCGCGAGAAACTGAAACCGTCGATTTCCTGGTGCAGGGACTGGGCACCAAGCAGATCGCAAGCCGGATGGGCATCAGTCCAAACACGGCAAAGGCTTTTTTACGATCCGTCATGATCAAGGTGGGAGCGGAGTACAGGCACGGCATCATCGGGAAAATGCTGCAGGCATCGCAAGCAATCAATGGGGGGAGCTTCCGCTAGTTTCATGCTGTGCTCGTCCTGCGCTTGCTCCTGAGGGGGATGACCTCGGCGCCGAAGTGCAGTACTATACGTACTATGAATAGTAAGGAAAAGCGCGCTCATTCCCGACACCCGGCGAATGGACGATTCACGGGCAGCCCATTACCGTCACTTCGCGGGCAGGAAGGGTCAGAAATCACTCAAGGAACAGTGACAAACATTTCCGACGGTGGGTTCTCTATGGTTGCTACCCACCCCATACAAATTTCTGGGCTTCTTCAAGGCCGACTTCGGCTCGCCCGGATGCCCGCGAAAATCCCTACTCTCGTTCAAGTGCGCTGGGTACAGCCAGTGGCGCCCGGGCGCCGGTACCGAATCGGCCTGCAGTATGCCCTCTAATTCATCGTGCCATTTATCTTCATTTCGTAAATAGCCCACCTAGCCGGTACTAACCTCCTAGGTTACTTCTTTCAGGTAATTGACGCAGCGCTTCCGCATTAATAGGGTGTTAATGCGAGATGAATGGCGCTAGTAGAGTGCCGCAGTATTGAAATCATAGAGTATTGCGATCTCCGCCCCAGCTGAGGTTGTGGCGGAGATTCTAGTTTT
>Ga0209577_10001874_pt1 | contig 20599 bp, 19 predicted proteins | sample GraSoiAngelo_109_FD_185874 | JGI IMG/M metagenome (GOLD analysis project Ga0209577, IMG submission 185874) | Grasslands soil microbial communities from the Angelo Coastal Reserve, California, USA - 14_0903_12_20cm (SPAdes) (version 2) | ecosystem: Environmental > Terrestrial > Soil > Grasslands...
TCGGCCGGACGCGGGTTTCAGATGAGCCGCGGCGGCCTCCGGCGGCTCTCCAGCCTGCGCGTCGGCTACATGGCGGAAGAGTTCGAGGAGGGCGTGCATCCCACCGCCCGCGTCGCGATGCGGGAGGCCGTCGCGGCATTCCGGAGCCTCGGCCTCCGCTGGAAGCGGATCACGCTTCCCGCGCTGCCGATCGACGCCGCGGCGAGAACGATCATCCGGGCCGAAGGATCGGCGGTGTTCAAGGACCTGATCAGGAGCGGCGGCCTGGCCCGGCTCGCCGACCGCCGCCAGGCCATCGGCCTGCGCGCCGGCCTGCAGGTCAGCGCGGCCGACTACCTGAGCGCGATGCGGGTGCGGCGGATGCTCCAGGAGGCCTTCGTCCAGATCTTCTCGGCGGTCGACGTGATCCTGGCGCCTTCGCGCTACGCGCCGGCCGGGCGGATCGATGAGCCCCTCGATCCCCTCTGGCGGACCCGCGGGCCCGGCGCCGTGCGCAGGGCCCGCCGCGGCGTGCCGGGGGGCGGCGGCGTCGCGCTGGTGCCGGCGGGGAACCTGGTCGGGCTCCCGGCGCTCTCGCTGCCGTGCGGGTTCAGCACCACCCGTCTGCCCCTGGCCGTGCAGCTGGTCGGCCGGCCGTTCGGCGAAGACACCCTGATCGACCTCGGCCGCGCCTTCCAGGCGGCCACGGACTGGCACCGCCGGACGCCCCCGGTCCCGTGGACGCCGATCGAAGCGAAGCGTGGATCAAAGGCAAGGCCCAAACGCTCGACGTGAGCCGGCGCACGGCGGAGGTCGTCGTCATCGGCGCCGGCGTGATGGGCGCCAGCGTCGCCTACCACCTGGCGCGGCGCGGGTGCCGGAACGTGCTCGTGCTGGAGCGGTTCGATCGGCCCGGACTCGGGAGCACGGGCAAGGCGACCGGCGGCTTCCGCTCCCAGTTTACGACGGACGTCTACGTCCGCCTCTCGCTCGCGGCCCGGGACCGGCTCGAACGCTTTCGGGAGGAACTGGGCGTCGACCCCGGTTACCGGCCCGTGGGCTATCTCTTTATGGCGCGGACGGCGGCGCAGCTCGAGGCCCTTCGGGCCGCGATGGCGGTCCAGCGGGCGGCGGGCCTCCGGGACGTGCGCGAGGTGGGCCCGGACGACATCCGCCGGCTGTCGCCCGCGGTGCGCGCGGACGACCTGATCGGCGGCACATTCGGCCCGACCGACGGCTACATCGTGCCGCTCGAGATCATGCGCGGCTTCATCGAGGCGGCGCAGCGGCTGGGGGTCCAGTTCGAGTACGATGCGGGCTGGGTCGAGTGCGTCGCCGAGGGCGGGCGGATCGCGGGCGTGCGCACCCCCGAGGGCGTCGTGGGGACGCGGCGGGTGGTCAACGCCGCGGGCCCCTGGGCGGGCCTGGTCGCCCGGACGGCCGGGGTGGACATTCCGGTCGGCCCGCTCCGGAGGCAGACGGCGGTGACGCAGCCGTTTCCCCGGCTGCCGGCGGATACGCCGATGACCATCAACGTGGACGATGGATTTCACTTCAGGGTCCGGGACGGGCGCATCTGGCTGCTGTGGCCGGAGGACCTGCCGGCCGACGATCCCTTTGACGTCACCTTCGACCGCTGGTGGCTCGACGGTCTGCTGCGCCGCGCACACGATCGGGTCCCCGTTCTTCGGGAGGCCGAGATCGACCTGGAGCGGTGCTACTGCGGCCTCTATGAGATGTCCCCGGACAAGCACGCCCTTGTCGGGCCAGCGCCCGGGGTGGAGGGACTCTACCTGATCAATGGGTCATCGGGGCACGGCGTCATGCACTCCCCGGTGCTGGGGGAGCTGTTGGTGGAGATCATGCTGGACGGGCGCGCCCACACCCTGGACATCCACGCGCTCCGCCCGTCCCGCTTCGCCGAAGGCGAGCCCAACCCGCAGAGCGAGATTCTCTGACGATGCGCTTGCCCGCGTGATCGCGATGACAAAGAGGGGAGGGAGAGCACCGTGAGCGTTCGCTTCCGAGGGATCATTCCGCCGATGGTGACGCCCTTTGACGAGAGCGAGGATATCGATCTCCGGGCCCTGCAGGGAGAGGCCGAGTATCTGATCGGTGTGGGGTGCACGGCCCTCACGGTGGGCGGGAGCACGGGGGAGGGAGCGGGCTTTACTCCTGACGAGGTGCGCGCCGCGGTGCGCGCGGTCGGGACGCAGACACGCGGGCGCGTTCCCGTGATCGCCGGCGCGATCCCCGACACCACGCGCGAGGCGGTGTCCCTGGGGAAGGCCGCCCGGGAGGCCGGGGCGGATGCCCTCCAGGTCACGCCGCCGCACTACCTCTTCCCGCCCGGGCCGGACGACACGGTCGAGTACTACCGCGCCATCGGGCAGGCGGTCGGGCTGCCGATCGTCGTGTACAACGTGGTGCCGTGGGCGACGATCGACGTCCCGACGCTCGTCCGCCTGCTGGATCTGCCGAACGTCGCCGGCGTCAAGCAGAGCGGCGGGGACATCCACAAACTCTCGGAGCTGCTGCACGCCGCCCGCGGCAAGGCGTCGATCCTCACCGCCGTGGACGACCTCCTATACCCTTCGTTCGTGCTCGGCGCGGATGGGGCCGTCGCCGCCATCCTGACCGCCGTGCCGACGCTCTGCGTGGCGCTGTTCGATGCGGTGCAGCGGGGAGACCACGCCGCCGCCCTCCGGATCCACAACCGCCTGCTCCCCGTGTGGATGGCGCTCAGCGGCCCCAACCTCCCGGCGCGCGTCAAAGCCGCGGTGACACTGCAGGGCCGGAACGGCGGGCGGTCCCGCCGGCCGATGAGCGTCCCGTCCGGCGAAGACGTCAGAAGGATTCAGGAGGCGCTCGAGCGGGCCGAGCTCGTGGCGGTGGCGTAGTCTCGGGAAGCGTCGTGCACCGACTGAGGCAAGCTACTCCTGGCGGGGTGTTATGAGACAGGCATTCAACAACATGGTGCGCCAGCGCAGGCGGCGGTGCATATGTAACCCACATTGGGTACTGTTGAATGGCCCAAGGAGACGACCAACGCGCTGCTGAAGTTTCTGAGTAGAGTAGACCGAGTGTCGAGTAACCGTGGCGCTCTACGGGCTTTCCGAAGCAGATTTGAGGGAGTATTGCAGGCGGGTAATGGAGTCGTTGGAGCTTTGGCTCCGCCGCCTCATTGACGATGTCTTGACTCCAACATATGGTGCTGATTACCTCAATGCGCAGGACGATCATGGTAACTACATCATCAACCGCGAAGTTCGTGAGAACGTTGCCCAACGCAAGCGACAAGAACCACAAAGATACGCACGTCTTATCGATGCAGCGTTGCTCGACGACGAGATCAAGATTCTCTGTCACCAGCAACTCTACGGGTACTTCCGTGCGGCACTTGAGGGAGCATTTCCCGATGGTACGACAGAGGCACGGACTTTTCTTACGCGGTTAGTCGAACCCAGGAACCGCTTATCACATGCAAATCCGATCAGCGTCCGGCAAGCCGAGCGGGTGATCTGTTACTCGAATGATGTCATTGATTCCCTAAAGGAGTACTATGGTGCAGTGGGTCGGGCAGCAGAATACAACGTACCCTCTGTCATCCGGGCTGTTGATTCATTCGGAAACGTAGCGCTCCCAAATCAACAACATAACCCTGAGATCTTCGACTATCGGAAGAACCAAGCCCACGAGCTTCGGCCGGGCCAAACCATAAGTGTGGAAGTTGAGATTGATCCCGCCTTCTCACCAGGGCAGTACGCCATCGTGTGGGAATGGGACTCAGCGCGTCTGATGGACTGTAACAAGGTGACCATTCTTATCGAGCGCTCGCACGTCAGTGAGTTATTTACAATCGAATGCAAAGTGGTTTCCAATGAGGATTGGCACAAGTATCGGTACTACGATCATCGAGTAGTGTTTATGTATCGAGTTCTGCCTCCGTTAGAGGGCGCGGCGCCGACCCGTTCCACGAGGTCCTGAGCCTCGCCGTTTGCGGGCGATCGGTACATCCCGGCGCGGTTGTTGACTGGCGGTTTTCGGGCGTGTGTGGCAGATGCCTTCGGCTAAAGATCCCCTCAGAAGGTGCAAAAGCCCGTTCTATTAACCGGCAGGATTGTTTACCAGCGCGCGAGGCGGACGATGGCGCCGTGGATGCGCTCAACGCTGGGGAGATAGGCCGACTCGAGCGGGGGCGCGTAGGGGACGGGCGTGTCGAAGGCGCCGATGCGGCTGATCGGGGCGTCGAGCAGGCTGAAGAGGTGCTCGGCGACGTGGGCCGAGATCTCGGCGCCGATCCCCCCGCGGAGCCGGTCCTCGTGGACGATCAGGACCCGGCTCGTGCGCGTGACCGAGTCCGTGAGGGTCTCGAGGTCGAGCGGCAGGAGCGTGCGGAGGTCGATCACCTCGGCGTCGACGCCGTCGGCGGCCGCCGCCTCGGCCGCTTCGAGACAGCGGTGGACCATCATCCCGTAGGTGATGACGCTGAGGTCGCGCCCGCGGCGGCGCACGTCGGCCTTGCCCAGGGGTACGAACGCCAGGCCCTCGTCCACCGGGCCGCGCTGAGACCGGTACAACGCCTTGTGCTCCAGATAGAGAACGGGGTTGGGATCCGCGATCGCCGAGAGCACCAACCCCTTCGCGTCCGCAGGGGTCGCGGGGAACACGATCTTCACCCCCGGGGTGTGAAAGAAGTAGGCCTCCACCGACTGCGAGTGAAACGGGCCGCCGTGCGTTCCCGCCCCGCAGGGCGCGCGAATGACGAGGGGCACACAGCCGCCGGCGCGGTAGGCGGACGTGGCCGCGACGTTGACGATCTGATTGAACGCGTTGGAGATGAAGTCGGCGAACTGCATCTCGACCACGGGGCGGAGACCCAAGAGCGCCGCTCCGACGGCGGCGCCCACCGCGCCCGCCTCGCTGATCGGCGTGTCGATGACCCGGCGGGGCCCGAACTCCTCCAGGAACCCCTTCGTGAGCTTGAACGCCCCTCCGTACGCGGCCACGTCCTCGCCGAGGAGAATCACGGAGGGGTCCGCGCGCAGCGCCTGACGCAGGCCGTCGGCGATCGCCTCCAGGTAGGTCATCACGGCCACGGCCGGCCCTCGCAGTACACCCCGCGTTCCACCTCGGATGGATCCGGGGGCGGGCTGGCCTCGGCCCACGCCTGGGCCTCGTCCACCTCCGCCAGGACGGCTCCCCGCAGGGCTTCCACCTGATCCGTGGTCAGGACCCGGGTCTCGACCAGGTGGTCCTCGAAGCGCTTCACAGGGTCCCGCGGCCGCCATTCGTCGAGCAGTGCCTTCGGGACATAGGAGGCATCATCGGCCTCGGAGTGGCCGCGCATGCGCATCGTCCGGCACTCGAGAAAGGACGGACCCTCGCCCGCCCGCGCGCGGTCGACGGCGCGCCGGGCCGCGCCGTACACGGCGAGGATGTCGTTCCCGTCGAGGGAGCAGGAGGCCATGCCGTACCCCGCCATCCTGCCGGCGATGGGACCGGCGACCTCGCGGTGCACGGGCGTCGAGTAGGCGAACTGGTTGTTCCAGCAGACGATCACCAGCGGGAGCCGGAGCACGGCGGCCAGGTTGGCGCCCTCATGAAACTCGCCCGTGGCCAGGGTCCCCTCGCCGCAGAACGCCATCGCCACACGGGCCTCCCGCCGGACGACGAACGCCAGCGCCGCGCCGGCGGCCACCGGGATGCTGGCGCCGATGTGGTCGATGTGGAGGAGGATGCGGGGTCCGAGGCCGCCGATGTGCAGGTTCCCTTCCCGTCCCCGGGTCGGCGACCCGATGCGCCCCAGGAAGTTCGCGAAGTAGTACCCAATCGGCATGCCCAGCACCAGCCGGGCGCCGAGATCGCGGTGGAGCGTCGACGCCACGTCCTGCGGACCCAGGGTGTAGGCGGCCCCGACCGCGATCGCCTCGTGCCCGTACCCCGTGAAGCAGGCCCCCACCACCGCGCCCTGTTGATACAGTTTCACGATGCGGTCTTCGGCCAGACGCTGGAGGAGCATATACCGGTACAGGGTGCGCAGGTCGTCGGCCGTCAGGCCGGCAGAGACCGCGGCGCGCGGCGCGGCCGCGCTCTTACGCCGCTCCGTCATGCGCCGTCCGCGCAGCGTCTACCAGCCTCCATACGCGACCCAGCCGCCGTCCACGGTCACGCACGACCCGGTGATGTAGGCGGCGTCATCGGTGGCGAGGAAGGTCGCCACTTTGGCGACCTCTTCGGCGGTCCCGAACCGTCCGGCCGGGGTCCGCCGCTCGATGTCGGCATTGGAATAGTCTCCGGAGACCTGGTCCCGCTCGTCCATCGGCGTCTTGATGTACGCGGGATCGATGCTGACCACCCGGATGCCGTGGCGCGCCCATTCCGCGGCGAGGACTTTCGTGAGGCCGATCAGCCCATGCTTGCTGGCGCAGTACGCCGCGCGCTTCGGCAGGCCCACTTCCCCCAGAATCGACGAGATGTTGAGGATGACGCCCCGCCGCTGAGGGATCATCACGCGCGCCGCGGCCTGCGCGCAGAGGAAGGCCCCGGTGAGGTTGGTGTCGATGGTCAGGCGCCACCCTTCTTCCGGCAGCGATTCGGATGGGCCGATCATGGACGTGCCGGCGTTGTTCACCAGGACATCCAGGCGGTTCCACGTCCGCCGGGCCGCCGCCGCCAGCCGCTCCCCGGTCGCCGATTCGCGCACATCGCCCGAGACGGCGATGGCCTCGTGCCCTTCCTCGCGCAATGCGCGGGCCACGCGCTCCCCCCGTTCCTCCGAGCGCGAGTTGATGACGAGGCGGGCGCCCTCCCGCGCGTACGCCCAGGCGATCGCCTCCCCGATGCCCATGCTCGATCCGGTGATCACCGCCACATGGCCGCCGAGCCGCATGATTCTCCCTCCTCCCGCCTGTTGACCGGGGTTACAGCCGCGCCTCGCCGCGCGCCGCCAGGGCCTTGGCCTTCCGGACGGCGTCGATGCGCCGTTCCGCCAGCAGATCGGCCGCCCGGTAGGTGGGAATCCCTTCCTCCCGGGAGATGCGGATGAGCGAGGCCATCGTCTCCAGGATCCGCGAGACGTTGGTCATGGCGCGCTCCCGGTTGAATCCGCCGGGGTTGAGCCGGTCCGTGTCGAAGATCGTCCCCCCGGCGTTGACGACGTAGTCCGGGGCGTACAGGATGCCCCGGGCGTGGATGTCCGTGCCGTCGCGCTCCTCCCGGAGCTGGTTGTTGGCGGAGCCGCAGATGATCTTGACCCTGAACCGCGGAATCGTCTCGGCGTTGATGATCCCGCCGAGCGCGCAGGGACAGAAGATGTCCGCCGGGTGGGCGGCGATCTCATCCGGGGGCGCGGCGGTGACGGAATACCCGTTCGTGATCGTCTCGACCTTCTCGCCGTCGATGTCGCTCACCACGACCCGGGCGCCCGCCCTGACCAGGAGGGGGACCACCTCCGACCCCACGGCCCCCAGCCCCTGGACGGCGACCGTGCGCCCCTCGAGGGAATCCGTCTCGTAGGCGGCCCGGGCGCACGCCTTCATGCCCTGCACGACGCCAAACGCGGTGGCCCCGCCGATGGGGCCCGCGCCTCCCCAGGAGGCCGGCAGGGTGACGACGTACGGCGTCTCCATCCTCATGTACTCCATCTCGCGCAGGGTGGTCCCGACGTCCTCGCCGGTGAGGTAGATCCCGCCGAGCCGGTTGATGAACCGCCCCAGGGCGCGGAACAGCATCTCGCTCTTCTCGCGCCGCGGGTCGCCGAGGATCACGCACTTCCCGCCCCCCAGGTTCACGCCGGCGGCCGCGTACTTGTAGGTCATGCCCCGCGCCAGCCGGAGCGCATCTTCGATGGCGTCCATCTCGGACGGGTACGTCCACATCCGGGTTCCCCCGGTGGCCGGGCCGAGGGTGGTGTCGTGGATGGCGATGACGGCACGCAGGCCCACGGATCGGTCCTGGCAGATGAAGAGGTTCTCGTAGTCGTACCGTTCCATGTACCCAAGGATGGACTCCATCGTCATGACACCTCCTGGTCCCCTTGCGTCAGGCGGTCGGGCTCCTGAGCCCGTGGAGGCTCCGGTAGTCGGCGGGCGGCGCGGGCGTCCAGCCCGCCAGCAGCCGGCCGGCCGGCTGGTACACTTCGACGGCGAGCGGCCGGCAGGTCGCCAGCGGATCGCCCCGCTCCGGACCGAAGATCTGGGCGGAAATATCGCCGCCCGGGCAGGTGGAGAGGGCGCAGAGCAGGTCCATTTCGGCGAAGAACTCGAAGAAGTCCCCGGTTTTTGCCGGGCTCGCCTTCGCGAAGTACCGGCCGTCCCGCCGCAGCCCGGTGACCATGAAGATGTTCAGGACGTCGTGGACGTCGAACTCGGTGAGGCGGTAGGGGGCCACCGCGCGCACCAGATTCGAGTGGCAGGTGAAGTCGAACTCCTCCCCGTTCAGCACCTTGGTGACATACGGGTCGCAGCGGGTGCCGAGCAGATCGTGGCACCCGGCCCCGTCCTCGTCGATGCCGTAGTGGATCGTGTCGTTGGTGATCGTCAGCATCGGGCGGAGGTACGGCAGGCACGACCACAGGCGGTCGAACGTCGTGACGTGCGTGCCGTACAACTGGCGGGTGCGGGACGCCCAGAAGCGCTCGCGCGGGTTGTGCCGGTGCCAGACATTGAAGTCGGCCACCTGCGGCCCCTCGATCACCACGATGCGGCAGAGGTGGCCGGCGGGGACGGTCCAGGCTCTGCCGGAGCGGATCGGCACCACGAATCGCTCGCGGGGCGTCCGGCTCTCCACCTCGCGGGCGAGCCGGCCGTAGAACTCGCGGTCCACGTCGAGCGGCGTCCCGGGACCGCGGTCGTAGAGCGCGCGCGGTTCTGTCATGCCACACCTCCTGGGGAGCGGTGGGGCGCCTTTGGGCGCGCCCCCACCCCGAGATATGCCTGTCTCACCGCCTCGTTTCGCGCCAGGTCGGGGCCCGGCCCTTCCAGCGCGATGCGGCCGTTCTCCAGCACGTAGGCGCGGCGGGCCAGCCGCAGCGCGGCGCTGGCATTCTGCTCGACGAGCAGGATCGTCGTCCCCTCCCGGTTGATCTCGGCGACCGTGTGGAAGATCGCGCGGACGAGGACGGGCGCCAGCCCCATCGACGGTTCGTCGAGCAGGAGCAGCCGCGGCCTGGCCATCAGCGCCCGCGCCATCGCCAGCATCTGCTGCTCGCCGCCCGAGAGGGTCCCGGCGACTTGAGCCCGGCGTTCCGCCAGCCGGGGGAAGAGCGCGAAGACGCGATCCAGGGCCGCCTGCGGCACGCGCGGCTCCGCGTACGCCCCGAGCCGCAGGTTCTCGTCGACCGTCATGAGGGTGAAGATCCATCGCCCTTCGGGCACCTGCGTCAGCCCCAGGCGGACGATCTCGTGCGCCGGGCGGGCGTCGATCCGCTCGCCGGCGAACCGGACTTCCCCGGATCGCGGGCGCAGCAGCCCGGAGATCGTCCGCAGCGCCGTCGTCTTCCCGGCCCCGTTCGCGCCGAGGAGGGCGACGATCTCGCCCTCCTCCACGCGGAAGGAGACGCCGTGCAGCGCTTCGATGCTCCCGTAGGCGGTGACGAGGTCCCGCACCTCGAGCAGGCTCACTCCGCGTCCTCCCGGCCGAGGTAGGCCTCGATCACCCGCGGGTCCCGCTGGATCGCGTCCGGGACCCCCTCGGCGATCCGGACCCCGTAATCCAGGACGATGATGCGGTCGCTGATCCCCATGACGACGCTCATGTCGTGTTCGATGAAGAGGACCGTGATCCCCGAGTCCCGGATCCGGCCGACGAGCTGCACGAGCCCGGCCTTCTCGGCCGGATTCATCCCGCTCGCCGGCTCGTCGAGGATGAGGAGCCGGGGGGCGGTGGCCAGCGCCCGGGCGATCTCCAGACGCCGCTGGTCCCCGTAGGCCAGCTCCCGCGCCCGGGAGCGCGCGCGCGCTTCCAATCCGACAAACGCCAGCCACCGGTAGGTCTCGTCGCGCGCCCAGGCCTCCTCCCGCCGGTGCAGCGGCGTGTGCAGGAGGGAGTCGAGCGTTCCCGCCCGCGTCCTGCCGTGGAGGCCGATCATCACGTTTTCGTCCACGTCGAGGTCGGGGAACAGGCGGATCATCTGAAAGGTGCGGGCGATCCGCCGCTTCACGATGAGGTCGGGACGGAGGCCCGTGATGGCCGCGCCGTCCAGGGTGATGCGGCCGGCCGTGGGGCGCAGAAACCCGGTGATGCAGTTGAAGACCGTCGTCTTCCCCGCCCCGTTGGGGCCGATGATGCTGAGGATCTCCCGCGGCCGGACGGTGAACGACACGTCGGCCACGGCGACCAGACCGCCGAAGCGCACGGTGAGGCCCTCGACCCCGAGGACGGCGCCGGTCTGGACGTGGGGGGCGGCGGAAGCGGCGGCCATGGCTGTGTTGGGGTCCGCGCTACTCGGGCGTCGGAGCGACGCCGGGGGCGATCTCTGCCGCGGCCCTCGCCTCCGAGAGCGCGACCGTCCGCTTGACGATCTGCCCGATCCGGCTCGGCCACAGTCCCTGGGGGCGCAGGAGCATCAGGACGATGAGGCCGACCCCGAATGCCAGCATCCGAACGCGGTCGAACGCCCGCAGCGCCTCGGGCAGAATGATGATCACCGCGGCCCCCAGGATCACCCCGGGCAGGCTGCCCATGCCTCCCAGGATGATGACCATCAGGATGGTGACGGACTGGATGAACGTGAAGCTCGACGGGTTGATCGCGGTGAGCTTCACGGCGAAGAACGAGCCCGCCGCGCCGGCGAAGACCGCGCCGAGCACATAGGCCAGCAGCTTGTAATAGACAGGGTAGATGCCGGCCGCCTGCGCCGCCGCCTCGTCCTCACGGATCGCGAGCCAGGCCCGCCCCAGACGCGACCGGGCGAGGTTATAGCTGCCCACGAGGACGACGAGGGCGAACGCCATCCCGAGCCAGTACATGGCCTGCGGAGAGCGCAGCACCAGGCGGCCGATCGTCGCGTGGGGGATCCCGTAGACCCCCTCCGGCCCCCCGGTGAACGTGAAGTTCGTGGCCGCGATCCGGACGATCTCGCCGAATCCCAGCGTGACGATCGCCAGGTAGTCGCTGCGCATCCGCAGCGTCGGCGTGCCGATGACGACGCCGGAGACCGCGGTGAGGATCCCGGCCGCCGGCAGGGTCAGCCAGAAGGCGACGTGGTAGCGCACCATCAGGATGGCCGTCGTGTAGGCGCCGATCGCGAAGAAGGCCGCGTAGCCGAGGTCGAGGAGCCCCGCGTACCCGACCACCACGTTGAGGCCCAGGCCCAGCATGATGTACACCAGGACGAGCGTGCCGACGTCGATGAGATACGGGGTCCCGAAGATGGGCAGCCCGATCGCCAGCAGCACCACCGCGGCGATCGGCGCGATGCGGTGGAGCGGGTGGGGCTGGGTGGCGGGCGCCTTCACATGCGCTCGACCACGCGCTCGCCGAGGAGTCCGCGCGGCCGCGCGACGAGGATGACGATCAGGATCACGAAGGCGACCACGTCCTTCCAGCGGCTGGAGAAGTAGCCGGCGGCCAGGCTCTCCAGGATGCCGAGGAGGAAGCCGCCGAGGACGGCGCCCGGGATGTTGCCGATCCCGCCGAGAACGGCCGCGGTGAACGCCTTGAGGCCGACGAGAAACCCCATCAGAAAGGAAATCTGCGAGTAATACAGGCCGGTCATGACCCCGGCGAACGCGGCCAGCGTCGACCCGAGGAAAAAGGTCGAGGCGATCACGCGGTTGACGTCGATGCCCATCAGCCTCGCGGCGTCCTGGTTGATCGCCAGGGCCCGCATGGCCATGCCGATCTTCGTGCGGTGGACGAGCACGTAGAGGGCCGCCATCAGCACGAGGCTGGACACGAAGATGACGACCTGCAGCCAGGAGACCGCGACGTTGCCGAGCGCCGGCCCGGCGCGGCCGAACAGGTGGGGATAGACGAGGAAGGACGGGCTGTAGATCAGGAAGAGGCCGTACTCCAGGGTCAGGGACCCGCCGATGGCCGAGATGAGGATGGAGAGCCGGGCGTGCAGCAGGGGGCGGTAGGCAATCCGGTAGAGCAGCACCCCGAGCAGGCCGGTGCATCCCATGGACACCACCAGCGCCAGCAGCGTTGTCAGCACCGGGTTCTGGATGCCCAGCACGGCGAGCAGCGCGTACAACGAGAGCCCCAGGAACGCGCCGGCCGCGTAGACGTCCCCGTGGGCAAAGTTGATCAGCCGGATGATGCCGTACACCATCGTGTAGCCGAGGGCGATCAGCGCGTAGAACGCCCCCACCGTCAGGCCGTTGACCAGCTGCTGCAGCGCGATGTCCATGTGCTGAGGGAAAAGCGTTCCGGGGCCGCCCCGCGAGGGACGGCCCCGGGCGGATCCGCAGCCGTTACGACATGCCGTAGGTCACGAACTTGCCGCCCTTGATGATGTACGTGATGTAGAGGACGCTTTTCCGGTCACCCTTCATATCGAAGTTGATCGTGCCGGTCGCGCCCATGTAGGCCTTGGTCGCCGCGATCGCCTTCACAATCTTGCCCCGGTCGGCGGAGCCGGTCCGCTTGATCGCATCGAGCACGACGCTGACGGCGTCGTACTCCAGCGCGGAGTAGGGGCCGGGGTCCTGATTCCACCGCTTCTTGTACCGGTCGATGAACGACTTGGCCGTCGACTGATCCTGCGGGAGCGGCGTCGACGTGACAAACACCCCTTCCGACGCGTTCCCCGCCTCGCTGATGAACGTCGGATCGTTGTTCGCGTCGCCGGCCATGAACTTCCCGGGGACGCCCAGCTCCTTGAACTGCTTGGCGATCAGGCCGCCTTCGGGATAGTAGCCCGTGTAGTACGTCACCGCGGGAGCCAGGCTCTTCACCTTGGTCAGGATCGCCGAGAAATCTTTCTCCCCCGGGGTGACGGCGTCGAAGAAGACCACCTGCACGCCGGATTGCCCCTCGATCGCCGCCTTGGTGGCGTCGGCCAGCCCCTTGGCGTACGCCGTGTTGTCGTGGATGATCGCGATCTTCTTGGCTTTGAGCGTCTTCATCATGAACCCGGCGGCGTAGGGGCCCTGCTGGTCGTCCCGGCCGATCACCCGGAAGACGTTCTCGAAGCCCTGATCGGTGAGCTTGGGATTGCTGGACGCGTCGGCTACGAACGCGACCCCCGCGTCGTGGTAGACCGCGCTCGCGGGAATCGCGGCCGAGGAGCAGTAGCCGCCGGCGACGGCAACCACGCCGGCGTCGAGCAGCTTGTGCGCCGCGGTCACGCTCTGCTGCGCATCGCACGCGTCGTCGAACGACACGATCTCGATCTTGCGCCCGAGCACGCCGCCCCGGGCGGTCCACTCTTCGGCGGCGAGCGTCGCCGCCTTCGCAATGTCGTCGCCCATCTTGGCGTTGCCGCCGGAGAGCGGCACGGGAACCCCGATCTTGATCGGCGCACCCTGGGCGCCCACGCCGAGCGCCGCCGCGGGCACGAGCAGCGCCAGCATCGCAAGACAAGCCAGACTCCTTCGCATGCTGAATTCCCTCCCCCCGCCGGCCTAACAGAGTTTCGTCGAACAACCGGCGCGTAGCCCACGCCTTCTCCGCGGTAGGGTGACTCCTCCTTCCTCCTTAAGGGGAAATCCCTCTCCGCTCCACTGATTCGAACGAACGACGTCCCATCGCATGACCGGTGGAATCAGGCGGCGAGCGCAGGAACGCGGCATTCATCTACAGAAGGCGAAGAGAAGTAGGGAGCGGAGCTCAGCCGGCCGCACCGATCACCTGTTCGGTCCTTGGACAGAAGCCGACCGGAAGCCGGCCGCGCCGCGCCCGGCGAGGGGAGGGGGGCATGGAACACCCTGGGATCACGCGCTCATTGATTGCCTTCGACGAGATCATCCCGCCGCGCGGAGGCACGGCCTTCACGGTGCGGGCGGGGCAGGTGTGCCGGGTCGTCGACCTCGAGGGCAAGCAGGTGGCGGATTTCATCTGCTTCCACCTGCGCGATTTCGTCGACAAGCTCTCCCCCGAGAACACGCAGCTGCTGAACGGCACGCTGTTTCTCACGACCGGCCATCATCTGTACTCGACGAAAGCCACGCGGCTCATGACCATCACGGCGGATACCTGCGGCGTGCACGATCTGATCAGCGGGTCCTGCAGCGAGTACACCAACGCGTTCCGCTACGGGGTCCGCGGGACGCCCAACTGCCGGAGCAACTTCGAGCGGGCGCTGCGGCCCTACGGCATCCCGCTCGCGGAGATCCCGTACTCCTTCAACATCTTCATGAACACCCCGATCTCCACCGGCGGCGCCACCGGGATCCAGGAGCCGAAATCGAAGCCGGGCGATTACCTCGACCTGCGCGCCAACATCGACCTGCTGATTGCGATCTCCAACTGTCCTCAGGAGCGGAATCCCTGCAACGGCTGGAACCCCACGACGCTGGAGGTGGTCGTGTACGAGGTTGAGCCGACGGGGAAGGGCGCGCCGCGACAGTAGGCCGTCGCGCACAGGCCTTGACCCGGCTCGGACCAGAGGGAGAGCGCCATGGATTGGGAACGGCGACGGAAGGCCGCGGAGAGCATCCTGGACACGGCGGGCCTCACGCCGCTCGTGCGCATCCGCCGCGTGATCGGAGACATTCCGGCCGCGGTGTACGCCAAGCTCGAGTACTATGGTCCCAGCGGCAGCCTCAAGGACCGCATCCTGCCCTTCATGATCGCGGAGGCGGAGCGCCGCGGCGAGCTGCGTCCCGGCATGACCCTCATCGAGGGGACGACCGGCAACACCGGGATTGCGACGGCGATGGTCGGCGCCGCGAAGGGATACCGGGTCATCATCGTCATGCCCGAGGGCATGAGCCGGGAGCGGCAGAAGGTGATCCAGGCGTACGGGGCAGAGCTGGTGCTGACGCCCGGAAGCGAGAGCGATGTCGATCTCGTGCTCGACAAGGTCCGGCAGATCAAAGCCCAGCGGGGAGAGGCGATCTGGGAGGTGGGGCAGTTCTCGAATCAGGACAATGTCCGCGCCCACCGGCAGTCCACCGGTCCCGAGATCTGGGAGCAGACCGGAGGGCGCGTGGAGGCGTTCGTGGCCGCGGTGGGGACCGGGGGGACGCTGACCGGGGTGAGCGCCTACCTCAAGGAGCGGAGGGGGGAGGTGCTGAGCTTCGCGGTGGAGCCGGCCGAGTGCCCGATCCTGTCGGGAGGGGGATGGGGCTCGCACGAGATCGAGGGGATCGGGGACGGGTTCATCCCCGACATCCTGGATCTCCGATGGGTGGACGGCGTGGTCACGGTCGCCTCCGGTGAGGCGATCGCCATGGCGCGGCGTCTGGCGCGGGAGGAAGGGATCTTCTGCGGGATCTCCTCGGGGTGCAACGTCGCCGCCTGCGTCAAAGTGGCCCGCGCCTATCCCCGGCTGGGGACGATCGTCACGGTGATCAACGACAACGGCCTGCGCTATCTCTCGACCGAGGTCGGCGGAGAATCCGCCCGCGAGCGGGCGGCGACGCCGGCCGCGGCGCGGGACCGGGGCCCCCGGCCTGCGGATGTGCGCAGGCTGGCCGGCCGGCGCCTCGCGGTCATCGACTGATCCGCCCCGCACCGCGTCGTGTATCCGTCCCCGTTTGCCTATCACGCGCCGGCGACCATCGAGGAGACGCTGGCGCTGCTGGCGCGCCTCCCGGAGGCGAAGATCCTGGCCGGAGGGCAGAGCCTGCTCCCGATGATGAACCTCGGTCTGGCGCAGCCGGGCGCCCTCGTCGATGTGAACGACCTGCCCGGCCTCGAGACGGTGACCGAGGACGGCGGCGGCCTCCGGCTCGGCGCGCTGGTGCGCCACCGCACCCTCGAAACGTCGCCCCTCATCCGGCGGCGCTGCCCGGCCCTCGCCGAGGCCGCGTCGCTGATCGGCAACATCCGGGTGCGCCACCGCGGAACGCTCGGGGGCAGCCTGGCGCACGCCGATCCCGCGGCCGAACTTCCCCTCGTCGCCGTGGCGCTGGGGGCGACGCTGGAGATCCGCCGCCTCGAGGGGGCGCGCGAGGTGTCCGCCGCGCAGTTCTTCCGGGGGTATCTGCTCACCGACCTCGCGCCCGGTGAACTGGTGACCGGCGTGCGGATTCCGCCGTTCGCCCCGGGCACCGGGTACGGCCTGGCCGAACTGGTGCGGCGCGCGGGAGATTTCGCGATCGTCGCGGCCTGCGCCGTCCTCACCACCGACGGGGCGGGCGCCTGCCGGCACGCATCGCTGGCGCTCGGCGGCGTCGGCCCGCACCCGCTCGTGATGCGGCGGGCGGAGGCCCTGCTGGCCGGCGGCCCCCTCACCGATCGCCGTCTCGCGGAGGCCGCCGATGCCGTTCCCGGTGAGGTCGCTCCGGAATCCGATGTCCATGCCACGGCCGCGTACCGGCGGGCGATGGCCCGGGTGATGGCCTACCGCGCGCTGGCGCAGGCGAGGGCACGGGCGGTCCCCGGGCCCGGCAGGGCCGCGTGATGCGGGAGTGATGGAGACCGCGGCCGCAGACGCGGCGGCGCGCGTCCGGGTGCGCTTCGCCCTCAACGGATCCCCGGTCGACGTGTGGGCCGCGCCCCACGAGACGCTGCTCGCCGTCCTCCGGGATACGCTCGGGGCGACCGAGGTGAAGTACGGCTGCGGCGAGGGCGTGTGCGGGACCTGCACGGTCCTCCTCGACGGGGCGCCCATCAATGCCTGCCTGCTGCTCGCCGTTCAGGCGGCCGGCCGCGCGGTGACGACGGTCAAGGGGTTGGGGGCGGAGGGCCGCCTCCACCCTCTGCAGGGGGCCTTCGTGGCGCACGAAGCGGCTCAATGCGGCTTCTGCACCCCCGGCATGCTGCTCGTCGCGCACGCCTTTCTCGCCGATCACCCCCGTCCGACCCGGGACGAGATCCGGTCCGCGATCGCGGGAAACCTGTGCCGGTGCACGGGCTATACGCGGATTGTCGACGCGATCGAGGCCTGCGCGGGATCGGGCACGGACGCGCGCGGGGAACCGGCGTAACGATGGCGCGGCCCGCCGAACCCCCCGCTCCCTTCCGCATCGTCGGCCGGCCCCTGCCGCGCTTTGACGTCGCCGACAAGGTTCAGGGGACCACGCTCTACGCCGCCGACTGGCGCCTCCCGGGGATGCTGGCCGGGCGCATTCTCCGGGCCGTCTATCCATCCGCCCGGATCCGGCGCATCTCCGTGGAGAAGGCCCGCGCCCTCCCGGGGGTGGCGGCCGTGCTGACGGCGGACGATGTCCCCCAAAACGCGCTGCACGAGGATCCGACCGGCCTCGGCCTCTCCTCGTTTGCCACCCCCGTGCTGGCCGCCGATCGGGTGCGGTACCAGGGCGAGCCCGTCGCGCTCGTGGCGGCGGAGTCGGAGGTCCTCGCCCAGGCCGCCCTCCAGGCGATCGAGGTGGACTACGAGCCGCTCCCCGGCGTGTTCGATGCCGGCACGGCGCTGGCAGCCGACGCTCCGCGCGTTCACCCGGACCGGGAGAATCTCCTCATCCACTGGAAGCTGCGGCAGGGCGACGTGGAGGGCGCGTTCCGCCAAGCGGACGCCGTCGTGGAGCGCACGTACCGGACCCAGCGGGTGGATCACGCCGCGCTCGAGCCGGAGGCGGCCGTGGCCTGGGTCGACGGCGACGGGGTGGTCACGATCCGCGCCGCGACACAGGTCATCGAGCACTTCCGGGAGATCGCGGAGATCCTCCGCCTCCCCCACAACAAGGTGCGCGTCATGGCGCCGTTCCTCGGCGGAGGGTTCGGGGGCAAGGAGGATATGACCGTCGAGCCCTACGCCGCGCTGCTGGCCTGGAAGACGCGGCGCCCGGTGCGGATGATGTGGACCCGTCAGGAGTCCCTGCTCGCCCGTCCGAAGCGCCATCCGTTCACGATGGCCTACAAGACTGGGGCGACCAGGGACGGCCGCCTCGTCGCCCAGGAGATCAGCCTGCTGGCCGATGCCGGCCCGTACCCGCTCCTCTCGCCCCGGGTGGTGTTCGCCGCCCTGGTCGTCGGCTGCGGTCCGTACCGGGTGCCCAACGTCAAGATCGACGCCCGGGCGGTGTTCACGAACAACGTCCCTACCAGCGCCATGCGCGGGTTTGGAGCGATGCAGGTCACCTTTGCCTACGAGTCCCAGATGGATCTCCTCGCCGAGCAGTTGGGCATGTCCGCGCTCGAGATCCGGTCCCGGAACTTTCTCCAGAAGGGAGACCGCCTCCCCACGGGCGAGGCACTCGAGACCGAGGCCGCGCTCCCCCGCATCACCGCGCGGGCCGTGGACGCGCTGGGCGAGCGGAGCCGGCCCTCGGCTCCGTCCGGCCGCGTCGGCCGGGGGATCGCCTGCAACATGCAGCCGTACGGCCGCACGGTCTGGTTCCGCGACCGCGCCCAGGCGTGGATCGGCTTCGAAGCCGATGGCGCGCTGGTGATTCGCGCGGGGATCACGGACCTCGGAGGCGGCCAGGCCGCCTCGCTGGCGCAGCTCGCCGCCGAGGTCCTCGGCGTCTCCCCCGACCGCATCGCCGTCCACATCGGGGACAGCGCCCTCACCCCCCTCGCCGGGGGGACCTTCGCGACGCGGCAGCTCTATATGTCGGGGAACGCCGTCGTGAAGGCCGCGGGGGAACTCCGGGCGATGATGATCCCGGTCGCGGCCTCGCTGCTCGAAGCCGCGGAGCCGGACGTGCAGTTCGCCGGCAACCACGCCGGCGTCATCGGCGCCCCCGAGCGGACCATCGCGCTGGCCCGCGTCGTCAAGGAATGCGCCCGCCGGGGCATCCCCACGTCGCTCCTGTCCGGGTTCCAGGGAGAGCACGCCGCCCCGATCGACCTGGAAACGGGACAGGGGAGGACCTTTCCCGACTACACGTTTGGGTGCCACGCCGTCGAGGTGGAGGTCGATGCGGAGACGGGAACCGTCAGGGTGCTCAAGCTCGCGGCATGCCACGATGTCGGACGCGCCATCAACCCACAGAGCGTCGAGGGGCAGATCCAGGGGGGCGCCGTCATGGGAGCGGGGCAGGCCCTGATGGAGGAGGTGGCGGTCGAGGCGGGCATCAACCTCACCACGTTGTTCGCCGGCTATCTCATCCCGACGGCGATGGACATGCCCGATGTGCGTGCCCTCGTGGTCGAGTCCGGGGAAGGCAAGGGCCCGTTCAGCGCGCGCGGCATCGGCGAGCCGCCCACGGGGCCTCCGCCGGCGGCGGTCGCGGCGGCGATTCAGGACGCCGTCGGCGTGCGGCTCATGGAACTGCCGATGACGTCCGAGCGGGTCTTCGACGCGGTCCGAGCCCGGCCGGCCCGGCCCGAGCACGAGGCGCGCGGGAAAGTCTAGGAGGTGCAGCGCATGGCAGGGCGAGAGGTGCAGTACGGGGTGGCGCTCGAGAATTTCACGCCCCATCCGGCTGAGCCGAGCATCGATGGCATCATGGAGTACGCGGCCCGGGCGGAAGCCCTGGGATTTCATTCCGCCTGGGTCTGGGACCACATCCTCCTGGGGACCCGGCGGCCGTTCCCCTTCCTGGAAGCGCTGTCGACCCTGGCGGCGCTTGCGGTGCGCACCAGCCGCCTCAGGCTCGGGACCGGGGTGTGCGTGCTGCCGCTGCGGAATCCGGTGGTCCTCGCCAAGGTCCTCGCCAGCGTCGATCACCTGTCGAAAGGCAGGCTCATCCTGGGCGTCGCCGCGGGCTGGTACACGCGCGAGTTCGAGGCCTGCGGGGTACCGTTCACCGAGCGGGGCAAGATCTTCGTGCGCAACCTGGACATCGTCAAGCGCTTCTGGACCGAACCACAGGTGGAAGGCGCGGTCGACGGCTACACCTTCAATGGCGCGGTGATGCTGCCGAGACCGGTGCAGCGGCCGCGGCCTCCGATCCTCCTCGGCGGATACGTCGATACCGTGTTCAAACGGATTGTCCGGCATGGGGACGGCTGGCTGACCTACTTTTATACGCCGGACAGCTTTCGGAAGGCCTGGGCCCGGCTCCATCACCTGGCCCGGGAGGGGGGTCGCGATCCCGCGGAGCTTCGGAACGTGAGCCAGTTGCCGATCTGCGTCGCCCGAACGTTCGAGGAGGCCGATCGCGGGATCCGGGAGTTCATCGGCCGGTACTTCGACGTGGCCCCGTGGAGCGAGTCGACACCCGACAGCGCCATCCGCGGGACCCCCGACCAGTGCGCCGAACAGCTGGCCCGCCACATTCAGGCCGGCGTCGAGCACATCGTGTTCGTGCCGGCCGACTACCGCACGAGCCAGCTCGACCTGATCGCCCAGGAGGTCATCCCCCGCCTTCGGGGCATGACGACGGGGGTGACGGCGTGAGCGAGTTGACCTTTATTGACGCGAGACGCCGCCTGGAGGCCAAGGACCGGTCGCTGCGCGACAAACGCACCTCCCTCGTCGAGGCGGCGGCGCTCGTCAAGGACGGCGATCATGTCGCCATCGGCGGGTGTCTCTACTCGCGCACCCCGATGGCCGTGCTCCGGGAGCTCCTCCGGCAGCGGCGGGGCCGCCTGACCCTGTCGCGCAACCTGATGTGCTACGAGGGCGAGCTGTTCATGGTCGCCGGGGCCACCCAGG
>Ga0209577_10001875_pt1 | contig 20581 bp, 16 predicted proteins | sample GraSoiAngelo_109_FD_185874 | JGI IMG/M metagenome (GOLD analysis project Ga0209577, IMG submission 185874) | Grasslands soil microbial communities from the Angelo Coastal Reserve, California, USA - 14_0903_12_20cm (SPAdes) (version 2) | ecosystem: Environmental > Terrestrial > Soil > Grasslands...
CACGGGCGCAATGACCCCGTGATCGGCGTCGAGTTCGCCCGCCGCGCGAGGGAGCTGCTGGAGGGCGCCGGGCTCGACGTCGACTACCGCGAGTCCGGCACCGTCCACACAATCGACCCGGCCGATGTACCGCGCGCCGCCTCCTGGCTCGAGAACACGATCGGCTGACCCCCGCGGTGGAATAACCTCGTTCCCGTGCCGCTCGTAACCGAGCTCGAGCTGCCGAGCTTCGATCACACCGATCCGGGGCTCCGTGGGGACCGCTACCGCGAGGCGATGGCCGCCGTGGAGCGGCACCAGGGCTGGCTGGCCGCGAATCCGTACGGCTTCACCGTGCTCGAGCGCGAGGCCGGGGAGTTCTTCCTGCGGACCAAGCACGCCGTGTTCCCGGGGCTGACGATCGCCGAGATGTTCGGGATCACCGACGGGCCGCTGCACGAGGAGATCGTCCGCAACATCATCAACGTCAACGGCGACGACCACGGCAGGCTGCGCCGGCTGGTCAACCCGGCCCTGTCGCCGCGCGCCGTCGAGCGCTACCGGCCCGCGATGCGCAGATTCCTCGAGCAGCTGCTCGAACAGGTCCCGCCCGACGGCCGGCTTGACTTCGTCGCGGGCTTCGCCAAGCCGTACCCGTCGCTGGTGATCGCCGAGGTGATGGGCGCGCCGCTCGCGGACGCCCCCCGGCTTCATCATTGGTCCAACTGGATCCAGCGGCAGTTCGACGCCGCCAGCCTGATTGGAGAGCGGGAGCTGATCGAGCAGGCGGTGTCCGAGTTCTACGAGTACGAGGACGCGCTGATTGCCGCCCGTCGCCCCGAGCCCGGAGACGACCTGATATCGGAGCTGATCAAGGCCGAGGACGAGGGCGACCGCCTCAGCCAGGAGGAGCTGCGCAACCTGATCTTGAACATCCTCGTGGGCGGCGTCGACACGAGCCAGAGCCAGCTGGCCCACGCGATACGCCTGCTGGCGCTGCACCCCGATCAGTGGGAGCGGCTACGCGAGGATCCGCGCGGGCTCGCCCTGCCCGCGGTCGAGGAGGCGCTCCGCTACGAGCCGATTACGCCGTTCACCGCCCGCATCACCACCGCCGAGATCGAGTACCGCGGCGTGACGTTCCCCCCGAACTCGATCGTGTTGGTGTCGGCGTGGCACGCGAACCGGGATGGGATCGGGGGGGCGGGATCCGATTCATTCGACATCACCGCCGAGCGCCCCCGGGCGCGGGTGCTGACGTTCGGCGCCGGCATCCACTACTGCGTCGGCGCAAACCTCGCCCGGGCCGAGATGGAGGAGGCGGTCGCGTTCCTCGGCGAGCGCGTACGCTCGATCGAGCTCGAAGGCGAGCCGGTGTTCGGATCCGCCTCCGGGATCTACGGCCTGGACTCGCTGCCGGTCCGCTTCAGGCTATGAGGTCTCGGACATGACGCCGATGACGTGGCCTTCGGGGTCTGAGAACAGCCCGATGATGATCCCGACCCCCGGCACCTCGTCTGGTCCCATCATCCGGCTGCCGCCGAGGCTCTCGGCCTGATCGAGCGCCGCCCCGACGTCCGGGACGTTGACGTAGAAGGTCACGTGACCCGGATAGCCCTCGGGGCCGCTGCCGACACCGCCGCCGATCCCGTCCGCGTTCGAGAGGGTCGAGTAATCGGTCGGCCCCATCGGCTCGGACCACTCCCACCCGAACAGCTGCCCGAAGAAGTCGCGCAGCTTGTCCGGATCCTGACCTACGACCTCGAAGTGCACCACGGGCTGAGCCATTTCCGTTCCCTTTCTCGATGACTTTTCGATTGCCGTCCGGTCCTAACCCTTAGCATGGCAGTCATGGAGCAGGCGACGATCCCGTCAGACCTCGAGCGCACGCTCGAGCAGCACCGCCGAGAGCTCACCGGCTACTGCTACCGGATGCTCGGCTCGCCGTTCGAGGCCGAGGATGCGGTGCAGGAGACGCTGCTCCGGGCGTGGCGGAGCTTCGACAAGTTCGAGGGCCGCTCCGCCGTCCGCTCGTGGCTCTACCGGATCGCGACCAACGTGTGCTTCGACATGCTGGGCAGCCGCACCCGCCGCGCGACCCCGATGGACATGGGCCCCGCGCAGGAGCCGGTCGCGGAGAACCTGTTCACGCTGCCCGAGGCGACCTGGATCGAGCCGATCCCGACGGGCGCCGTCGCCCCCGAGGGCGATCCCGCCGAGCTGACGATGGAGCGAGAGACGATCCGGCTTGCCTTCGTCGCCGCACTCCAGCATCTCCCGGCGCGGCAGCGCGCGGTCCTGATCCTGTGCGAGGTGCTGCGCTGGAAGGCTTCGGAGGTCGCGGAATTGCTCGAGACCAGCGTCGCGTCGGTCAACAGCGCACTGCAGCGGGCCCGCGCGACGCTCGAGGGGAGCGCGATCGAGGCGAGCGATCCGGCGCCCGCGCTGGACGAGAGCCAGCGCGAGATGCTCGAGCGCTACGTGGAGGCCTTCCAGAACTACGACATGGAGGCGCTCACCTCGCTGATCCGCGAGGACGCCTCCCAGTCGATGCCGCCGTTCGACATGTGGCTCGAGGGTCGCGACGACATCCTGAGCTGGTGGGTCGGACCCGGGATCGCGTGCAAGGGCTCCAAGCTGCTGTCGGCCCCCCAAGCGAACGGGTCGGTCGCGTTCGGCCAGTACAAGCCGAGCGAGTCCGGCTCCGGCTACGACCCCTGGGCGCTCCAGGTGCTCGAGCTCGACGGCGACCGCATCGGGCAGCTCACGTTCTTCCTCGCCACCGAGCGGATCTTCCCGCTGTTCGGGCTACCACCGCGGCTCGAGTCCTAGCGCCTCGTCTGCCGGTGCGGCCTTCTCGGGCCACCTCGGCTCGTCGGGCAGCACCGCGTCGAGCCCGGCGAACCCGATCAGCTCCCGCAACTCACGCGAGCTTCCGCGGAGCCAGACCTGAAACCCGCAGCGGCGGGCGGCCAGCTGCAGGCGGGCCAGCGCGTCGAGCGTCGTGGCGTCCGCCTTCAGGCCGGTGGCGTCGACGGGTAGCGTCCTCGCGCTGGGAGCTTGGGAGCCCATCACAGAGGTGACTGCCCGCAGCATCAAAACTCATCGCGGCAGCCGGTGAGTGGCGCTCAGAACCCGATCGCGGTCAGGTTTCCGTCCACGGTTGCCACCCAGACCGCTGAGCTTGTGACCGCGAGGCCGACGGGGGCGCCGGCGAACCGGACCGTCCCGGTCACGGGCGCCCCGGTCCGCGTCGAGAGCCGGTAGAGCGTTCGTGTCTGTTTGCTGGTGGCCCAGACGGAGGGCCCGTTCTCGATCGCGCCGATTGCCTCGAGGGAGGTAGCGATCCGATTGTCGGTGTTGACGTCCAGGAAGCCCGGACGGGGATCGAACCGGGTCACGTCGCCGGTGGAGTGTGCCGTCCAGACGCCCTGGTCGAACGTGACGGAGACGGGCGCTGGGCGGGTGTCGAAGGTCGTGGTTGAACCGTCACCTCCAAGGCTGATTCGGACCAGTCCGCTGGTCTTGCCGTTGACCGCCCAGAGCCAACCTTCCCCCCAGCCAAGGCCGACGCCGGGGGGCGGGACCCGCGCCTGCTGCCCCGCGAGGCTGCCCGTCGGGTCGATGTGCACGACTGCCCCGCTCGAATCCGCGGCCCACGCCGAGCCGTCGCCAGGATCGGTTGCCAGGGCGGTGGGCGCAGAAGTGAGCGGCGATTGGGCGATCGGCTTGCCGGTGTGTGCGTCGAACAGGGCGAGCGCGCCAGATGATGAGTTGCTCAGCCAGATGCCCGCCGGCCCGGCGGCGACGAGGCTTGGGCTACCACCCACCGCAAATCTGGTGAGGATTCCGGTCGATGCCATTCGAACGACGGTGCCGGTGGCCGGCAACGACACCCAGACGTCGCCTCCCTGGGCAACGGCGACACCACCGGGAGCGCTCCCGAGAGCAGTCACCTGCAGTTTCGTCAGGCCAGAGCTGATCGCCGTCACCTCGCTCGACGGGGGAGTACCGACCGGCGCGCCCGCCGAGGATGGCGAGGAGGCAGGCGGCGAGCTGCTCCCGCCCGTGGCGATCAGGACCGCCGCCACCCCGACCACCACCAGCAGGGCGACCGCGGCTGCCCACACGGGCGCGCGGCGGCGTCGCCGCCCGGGCACCACGGGCCTGCTCTCGATTTCCGGGGTCGCCGACAGGCGCGTAGGAGGCGCGACTGGTTGCTTGGCAGTGGTCGCGACACCCCACACCGTCTCGCGGGGCTCCGAAGGCTGATTCTGTGTACCCGCGGGCGGGGTCGGCGCCTCTGCGGGCGCGGTCGGCGCCTCCCCGGGCGGCGCCTCCCGGGGCACCGTCGTCGCCTCCGAGGGCGTGGCCGGAGCCTGGGCGTGCGCGGTCTGCGCCGCGATCGCCCGCTCGCGGGCGTTCAGGTCCTCGAGGGCTTCACCAAGAGCCCGTGTCAGGAGCCCTGCCGAGGCAAAGCGATCCTCGGGACGCTTGGCCATCGCCTTGCTGACGATCGCGTCGAGCCACTCCGGAACCGCCGGCGCGATCGATCGAACCGAGGGAACGGGGTCGTTGACGTGCGCGAACACCTTCGCCACGTTGGTCGGACGGTCGAACGGCAGCTTGCCGGTGAGCGCTTCGAAGAGCATGCAGCCGAATGAGTAGATGTCCGTCGCCGGGTCCCCCTTGCCACCCAGGATTCGTTCCGGAGCCATGTAGTCGACCGTGCCCACGAACACGCCCGTGCCGGTCATTGCCGACTGCCCGGCGGTGCGGCGAGCGATCCCGAAGTCCGTCAGGTAAACGTGTTCCTCGGCCTGGTCATTCCCACGCGCGATCAACACATTCGCCGGCTTCACATCGCGGTGCACCAGCCCTTGCTGGTGGGCGGCCGCGAGGGCCGACGCCACCGGCCGCAGCAGCAGCACAGCGCGCATCGGCGCCAGACGTCCGGATGCCGTGAGCATCGCGCGCAGGTCCGTTCCTTCGACCCAACGCATGATCAGATACAGCGTTCCGGCGGACTCACCCGCCTCGTAGACAGGGATGATGTTGGGGTGATCGATCGACGCCGCGAGCTGCGACTCGCGCTTGAAGCGCTCGCGGTACGACGCTTCCTCCACAAGTTCGGGCGCGATCGCCTTCACCGCCACCGGGCGACCGAGCGCTAGCTGCGTGGCGCGGTAGACCACCCCCATCCCGCCTCGCCCGGCGACCGCCTCGAGCCGGCATCCGGCGAACGTAGACCCCGGACCCACGCTTTCGGACATATCCAGGCCGTTATACCGGTCGCGGGTGCGTTTGCGGGAGCCTCTTCATCCGATTGGCAAGGGCGGTGAAGGAGTCAGAGGGTCGAGATGCCGTTCAGCGCGGCGAGCATGCCCACGAACACGATCACCAAGAAGGCCATCGGGATGGCCCATCGAAGCAGGGTCGGCCCTCCGGTCTGCGCAGTCGCCGGCGCCGGTGGCCGAGGAGCCGCCGCTGGCGATTCGGCGACCTGGGCCGGCGGCTCGGCGATCCTCTCCCCCTCGAGCGGAGCTGCCTCCCCGGTTGCCACGATGGACCATTGCCTCGGCCGCCGCAGCCCGCCGGCGGCCACGAGCGCCGCCTCGCCCAGGTCGCCGGCCGACGGATAGCGTTCGCTCGGATCTTTCGCCATCGCTCGGCGCACCACATCGTCAAACTCGCGAGGCACCTCGGGGCGCAGATCGGCGGGCGACGGCCGGGGGGCGTCCACGTGGGCCAGCGCCGCCGGGCCCTCCTCCGACCTGGCAAACGGAGGCTCCCCGGTGAGGGCCTCGAACAGCACGCAACCGAGCGCGTAGATATCCGCACGTGCGTCGACCCGCTGATTCAAGATCTGCTCCGGCGCGACGTATTCGACCCGTGCGACGATCGATCCCTGGCGCGTCAGTGCGCGGGTCGAGTGGGCGGGCTTGGCCAGGCCGAAGTCGCTTAGGTACACGTGGTCCTCGCGGCCGAGCAGGACATTCGAAGGCTTGACGTCGCGATGCAGCAGGCCGCGAGCGTGCGCCGCGTCCAGGGCCGCGCCGACCTGGCGGACGATGCGCGCCGCCCGTAGCGGCTCGATGCGCCCCCGGGCAGCGATCAGCTCCCCCAGGTCGGTGCCCTCCACGTAGCGCATCATGATGTAGAGCACGCCGCCTTCCTCGCCGGCGTCGAACACAGGAATCACGTTTGGGTGATCGGTCGCGGCCGCGACCCGCGACTCGCGCCGAAAGCGTTCGCGGAAGCGCTCCTCCCGGGAGTACTCGGGCAGGATCAGCTTGAGCGCCACTCGGCGCTGAAGCGCAAGCTCCTCGGCTCTGTAGACGACTCCCATGTCTCCATGGCCGATCACCTCCTCGACCCGGCAGCCCGCAAACACGGAGTCCAGCGGAAGCTCGAGCGCCACCCTGTCCCGGTCCGGGCCGGGAGCCTCCGCGGCGCGGGGTCGCCTCGCTCGGGCGGCGCGGGGGGTTGCGGGGGCCGCCGCGGGGGTCGCCGGGGCCGGGGGTGCGGAAGGGGTCACTCGGCCGCCATCGGTCAACTGCAAGGTCGTCGAGCCAACCCGTACGGCGTCGCCCACTTTGAGCACCTGGCGGCCGCGAACACGCTCGCCGTTCAGGAAGGTCCCGTTCGCCGAGCCGAGATCCTCGATCGTCAGCCGGCCGCCGGCGCCGCGGGCAACGCGGGTGTGGCGGCGCGAGAGCTCGGCGTCGTCGCCGAGCTTGCCGTGCCCGCTCACCCCGCGCCCGATCACGAGCTCATCTCCCACGGTCAGCCAGCGGCCCAGCGCGCTCCCAGCGGTGATCACCAGAACCGGACCCGCGGCGGCGTTCAGGACCGTGGGCTCGGCGGCCGGTCGTTCGGACTGGGGACGCGACGGCGCCGCGGCGCCGGAGCTGTCGGTGACCCCAAGGACCGTCTTGCCCACGCGTATGACGTCACCCACCTCGAGCCTCTGCGCGGCGTCGACTCGCCGGTCGTTTACGAAAGTCCCGTTCGCCGACCCGAGATCTTCGATCGTGAGCCCACCGTCGGACCCGCGGGAGACGCGGGCGTGACGGCGCGAGAGCTCCGGATCGAGCCCGAGCTTTCCCGGTTCGTCCGGTGCCTCGCGACCGATCAGCAGATCGGCGGCCACGCTCAGAAGCTTGCCGCGCTCCGCACCCTCGGTCACCCGCAGCTGCTCGCCGGCCATCAGCTGCGAAGCGTAACGCTCCCGCAAGGGCATCCGCCAGGGCTCGCGAGTCCGGGCTCGACGCACCCGGGCTACGGATAGATAATTGCCGCGTGGCTGCGAACCACAGCGCCGGCGCGGACTCGAGCTCCCAGGAGAACGCTCGAGTCGAAGCCGAGCGCTCGGGGCGGCCGTTTCTGCTCTTCAGGGACGGCGACGGTAGGCAGCAGCTGTTCGTGTTCGCTTCGGGCTCGTCGTCGGCGTCGGTCGGCCGCCGGCCGTCGTCGGATCTCGTGCTCGACTGGGACGATCAGGTCTCCCGCCTCCATGCCCGGTTCGAGCGAGTCGGCGACGGGTGGGTCCTGGTGGACGATGGCCTCTCCAGCAACGGCACATTCGTCAACCGCGAGCGCCTGAACGGCAGCCACCGGCTGAACGATGGCGACACCCTGCGGTTTGGAAGGACGACAGTCACGTTCCGAGCGCCCGAACCAGAGCAATCGCCGGCAGCCGGCGCATCGGCCGCGCCGATCGCGGTTGACCTGTCAAGCACCCAGCGGCGCGTGCTGGTCGCGCTGTGCCGTCCGTATCAGGGTGGGGGCGGGCCTGTGAGCCCGGCCACCGACGAGCAGGTCGCCGAGGAGCTGTTCCTGTCTGCTGACGAGGTCCGTGCCCATCTCCGGGTGCTGTACGCCAAGCTCGACGTCGGGGGAGCGTCGGAGGCCGAGATGCGAATCGGCCTGGTCAACCACGCCTTCTCGGCCGGCCTGATCTCAGAGCGCGACCTCTAGCCCCGTGCTCGCTCCCGGATCCACATTTGCCGGATACGAGGTCGAGAGCGTCGTCGGTCTCGGCGGGATCGGGATCCTCTACCGCGCTCGCCAGCTGCGGCTCGACCGTCCCGTGGCACTGAAGCTGGTCGAACCCGACGCGGCGCGCGACCCGGTGATCAGGGAGCGGCTGCGGCGCGAGGCCAGAGCGGTGGCCTCACTCGACCACCCCAACGTGGTCCCGTTGTATGAGGCGGGCGAGGAGAACGGAACCGTCTTCATCGCCACGCGGTGGGTGGAGGGGACCGAGCTCGGCACGCTGATTCACCGCGACGGTCCGCTGGAGCCGGGGCGCGCGGCGCGGACCGCCGCTCAGATCGCCGCGGCACTCGAAATCGCCCATGAGCAGGGACTCGTCCACCGGGACGTCAAGCCCTCGAACGTCATCCTGACCCCCGAGGATCACGCATACCTGACGGATTTCGGATTGGCCAAGCGGGCCGAGACGGCCCCGGGGCTCACCGGGGCCGACCAGATGCTGGGAACCGTCGACTACGTGGCGCCGGAGCAGATCGAGGGCAGCGAGCCGGACGCGCGAAGCGACATCTACAGCCTCGGTTGCGTGCTCTACGAGACGCTGACAGGCGAGCCTCCATTCGCGGGCCAGAAGGGCGGGATGGCAAAGATGTGGGCCCAGCTCAACGCCGAGCCGCAGCCGGTGCGCGAGCGGCGGCCCGACGTACCCGGGGCGCTCGAGGAGGTGTTGGGTCGCGCGATGGCCAAGGCGCCCGACGCGCGTCCCAGTGCGGCGGCCTTCCGCAAGAGCGTGCTCCGGGCCGTCGGCGAGACGCCGTGAACGCGCGAACGATGGCGAATTGGTTAACGCATAACGAACCAAATCGCCATCGTTCGAGGGGCGCCGGATCGCGCCAGGGCCGGCGCCGGACCTCGCGTCTCGCGACCGCTAGGAGCAGCTGTCGAGCAGTCTCGTGGTGAGCATGATCCGGCCCAGGGCCACCCAAGCTGCGCCGTAATAGGTCGGAAACCGCCGGTTGAGCGCGTCGGCCTCGTCCAGCAGGCCGTCCCGGGCGGCCGTTTGACCCGCGGCATCGGCGGCACCCGCCGCGGCCACGAGCACGACCGGATTCAGGATGTGACCGATCGGGCGGCCGGAGAGGTCGTGCTCGACCGGCAACTGTGCGGGGTTCTGGCCCTCGAACGCGGGCCACGCCCTGGCGGCGAGCTGCCGGCCGGCCGGGCTCGGATCCTCGGCCATCCTGATCAGCGTGCGCACGGCGTCGAAGCTGAACAGCGGGCGTGCCTGCGGGTCGCTCGGTGAGCCGATCGGTACGGGCTTGCCATCCTCGAGCCTCGCCCAATCCGGTGGGAGCCGCGACGGAGCCGGCATCAGGGTGTTGGTGATCGAGCGTGAGCTCGTCGCCAGGCCGCTCCAGCCGCCGTCGTTGGTGGCGGCGCCCAGCGCCGCAAAGGTGGCGGGCGAGAAGTAGCTGGGGTTCACCGTCACCGGCGGGGTGACCGCCCAGGGACCGGCGGTCAGCACCGGCTGGCCCTGGGACGAGGTGACCTCCACCCGCATGATCGCGCTCCCGAGCGCAGTCGCCTCCTGTCGCAGGCCGGGGCGCTGGAAGCGGCAAGCCGCCACCAGCAGCGCCCGGCTGGCGTCGACGTCGGCGTCGGATGCCGCCTGTGGGTCCTGCACACGCCCGTCGCGCCACAGGAATGAGATCAGCCCATCGGGGCGCCGGAGGTTGGCCTTCGTCCAATTCCAGACCGAATCGAAGCGGCGCGCGTCGCCGATCGCCGCCGCCAGCAACATCGCGTAGGCCTGGCCCTCGCCCACCGTATCGCCGCCCTGGTCGCGGCGGACGACCCGCCCATCGGGGTTGACGTAGGTGTCGAGGAAGCTCCGCGCAGCCGCCTCGGCCCGATCCTGGGGCTGGACGGTGAAGTGCTGAGGCGACCCGGACCCGCAGCCGGCGAGGAGCAGCAGCGCTGTCCCTCCCAGCGCCACCGAGACGACCACGCCCAATCCCTCTCGGATGCGCAGGCTCAAGCCGGGACCTCGGCCTCGGCCGGCACGAACGTCCCGGCGGCGGGAGCCGGCGGTTTCTGGAGCGCCGCCCAGCATCCGGTCATGAGAATCGAGATGTGCACGGCGGCGAATGAGACGTTGTTGATCGTGGCGGCGTCCCGATTGCGGATCAGACCGTAGACGCAGGCCGCCGCCAGCACCCCGACGGCCACGAGTGCCGGCATCACGGCGGCGGGCTGGCGGGCCCCGGCGCCCTTCTTCGGGGTCACGACGAACGAGCCCTTGCGGCCGAGAACGGTGTAGATCGTGGAGAGCACGTGGATCCAGAAGTTCGCGGCCGACAGCGCAAACGCGGCGAACGTGTACGAGCCCGCGCCGGCCACCGCAGCCATCGTCAACGCCACGGCGTAGTAGGGGGCGAAATGGAGCAGGAATATCGGCGCGTCGATGCCCCCGATCGGCTGACCACCACCCAGGAGACGGATCACGGGGAAGCTCATGTAGATGAGCACGGTCCAACCGGATAGGAAGTACACGCCGGAGAGCAGATACTGCGCCTTCAGGCGCAGCGGGAGGCGCGCCTTCAGCGCCCGCGGTATGCCCGACAGACAACCCCGCGCCCAGCGTTGCTGCTGAGAGACGTAGGCGGCGGTGTCCTCTGGCCCGAGGCCGCGCGCCAGCACGTCCGGCACGTACGCCGAGCTCCAGCCCTGCTCATGGAGGTGGATCGAGAGCTCGAAGTCCTCGGTGAGCGAGTTCGTGGGAAAACCGCCGACACTTTCGAACGCCTCGCGGCGGAACAGCACGTTCGTGCCGCAGCAGAAGACGGCGTCGAGCCCGTCCTTGCCGCGACAGATGGCCCCGAAGAACAGCGCCTGCTGCGCCCAGGACGCCGCCGCGATTCGATTGTGCTCCGTGTTCGCGTAGTACTGCGGAGTCTGCACGAACGCGATCTTGTCCTCTTCCATCCAGCCGAGCGTGGCCTCGAGAAAGCCCGGGTCAGCCACGTGGTCGGAGTCGAATACGGCAATGAACGGAGCGGAGGTCTTGGTCAGGGCATGGTTGATGTTCCCGGCCTTCGCGCCGGTGTGCTCACGGCGCCGGATGTAGCCCACGCCGTAGCGCGTGGCGAGGTCGCGCATCGCGTCGTCGTTGCCGTCGTCCAGCACCCAGACCCTCACCTCCGCGCCCCGGAGCCCGACGGCGGCCGCAACCGTCAGGTCGACGATGTCGACCGGCTCCTTGTACACGGGGATGAACACGTCGACGGCCACCGAGCGGGTCGGTGCCCGCTTCGCCCGCACCCGCTCGTGCGAGACCGTCCACCAGAATCCGAGCGCCTGGATCAGGTTGAACAGCTCCGCCGCGATCAGGATCCCGTAGAGGTACGGCGTGCCGACACGGTCGGGATTCAGCAGCCAGCCGAAGTACCACACGGCACAGGGCACGCCGAGGAGGATCAGGACGCGGACCCGCCGCCGAACGCTCCAGCCCTTCGGCACCGGCTGCCACGCCGGCCGTCGAAGACGGACGTCCCAGGGCTGGCTGCTCACTGAAACTCCCAGACGAGCGTTTGGGGTGTCTTGTAGCGGTGTACGAACCTGCGGAAGAAGGTGAGCTGTCCCACGACCTTGTTCGTCTGGTTGAAGAACGTCCGATTGGCCTGGAACGACGCGAGCACGAAGATCGGGCTCCCCTCCGTCTGGGCGAAGATCGGGGCGGAGAGGGACTGGCTCCGGAGGTCGGGCGCGTAGTACTCGAGCACGTAGCGCATGTCGGACGGCTCGTACAGCACGAGCGCATTGCGCCCGGCATTCGCCTTGATGTCCTGGATCGCGCCACGGAAGTCGAACAGGCGGGGATTGGACTTGTTGAGCTGCTGATCGGCCAGGCCGATCAGCAGCGTCGCGACGACACCGCCGGCCACCAGCAATCGTGCCCTCGGTTGTCGGATCCAGCCCGTGATGAGGCGCGCGATCAACAGCAGCACGAGCGGCACTAGGAGCAAGAAGTTGCGTACCTCAAAGAACGACCGGTCGAACGCCGACACAACGATCAGCAGCACCACGAGGGCACCCGCGCCGGCCGCGAGGGCCGTGGTCTGGCGCGACCCTCCGCGGCCGAGCAAGACCAGCGAGAGCAGCAGGAACAACGGCCACAGCGCGGCCATCAGCACGGTGACCGCATCGGGCTGATAGCCCCACAGCGACCAGGCGATGTTCGCGAGCACCGAGTAGAAGGACAGGTAGTCGTAGGTCCCGCTCGGTGAGCCGGCCGCCGAGTTTGTGACCTGGAACTGATGGTGGGCGAACACCAGTAAGGGCACCAGCTGCATCACCAGCACCGCGAGTGAATACGCGAAGCCCAACGCCAGCGGCTTCACCGGTTGCCCAGCCCGCTTGCGGATCACCAGGACTGCCACGAACACGAGCTGCTGCACTCCGATCAGCAGCAGGCCGAAGTAGTGCGACCAGAGCAGGGCGGCGGTGGCCAGGATGTAGGCCGCCCAGTCGATCATCGTCCCGCGACGGATGACTCGCAGCTGCGTCAGCAGCGCCAGCAGCCCGAACAACGTCGCGAACTGGTACATCCGCACCTCTTGCGAGTACCAGATCAGCATCGGCGAGACGGCCGCGAAGGCGGCCGCGAGCAACCCGGTCCGCCGGTCGTACAACTCGCGTCCCAGCTCGTAGAGCACCGGGACCACGAGCGTCCCGGCGATCAGCGAGGGGAGCCGGACGGCGAACTCGCTGTGGCCGAACACGCGGATCGTCAGCCACAGAACGAGGTGGTAGAGCGGCGGTTGACGGTCGCCCTGGTACAGGTTCTGGAACAGGTCGTGCAGCGAAAGCCGCGCCTGATGGATCGTGATCGCCTCGTCGAGCCAGATCCCACGTGGCACGGCCAGTCGCAGCGCCAGCCCGGCGAGGATCAGGCCCCCGAGGACGAGCAGCGCGGTGTTATGGCGAACGTCCGGTTCGCCCCGCCGCGGCAAGCGGCCGCGCGGGCCGAACAGCTCGGCTTCGTGCGCACCACGAAGCCGCTGAAACAGCGTTCCTGCTGGCTTCCTCTCCGCCGGCTTGACCGTTTGCAAGGGCCACTGCCTCTCGACGCGACTGGTCTCCGGCGACTCTAACCGAGCTCAGGCGGCGCGAGTGGGAGCGTTGGCATGCTCACAGGCCGCTGCGGGGCCGGTCCAGTTCGGGCTCGCGGGCCAGCGCGCGCAGCTCGAGCCGGTGCTCGGCATCGATGATGTGGACGACGGCGTTGATCAGCGCGAGATGCGTGAACGCCTGCGGGAAGTTGCCTAGGTGGCGGCCGGTGATCGGGTCGATCTGCTCGGCATACAGCGCGAGCGGGCTGGCGTAAGAGAGCAGCTTTTCGCACAGCCCGCGGGCGCGCGCCAGCTCCCCGATCTCCACGAGCGCCGAGACCAGCCAGAACGAGCAGATCGTGAACGTGCCCTCCTCGCCGGAGAAGCCGTCGTCGGTCTCGTCGACCCGGTAGCGCAGGACCAGCCCCTCCTCGGTCAGCTCCTCGGCGATCGCCAGCACCGTGTCCCGAATCCGCGGGTCGTCGGCGGGAAGGAACCGGACCAGGGGCATCAGCAGCACCGAGGCGTCCAGCGCCTCGGTCCCGTAGTGCTGAGCGAACACGCCACGCCGGTCCAGTCCATTCGCGCAGATGTCCGCATGGATCTCATTCGCGGCCGTCTCCCACCGCAGCGCCGTCGCCTCGTCGGCGCGGATGCGGGCCAGGCGCGCGCCCCGTTCGGCCGCCACCCAGCACATCAGCTTCGACGAGGTGAAGTGCTGCGGCTCGCCCCGGACCTCCCAGATCCCCCGGTCCGGGTTGCGCCAATGGGCCAGGGCCGCCTCGACCTGACGTTTGATGATCGGCCACAGCCGGTCTGGCAGCTGATCGCGCGAGCGAGTGTGCAGGTAGATCGAGTCGAGCACGGCGCCCCAGACGTCGTGCTGCTGCTGGTCGTAGGCACCGTTCCCGATTCGCACCGGCCGCGCATGCTCGTAGCCGGACAGATGCTCGAGCTCCTGCTCCAGGAGCTTGCCCTCACCGCCGATCCCGTACATCACCTGGAGCTGTCCCTCCTCGGCCTCGACCATGTCCGCCACGAAGTAGAAGAAGTCATCCGCCTCGTCGTCGAAGCCGAGCGTGTAGAGCGCCCACAGCATGAACGTCGAGTCGCGGATCCAGCTGTAGCGGTAATCCCAGTTGCGATCGCCGCCGGGCGTCTCCGGCAGCGACGTCGTGGCCGCGGCGACCATCGCCCCCGACGGCGTGTAGGTGAGGCCCTTCAGCGTCAGCGCGCTGCGCTGCAGGTACGAGCGCCACGGGTGATCGGGGAAGCTGCCGTGCTTCAGCCACTCCTGCCAGAAGCGCCCCGTGCGCGCCAGCCACTCCGCCGCCTCCTCGTAGCTGCCCGGGAGCGAGTGCTCAGACCATCCGAGCGCGACGAACGCAACCTCTCCCTCGCGCAGTGCGGTCCGGGCACGTGCCCGCGGCCCCTCGAACCCAAGCCTGAGATCGGTGGCGAGCCGCAGCTGCGTATCGATGCCCTCAGAACGGGCGAATGCCTCCGTATATCCCGATCCACCGTACGACCAGTCGGCGGCGAGCCCGCCGTAGTCGAACGCCGGCTCGCACTCCACCTTGATCTCGACCGACCCCTGTATGCATTCGATCAGCCGCAGGAGCACGTGGTCGGCATCGTGGTCGGTGGGCGAGCGCCGGTAGCTGCGCGACCGCTCGGTGTCGTGGTGCCAGGGACCGATGCTGAGCGCGTCGCGCACAATCACCCATCCCATCCTCGTCTCCCAGCTGGTCTCGAGCACCATGGTTCCGGGTATGTACCGGCGCGCGGCGGGAACGTTCACATCGGCCGGAGCGATCCGGAAGCCCCCCGCGTCACGATCCAGCAGCGCGGCGAACACGCTCGGCGAGTCCATGCGCGGCAGGCACAACCACTCGACGTTGCCGTTGGGCGCCACCAGCGCGCTCGTCTGACAGTCCGAGAGGAACGCGTAGTCCCCGATCGGGGGAAAGGCGCTGACGTGGTTCCGGTAGTCGAATGCCCCCTTCATCGCCCGTGGGCGATTCTGGTGCCGCGCCGAATCAGTGTCAAGGTATGCTCGCCGAAATTGCGGGCACAAAGGACTCGGTGTGGAATCTCCGGCAGACGCGACCTCGATCGACGTGATCGCCTCGGCGCTCGAGCCGCTGGGGGCGGCGATCAGCCGGCTGAGCTCACCGGACGGAGCCCTCACCCTGATGCTGAGCGACATTGGCGATGCCGGTGCGCTCGCCGCGCGGCTGGGTCCAGAGCGCTGGGCGGAGCTCGTCCGCGACCATCATCTGCTGGTCGAGCGGCTCCTTGCCCACCACGACGGTCGCGTCGTGAAGGCCGAGCGCGATGGATTCCTGGCCTCCTTCAACAGCGCTCACGGCGGTCTTTACGCGGCCCTGGAGCTACAGCGCACCTTCAGCGGCACGGAGGCTGACGGGGAGGCGTCGGCGCTGGCGCTGCGGATTGGCCTGCACTCGGGTTTCGTGATCACCGAGTCCGACGAGCTCCTGGGGCGCAACGTGGTCCTCGCCGCGCGGATCGCGGCGCAGGCCAAGGGCGGGGAGATCCTCGTCTCCTCGACGCTCAAGCAGTACACCGAAACCGATCCGGGCTTCCAGTTCGAGCCGCGGGGCGAGCACCACTTCAAGGGCCTCCTGGGCGAGCATCTCGTGTACGCGGTCCCCTGGCGGTAATCAGCCGCGTCCGCCCCCCGGCTCCAGCCAGGCGGCGCGTCTCCTTGACTCCCCCGCCACCGCCGCTAAGCTGCAGCGACTGGCGCGAGGGGGCGTTTGCCACTACAGCGTTGGCACGCGACGGTTCCGGAGAGGATCAGTACATGGCAGTCACAGGCGATCCGCTACAGCGTGGCTCGGTGGTCGGGGGATATCGGATCGATGAGCTGATCAGCCGCGGCGGAATGGGGCTCGTCTATCGCGTAACGAACGTCGCGCTGAACCGGATCTACGCGCTCAAGGTGCTCGCCCCGGGGCTGGCGGACGACGAGCAGTTCCGTGAGCGGTTCAAGCGCGAGATGCGGATCGCCGCCTCGCTGCACCACCCCAACATCGTCGGAATCCACAACGCGGGCGAGCACGACGGGATGCTGTTCTTCGTGATGGACTACATCACCGGCACCGACTTGCGCGAGGTCCTGGTCAAGCACGGAGCGATGGAGCCGACCCGCGTTGTCGATCTGCTCGATCAGTTCGCCTCCGCGCTTGACGCTGCACACAGCCGCGGACTCGTTCACCGAGATGTGAAGCCGGCGAACATCCTGATCACGGTCAAGGACGGCGAGGAACACTCGTACCTCACCGACTTCGGGCTCGCGAAGAAGTACGACACCGCCTCCGGGCTGACCGCCAAAGGGGCCGTCGTCGGAACCGTCGACTACATGTCGCCGGAGCAGATCACCGGGTCGCACACCGACGCCCGCACGGACATCTACGCCCTCGGCTGCGTCGTCTATCAGATGCTCAGCGGCAAGGTGCCCTACGAGCGCGAGAACTCCGTCGCGACGCTGTTCGCTCACGTCTATGACCCGCCTCCGCCGCTCGAGGGCGAGACCAGCGAAACGTACCCCGCGTTCGCGCCCGTGCTCGAGAAGGCGATGGCCAAGGATCCGACCGACCGGTACCTCTCGGCGGGTGACTTCGCGCGCGATGCCACCGCGGCGCTGAAAGGCATGCGCTACACGGCGGCTCCGACGATCGTCGGGACCGGCGATGCGACGCCGGTGGTCAAGAATGCCGAGCCGACGGCACCGCCGCAGGCGCCGCCGACGGTGCCGCCGGTCGAAGCGGGCAAGGCGGCCGAACCCGTCCAGGCGAGCGAGTTCATCCCGCCGGCACGTGCCGGCGCCCCGCCCGGGCCACCGGGCTCCGAGGTCATCCCGCCCCGACCCGCCGGGCCCTCGGAGACGAACGTCAGCGAGCCGCCGCCGCGCGAAGACGTTCCGGTCGTGGCAGCGCAAGCCACCTCCGTCCCCGCCGCGGCCGATCCCACCTCCGCGCCGAGCACCCCGCAGCAGCCGGCTTCGCCCAGCCCAGCGACCTCCGCTCCCGCGAGCAGTCCACCTGCCACGACGCCGCCGGCCGCACCGCCCGCGCCACCCGCCGCGGGCGACTCGGGTGGAGCCGCAGGCGGAGCCGGGCGCTCGCGCAATCGCTATCTGCTGCCGGGACTCGGGGCTCTCGTGCTGATCATCGGCGCGGTAGTCGCCGTGGTCCTGATGAGCTCGAACGGCTCGTCCAAGCCGGCCGGAACGCCGTTCGCAGCGAGCTTGACCCCGGTGCCGACGAATCAGACGAAGGGCATCGGCTCCGGGACGGTCCGCCTGAACAAAAACGTAGCGACCATCACCCTCGATGCGAGCGGACTGCTCAACGGGGCGGCGCACGCGATGCACATACACGCGGGCGGCAAGGGGGTGTGCCCGCCCGCCTCGGCGGCGCGCCCGCACAACGGACACCTGTCGATCAGCACCAGCGACGGCATCAAGTACTACGGGCCGCCGCAGGTATCTCTCACCTCGACGGGCGACACGAGTCCGAAGAGCATTGTCGACTTCACGCGCTATCCGGCCACGGGCACGATCCGCTACGCGCGGACGATCACGGTTCCGCAGGGCGTGGCCGACGCGATCCGCGCCGGCAATGCCGCGATGATCGTGCACGGCATCGACTACAACCACAACGGGATCTACGACAACGTCCTGGACCGCAGCGAGCTCAACCACAGCTTGACCGGAGAAGCAACCGCGCCGGCGATCTGCGGAAGCCTGGTCGCGAGCCAGACCGCGTCCACCGACGGGGCCCCGGGGTCGACCAGGACCTATGCGTTCGTCCTGAACCGTCGCGTCGCCACGAGTTCGGCGTTGGCGAGCGACCTGGCGCTGTCCTGCGATCTGCTGGGAGCAGACCTGGGGGCGCTCAGCGATCCGCGAGCGAGAGCCGCCAGGGCGACCTGATCCGGCGCGAGGTCAGCGGGATACCACGATCGTGGCCTTCATCCACGGATGCAACGTGCACACGTAGTGGATCGTGCCGGGCTGGCCCAGCCTGATCGCGAACTGCTTCCCCCGTGTCAGCGTCCGCGATGAGCTGAAGCTCGGCCCGCTGACGTAGGTCACGTTGTGCGCCGCGGCATCGTCGTTCGTCCACACGACCTCTTGCCCAACCTTGGCGGTGACCGCGAGCGGGCTGAAGTCGAGGCTCTGCATCACCACACGCACCGCACCACCCGAGGACGCGGTCGCGTCCGCGGGCTGGGTCGCGCTGTGGGAGGCGAGATCTGAACCAGAGCTGCATCCGGCGGTCGACATTGCGAGCACCGCGACGGCCAACGGCAAAGCGTGTCCAATGTTCAGCATGGCGGGAGGAAGCCGGAGCCTCTGGATCAACCCGCCGCGTCCGCGATTGGAATACCGGCAGCGCTGGAGAGCGAATGGGCGTAGTCGATGCTCGTGCGGGGTCGTTCGGTTGGGTTCTTCCTCAGGGCCGCCTTCAGCGCCCGAACGAACTCGGGCGGGATGTCTCCTCCCGTCACGGACGGATCGGGGGGTTCGTCCTGGAGGTGGGCCCACAGGACGCGCATGCCCTGACGGTCCGCGAACGGCGGCTGTCCGTCGATGCACTCGAACACCACACACCCGAGCGAGTAGATGTCGGCCGCACCGGTCACCGGCTCACCGCGAATCTGCTCGGGCGGCATGTAGTCGATCGAGCCGAGGGGCTGGCCGGGCCGCGTCAGAACCGTGCCGTCGCTCAGCTTGGCCAGCCCGAAGTCCGTGATGTACGCCTTCCCTGTCCGATCGAGCAGGATATTGGCGGGCTTGACGTCGCGATGGACCATTCCAGCCTGCCACAGCGCGTCGAGACCGTTTGCCACCTGCGCGCAGATCCTCACAGTCTCGGCCAGATCCAGCCGCCCCTCCAGCTCCAGCTTCCGATCGAGCGCCACTCCGTCGATGAACTGGGCTGCCAGGTAAGGAAGGCCGTCCTGCTCGCCCGTGTCCCTCACCGGGACCACATGGGGATTTCGCACGCTCTGGGCGATCCGAGCCTCTCGCCTGAAACGACGCCTGAACGTCTCATCTCGCGCGAGGTCCTCCTTGACGACTTTCAGCGCGACGTGAACGTCACCGCCGACGGTCGCGCGATAGACCTTGCCCATCCCTCCCACCCCGATCAGCGAATCGACGCGGTACTCCCCGAACATGGTGCCCACGCGGTGGTCGCGCACGGCGCGGGCGGGGTCATCACTCATCGCCGACCAGCACGCGGTCCAAGAGTACCCGTGCCTGCTCGAGAATCCGCTCGAGGTGCTGTTCGCCGTCGAAGCTTTCGGCATAGAGCTTGCAAACGTCCTCCGTCCCCGACGGACGCGCGGCGAACCATCCGCTCCGAGTCACAACCTTCACACCGCCAAGCGGCGCACCGGACGGCGCGCTCGTGAGTACCTGTTCGATCGGCTCGCCGGCGAGATCCGTCACCGTCACGTCCTTGGGTGACAGGCCGCCCAGGGCACGTTTTTGTGCCGGCGTGGCGGGTGTGTCGACGCGGCGGTAGAACGGCTCGCCGTAGCGACCGGAGAGCTCGGCGTAGAGCTCACCGGGATCACTGCCGCTGCGGGCTTTCATCTCGGCCGCGAGCAGGCACATGATCAGCCCGTCTTTGTCCGTGCTCCATGCGCCCCCGTCGCGGCGGAGGAAGCTCGCGCCCGCGCTCTCCTCCCCGCCGAACGCCAGCGCGCCGTCGAGTAGGCCGCCGACGAACCACTTGAATCCGACCGGGACCTCGTCGAGCCTACGCCCCAGGCCGGCCACAACCCGGTCGATCAGGCTGCTCGACACCATCGTCTTGCCGACGCCGGCGTCAGCTCTCCACTCGGCGCGCGACCCGCCGAACAGGTATGCAATCGCCGCAGCCAGGTATTGGTTCGGGTTCAGGAGGCCCGCGCCGCGGGTGACGATGCCGTGCCGGTCCGCGTCGGGGTCATTGGCGAACGCGATGTCGAAGCGGTCCTTGAGGGAGATCAGCCCGCCCATCGCGTCCGGCGAAGAAGGGTCCATACGGATCTTGCCGTCGTGGTCGAGTGGCATGAATGAGAAGGTCGGATCGACCCGCTCGTTGACGACCGTGAGGTCGAGCTCGTAGCGGCTCCCGATCGCCGCCCAGTACGCGACGCTCGCGCCACCGAGCGGATCGACGCCGAGGCGGAGGCCCGAATCCGCAATCTCGCTCACGGCGAGGACCGCCGGCAGGTCGTTGACATAGGCGGAGAGGTAGTCATGCCGGCGGGCACGCTTAATCGCCTGGTCGAAGTCCAGCCTCCGAGCGCCGCGCAGGCGGGCACGCAACAGATCGTTGGCGGTGTCTTGGATCTGCCGAGTCACGTCGGCGTCGGCAGGCCCGCCGTGCGGGGGGTTGTACTTGAAGCCTCCGTCCTCGGGCGGGTTGTGCGACGGCGTGATCACGATCCCGTCTGCCCTTGGACCTCCGTGC